>ERZ795057.129-NODE-129-length-78669-cov-18.009744_pt1 | contig 78669 bp, 52 predicted proteins | sample MGYA00375141_ERZ795057 | MGnify/ENA primary metagenome ERZ795057 (study PRJEB30186, sample SAMN05720163) | activated sludge metagenome | isolation source: Anaerobic digester | place: Hong Kong | collected 2015-01-26 ...
GCGGGATTGACCCGACGGTCAGGCGTGCGGGAGGCGCCCCCACTCGACGATCGCATCCTCCACTCGATCGGGCAGCCACGCCGGGACCCCACTGATCCGTAGCGTGAGCCACAGGATGGCGAGCACGAAGGCCGCCGTGAGCAGCGCGAACAGCCCCTGGATGAACCACGGCTGGGCGCGAACCCAGTCGTTCCAGCCCTTGAGTTTCTCCCGCACGAAGGTCAACAGCCGTTGCGCCGGCTCGAACTCGGAACCGAGGATGGCCAGCCCGAGGAGCACGACGAGCCATCCGGGACCGGGGAGGGGCACGAGGGCCAGTCCGCCGAGGATCAGGACCACCCCGAGGGCAAGGACCACGACACGGTATGCCGCGAGCGCCGCCGGCCGTTGTCGGATCGCCCTGCGCCAGGCCCAGTCGTCGGGGTCATTGGCGTCTCGCAGGAGGTGGTGGTCCTCGGGCAGGGGCGTGGGATCGTCGGCCATGTCGGGGGAACGGACGATGGCTTTCTCGCGCTCCCTCACGGGTCGATCCCCTCGACCTCCTTGGTCCGCCACACCTGGTCGAGGATCCGGGTCACCGGGCCGGGTGACAACTCGCGGTCGTCGCATCGCGTGACCGGACGCACGTCTTTGAGCGAACTCGTCAGGAAGATCTCGTCGCAGTCCTGGAGGACGCTCAACTGCATCGTCTCTTCACGGATGTCGACGCCCGCCTCGCGGCCCCACTGCAGGACCAGTCCGCGGGTGATTCCCGCCAGTGGCCCGTCCACCACGGGCGGTGTCGACACGACCCCGTCGCGGACGACGAAGATGTTGCTGCCCGTCCCTTCGCACAGGTCGCCGCGGGTGTTCCCGAAGATCGCCTCGGTCGCGTCGTGGCGCTTGGCGCGCGCGAGCGCGATCACGTTCTCGGCATACGAGGTGGTCTTGAGGCCGGCGGTGGCGGCGCGTTCGTTGCGGACCCAGGGCACGGTGACGACCTGCACCGTCGGCGGAGGCGGCGCCACCGCCCCTGCCGTGACGACGTACGTCAGGGCGGAGTCGAGCCGATCGGAGCCCAACGGACCGATTCCACCCGTGATGGTCCAGCGCAGCCGCCCGAAGGAGATCGGGTCACCGGCCGCGAGCACAGCGTGTGCGCCCTCGCGCACACGGTCGTGGTCGGCGGCCGCCAGGCCCAAGCCGGCCAGGGTCCGATCCATGCGAGCCAGGTGCCGGCTCATGGCAAAGGCGTGACCCTCGACGATCTTGCAGGTCTCGAAGGCTCCGTCCCCGACGGTCACCCCATGGTCGATGGCCGCGATGGCCGGCTGGTCGGCTGCGACGAGGGCACCATTGACCCAGACCCTGACCTCACTCATGGGGCCAGCCTTCCAGATGCCAGTGCGATGAGCCGCCGCGCCTTGAGTTCGGTCTCCGCCCACTCGCCGCCCGGGTCCGATTCCCAGGTGATGCCGGCACCCGTGCCGAATCGCAACACCCTCTCGCCATGGCCATCGGTGGCAGCCCAGAAGGTACGGATTCCCACGGCCAGTCGGGCCTCGTCGCGATCGGCATCGATCCAGCCGATGGCTCCGCAGTAGGGGCCCCTCTCAACGGGTTCGAGGTCCCGAATAGCCTCGAGGGCAGTCACTTTCGGGGCGCCGGAGACCGAGCCGGGTGGCGACAGGGCGGTGAGGATCTCGGCCCAACCCACCCCGTGACGCAACTGTCCGGAGACGTCGGAGACGAGGTGGACCAGGCCCGGGTGCTCCTCCGGGCCGCAGAGCCGATCCACTGTGACGCTCCCGGATCGGCACACCGCGGACAGGTCATGACGCACCAGATCGACGATCATCACGTTCTCCGCGACGTCCTTGGCGAGCATCTCCTCGAAGGTCGGCGCGGTGCCCTTGATGGGCCGGCTGACCAGTCGATCGCCGTAGCGCTCCAGGAAGCCCTCCGGTGAAGCGCACGCGATCTCGACGCCGAGGTCGGGGAAGTCGAGCACCGCGGCATACGGCGACGGGTTGCCCACGGCCAGCCGATCGGCCAGACCCGAGAGGGAGGCATCCGACGCGAGGTCGTGTTCGAGGATGCGGCAGAGGTTGACCTGGTAGACCGTCCCCGCCGCGATGCGCTCCCGGATCTCCCGCACTCCCGATCGGTATGCCGCGGAGTCCAGGCTGGTGCGCCACTCCCCCTCCAGCGGTGCCCAGGGGGCGGGCCTGGCGGCCAGTTCGTCATGGCCGTGGTGAGCCATCCGCAAGGCCGTGAGATGCCCCTCGAAGGTCTGGACGACCACCCAGAATCCCTCGCTCAGGTCGGCCGGGTCGTGGGTGACCGCCTCGACTCCGTCGGCCCAGAGCAGGCCGAACCGCGCCGGCACCGGGACCTCAGGCGAGTTTGATGCGCTCGACGAGCACCCAGAAGCGCTCTCTCAGTTCGAAACGCGCCGAGTCGGGGATGTCGTAGACACCGCTCACATTGGACAGGTCCACCAGGAGTGCCCGGTCGAGGTCACCGGGAATGATCGGCGCCTCCGAGCGAAGGCGGGCCAGCATCTCCGGCGAGGCGGCCTTGCACCACCCGTCGATGACTTGGCGGGCCACGGCGTCGATCTGGGCGGAACTGATCTCGATCCCCTCACTACTCTGGTGACTGCCAGCAGCGTCGCTGGACCAAGCCACCGTCGATGTGGCCGCAGGGGGCGGCGGCACCAGCCCGGTCGACTTCTTGCCCGCGAGAATGCTCGGACTGGGGACGGAGGCAGGGTGGTCGGGCGAGGGGGGTTCGGCGTTGGCGGGGGTGGCCCCGGACTCCGGCGCCTCTTCCGTGTGGCCAGGAGACTCTGGCACGGCGGCGGGTGGAGCGAGATCAGCGGGGGCCAACTCGGCGGGGATGCTCCGCCGCCGCACGGCAGCGTCGATGGCCGCGCCATCGGCGAGCAACACCCCGTCGGCAGCCTGCTGGAGATGCTTGGCCACTGACATCGGCCGGGAGGCATGGTTGGGCACCACGATCAGTTGGACCTGCACGCCGTGGTTCTGGGCCTCCTCGACGGCCTCGGTGAGGTCGTCGTCACCGGAGACCAGATACATGACGTCCACCACGCGTGAACGTCCGTGTGCCGCCAGGTCCAGGCCGATGCGCAGGTCGACGCCCTTCTGCTCGCCGGAGAGGGAGCGCCGACCCAGACGCAGCTTCACCTTGGGCATCAGCCCGATCTGTTGCTGGAAGAAGTCGGGGAGGCCACCGGCCCGGTTGCCCGAGTCGTACCAGTTGACGCGCAGCAACGGCATACCGCTGTCCACCTCGGCCTGCGCGATGAGCGAGGTGATGAGCGCTCCGTTGTCGACGTCGACGCCGCTGCGCAGTGAAGTGCCTGTGACGCGCGTGGCGCTGGCTGCGAGCAGGTAGCCGGCATCGACGTAGAGGGCACACTGCGAACGCATGGCGTCACCCTAGTCGGGCGTCGAACGGCGCCAAGGCTCACCGGCCGTCGGCCTGCCGATCAGGTGATCGTGATGCCGTCCGCCCCGACGGTCACTGTTTTGGCCGGAAGCGCCTTGGTCGCCGGACCCGACGTCACGGCGCCCGTGGCGATGTCGAAGGTGCTTCCGTGGCAGGCGCAGTTGATCGTGCCACCCGACACCGACGACACCGTGCACCCTTGGTGGGTGCAGACCGCGGAGAAGGCCTTGAAGTCGCCCGCGGTGGGTTGGGTGATGACGACCTTGATCGCGTCGATGATCTTGCCGCCGCCGACGGGGATCTCGACCTTGGCAATCGCGTCCCCGGCCGCACTGGCGGCGGCCGAGGTGGCCTGACTGGCCGCGCTGGAGGCCAGCGAGGCGGCTTGGCTTGCGGCGCTGCTCACGGCTGCCCCGGCCTGCCCGGTGTCGGTCCCGCACGCCGTCAAGGCACCCAGGCCACCGACTCCGACGACACCGAGGGCGGCGCGACGAGTTGTTGGGTGGAACATGTGGAACTCCCTTCGGGAATGGGTCATGTCTCCGCACAGTCTTCGGTGTGAATGGATGTTGCCGCCAGATTGCGAAGGTAACGACTTCGGCACTGATCTGCAGCACGTGCTGACCCCGGTCCTCCCCTCTGGTTATGGTTCTCTCGCTCGCCGACCGGCGGGAGCCGGGTCACCTCGGCAATGTCTCACAGGAGGAAACGTGCCTCAGCGTTCCGTGGTGATGATCGGCAGCACGCTGGTCGTCGCATCTCTCGCCCTCGCCGGCTGTGGCAGCCGCGATGCCGGAAGCTCCGACTCCGGGTCGGGCTCCAGCAGCGACAAGGTTGCCAAGATCGGCGTCATCGCGCCGCTGTCCGGTGACCTCTCCGCCCTTGGTCTGGGCATCCAGCACTCCGTCGAGCTCGCCGTCAAGGAAGCCAACGAGAAGAAGGCCATCCCCGGCTGGACGCTCGAGGTCGAGGCCGTCGATGACGAGGCCAAGCCTGACGTGGGCAAGAACGCCGCGACCAAGCTGGCCGGTGACGACGCCGTTGTCGGTGTCGTCGGCAACCTGAACTCGTCCGTCGCGCTCCAGACCCAGCCCGTCTTCGCGACCGCGAAGATCACCCAGGTCTCCCCCGCCAACACCAACCCGGCCCTGACCAAGGGTCCCGATGGCAAGCGCCTCTTCGACACCTACTTCCGCACCTGCACCACCGACGCGGTCCAGGGTCCGTTCGCGGCCCAGTACCTCTTGGGCGCGGGCATCAAGAAGGTCGCCACCGTCCACGACAAGAAGGCCTACGGCCAGGGCCTCGTCGAGGCCTTCTCGGCCGAGTTCACCAAGGGTGGCGGCGAGATCGTCACCGCCCAGACGATCAACGCGGACGACACCTCGAAGGACTACAGCTCCGTCGTCGCAGCCATCAAGCCGACCGCCCCACAGGCTGTGTACTACGGCGGTGAGTACCCGCAGGCGGGTCCCTTCTCGCAGCAGATGAAGGGCAACGGCCTCAACGTCCCGCTCATGGGTGGCGACGGCATCTACGACCCGAAGTTCATCGAGCTCGCCACGGCGACCAGCAATGGTGACCTCTCCACCTCGGTCGGCGCCCCGACCGACTCCACCGATGCCGGCAAGACCTTCCTCGCCGCCTACGAGAAGGCCGGCTTCAAGGAGCCCGCTGCCGCCTACGGTGGCTACTCCTACGACGCCGCCAACGCCATCATCGAGGCCCTCAAGACCTCGCTGAAGGACGCCACCGACGCCAAGTCGGCACGTGAGGCCACCATCAAGGCGATGTCCAGCGTCTCCTTCGACGGTGTGACCGGCAAGGTCGGTTTCGACGAGTTCGGCGACGCGGTCAGCCGCGTTCTCACCGTCTACAAGGTCACCGACGGCAAGTGGGTCGCTGACAAGACCGACACCTTCAAGTGATCGGCGCCCGGTAACCCGGGACAGACCACGACGTAGTCGCGGGGGTGGGTCCAGCCCACCCCCGCGACGTGTGTCCGGAGCAGCCAAGCCCACCAGCGATTCTGCTCGCCCAGCACCATCCTGACCCCTATGCTGCTGGCCACTCGACCCCCGCCTGGAGGCGCCATGGATGTCTTCCTGCAACAGATCGTCGTCGGATTGACGATCGGCTCCCTCTATGCACTGATCGCCGTCGGATACACCGTCGTCTACGGCATCGTGCAGTTGATCAACTTCGCCCACGGCGAGGTCTTCATGATCGGCGCCTTTGGCGCGCTGGCCACCTGGACTGTTCTCTTCAAGGGAGAGACGGCGATCTGGATCCTCCCGATCATGATCGTCGGTGCTGCCCTGTGCTCGGTGGGCGTTGCCCTGCTCATGGAGCGCGTCGCCTACCGCCCCTTGCGCCACGCACCCCGACTGGCGCCCCTCATCACCGCCATTGGCATCTCCGTCCTCCTCCAGGAGGCGGTGCGGCTCTTCTACGGACGGGTCCCCGGTTTCCCCGACGCCAAGAGTTCGCTGTCCTTTCCCGGTATCGACATCGTCACCGGCCAACCGTTCAGCGTGTCGGGCATCAACGTGGGGCGGCCGACGCTGTTCATCATCGGCTGCCTGATCGTGTGCTCGGTCGCCCTGTGGCTCTTCATCAACCGCACCAAGCAGGGTCGGGCCATGCTCGCGGTGTCGCAGGACCCCGACACGGCACGCCTCATGGGTGTCAACGTCGACCGGACCATCGCCATCGCCTTCGCGATCGGCGCCGTCCTCGCCGCCATCGCCGGTGTCGCTCAGGGGCTGCAGACGCGCACCATCGCCTTCAACATGGGCTTCATGTCCGGCCTCAAGGCCTTCACGGCGGCCGTCCTCGGTGGCATCGGCAACATCCAGGGCGCGGTCGCCGGCGGCCTGGTGCTCGGCCTCATCGAGGCCCAGGCCACTCAGTTCCTCGGTGGCGCGACCTGGGCCAATGTCTGGGCCTTCATCCTCCTCATCATCGTCCTGGTGTTCCGACCACAGGGCCTCCTCGGCGCAAAGGTGGTCGACCGCGCATGAGCACTGTCACCTCAACCCCAGAAGAGACCACGGACGAGCGATCCTTGACCGTTCGTTACGGCCGTTTCGCCGGACCCTTGGTCCTGGCCGGAGCCGCTCTCCTGATCATCTCGGCGTTCCTGTCCTGGAGTTACGACCCGGGGCCCCTCGGCAATGTCCGACCCTACGGAAACCCCGCCCCGACGCAGTACTTCGCCATCATCCTCGGCGTCCTGGGGCTCGCGTTCTGGTTCGGGGGTGGCCCACTGCGCAAGATCTTCACCTGGTTCGACACCGCCAAGGCACTCAAGCCCCTCGGCTACGGCGCGGTGGTCTTCGCCGTGCTCGTGATCCTCAGCATCACGCTGGAGAGCAGCGGCCTGATCAATGTCAACCCGGGTGGCTGGCTCGCTCTCGTCGGTGCGGTGCTCATGGCCCTGGGCGGCCATGTGGTGCCGGAACGCGATCACGCTGACCCCTTGCGGAGCAGGGCGAGCAGCTGGGTGGAGATCCTGGTGATCGTCGCCGTCCTCGCCTCCGCACTCTTCCTCACCGCCTACGCACTTGACCTCGAGAGTGGTGGTGAGTTCGTCACCCTTCTGGCGGCCATGGGCGCCGTGGCGTTCGCCGCGGCCAAGGGTGGAGCCTTCAGTTGGTTGCGCGTCGCCGCTGCCAAGCATCGCCAGGTGCTGATGCTCGGCGCCGTGGCCGTGGCCTTCTTGTTCCCGTTCACCCAGAACGGCTCGGACGCGAACATGTCGATCGCCACCCAGGTCATCATTTTCGCGACCACCGCGCTCGGCCTGAACATCGTCGTCGGCCTGGCGGGTCTTCTCGACCTTGGGTACATCGCCTTCCTCGGCGCCGGTGCGTATGTCGCGGCCATGATGTCGGGCGCTGCCACGGCGACGATTGGTTGGACTCCGCCCTTCCTCGTGGTGGCCCTCATCGGTATGTGTGTGTCGGCCACCCTGGGCCTGATCATCGGCTCGCCGACCCTTCGGGTGTCGGGCGACTACCTGGCCATCGTCACCTTGGCGTTCGGTGAGATCTTCCGTATCGCCGTGAACAACATGGACGGTGGCAATGGTCCAGACCTGACCCACGGCCCGAACGGCATCGCGGGCATCCCCGAGCTGAACCTCTTCGGCTTCAACTTCGGGCAGACCCACGAGATCGCCGGCATCCCGTTGACTCGGTACGCCAACTACTACTTCCTCCTGCTCCTGCTGGCTGCGCTGGTCATCACCGTCTTCGTCCGGCTCAACAACAGCCGGATCGGGCGCGGGTGGGTGGCCATCCGCGAGGATGAGCGTGCCGCCGAAGCGATGGGAGTCAACGTCTTCGGCCTCAAGCTCCTCGCCTTCGCCGGGGGCGCCGCCCTGGCCGGACTTGCCGGCACCATCAAGGCCCACCAGGACCTTGCGGTGTCCCCCGACCAGTACGTCTTCCTCGAGTCGGCCTTCCTCTTGGCCGCGGTCGTGCTCGGCGGCATGGGAACCGTGGCCGGGGTCCTCGTGGGAGCCACCTTGCTCAAACTGATGCCCGAGAAGTTGCGCTTCCTCAGTGACTACCGCCTCCTCATGTTCGGCATGCTGCTCGTCCTCATGATGCGGTTCCGTCCAGAGGGCCTGTTGCCCAGTAGCCGGCGACAACTGGAGTTCCACGGTGACGACGAGGAACTCGCCGACGAGATCCAAGAACTGCACGTCGAGACCGAGGAGGCCCAGGCATGAGCGTCGTGGACCTTGAGACCAACGACGGACACGTCGTCGGCAAGGAGGTCGTCCTCCAGGCCGACCACGTGACGATGCGCTTCGGCGGTCTCACGGCCGTCAATGACGTGTCGATGACCGTTCACCAGGGCGAGATCGTCGGTTTGATCGGCCCCAACGGGGCCGGGAAGACGACCTTCTTCAACTGCCTCACCGGGATGTACATCCCCACCGAGGGCACCGTGACGCTTGGTGGTCAGGTGCTCCCGCCGAAGCCGCGCAAGGTCGTCATGGCCGGCATGGCCCGGACCTTCCAGAACATCCGACTCTTCGGCAACATGACCGCCCTCGAGAACGTCATGGTCGGGCGCTACTGCCGGACCACGACCGGACCACTGACCTCCATCCTGCGCGGACCGAAGTTCAAGCGGGACGAGGCGGCCACTCGTGAGCGGGCCCAGGAGCTCCTCGACTACGTCGGGCTCGGCAAATCCGCCGAGCTCCTGGCGCGCAACATGCCCTACGGCGACCAGCGGCGCCTGGAGATCGCTCGAGCCCTGGCGACCGACCCGCAGGTGCTGCTGCTCGACGAGCCCACCGCCGGCATGAACCCGAAGGAGACCGAGGAGGCGATGCACCTGATCTTCAAGATCCGGGACAGCGGCCTCGCCGTCGTGGTCATCGAGCACGACATGCGGTTCATCTTCAACCTGTGCGACCGAGTGCTCTGTCTCGTCCGCGGTGCCCTTCTCATCGAGGGAACTCCGGGTGAGGTGCAGTCCGATCCACGCGTCATCGAGGCCTACATCGGCGGGGCCGACGACGAGACCGAAGAGGAGGCGAGCGCGTGAGCGCCATGCTGGAGGTCAAGGACCTCGTCGTGAGCTACGGCAAGATCAAGGCCGTCAAGGGCATCTCCTTCGATGTCGAGCAGGGCTCGGTCGTCTCACTGATCGGCACCAACGGAGCCGGGAAGACGACCACACTGCGCACCATCTCGGGCCTGCTTCGGCCCACCTCCGGGTCGATCACGTTCGAGGGCAAGGACATCACCAAGGTCGCGGCCCACGACATCGTCTCCTTGGGGCTGGCCCACTCCCCCGAGGGTCGGCGGATCTTCCCGCAGCTGACGGTGCGCGAGAACCTCATGCTCGGAGCCTTCTCCCGCAAGGACAAGGATTTCGACGGAGACCTGGCCGAGATCTACGAGCTCTTCCCGATCCTCGAGGAGCGCAACAACCAGCCAGCCGGCACCTTCTCCGGTGGCGAACAGCAAATGCTCGCCATGGGGCGCGCGATGATGAGCCGCCCCAAGTTGCTCATGCTGGACGAACCCTCGATGGGCCTGTCTCCGCTGATGATGAAGCGCATCATGTCGACCGTCTCCACCCTGCAGCAGCGAGGCACCACGATCCTGCTCGTCGAGCAGAACGCCCAGGCCGCGCTGAAGCGAGCCACGCACGGCTACGTCCTCGAGGTCGGCAAGATCGTCCTCGAGGGCTCCGGCTCGGAGTTGCTCGCCTCGGACGACGTCCGCAAGGCCTACCTCGGCGAGGACTGAGAGGCGAGGTAGGCCACGATGAAGGCCAGGTATGCCGCGGCATACCTGGCCTTCGTGGTCTAGCCGGCAGCCCGCTTGGTCGCGGCGGCTGCCCGGCTCGTGCCGTGGAGGGCGGTTGTGCCCTTGGCGGCAGTCGACTTCTTGACCGCCGGCTTCTTGGGCACTGCCGGCTTCGCCGGCGCCTTCTTGGCCGCGGCAGTTCGTGGAGCCGCGGCGGTCTGGCCACGGGTTCCCGCCGAGGAGTCCGTGGCAGCCGGCCGCTTGGTCACGGACTTTGCCCCGGCCCCGCGAGCCGAGCCCGTGGGCCGGGTGGTGGTGCGCGCCGTCCGGGCGAGCACGGGGGCCAAGAAGCGCCCGGTGTGGGAGGCCGGGTCGTTCGCGACCTCCTCCGGGGTCCCCTCGGCGATGACCAATCCGCCGCCTGACCCGCCCTCAGGACCGAGGTCGACGATCCAGTCGGCGCTCTTGATCACGTCGAGGTTGTGCTCGATCACGATGACCGTGTTTCCCTTGTCGACCAGCCCCTGGATGACCCCGAGGAGCTTGCGAATGTCCTCGAAGTGCAGGCCTGTCGTGGGCTCGTCGAGAACGTAGATGGTGCGACCGGTGGAGCGCTTCTGCAGCTCGGATGCCAACTTGACGCGCTGGGCCTCACCACCGGACAGCGTCGGCGCCGGTTGTCCGAGCCGGACATAGCCCAGACCCACCTGGACGAGCGTCTCCATGTGCCGCGCAATGGCCGGGACCGCAGCGAAGAACTCGGCGGCCTCCTCGATCGGCATGTTGAGGACGTCGGCGATCGTCTTGCCCTTGAAGTGGACCTCGAGGGTCTCGCGGTTGTAGCGGGCTCCGTGGCAGACCTCGCACGGGACGTAGACATCCGGGAGGAAATTCATCTCGATCTTGATCGTGCCGTCGCCAGAGCATGCCTCACAGCGGCCGCCCTTGACATTGAAACTGAACCGACCGGGTTGGTAGCCGCGGACCTTGGCCTCGGTGGTCGTGGCGAAGAGTTTGCGGATGTGGTCGAAGACGCCGGTGTAGGTCGCCGGATTCGAGCGTGGCGTTCGCCCGATGGGGCTCTGGTCGACGTGGACGACCTTGTCGAGGTGCTCGAGTCCGGTGACCGACTTGTGGCGACCGGGCACCTGCCGGGCGCCGTTGAGCTTGTTCGCGAGCACCGTGTAGAGGATGTCGTTGACGAGAGTGGACTTGCCGGAACCGGAGACCCCGGTGACCGCGACCAGGTTGCCCAACGGGAAGGACACGGTGACATCCCGCAGGTTGTGCTCGCGCGCGCCGACCACCGTGACCTCGCGTCCCTTCTCCTGGGGGCGACGCACGGAGGGCGTCTGGATCTCGAGCCGACCCGAGAGGTACTTGCCGGTCATCGAGGTCGGGTGCGCCAGCAGGTCCTTGACCGTGCCCGAGTGAACGACCTCGCCGCCGTGCTCGCCGGCACCCGGACCGATGTCGACCACCCAGTCGGCGGTGGCGATCGTGTCCTCGTCGTGCTCGACGACGATGAGGGTGTTCCCCAGGTCCCGCAACCGCGTCAGGGTCTCGATCAACCGGTGGTTGTCGCGCTGGTGCAGACCGATGCTGGGCTCGTCGAGGACGTAGAGCACGCCGACCAGGCCGGAACCGATCTGGGTGGCCAATCGGATGCGTTGGGCCTCCCCGCCGGAGAGAGTCGCCGCGGCCCGGTCCAGGCTCAGGTAGTCCAGGCCCACATCGAGCAGGAAGCCGAGCCGGGCGTTGACCTCCTTGATGACCCGCTCGGCGATCTGCCGCTCGCGGTCGGTGAAGTCGACGTCATCGAAGAACGCCGCGGCATCCTTGATCGACAGCGCAGAGACGTCCGCGATCGAGCGGCCACCGATGAGCACGGCCAGCGACTCCGGCTTGAGCCGGCTGCCGCCGCACTGCGGGCAGGGGATCTGCCGCATGAAGCCCTCATAGCGTTCCCGGCTCCAGTCGGAGTCGGTCTCCGCATGCCGCCGCTTGACGAACGGCACCGCGCCCTCGAAGCCGGTCGAGTACGAACGCTCACGTCCATACCGGTTGCGGTACTTGACGTGGACCTTGTGGTTGCGCCCACTGAGGATGGCGTCCTTCGCCCGTTGGGGCAGGGAGCGCCACGGCGCGTCCATCGAGAAGGACATCTCCTGGGCAAGCGCCGTGAGGACTCTCTGGAAGTACTCCGACGCCCCACTGGTTGCCGCCCAAGGCGCCACCGCGCCCTGGGCCAGGGAGAGGTCCTCGTCGGGGACGATAAGCTCCGGGTCGACCTCGAGCTCGGTCCCGATCCCGGTGCACTTCGGGCAGGCACCGAACGGACTGTTGAAGGAGAAGGACCGCGGCTCGATCTCGTCCATCGTGAGGGGGTGATCGTTGGGACACGCCATCCGTTCGCTGAAGCGACGTTCGCGCGGCTGATCCGAGCCCTCAGGGACATCGACGAACTCGATGACGACGATGCCGCCAGCCAGACCGAGCGCGGTCTCGACCGAGTCCGTGAGTCGCTGCTTGGCCGACCGATCCCCGCCCTTGGCGACGAGGCGATCGACCACCACGTCGATGGTGTGCTTGACCTGCTTCTCCAACATCGGGGGCTCGGTGAGACTGACCACAGCGCCGTCGACGCGCGCCCGCGCAAACCCCTTGGCCTGCAACTCGGCGAAGAGGTCCACGAACTCGCCCTTGCGCGCCCGGACGACGGGAGCCAGCACTTGGAAGCGGGTGCGCTCCGGCAGCTCGAGCAGGCGGTCGACGATCTGTTGCGGCGTCTGCCGAGTGATCGGCTCGCCGCAGACCGGGCAGTGGGGGCGACCGGCGCGGGCGAAGAGCAGACGAAGGTAGTCGTAGACCTCGGTGATCGTGCCCACGGTGGAGCGAGGGTTGCGGTTCGTCGACTTCTGGTCAATCGAGACCGCCGGCGACAGACCCTCGATGAAGTCGACGTCGGGCTTGTCCATCTGCCCGAGGAACTGGCGCGCGTAGGCGGACAAGGACTCGACATAGCGGCGCTGGCCCTCGGCGAAGATCGTGTCGAAGGCCAGCGAGGACTTGCCCGACCCGGACAGCCCGGTGAACACGACGAGCGCGTCCCGAGGCAGGTCGACCGAGATGTCACGCAGGTTGTGCTCACGTGCGCCACGCACGATCAAGCGGTCGTGAAGGTGGGCTCCGGTCCGTCGAGCGGCAGGGGCAGAAGTCACGAGCACAACTGTAGGTGGCAGCACCGACAGCCTTCATCCGCCGGTAACGTACCCAGAATGACAGCGGACCTCTCCCCCCTCGATCACCTGCCCGCTGCCACCACAGCACTGCTCGCCACCGCGGCAGAGATGGACGACCTGGCTGCACCCAGCCTCTGCGGCGGCTGGTCCCGGGCTCACGTGCTCAGTCACCTGGCGCGCAACGCCGACGGCCTCATGCGCCTGGTGCGAGCGGCCGGGGGCTCCGGGGAGACGATGTACGACTCGGCTCAGAGCCGTGACGCCGACATCGAGGCGGGGGCCGCCCGCAGCCGAGACCTCATCCTGGCCGATCTCGGCGGCACCGCCCGCGCGGTCGACGAGGCGCTCGCCGGCCTCTCCGGTGACCTCGGGGGCACCCGCGTCGAACGCACGCCCGGCGGCCCGTCCTTCCATGCTCGCAATCTCCCCTTCATGCGCCTGCGCGAAGTCGTCTATCACCACGTCGACCTCGACGCGGGACCCGCCTTCGGGGACCTGCCCGACGACCTGGTGGCTGCCTTCCTGGCCGACGAGATCACTCGGCTGCGGGGCGCACCTCATGTGCCCGGCCTGACAATCCGGACCACGGAGGGCGACGCGTGGGCCGTGGGTGACGGCTCGGCCGACGTGACCGGCACCCGGGCGGGGGTTCTGGCGTGGTTGGCTCGCGGAATACCCGACGGAATCGACCAGGACAACCCACCCACCCTTCCGGAGGGGCGATGACCTACACCGGCGACGTGACCCCGGGTGGTCCTTCCGATGTGCGGGAACTGCCCGACCTGACCATTCGCAAGATGTCGGTGTCGCCCATGCACAACAACGTCTACCTGCTCACCTGCCGGGCAACGGGCGACCAACTCCTCATCGACGCGGCCGATGACCCGCAGCGGTGCCTGGCCCTCGTCGCCGAGGGCACCGGCTCCTTGCACCACCTCGTCACCACCCATCGTCACTGGGACCACACACGCGCGCTCACCGACGTCGCGGAGGCGACCGGTGCCGTGACCTATGCCGGAGACCTCGACGCCGAGGGCTTGCCGGTCGCGCCGACCGTACGCCTCGTGGATGGCGACCGAATCAGCCTGGGCGACTTGTCACTCGACGTCGCCATCGTCAGCGGCCACACCGCGGCCTCGGTCGTCCTGGCCTACCGCGACCCGACCGGTCACGCCCATGTCTTCACCGGTGACACGCTTTTCCCCGGCGGGGTCGGAGCGACGCGCAACGACCCCTCTCAGTCCTTCGACGACCTGTATCGCGATGTCACGGCGAAGATCTTCGACCGGTACGACGATGACACCTGGATCTACCCCGGTCACGGCGGCGACACCACCCTCGGCGCCGAGCGTCCGCACCTGTCCGAGTGGGCAGAACGCGGTTGGTGATCGGCGATCCTCCCCCTCATCGTTGGGGGACAGCTCAATTCACTGACGGATGCCAGCCCGACCGGTCGACACGTCGGACCACACCGTGACCACTTCATCGACCCATGGCAGGTCCGACACCGACTGCACACGCACGATCGGCAGGGCGATCGCGTAGAGCTCGTCGGCCACCATGGCCCCCAGAGCGAGAATCGCGTCGGCCTCCTCGAGGATGATCGCCACGGGGCCGTTGCCGGTGCGCACCAGTTCTGCCAGAACCGACGTGGCCGAGGACGAGCCGCGGCCCCCCGTCATCACGAGGACTGCCCCCGACAGCTTCACCCCGTGGTCTGGGTGGTGTCGATCGATGATCGTGCCGCGGTGGTCGACGCCGCCCCAGAAGGACACCGGCTCAGCGAGCCGGATCATCGGGCCGGATCCCTCCCCCCGGGTCAGGGCATGGGCGCGCACCTCAGTCATCCAGGACCACCCGACCGGCCCCGGCGGCCCGCACGCACTCGGCGAGCGTGCCGATCACGACGTCGATCCCGAGGTTGCCGGGGGCATAGTGCGCCCATTTGCCGGAGTTCGTCATGACCACCCTGGTGCCGGCGGGCAGGATCGGGACGAGGTAGGTGCAGGTGTCGACGACGATCCGGAAGCCGGCACGCTCGAGCGGTGCGATCAGGCCCGCTGCCTCGGCCAGGGCAAGCACGCCTCGCCCCGTCGAGAGGTATGCCGTGACGCCCGTGGCCACGGTGGTGCGGGTCCGCTCCACCTCCTCGGTCAACGCACGGATCTCGGCCAGCGACGCGTGTGGCGTGCCCAGGCTCACGGCGTCGATCCGACCCCCGTCGGCGGTGCAGAGCTCGCGTCGACCCGCTGCCAGGTCGGCGTCCGAGAGCTTGTGAACTCGCGGATCCGAGTGCGCCAGAACGCTCTCCAGCATCGGAGCCTCCGGCGTGACCCCCACCGCATGGAAGATTCCGACGCCACCGGACGAGGCCGCGGCCGCCCCGAGCGCCTTGAGGTCGTCCTCGCTCGTTGTCGCTGGCAGGCCGACGATCGCCGCCACCCGTGACCGGGCCTGGCGACCCAGGAGGTAACCGAGCACGGCATACCAGGCCTCGTCGTGCCATCGCTCCGGCGCGACGGCCGTGACGTCGAGGACGAAGTCGGCCCGGCGGGCCTCGTCGAGGTGGAATCCGGCCCTCGGCGCACGACCGGTGATTGCCGCGCTGATGTCGAGGAAGTCGCCGTAGCGGTCGGTGCGGGCACCGAGCACCGAGTTGGCGAAGACGATGGCGTTGGACTCCGCCCAGGCCACGTGCTCTCCCACGGCGGGCCGCGCATCGACCTGATAGGGAGCGCAGGTGAAAGTGGTCCTGGCCCCGAGCGCCACATAGGCATCCATGAGAGCCCGCCCGGCCGTGAGCAGTTCGGGGTGCTCGGCGTCGGCGCGGACTGTGCCCGGATGCAGCAGGTCGAGGGAGCCGACATTGAGGGTCGTGGGGACCCGGACCCGCGCACCGAGGTCGACGAGCTTCTCGGCGAAGTCCAGTCCGGCTCGACCGTGATAGAGGCATGAGTCGATGTGGGCGCCGGTGACGTCGACCAACTCCTCTGCCCCTCGCACGCGAGCCAGCCCGGTCACGATGCGCATCGCCAGTGCGACGCCCTCCCCTTCGGACCCGTCGAGCATGGCCTGCTCGACCGGCGTCAGGCGAAGGGTCACTGCTCGACGTCTCGGCCGGCCCAGACCGACCGGACGTGGCCAATGTGTTGTGCCATGAGGGTTCTCATCGTCTCGCCGTCCCGCTCCAGGGCGGCATCGACCATCTGCTGGTGCTCCTCGCACAGTCGCAGCATGAGGCCGGTGCCGACGAGGTCCTCCAGTCCATAGAGCCTCGAGCGGCTGCGGAGGTCGCGGATGACGGCGACGATGTGCGCGTTGCCGTGCAATTCGAGAAAGCGCAGATGGAACTCCGTGTCCAACTCGATGTAGGCCACCAGGTCCTTGCGTGCCGCCGCATCGGTGATGGCATCGGCGACCTTGCGAAGCGCTTTGACGGCCGGGATCCGCTCTCCCTCACACGATTCGGCGATCATGCCCATGACCGGCACCTCGATCAGTGCACGCAACTCGGCCATCGCGTCGAGCTCGGCATCACTGAGGTGGGTGACGCGAAAACCCCTGTTGCGCACCACATCCACGAGGCCCTCGCTCACAAGGTCGAGCATGGCCTCGCGCACCGGAGTCGCGGACACCCCGAACTCAGCTGCCAGTTTCGGCGCCGAGTAGAGCACCCCGGGCCGCATCCGACCCGAGACGAGGTGCGCGCGCAGCGCGTCGGCCACCTGCTCACGCAAGCTGGACTGATGGTGGAAGGAGGGCAACTGCAGTGCTCCTGCATCCTCCTCGGTGTACGTCTCGATCTCCGTCATCGAATCCCGTTTCATCGCAACACGAATCCCGGCACGAGGTCGTCGCGCGGGTCGATGGTGAACTCTGAACTGCCCACCCGGTATGCCGTGCCGGTCACCTCAGGGAGAACGGCCCGCCTTCCGTGCCGAGTGGTCTCCCCCACGACGCGACCGGTGAAAGTCGTGCCGATGATCGACTCGTGGCGCAACTCGTCGTCGGGACCGAACTCGCCAAGGAGAACCAAGTGCGCGAGTCGGGCTGCGGTCCCGGAGCCACAGGGTGACCGGTCGACCTCACCGTCGGCGAAGACGGTGACATTGCGGTGATGGTGCGGCTCCCCGGACGATCCGGGAGCCGTGAAGATGGTGCCGTAGACATCGGAGAGACGCTCGTCGTCAGGATGCGCGATGACTCCGCTGTCGTTGAGCTGGTCCCGGATCTCGCGGCCCACGGAGATCAGGGCGTTGTAATCCCCCGGCACGACGTCGAGGCCCACAGCGGCAGCCGGCAGGACGGCATACATGGCCCCGCCGAAGGCGACGTCGACGGTGACCGGTCCGTGCGAGGTGACCACGGGAAGACCTGTGGCCTGGACCCAGCTGGGGACGTTGACGAAGGTGACGTCGGCGACCTCGCCTCCCTCGAAGCGGACGCGCGCACGGACCCGCCCAGAGGGAACATCGATGACCACCTCACGAGTCCCGCTGTCCTGCCTCGGGATTCTGCCGCTCTCGACCGCCCACACGCCGAGGGCAATGGTGCCGTGGCCGCAGGCCGTGGAGAAGCCGTCCTTGTGCCAGAAGAGGACTCCGAAGTCGCCGTCCTCGTCATCGGGTGGGGTGATGAAGCCGCCGTACATGTCGGCGTGGCCGCGTGGCTCGCTGCAGAGGATGGCGCGCACCCGCTGCGCGGTCGGGTCCTCCACGGCAGCAGCCCGACGATCGCCGACCGTGACTCCGGGCAGGTCGGGGGCCCCCTCGACGACAATCCGGAAGGGCTCGCCCGCCGTGTGATAGTCCTCGGTCCGGTACGTCTCCATGACTCAGGCCCCGAGGTAGGCCGCCACCACCTGCGGGTCCTGCCGCAGCTCAGCGGCGCTGCCCTCGAGGGTGACCTTGCCGGAGTCCAGGACGTAGCCGCGATGGGCGACCTTGAGGGCGGCCCGGGCGTTCTGCTCGATGAGCAGGACCGACGCCCCGGCCTGGTTGACCGAGGTGATGACCTCCATGACCTGGGCGACCATGAGCGGCGCCAGGCCCATCGAAGGCTCGTCGAGCATGATCAGCTTGGGTCCGGCGATCATCGCCCGTCCGATGGCCAGCATCTGCTGCTCGCCGCCGGAGAGAGTGCCACCCTGCTGGCGCATCCGGTCCTTGAGGCGCGGGAGCAGGTCATAGACCTCGGCGATGCGTTGGTCGATGAGGGCTGTGTCCTTGACCGAGTAGCCGCCCAGTTGGAGGTTCTCGTGGACCGTGAGGCGGGAGAAGATCCGTCGGCCCTCGGGCACCTGGATCACCCCACTCTCGACGATCGACCACGGCGTGGCGCGGGTGATGTCCTGCCCGAAGGCACTGATGCTTCCCGCCTGGGAGCGCACGACGCCCGAGATGGTCGAGACGGTCGTGGACTTGCCCGCTCCGTTGTTGCCGAGGAGGGAGACGATCTCGCCGCCGCCCACCGTGAGGTTGAGGCCGGAGAGTGCCTGCACCTTGCCGTAGGCAACGTGCAGGTCCTTGATCTCGAGAACGTTGGGCATCACGCCTCCTCCTGTCCAGCGGCCGCGGCGATCCGCTCGGCCTCGTCGCGCACGCTGCTGTCCTCGACGCCGAGGTAGGCCTCGATGACGTCGGGGTTGGCGCGGATCTCCGCCGGAGTGCCGTCGGCGATCTCCTTGCCATAGGACAGCACGACGATCCGGTCCGACACCTCCATGACCAGGCCCATGTCGTGCTCGATGAGGACGACGGCGATGCCCAACCCACTGATCCGGCGGAGCAGCGCGAGCAACTCCTCCTTCTCGTTGTGATTGAGGCCGGCCGCAGGCTCGTCGAGGAGCAGCATCTGTGGCTCGCGCGCCAACGCACGAGCGATCTCGACTCGACGCTGCTCGCCGTAAGGCAGGTTGCGCACCTGCGCCGTGCGGTCAGACCTGATCCCCACGAAGTCGAGCCACTTGTTGGACTCGTCCGTGGCCAGTTGTTCCGAGCGGCGGTAGCGCGGGGTGCGCAGGATGGCGTCAAAGGCGTTCTGCCGCAGTCGGACATGGGTGCCGGCGCGCACGTTGTCCAGGACCGTGAGCTCTCCGAAGAGGCGGAGGTTCTGGAAGGTACGGGCGATGCCCTTGGCCGCGATGTTCGCCGGGCGACCACCGGTGATGTCGTCACCCTTGAAGGCCACCTGCCCGGACTGCGGCTTGTAGAACCCGGTGATGCAGTTGAAGGCACTCGTCTTGCCCGCCCCGTTGGGACCGATGACCGAGAGCACCTCCCCCTCGCGTACCTGGAAGGTCAGCCCGTCCACGGCCTGCACACCACCGAAGGCGACGGAGAGCCCCTTGACGTCGAGCACCACAGCGCTCATCGGGCCACCTCCTCGGTCGTCGAGTCGGCACTACGTCGACCGTCGTTGTCCGAGTCGCCACCCTTGAGCCGTCCGAAGAGGGACTTCTTCACCGCCTGCTCCGTCGGGGTGTAGGGCCAGATGCCCTGCGGGCGGAAGATCATGACGATGATGAGGAGCACACCGAAGATGAAGTAGCGCCAGTTCTCGGCACCACGGAGCAATTCGGGCAGCAACGAGATGACGAGGGCGCCCACGACGACACCGGGTGTGGAGCCCATGCCGCCCAGCACGACGGCCATGAGGATGAGCGCCGACCAGAGGAAGTTGAAGCTGGGCGGCGAGATCGCCGTCTGGTGCACCGCGAAGAGCACCCCTGCGAGCCCCCCGAAGATGGCACCGGTGATGTAGGCCGCCAATTTGACCTTGTAGGTGTGGATGCCCATCGCCTCGGCCGCATCCTCGTCCTCCCGGACGAAGCGCCAGGCCCGTCCGAGCCGCCCTCGACCCAAGCGAGAGGAGGCGATGACCGCGAGGATCACGACGACCGCTGTCGTCCAGTAGATTGCGACGTCGGAACGCAGCCCGAACTCCCCGAAGTCGGGAATTCCGAAGAGCCCGTTGGGTCCTCCGGTGACGTCGAGGTTGTTGGCCGTGATGCGAATGATCTCGCCGAAGCCGAGGGTGACGATGGCCAGGTAGTCACTGCGCAGCCGCAGCGTGGGGCCACCGATGATGATGCCGCCCGCGACGGCCGCCAGGATGACGAAGGGGATCGTCGCCCACATGGGCATGCTCTTGGCCGTGGCGAGGAAGCCAGCCGTGTAGGCGCCGATGGCGAAGAAGGCGGCATAGCCGAGGTCGAGCAGACCGCAGTAGCCGACCACGATGTTGAGGCCGACCGCGAGCATGATGAAGATGAGCGCATCGGTCGCGATCCGCAGGGTGTAGGCCTGACTGTTGATGTAGGGCAGGGCGAGCGCCACGACAGCGACGGTCAGCGCGAACCACGGACTCGCGAGCGCCTTGGAGGCCGCCGTCTGGTGACCCTTGGAGCGACTCGTCGGGGTCAGGCCGGCGCCGGCGAGTCCGACATTGGCCGCTCCACGCTCATCGACGGCCCGCACGAAGGCCGAACTCTCCTCGGGGGCGTCAGTGCCCGTCACGTCCGGCGCCTTGGGGGTCTGGTCGCTCATCACACACGCTCCGTCACTCGTTCGCCGAGCAAGCCGGTGGGTCTGACGGTGAGGAACAGGATGAGGAAGCCGAAGGCGAAGACGTCACGCCACTGACTCCCGAGCCACGCGGTGCCGAAGGACTCGAGGAGGCCGAGCACGATGGCACCCAGGACTGCGCCACGGATGTTGCCGATGCCTCCGATGACGGCGGCAGTGAAGGCCTTGAGCCCGATGATGAAGCCCATGAGGAAGTCGATCTTCCCGTAGTAGGCACCTGCCATGACGCCAGCAGCGCCTGCCAGCGCCGAGCCGAGGAAGAAGGTCCGGGCGATGACCGAGTCGACGTTGACGCCCATGAGGAGGCAGGCCCTGGGGTCCTGCGAGATGGCCCGCATGGCGCGACCCGAGCGAGTCCGGCGCACGAGGGTGTCGAGGGCGATCATGAGGATCACCGCGATGACGACCATGATCAATTGGCCGGTCGAGATCCGCACACCGAAGACGTTGAAGGACCCCGTCCCCATGCCCACGGGATAGGCGCGCGGATTGGGGCCATAGGCCAGGGCGATGCCGTACTCGAGCGAGAAACTCGCGCCGACGGCCGTGATGAGGATCGACAGGCGGGGTGCGCCCCGAAGCGGCCGATAGGCGATCCGCTCGATGATCAGGCCGAGCGTGCCGGTGGTGAGCATCGCGAGCACCATGACGGCGATGAGCAGGAGCAGCCCGCCCTTGGCGCCCATGGCTCCGGACGCGGCCGTGAGCATGGTGAAGCCGACGAAGCCGCCCACCATGTAGATGTCGCCATGGGCAAAGTTCAGCAGCTTGATGATCCCGTAGACCATCGTGTAGCCCAGCGCGACGAGGGCATAGAAGGCGCCGACGAACAGTCCGTTCAGCACCAGTTGCAGGAAATAGTCCATGGGTCCTCGATGTCGGGCCGACGTGCGTGGGGAGACGGGACGAAAGTGCGGATGCCGGGCGGCTCAGCGGAAGGGGCGGCACGGCATACGCCGACTGCTGGGAGGCCGGGCCCGCGGGGATGCCCGCGGACCCGGCCGTCAGCTCACTTGTTCAGGACGAAGTCGGTGCCCTTGACCACGAGGATGTCGAAGCCACCCTCGCTCAGGGTGTGCTCCGGCGTGAACTTGAGGTTGCCCGAGAAGATCTTGAAGTTGTCGATGCCCTCGAGAGCGGTGATGACCTTGGCGCCATCGGTGGAGCCGGCCTTCTTGACCGCCTCGGCCGCGACGCGCACCGCGTCGTAGGACTGCGTCGAGTAGGGGCCGGGGTCGGCGTTGAACTTCGCCTTGTAGTCGGCGATCCACTTCTCGCCACCGGGGATGGTGGACGGCGTCTGGGTCATCGTCGCGAAGACACCCTGGGCGTTGGCCTCACCGGCGATGTCGACGAGCTGCTTGTCGACGGAGCCGTCGGCCACCATGATCTTGCCGGTGTAGCCCGCCGCGCGGAGCTGCTTGATGAGCAGACCGCCCTCCTGGTAGTAGCCGGTCCAGTAGACGAAGTCGGAGTTGGCCCGGGTGATCGCCGTGACGGCGCCGGAGTAGTCCGACTCACCGGCGGTCACCGACTGCTGGTTGGCGACGGTCACGCCCGCGGTCTTGAGGTTCTCCGCGGCGCGCGTGGTGATGTCCTTGGAGTACGACGTGTTGTCATCGACGAGGGCGACGGCCTTGGAGCCCTCGGCCTTGATGAAGTCAGCCGCGGCCTGGGCCTGCTGGATGCCCGTGCCGTTGATGAGGAAGACGTTCTTGAGGCTGCCCTTGAGCAGGTCGGCGGAGTTGGCCGCCGGAATGAGCATCGGGATGTTGGCCTTCTCGAAGATCGTGAGGGTCGGCAGCGTGGCACCCGAGCAGTAGCCCCCGACCGAGATGTTGATCTTCGCGGTGACCAACTTGGCGGCGCCGGCCGCGGCAGTCTTCGGGTCGCAGGCCTCGTCCTCGACGGTCAGGCTGAGCTTGCGCCCGTCGACGCCACCGGCGGCGTTGATCTCGTCGACGGCCATCTGGGCGCCGTTCTTCATGTACGGACCGATGGCGGCGGAGGAGCCGCTGAGGGGGGTGAGCATGCCGAGCTTGATGTCCCCCCCGGCCGAGCCGGAGTCCGAACTCGACGAGGAATCCGAGAGGCCGCCACCGCAGGCAGCGAGCCCGAGGGTGAGCGTGGCCGCTGCGAGGAGGGTGCCTCCGCGCCGGATCGGGTTGGTCATGACGTCCTACTTCCTGGCCAACACCGTGGCCATCGTCCTCCACCCGGGACGGATGTCCCGTGCAGTCCACACCGCAGTGCCCACACGGCACTGTGTGACATTGCACCAAACCCTAGGGAGTGGCGCTGGCCCTGTCACGCGTTGTGGTGCAGTCGTGACCGGGCCGTGACCGGGATCGGGCCTAGAGCACGAACCCGGCAGGAAAGGGGTCGCTCGGGTCGAGCAGGTACTGCGCAGTGCCCGTGATCCAGGCGCGGCCGGTGACGGTCGGCAGGATGGCGGGCCGGTCGCCCACGGTGGTCTCACCGATGATCCGACCGACGAAGCGGGAGCCGATGAAGGACTCGTTGACGAAGTCGGTGTCCGCGGCGAGCAGCCCGCGCGCGTGGAGTTGGGCCATCCGGGCACTTGTGCCGGTGCCGCACGGCGACCGGTCGAACCACCCGGGGTGGATGGCCATGGCGTGCCGACTGTGCTGAGCGGTCGAGCCCGGGGCCTCGAGGTAGACGTGGTGGCACACGTTGATCTCGGGGTTCTCCGGGTGGGCGACGGGATTCTGCTCGTTGATCGCGTCCATGATGGCCAGACCGGCCTCGAGCATTTGTTGGCCGTTGCGTCGGTCGAACTCGATGCCGAGGTCCTCTAGGTGGACGAAGGCGTAGAAGTTGCCGCCGTAGGCGATGTCGTAGCGGACCTCACCGAAGCCGGCGACCTCGACGGCTTGGTCGAGGGCGTGGCTGTAGGACGCGACGTTCTCGAGGGTGACCGACTCGGCCTTGCCGTCCTTGACCTTGACGCGAGTGGTGACGAGCCCGGCCGGCGCGTCGAGGCGGATGACCGTCTCGGGCTCGGTGACCTCGACCATGCCGGTCTCGACCAGGACGGTCGCGACGCCGATCGTGCCGTGCCCACACATCGGCAGGCAACCGGACACCTCGATGTAGAGGACGCCGAAGTCCGCGTCAGGGCGGGTCGGCGGCTGCAGGATCGCACCCGACATCGCGGCGTGCCCGCGAGGCTCACACATGAGCAGGGTGCGCAGGTCGTCACGCTCGGCGACGAACCGTTGCCGCCGCTCGAACATCGTCGCCCCCGGGAGGACGCCGACGCCGCCGGTGATGACGCGCGTCGGCATCCCCTCGGTGTGCGAGTCGACCGCGTGGTAGACGACCGAGCTCCGCATGGACTACTTGACCCCGGCGTCGATGAGCGCCTGGGTCTCGCGGCGGACGACCTGCTCCTGCTCCGGCGTGAGCGGCTGACGCGGCGGGCGGCAGGTGCCACCGTTGCGACCGATCATGTCCTGGCCGAGCTTGATCGCCTGGATGAACTCGGTCTTGGAGTCCCAGCGCAGCACGGAGTGGAGCTGGCGGTAGAGCGGGAGGGCGGTCTCGAGGTCACCCGCGAGCGAGGCTTCGTAGAGGGCCAGGGTCGCCTGCGGGAAGACCTGCGGGTAGCCCGCAACCCAGCCCTTGGCGCCGGCCAGGGCCACCTCGAGCACCGTGTCGTCGGTGCCAATCATGAGGTCCAGGCCCGGGGCCAGTTCGGAGATCTCGTAGCAACGGCGGACGTCGCCGGAGAACTCCTTGACACCGACGATGAAGCCCTCGTCGTAGAGCTTGGCCAGGATCGGCGGCGTGAGGTCGGTCTTGGTGTCGATCGGGTTGTTGTAGGCCGTGACCGGCAGGCCAGCGGAGGCGATGAGCTCGAAGTGCTCCAGCAGCGAACGCTCGTCGGTGCGGTAGGCGTTCGGCGGCAGGCCCATGACGGCCTGACAGCCCAGGTCGCGGGCCACCTCGGCGTGGCGCTTGCTCTGAAGGCCGCCGTAGGCACCGACACCCGGCATGACGGTGAAGCCCTCAGGCGCATTCTCGACCGCGGTCCGGACCACCTGGTCGCGCTCCTCGTCGGTCAGCGTCTGGTACTCCCCCAGCGAACCGTTCGGAGCGACACCGTGCAGGCCCTGCTCGGCCAGCCAGGCGACGTTCTCGCCGTAGGCGCCGAAGTCGATGCTCAGGTCGTCGTTGAACTGGAGGCTGGTCGCGACCAGGACTCCATGCCAGGGCTTGCGGGTCTCGCTCATCGAACGTCTCTCTCCTCGCTGGTCGCGCTGCGCGTCATCGCGCCTGCACACACGGTAGGGCAAAATCCCGAAGAGTGCAGTATTACATTGCACTGTTGCCCTTCGCCTCGAACTCTGCCGCCGCGAGAGCACCCAGCGGGATGGGCGTCGCCACCAATCGCTCCACCGGGGCGTATGCCGTGGGGCCACCGTCCACGGGGCGCCGGTCCCCGGGCCCGTCCGGACCCTCGTGCGCGAGGCAGGTCGCGGCATACCCACACATCCGGCCCTGACACCAACCCATTCCGGCCCTGGTCAACTGCTTGACCTGCCGGGCGTCCGACGCGCCCGCCGCCACGGCGGCGCGAACCCGGCCCGCGGGCACCTCCTCACAGCGACAGGCAACGGTGTCGTCCTGCACCCAGGTCGTCCACGCCTGCGGCACCGGGTGGGCCTCAGCCATGGCCCGCGCAAACGCTCGCAACCGCTCCACCTCTCGCCGCACCTGCACCAGTCGGGCCGGTGCCGTCGCAGGAGGTCGACCGGCGTCCGCCAGCACGCTCTCGCCGGCCAGTTGCCCCTCGCGCAGGGCAAGGGCAGCGCCACCGATGCCGGTCAGTTCACCGGCGACCAACACCCCGGCCACCGACGACCGTTGGCCGGCGTCGACCTCGGCGACGTGATTGCCGTCGACCCATTCGAGCAGTCGGCAGCCGAGGGTGATCGCCAGGTCGAGTTGGGGCACGAATCCCCACCCGACGCCCAAGGCGTCGACGACCACCCGTCGTTCGGTGCCCGGACGGACCCGGCCTACCCCATCGACAGCCGCAAGGGTGACCGCCTCGAGACGAGCCTGCCCATGGGCGGCGACCACCACGGTGGACGTCCGGACCGGGATGCGGTGGCGTGCCAGCGCGACGGCATACCCCGCCCCTTCGATCGCCTTGGCGGGCGAGCGGACAACGGCACCCACACGACGGCCCCAACGCGTCGGGGAGTTGGCCTCACAGACAGCCAGGACGCGGGCACCGCTGTCGGCCACCGCCGTCGCGACCGGCAGGAGGAAGGGCCCCGTCCCGGCGACCACGACGCGCGAGCCTGCAGCGACCCCGTTGCCCTTGAGGAGTGCTTGGAGACCACCGGCTGTGAACACACCGGGGAGGTCCCAGCCGGGAAAGGGCAGTTGCCGATCGAAGGCGCCGGTGGCGATGACAAGCTGTCGCCCCCGGATGACCTCGGCGACCTCGGAGCCCGCCGTCCCGGACCGATCGAGAACGTGCACGGCGAACCCGTCCTCATCGGCGACTGCAGTCCAGACGTGGTGGGAGAGAAGCAGATCGAGCGTGCCGGCCACGCGATGGGCGTCGAGGACATCGACCAGGGCGCGATAGGTCGTGAGGTCATGATGCAGATGGTCACCCGTGGGGACCGACCCGGGGGCCGGGTGTCGCCAGTACTGGCCGCCGAGCGTCCGGCCGGAGTCGAGCAACGTGACACGCAATCCACCGGCCAGCGCGGTGGCAGCGGCAGCCATCCCGGCCGGCCCTCCGCCGATGACGACGAGGTCACTCCTCATGACCGGTCCCCTCCTGCGTGGTGACATCGAGACCCTGGCTGGCGAGGACGAGGCAGGCGCGCTGATTCGGCTGTCCCGCAACGGTGATCAAGCAGTCGAAGCACACACCGATGCCACAGAAGATCCCGCGCGGTCGACCCTCGACCCGCGTCGTGCGCCAACTGACAATGCCGGCAGCCACGAGGGCGGCGCCCACCGTCTGGCCCGCGACGAAGGGGATCTGGTTCCCATCGAAGCTGAAGGTCATGGCGTCCTCCCATCGATGAGTCGGTCGGGCAGGTAGGGCCCGGGGTCGACGACGAACCCGCTGCCGGTGAGGTGTGACGCGATGAGGGCACCGGTCGCTGTCGCCAGGCCGATGCCCGCCCCCTCATGCCCACAGGCGTGGAGGATCCCGGGCACGCGCGGGTCGGGGCCGATCACGGGGAGGTGGTCCGGACAGTAGGGACGGAAACCGCGGTAGACCCGGAGCAGTTGCACATCGGCCAGGAAGGGGAAGATCCGGACGGCCTGCTCAGCCAACGCCCGGACGATGCCCGGATTCATCGTCTGGTCGAAGCCGACCCGCTCGCGACTGGCGCCGATGAGGATCGTCCCGCCCTGAGTGCCCTCCACCACGCACGAGGTCTCGAGGCCCTCGGTCGAGGCTGCCACGTTGTCCACATAATCTGCCGAGTACACCTTGTGCTCGACCCGGCGAGGCATCGGCTCGGTCACGAGCAGGAAGCCACGACGGGGCAGCACCGGGATGGGGGCGCCCAGTCGTTCACCCACCACCCCTCCCCACGTCCCGGTGGCATTGACGACGGCATCCACGTCGACTCGATCGCCCGATGCGGTGGTGATGCCCACCACCTGCCCGCGACCGCCGGTCCGGACCCCCGCCACCTCGGCGCCGGCACGGAACGTCGCACCGCGCCGCACGGCATCGGCCAGGATCGCCGCCGCGGCCATCACGGGTTGGACCTGGGCGTCCTGGTCGTAGAAGGAGCCCCCCGGCAGGTCAGTGGCCAGCCACGGCTCGAGGTCCACGGCCTCCTCGGGACTGACGGCGCTCACGCGCACACCCACCTCGCGCTGGGCCCGGGAGAAACCGGAGAGCACGTCGAGCCCCCGTGCGCTGGTCGCGACCACCAACCCGCCCTTGGGCTCGAACTCAAGCATCGCGGCGCCCAGGTCGTCGGCCAGTTCGGCCCACAGGGCGCGGCTGGCCAGAGCGAGATCCAACTCGGGGCCGGGTGCCTTGTCCGAGACGAGGATGTTTCCCTCCCCGCGACTCGTCGTGCCAGATCCCACCTGACCACGGTCGAGCACGACCACCTCGACACCGGTCATCGCGAGGGACCGGGCGATACAGGCGCCCACGATCCCGGCACCGATGACAGCGACGCGCACTGAACCTCCTGTGCAATATTACATGGCACTGGTACCGTAGGGCTTGTTTGGAGCAGGATCAAGACGACGCGCAGGAGTGGACTGCCAGCATGGACCTCACCGGACACACTCTCATCGATGGCGCGTGGACGCCGGGCAACGGCACGGCCTTCCACGCGGTCGACCCGACGAGCGGTGACGACCTCGACCAGGAGTTCCGCGAATCCGGACCCGACCAGATCGCTGCCGCGGCAGTGGCCGCGCACCGGGCAGCCGCGGCATACCGAGCTGTCCCCCTGCACGAGCGCGCCGCCTTCCTCGTCGCCATGGCGGAGGAGATCGAAGCCCTGGGCGACGAGTTGCTCGATCAGGTCGTCGCCGAGACCGCTCTCCCTCGCGCCCGAGCCACCGGCGAGCGCGGCCGCACCGCGAACCAGTTGCGTCTCTTCGCCTCGGTCATCGAGGAGGGTTCCTTCCTCGGGCGCCGTCACGACCAGGCGCTGCCCGACCGTGCGCCGCTGCCTCGCCCGGACCTGCGCATGGCCATGGTGCCGCTGGGCCCGGTCGCCGTCTTCGGGGCGAGCAACTTTCCGCTGGCCTTCTCGGTTGCTGGTGGCGACACCGCCTCGGCACTGGCCGCTGGCTGCCCGGTCGTCGTCAAGGCACACCCGGCCCACCCGGGAGTGTCCGAGTTGGTCGCCACCGCCGTGGTCCGCGCCGCCCAGCGCACAGGTATGCCGTCGGGTGTCTTCGCGATGCTTCATGGTGGCGCCGCTGCGGGCCAGGCCCTGGTCACCGACCCCAGGATCCGCGCCGTGGGCTTCACCGGTTCGCGGGCCGGCGGCCTTGCCCTCGTCGAAGCTGCCGCCGGGCGGGAGGTCCCGATCCCGGTCTTCGCGGAGATGTCATCGGTCAACCCCGTCGTCGTCCTGCCCGGAGCTCTCGCGGACGCGCCGTCGTTGGCAGCCGACTACGTGGACTCACTGACCCGGGAATCCGGTCAGTACTGCACCAATCCGGGCCTCATCTTCGTGCCCGACGGCGACGCCGGAGACGCCTTCGTCGAGGCCGCCGCGTCCGCGGTCGCCCGGGCCGCTGGGCAACCGATGCTGACGCCGGGCATCGCGGCCAATGCTGTCGCTGGCGTCAACCGGTGGCGCCGGACGCCGGGTGTGTCCATCCTCGCCGAGGGTTCGGCAGCAGGGCCGCTGGCCCCGGCCCCGCTGCTCGCCACAGCGAGCCTTGCCTCCCTCGACACGGACCCCGACCTGGCCGACGAGGTCTTCGGGGCGGCCGGACTGGTCGTCCGCTACCCCGACCTCGCCGCGCTGGTGCCGGTGCTGGCCGGACTCGAGGGACAACTGACCGCGACGATTCACGGCACCGAGACGGATGCGGAGGCCGTCACCGAGCTCGTCCCCGTGCTCGAGGATCGCGCCGGTCGCCTCCTCTGGGGAGGCTGGCCCACCGGGGTCGAGGTCGCATCAGCCATGGTCCACGGCGGTCCGTACCCGGCCACCTCGGCGCCGGCGACGACCTCGGTCGGGACCCTGGCCATCGCCAGGTTCCTCCGGCCGGTCGCCTTCCAGAACTTCCCGACCGAGATGCTCCCGGCCGAGTTCCGGTAGCTCGACCCGCGATGGGGGCGAGCGCACCAGCGTGGTGAGTGGGCGGCATACCCTGCCCGCCGTGCCTGACCACGCCCGATCCCGGTCGGACGCCGCGGCCAGACCCTCCACGGCTGGCAAGTGGTCGGCATGGCCTGCGTCGTCCTGTCCAGCGCCACCGTCATGGGCACCAACCGACGCGACCGCGACACCCCGAGTCACCTCACCGAGACCGGCGGCTGACGAGGCGAGACGGCCTCGCGGCATACGAAGGTGTATGCCGCGGGGCCGGCCTCGTGCTGTGCCTCGGGCTCAGTCGGTGGTGGAATCCGAACCGGCCACCATCGCCTTGGCGTCCCGCTTGGACTTCCAGAGGCTGGCGATCGTGGTCACGCCGAGGATGACGACGATGGCCCCGAGCGAGACGGCGATCGGGATCTCCGGGACGTTGACGTGCTCGCCACCGTTGATGAAGGGCAGCTCGTTCTCGTGGAGGGCGTGCAGCAGGAGCTTGACCCCGATGAAGGCGAGGAGCACCGACAGGCCGATACTCAGGTAGACCAACTTCTGGAGCAGGCCGCCGAGCAGGAAGTAGAGCTGGCGCAGGCCCATGAGGGCGAAGAGGTTGGCGACCAGGACGATGTAGGGCTCTCTGGTCAGACCGTAGATCGCCGGGATGGAGTCGAGCGCGAAGAGCAGGTCGGTCGTGCCCAGCGCCAAGATGACGAAGAACATCGGGGTGGCCAAGCGCTTGCCGTTCTCCTTGATGAACGACTTGGTCCCGTGGAACTGGTTGGTCGCCGGGAAGACGCGCTCCATCGCCTTCATGAAGGCGTTCTCCTCGAACTCCTCGTCGTCGCTCTCACCCTCGCGGGCCAGCTTGATCGCGGTGTAGATGAGGAAGGCGCCGAAGATGTAGAAGACCCAGGAGAAGTTGTTGATGGCCGCCGCGCCCACCCAGATGAAAAAGCCGCGCAGCACGATCGCAATGATGATGCCGATCATCAGGGCGTACTGCTGGTAGCGCTCCGGCACAGCGAACTTGGCCATGATCAGCAGGAAGATGAAGAGGTTGTCGACCGACAGTGAGTACTCGGTCAGCCAGCCGGCGAAGAACTCGCCGGCCAATTGCCCACCCTCGGTGATCCACATGACGATGCCGAAGGCGATCGCCGCGCCGATGTAGAGGCTGAGGGCGAGCCACAACTCCTTGGTCGACGGACGGTGGGGGTTGCGCGCAATCCAGATGACGTCGAAGGTCAGGACGGCAATGGCCACGCCGATGGTGAGCCACCAAGCCCACGTCGGCAGATTGAGCGCCGGCGTCGCCGTGGTGAGGGTCGAGATCATGTGCACAGGGGTTTGCCTTCCGGACATCACAACGGTCCGGAGGTCTCTCCCACCCGAGTCTTTCGGGCCGGCGCCCCGGGCTCCGACGGCGGAACCGTGATGACGAGGCGTGCGTGACGGGATACTCCCCTCCGCCCGCCAGTCTCTCAGTTGGACTCATCCTTCGTCCAACTGATCGCCTGCCGGACGGAGTGGGCCCACCCTCCGCGGAAACACAGTCTCTCAGTTGGACTCATCCTTCGTCCAACTGATCGCCTGCCGGACGGAGTGGGCCCACCCTCCGAGGAAACACACTCCCCCTTGAACACAACTCGCAGCCGACCACAGGTATACCTGTGTCACCGTGCGAGATCTGTTCGAAGGGGTGGCGGGAGGGGCAGAGCACGAGGCCATCGGCGGGCAACTCCCTGAGGCGGTTATCCGGCGAGGTCGAGGTCAGGGGCGCTGGGACTTCGGGAGGGTGGCCACCACGAGGTCGTAGGAGGTGTCGATCGCCTCGACGAGTGCCTCGACCGGGATCGCGCCACCGATCCGGAGCACATTCCAACCGTGGCGGCCGATGTAGGGCGAGACGGTCACCTCGTCCGGGAACTCCTCGATCCACTCGTCGGCCTCGGCGCGGCCCTTCCCACACTTGACGCCGACGGTGTCCTCCCCGAGGAAGGCAAAGATCTTCGAGCCGACCTTGGCGACGACGTCGCCCTCCCACGGCTCGTCCTGCCACGCGCCCGGCTTGTGCAGGCAGTAACCCTTCACCTCGTGGCCGGTTGCCGCCTTGATGCTCATCGCGTCGCCTCCGACATCTGCCGCAGCTCCTTCTTCAGGTCACCGATCTCGTCCCTCAGTCTGGCAGCGAGTTCGAAGTGCAGGTCGGCGGCGGCCTGATGCATCTGGGTGGTCAGTTCCTGGATGAGGTTCGCGAGCTCGGCTGCCGGGAGGTCGCCGATCCGGTCGGTGCCGACGGTTGCCACATCGGCGGCCATCGCACCCCGGCCGCCTCGACCACCGTCGGCCTTGCCGCGTGAGCGGGCCCGACCGGAGCCGAGCAACTGCTCGGTGTCGGCGTCCTCGCGCTGGAGCATGTCGGTGATGTCCGCGATCTTCTTGCGCAACGGCTGCGGATCGATGCCGTTGGCCAGGTTGTACGCGACCTGCTTCTCCCGACGCCGCGCAGTCTCCTCGACGGCCTCCTGCATCGAGGGGGTGAGGTTGTCGGCATACATGTGCACCTGCCCGGACACATTGCGGGCGGCGCGGCCGATCGTCTGGATGAGCGAGCGAGTGGACCGCAGGAAGCCCTCCTTGTCGGCGTCCAGGATCGACACCAGGGACACCTCGGGCAGGTCGAGGCCCTCACGCAACAGGTTGATCCCGACCAGGACGTCGAACTCACCCAGTCGGAGCTCGCGCAGCAACTCGACCCGGCGAAGGGTGTCGATGTCGCTGTGCAAGTAGCGGACCCGCACACCCTTGTCGAGGAGATAGTCGGTGAGGTCCTCCGCCATCTTCTTGGTCAGGGTCGTCACGAGAACCCGCTCATTCTTGGCCGCGCGGGTCCGGATCTCGTGCAACAGGTCGTCGATCTGGCCTTTGGTCGGCTTGAGGATGATCTCCGGGTCGATCAGGCCGGTCGGGCGGATGATCTGCTCGACGATGCCGTCGGCCTTGGCCAGCTCGTAGTTGCCGGGCGTGGCCGAGAGGTAGACCGTCTGCCCGATCCGTTCGAGGAACTCCTCCCACTTCAAAGGTCGGTTGTCCATCGCCGAGGGCAGCCGGAAGCCATGCTCGACGAGCATCCGCTTGCGCGACATGTCGCCTTCGTACATCGCACCGATCTGGGGCACCGTGACATGGGACTCGTCGATGACGAGTAGGAAGTCCTCGGGGAAGTAGTCGAGAAGGCAGTTCGGTGCACTTCCGCGCGTGCGCCCGTCGAGGTGCATCGAGTAGTTCTCGATTCCCGAGCAGGAGCCAACCTGACGCATCATCTCGATGTCGTAGGTGGTGCGCATCCGCAGTCGCTGGGCCTCCAGCAGCTTCCCCTGCTTCTCGAAGGTCGAGAGCTGGTCCGCGAGTTCCCGCTCGATCCCGGAGATGGCGCGCTCCATCCGCTCGGGGCCGGCGATGTAGTGGGACGCGGGGAAGACATACATCTCCTGCTCCTCGCGCACCACCTCACCCGTGACCGGGTGCAGGGTGTAGAGCTTGTCGATCTCGTCACCGAAGAACTCGATCCGCACCGCCAACTCTTCATACATCGGGATGATCTCGACGGTGTCCCCTCGAACCCGGAAGGTGCCGCGGGTGAAGGCCAGGTCGTTGCGGGTGTACTGCATCTGCACGAAGCGCCGCAGCAGGTCGTCACGATCCATCGTGTCGCCGACACGCAGCGGCACCATGCGGTCGACATACTCCTGTGGGGTGCCCAGGCCGTAGATGCACGAGACGGACGCCACGACGATGACGTCGCGCCGGGTCAACAGCGAGTTCGTCGCCGAGTGGCGCAACCGCTCGACCTCGTCGTTGATCGAGCTGTCCTTCTCGATGTAGGTGTCGGTCTGGGGGATGTACGCCTCGGGTTGGTAGTAGTCGTAGTAGCTGACGAAGTACTCAACGGCATTGTTGGGAAACAACTCGCGGAACTCATTCGCGAGTTGGGCCGCCAGGGTCTTGTTCGGGGCGAGGACGAGCGTGGGGCGTTGGACCTGCTCGATCAACCAGGCCGTCGTGGCCGACTTGCCCGTCCCGGTGGCACCGAGCAGGACGACGTCGGTTTCGCCGGCGTTCACGCGCTGGGCGAGGTCGGCAATGGCGGTCGGTTGATCACCCGAGGGCTGAAACTCGGACACGACGTCGAAAGCCGCGACTCGGCGCTGCAACTCGGTCACTGGACGCATGGTGCAACGGTAAGCGTCGCCACCGACAACGGCATTCCCCGACAATGGGGTCGTGCAACTTCCCGAGCCCCGCACCCCCGACCCGATGGACGCCCCTCCCCTGCGTTGGGGCGTCCTGGGCCCCGGGTGGATCGCCGATCAGATGGTCGGTTCCCTGCGCGCCAACACCCGTCAGCAGGTCGTCGCCGTCGGCTCCCGGGAGGTATGCCGCGCGCAGGACTTTGCGGACCGGCACGGCATCGCGCGGGCGCACGGCAGTTACGAGGAACTCGTCGCCGATCCTCTCGTCGACATCGTCTATGTCGCCTCACCGCACAGCGGTCACCGAGAACACGCCCTGCTGGCCCTCGAGGCGGGCAAGCATGTCCTCATCGAGAAGGCCTTCGCCCGCAATGCGGCCGAGGCCCACGAGATCGTGGCCTCCGCTCGCAGCCGCGGCCTCTTCTGCATGGAGGCGATGTGGACGCGTTTCCTCCCGGGCACCGACGTCATTCGCCAGTGCCTCGAGCAAGGCCTCCTCGGTCCGGTCGAGGTCGTCTTCGCCGACCACGGGCAGCCCCTCTACCCCGACGGTCCCCGCCGACTCTGGGACCCCGAACTCGCCGGCGGAGCCCTCCTCGACCTGGGCATCTACCCGGTGTCCTTCGCCAGTTTCGCGCTGGGCGGGCTCACCAGCGTCACCGCGGCCGGTGACCTCGTCGACTCCGGTGTCGACGCCCGTGAGGCGATGATCGTGACCGGGGCCCACGGCGGGACGGGCGTCCTGCACGCCACGATGACGTCGCGCACCGAGACGACGGCCAGCATCGTCGGCCCCAAGGGACGGCTCGACGTCGGCGAGCGCACCCAGTGGCTCGGTGCCTTTTACGGCCCGACGGTGATCCGCCACCAGGGTCGGGCCGAGCACGAGCCGGCGCAATGGTCACCGGACGTCGACACCACCGATCCGCACCATGTCGGCCTGCACTACCAGGCGTGCGAGGCCGCTCGCTGCATCAGCAACGGCCTGCTCGAGAGCCCACTGCTCCCGCTCGACGAGACCGTGTCGATCATGAGGATCCTCGACGAGGTTCGCCGTCAACTCGGGGTGACCTACCCCCGCGAGTGACGGTCAGCGCTGCATCCGCACGAGGGTCGACTTGCCGAACAGGCTCTCCAGGAGGTCCACGGCAAGTTCCGCGGTCGCGTTGCGCTGGTCCAACGCCGGGTTCAGTTCGACGATGTCGATCGATCCCAGCTGACCGGTGTCCGCGATCATCTCCATGCAGAGTTGCGCCTCGCGGTAGGTCGGACCCCCGACGACGGGTGTGCCGACCCCGGGCGCGACGACCGGGTCGATGAAGTCGAGGTCGAGGCTGACGTGGACGTGCGTGTCCTCGTCCACCCCGGCGAGGGCCTTCTTCATGACCTTCCGCATCGACTTCTCGTCGATGTAGCGCATGTCGTAGCACTCCACCCCGACCTCATGGAGCAGTTCCTTCTCCCCTTGGTCCACCGAGCGCAGTCCGACCTGGCGGACCTCGTCGTGCCTCATCGCGGGCGTCGCCCCGGCCATCGAAGTCAGCCCGTCCGGGCCGTGCCCGAGCAGGCAGGCCACCGGCATCCCGTGCAGGTTGCCGCTCGGCGTGATCGAGGCGGTGTTGAAGTCGGCATGGGCATCGAACCAGAGGACGAGGACCTTCTTCCCGGCGGCACGGCAGTGGCGCACGACCGCCGAGATCGACCCGACGGCCAGACAGTGGTCACCGCCGAGCGTGATCGGCAGACGATCCCCCTCCAACTCGGCGAACACGGCGTCATGAAGGGTCTGGTTCCACGCGATGACCTCGGGCAGGTGACGGTAGCCGTCGACCGGCGGAAGCATCGGGTTGTCAGGGCCGGTGAGGTCGCCGCGGTCGACGACGTTGTTGCCGAAGTTCTCCAGGGCCCGCTGGATACCGGCGACCCGCAAGGCGCCCGGCCCGAGACGTGCCCCGATGACACTCGCGCCGATGTCGGTGGGCGCGCCGATGAGACTGACAGGCTTCATGAAAGGTGACCCTTTCGCTGATCTGGGCCGCGGCTCGAGACCGCAGCTGCCGTGGCCAACACTAATCCGTCCCCCGGAGCGGTCAGGACTGTCGGGCCGCCCGCCATGTTCTCAATCGGTCGTCAGCGCCGTCGAACCAGGCCTCCTTGGCGTCGGCATAGTCCCCGGAGTCCGTATGCCGTGCCGCAAGCGCCACCTTTGCGGCGGCATACGCATCCCTGGCCTCCGGGTCGGCACGCAACCAGTCCCGGACGTCGATTGCCCAGTCCCAACCCGGGCTGCCCACCGCACGCACGTGGACGTGGGCGACGCGGCCGGGGTCGACGCTGCCGTGCAGCCGCTTGGGCCAGGTGCCGCCGTCCTTCGCGTTGTCGTGGTCGACGCCGGGCACGCGGACGAAACCGGCCGAGGCGAGGTCGGCGACGAAGGCGGCACCATCGGCCTCGGTCAGATCCCTCACCCCGACCTGCAGGTCGATGACGTCCTTGGCGGGCAGGTCGGGCACCGCGGTGGACCCGATGTGCTCGAGGGCGACGACTCGGTCACCCAGGGCATGCCCGATGCGAGCGAGCAGGCGAGCGGCCTGGGCCGGCCAGGTCGGGTCAGGAGGTGACTGTGCGGACGTCGCCGCCCGGGAACGCGTCCCCGACCGTAGTGCCTCCCCAAAGGGCACGATCCTGCTCTGCCACAACGCATCCACGGCAGTGGCGAGGTCCTCGGGCGAGCCGTTGTTGTCGAGCAGCACATCGGCAGCCGCACGGCGGGCGTCGTCGTCGGCCTGCGCCGCGATCCGCTGACGCGCGTCGTCTTCGGGGATGCCCCGGTGCTCTACGAGGCGCTGGACGCGCGTCTCGGTGTCGGTGAGAACGGCGAGGACGAGGTGGTACTCCCCCGTCATTCCGGCCTCGACGAGGAGGGGCATGTCGTGCACGACGATCGCGTCGTCGGGTGCCGCAGCGAAGAGTTCGGCGGTCCGCGCCCAGATCGCGGGGTGGGTGATGGCTTCCAGATCGCGCAGAGCAGCCCTGTCCCCGAAGACGATTCGCCCCAATCCGGCTCGGTCCAGAATCCCGTCGTCCGAGACCACGCTGGGACCGAATCGTTCGCGGATCGCGGTGAGGGACGGCATACCGGGCTCGACGACTTCTCTGGCGATCCGGTCGGCGTCGATGACGACAGCGCCCAGACCGGCCAACCGTGCCGCGACACTGGACTTCCCCGACCCGATCCCGCCGGTCAATCCCACGCGCAGCATGGCTGCACGCTACCGGTGCCCACCGAGACACCCGGGCGAGGTCATTGCGGGTCGAGGCCTAGGGTCGTCCCTGTGACCGAACCGTATGCCGGGTGCTCCCCTCAGGAGTCGGCTCACCTCCGGGAGGTGGCCGAGGCCGCGGCAGCCCGCAGCGCGGCATACCTGATCGACGCCTTTCGGACACCGATGGCGGTTGACCACAAGGGTGGGCCGCACGACCTGGTGACCGAGCACGACCTGGCGTCCGAGGCGATCCTGCGCGCGGACCTCACCTCAGCTGTGCCCGACAGTGCCTTCGTCGGTGAGGAGGGTGGCCGCAGCGGACAGGGACGGGTCACCTGGTTCGTCGACCCGATCGACGGGACGGTGAACTTCAGCCACGGACTGGCCTACTGGTGCGTGTCGATCGCCGCTGCCGTGGACGACGTGGTGGTCGCCGGGGTGATCGCCGCCCCCGCCCTGGCGCAGGTCTTCGCCGTGGATCTCGACGGCTTCACCGTCAACGGCGCCTCGGCTCAGCCGCGGCGAGTGGAGCGGGAGGTCGATGCCTTCGTCATCTCGACCTTCCCACGGCATGTGGACCTGGAGCGCAATGGGGAGGCTGCCCTTCATGCCTCGGGGCGACTCACCCGCGCCTTCGGGTCGGTGCGCACGCTCGGCAGCGGAGCGCTCGGTCTCGCGCATGTTGCGGCCGGCTGGGCGGACGCCACCTTCGACCTGCACACCAACGCCTGGGACGTCGCCGCGGGTGCGCTCATGGTGCGCGCCGGTGGCGGTCGCTACCTCGGGCTGCGCGCCGGCGTGACCGACGAGAATCCGACCACGGCGCATCTCCGTCCGGCCTACTGGGCGACCGGAGGTGACGTCGAGTACCCCACCCTGCGGGAGGTCCTCACCGGGCTGTCCCGCGACGCCCGTGTGAACGGATCAGCTGAGCCCCAACCTACGTACCCGTAGGTAACATGGCCGGCATGAGCGACCTCTTCGACGCCCACCCCTACCAGGACCGTTACCCGGTCCAGCGCGGGCTGCCCGAGCAGGGCCGTCCCAAGGCCGAGATCCTCGCCGAGTTGCGCGAGATGGCGGCGCTCGAGAACCAGGCGTGGGAGACGGGTCAGTGCTCGGGGACGATGTACTGCGGTGACCTCGACCACTACGCGTTCCTCACCGAGGCCTTCGGACTCTTCGCCCACCAGAACGCCCTGCAGCGAGACATGTGTCCCAGCGCGACCCGCTTCGAGGGCGAGATCATCGCCATGGCGCTCGACCTCATGCATGCGAACGCGATCGAGGGCACGGAGCCGGCCGGGCTGGTCACGAGCGGTGGCACCGGTTCGATCCTGCAGGCGATGCTCTCCTATCGCGACCATGCCCGCGCGACGAGGGGCATCACGATGCCCAACATCGTCAAGCCCGAGACCGCCCACCCGGCCTTCGTCAAGGCCGCGCATCTCTTCGGCCTCGAGTTGCGGGTCGTGCCGGTCGATCCCGCGACGACCCTCGTCGACCCGGCCGCGATGGCGGCCCGGATCGACGAGAACACCATCGCGATCATCGGCTCCGCCGGCAACTATCCCTACGGGACGATCGACCCGATCGCCGACCTCTCGGACCTCGCCCTCGCCCGCGGTGTGGGGTTGCACGTCGACGGCTGCCTCGGCGGCTTCATCCTCCCCTTCGGTGAGGAACTCGGGTATGCCGTGCCGCCCTTCGATTTCCGGCTGCCGGGCGTGACGTCGATTTCGGCGGACACGCACAAGTACGGCTACGGCCTGAAGGGCACCTCGTCGCTGCTCTTCCGCGACAAGGCCCTGCGCAACGCGGCCTACTTCTACGTGCTCGACTGGAGCGGTGGGAAGTACTTCTCCCCCGGCATGGAGGGGTCCCGCAGTGACGGCCTGCTCGCGTCCGCCTGGGCCTCCCTGGTCGCCACCGGTCGCGCCGGGTATCGCGCCCATGCCCAGGAGATCTTCGCGACCTGCGCGGCCATGGTCGACGTCGTGCGCGAGCATCCGCAGTTGCGGCTGCTGGGCAGCCCGACCTTCGTCTTCGCTTTCACCTCGGATGACTTCGACATCTACCACGTCGCCGATCGGATGAAGACCCGTGGCTGGCGCTTCAACGGCCTGCAGTATCCCGACGGCCTGCACCTGGCCGTCACCCGCCCCCAGACCCGGGACGGTGTCGTCGACCGCTTCCGGACCGATCTCGCCGATGCCGTCGCCTACGCCCAGGAGCAGACCGGCTCGGCCGAGTCGACGGCCATCTACGGTGGGATCCCCGGAGGCCTCACCGCCGACGTGTCGACCTTCATCGAGTCCGTGATGGAGCAGATCATGGACGCCCACCAGTCGGTGCCCGCCCCGCGATGACGGTCGACCCCGCGCGGTGGGCCGTGCTGACCGTCGATCTCGGCACCGGCGGGCCGAAGACCTCGCTGGTGACCCTCGACGGCACGATCCACTTCAGCGAGTTCACGGCCGTCGAGACCGAACGCCCCAGCCCGGGGCGCGCTCTCCAGGACGCCGAGGAATGGTGGCGTCAGATCCTGGCCAGTGCCCGGCGCGGCCTCGACGGCGGGGCCGTGCGCCGCGAGAGCGTGCGGGCGGTCGCCGTCACCGGGCAGTGGAGCTCTGTCGTGCCGACTCGCGCCGACCTCAGCCCAGCGGGGCCCTGCCGGATGTGGCTCGACACCAGCGCCTCACGCCACTCCCAACGGATCGTCGGCGGACCGGTCCTCGGCTACGACCCGCGGTGGCTCACGGCCTGGCTGCGCCGCACGGCGGGCGTCCCGTCACCTCGCGGCGGGGACCCGGTCAGTCACATGCTCGGCTTCCAGCACGATGAGCCCGGCATCGCTGCCGGCACGGCCCACTATCTCGAGCCGGTGGACCATCTCACCTCGCGCTTCGCCGGTCGGGTCCATGCCTCGGCTGCCTCGATGTGCGGGGCGTGGCTCGTCGACATCCGCGACGACCGGACGGCATACGCTTCGGAACTGGTGTCACGCACCGGAATTGACCCGGGGAAGCTGCCGCCCCTGAGTGCCTCCGGCGGCGTCGTCGGCAGCCTGGCACCGGCTGTCGCCGCGGTCCTGGGATTGGCCGACGACGTCGCCGTCGTTGCCGGCACACCGGATCTGCATGCCGCATGGGTGGGGTCCGGCGCCCTGGGGATCGGACAGGCCCACCTGGCCATCTCGACGACGTCGTGGATCTCCTGCGCGGTCGCCGCGAAGAAGACCGACGCCCTGCACTCGATCGCGACGGTCCCCGGGCTGACCCCTGAGGGCCATCTCGTCGCGGACAACCACGAGGCGGCTGGCGCCTCCCTCACCTGGCTGCGCAGTCAGGTCGTCGACGGCAGCTACGAAGAACTGTGCGATGAAGCGATCCACTCTCCTGCCGGCAGCAACGGCGTCCTCTTCCAGCCCTGGCTGGCCGGCATGCGCTCCCCCGTCGACGACCGCTCCGCCCGGGGCGGCTGGACCGGGATGAGTCTGCAGACCACTCGAGCCGACCTGATCCGCTCCGTGCTCGAAGGTGTTGCGCTGCAGAGCCGTTGGCTGCTCGGCCCGGTCGAGAAGTTCGCCGGGACCCGTTTCGATGCCCTCCGCATCCTCGGCGGCGGCGCCGAGTCCGACCTCTGGTGCCAGATCCACGCCGACGCCCTGGGCCGGCGGGTCGAGCGGGTCAGGGAGCCGATGGCGGCACAGTCGCGCGGCGCCGCCCTGATCGCAGCCCTCGCGCTCGGCATCATCGGTTTCGACGACGTGCCAGCCCTGGTCCCGGTCGACCGGGCCTTCGTGCCGGACCCGCAGGTGACGCCGGTCTATGACGCGCTGGCGCGCGAACTCCCGAAGGTCTACTCCGGCCTGAAGGGGACCTTCTCGCGTCTCAGATCGCCTCGATGACGGGATATTTCGGACGCCACATCCGGCTGTAGACCTGCTGGATGGGGTCGTCGAAGGACACCGATGCCACCCCTTCCTCGACGGCGGCCTTCGCCACGGCCAGGGCGACCGTCGCCGACACCATGCGCAGGTCGTTCATCATCGGCAACAGTGGGGCACCCGGGCGATAGGCGTTGACCAAGCCGGCGAGCGCGTTGGCGGCCGCCGCGATCATGCCCTCGGTGACGTGGGTGGCGCCACACGCGGCGACGCCCAGACCGAGCCCCGGGAAGATCAAGGCGTTGTTGGATTGCGCAATGCGGTGGCGAATTCCCTTGTGGTCCACCGACGCGAATGGGCTGCCTGTGGCGATGAGCGCCTGTCCGTCGGTCCACTCGAGGACGTCGGCCGGGGTCGCCTCGGCGTGCGATGTCGGGTTCGACAGCGGGAAGATGATCGGCCGTGGCGTATGCCTGGCCATCTCCCGCACGACCTCCTCCGTGAAGGCACCGCCCTTGGTCGACGTGCCGAGGAGCATCGTGGGCTTGACCTCACGGACCACCTCGAGCAGGTCGATCCGCGACGGGTCGTCAACGGTCCAGTCGGCGATCTCGTCACGGCGGCGGGCCCAATCGCGCTGGAAGGACAACAACTCGTCCTGGTCGTCGACATAGAGGCCGTTGATGCCGATCGCCCAGAAGCGGGAGCGGGCTTCCTCCTCGGTCTCCTCGCGGCCGGTGCGCAGCATCGTGTCCTTGATGAGGTTCGCGATGCCGATGCCGGCGCTGCCGGCTCCGAAGACGACGATCCTGTGGTCGTGGAGATCGATGCCCGTGACGTTGACGGCCGCGAGGATGGCCGCGAGCACGACCGCCGCGGTGCCCTGGATGTCGTCATTGAACGTGCAGTAGTCGTCGCGGTAGCGAGTGAGCAGGCGGTGGGCGTTGCCTGCCCCGAAGTCCTCCCAGTGGATCATCGCCTTCGGGAACAGCCGGCTCGCCGTCGACACGAAGCGGTCGACGAAGTCGTCGTAGCGCTCGCCGCGCACGCGCGCGTGCTGCACCCCGATGTAGAGCTCGTTGTTGAGCAGGCCCAGGTTGTCGGTGCCGACGTCGAGCACGACCGGGATGATCCGGCGCGGATGGATGCCGGCTGCCGCCGTGTAGACCGATGCCTTGCCGATGGCGATCTGGATGCCCCCGATGCCTTGGTCACCGATGCCCAGGATGCCCTCGGAGTCGGTGACGACGATGAGGTCGACCTCGTCCTCCCCGAGGCCATAGTTGAGCAGGGACTGCTCGATTCCCTCGGGGTCGTCGATGGAGAGGAAGACGCCGCGGGGGCGGTTGTACTCGTGGCTGAAACGCTCGATGGCCTCACCGATGGTCGGCGTGTAGACGATCGGGAGCATCTCCTCGAGATGGGAGGTGAGCAGGTTGTAGAAGAGCACCTCGTTGCGGTCACGCAGCTGTGCCAGGTGAAGGTATTTGGCCAAGGGGGTCGACCCGCGTCGGAACTGCTCGTAGGTCCGCACCGTCTGGTTCTCCAGCGTCGTCACGCCGGTCGGCATCAGCCCCTTGAGGCCGAGCACGGCTCGCTCGGCCAAGGTGAAGGCCGTGCCCCGGTTCGTCGTCGGATTGGCCAGGACGGCGCGGCCACGGGCCTTGATGCGCAGCGGTGAATTCTGGTCGGTGGTGTCCTGGTCGTAATCAGCGCTCGGCACGGGGACCACTGTGGCACGGATCACCCGGGGACAGCGAAACGGCCCGCCCCCCTGACAGGGGGCGGGCCGTCTCGGTGAGCACACGGCATACCAAGAGGTATGCCGTGTGGCTCAGTTGCCGGTGAGCTTCTCGCGCAGCGCAGCCAGAGCCTCATCCGAGGCCAAGGTGCCCTCCGAGGCCGGAGCCGCGGGGCGCGCGGACTCGCTGCTCGAGGCGGACGAGTCGCTGCTGTAGCTCGTGGGGACCTCGGCGTTGGCCGCAGCCTCGGCGTCGGCGGTCTGGGCCGCCTCGACCTGGGCGCGGTGCGCCTCCCAACGGGCGTGGGCGTCGGCGTACTGCTTCTCCCAGGTCTCCCGCTGCTTCTCGTACCCCTCGAGCCACATGTTGGTCTCGGGGTCGAAGCCCTCGGGGTACTTGTAGTTGCCCTGCTCGTCGTACTCCGCGGCCATGCCGTAGAGGGTCGGGTCGAACTCGACCTGACCGGCGCCATCCTCATTGGCCTGCTTGAGGCTGAGGCTGATGCGGCGACGCTCGAGGTCGATGTCGATGACCTTGACGAAGATGTCGGACCCGACGGTGACGACCTGCTCCGGCAGCTCCACGTGGCGCTCGGCCAGCTCGGAGATGTGGACCAGGCCCTCGATACCGTCCTCGACACGCACGAAGGCACCGAAGGGGACGAGCTTGGTGACCTTGCCCGGGACGACCTGACCGATCGCGTGGGTCCGAGCGAAGTGCTGCCACGGGTCCTCCTGCGTCGCCTTGAGCGACAGGGAGACACGCTCGCGGTCCATGTCGACGTCCAGGACCTCGACGGTGACCTCGTCGCCGACCTCGACGACCTCGGACGGGTGGTCGATGTGCTTCCAGGACAGCTCGGAGACGTGGACGAGACCGTCGACCCCACCGAGGTCGACGAAGGCACCGAAGTTGACGATGCTGCTGACGACACCCGGGCGGACCTGGCCCTTGGCGAGCTCCTTGAGGAAGGTGGTGCGGACCTCGGACTGGGTCTGCTCGAGCCAAGCACGACGCGACAGGACCACGTTGTTGCGGTTCTTGTCGAGCTCGATGATCTTGGCCTCGATCTCCTTGCCGACGTACGGCTGGAGGTCGCGCACGCGACGCATCTCGACGAGGGAGGCGGGCAGGAAGCCGCGCAGGCCGATGTCGAGGATGAGACCACCCTTGACGACCTCGATGACGGTGCCGGTGACGACGCCGTCCTCTTCCTTGATCTTCTCGATGGTGCCCCAGGCCCGCTCGTACTGCGCGCGCTTCTTGGACAGGATCAGGCGACCGTCCTTGTCCTCCTTCTGGAGGACCAGGGCCTCGACGGCGTCACCGACGGCGACGACCTCGTTGGGGTCGACGTCGTGCTTGATGGAGAGCTCACGCGAGGGGATGACACCCTCGGTCTTGTAGCCGATGTCGAGCAGGACCTCGTCCCGGTCGACCTTGACGATGTGGCCCTCGACGATGTCGCCATCGTTGAAGTGCTTGATGGTCGCGTCGATCGCGGCCAGAAGGTCTTCCTCAGTGCCGATGTCGTTGATGGCGATCTGAGGGGCGGTCGTGGTGACCGTGCTGGCAGTCATGTAGTAGGAACTCCGATGTGGACAGGTGGAATCGTGCGGACGGTTGGGATGTGCACACACCGCCCCGCACGCATCAGCGCACGTGGGCACACGTGTACGACTCCATCCTACCGAGCCGTGCACAGCAACCGCAAAGTGGGTCTGCGTGCCGGCGGGCGGGGGACGTCACGAGGGGCAGGGCACGGCGGTGATGGCGACGATGTCGAGATAGCCCGGCGGGGTCAGGGTGCCCGTGCGCTGGTAAAGCACGATGCCGGCCCGGCGGTAGACCTCCTTGAGGCTGCCCTTCTTCAGGTTGGCCACCACGAAGGCCGTGCCGACCTTGTCCGTCCGGTAGCCACAGCCGAGGTTTCCGACGGCGACGGCTCCGGGACTTCCCGGTTTGGTCGGCGTCCCGTCGACCCCGACGTCGGCCAACGTGTAGTGCTTGGCCCACTCGGTGATGCCCAGGGCGAGCACCGGACCTGGGATCTTCGCGGCCCTCATCACCTGCGGAATGGCGTCGACGCCGGACCGCTCATAGGTGAGGACGGCCTTGGTCTGCCCGATCGCGCTGACCACCATCGGGACCAGGAGCACGACGAGCAGGCCCCCGGACACCAGGGTGCGCCTGCCACCGCGGCCGACTCGCGTCAGGAGGGCCGCCCACCCGAGGACGGACAGGCCCGCCACGAGAGGCAGCCACATGACCCAGTAGTACGGCAGCGTCACGCGCATCACGAAGAGGTGGAAGACGGCCGGGACGACCAACGCAGCAGCGAGGAAGGCCGTGATCCGCCGACGGTGCAGCACCAGCGCCGCGAGGACACCGGCGACGATGATCATGGTCAGGAGCAGGCCCAGGCCCTGCTCGGCGAACCACAGGTTGGCCCACCAAGGTTGGTGAGCCGTGGTCCGGCCGGCCACGACCACGATGTGCCCGCCGGAGGAGTGGCGCTCCTGGAACTGCAGCATGTGCGCGATCCGCGCCATCGGGTCGCCGAGCGGAAGGTAGGACCCGATGAAGGTCGCTCCGGTGACCGCGGCCGCCGCGCCCAACTGGATCGCGCGCCTCCTCAAGAGGGCCAGATCGCGGCTGCGCAGGTCCAGGGCGAGGATGAGCACTGCCGGACCGACGACGGCCAATGGTGCATTGAGCTTGCTGGCAGCGGAGAGGCCGGTCAGCAGCCCGAAGCCCAGTGCCAGTCGCCACGAGGCGGCTTGACCCTGTTGCCACCAGGCCCACAACATCCAGATCGCGAGGATGAACATCAGTCCGGCGCCGGGGTCGAGCATCCCGAACCGTCCGAGCCGAAGACCCGAGGTGCCCGCGGTCGGTAGGAAGCAGACGCACGTCGCTGCGGCCAATCCGATCCAACGATTGCCGGTGGCCCGGTGCAGCCACAACCCGAGCGCGAGCGCCGTGAGCAGGGTGGCCAGGGAGGACACCGCACGGGTTGCCGTGATCGATTCGCCACCGGCGAAGACCTGGGCGACCCCGAACAGGTACTTCACGAAGGGCGGGTGCTCGAAGTTGTCGGCAATCGCGCCGAGCGGTCCACCGGTCCCCGGCGCCCAGACGTCGAGGTGGACATAGCGCCACCCCGACAGGGCATAGAGGGGTTCGTCGTAGGTCCGGGCCGGAACGCCCAGTCGGGCGAAGTGGAGCACCACGGCGCCCATGGACAACACCAGGAGGCAGAGGGACCAGGCCAGGTCGGGCCGGCGGCCGCGCAGATGCCGTGATCCGCGCGCCAGCACCTGCGACGTCGTGTCGTTGCTCAAGCCATTCCTCGGATCTGACCGGGAGTGGACTGGGCCTGTCGGTGGGCGCACCCGGGCAGACTAGCAACGGCAGGGACACTCGTCCGGCCGGTCCGGCAAAGACAGGGAGACCCATGGACATCGATGACCCGGACGCCCTCACGGACGTCCACGTCGCTCGACGTCAGATCGGTCAGGCCGACACCGTGGCTGCCCAGCGGCGGTGGTGGGATCTGGAGGCGCGGGACTATCACGCTGACCACGGAGCCTTCCTCGCCGACGTGGGCTTCGTATGGGGCCCGGAGGGATGGACCGAGGCTGAACTCGACCTGTTGGGTGCCCGCCGGGGCGACCGCATCCTGGAGATCGGTGGTGGTGCCGGCCAGTGCGCCCGCTGGCTGCGGGCGGAGCGCGGGGTCGAGGTCGTCACGACCGACCTGTCCGGCGGGATGCTCGAGGTGGGTCGGGAGATCGACCGGCGGCACGGCATCGCGCTGGCGATGGCCCAATGTGACGGCAGCGTGCTGCCGTTCGCTGACTCCTCCTTCGACACCGTGTTCACGGCATACGGCGTGGTCCCCTTCGTCGCGGACTCGGCGCGGGTGATGTCCGAGGCGTGTCGGGTCCTGCGCCCGGGTGGGCGCTTCGTCTTTGCGACCACCCATCCGGTCCGGTGGGCCTTTCCCGACGTGCCCGGGGTCGAGGGCCTGACCGTCAGCGGCTCCTACTTCGACCGCACGCCATACGTGGAGGGGCTGACTGACGGCTCGGCCACCTACGCCGAGCACCACCGGACCCTGGGCGATCGCGTGCGGGAGATCGTCGCCGCCGGGCTCGTCCTCGACGACCTGGTCGAACCGGAGTGGCCCGAGCGGAACCAGCAGGTCTGGGGCGGATGGTCACCACGTCGCGGTGCGCTGCTCCCCGGGACCGCGATCTTCGTCTGTCACCGGCCCTGACACGACCGAGGGTCCCTGCGCCTTCTGCGCAGGGACCCTCGATGTGCGTGTGTCAGCCGCGATCGATGTCGCTGCGACGACGCGTCGTCTGCTCCGCCTCGGTGAAGAAGCGATCGGTGTCGTCGGCGTCGCCGTCGGTGGGCGCGTAGGACGCGTACTCCTTGTCGGCCGGCGTGCGCCGACCGGCCAACAGCATGAACCCACCCAGGCCCAGCAGGACGACCCCGAGGCCGCCGAGGATCCACCCGAGCGGGCCGTGGATGAGGCCCAGCAGGGACCCCTTGGAACCCCAGGTCTGGGCGTTCTCCTCGATGGTCTTCTCGTTGTAGCCGATCGTTCCGACCGTCATGGCGACCGACCCCAGGCTGGACTCGAGGGTCTTGTCGACCTTCTCCTGACCCTTGATGATGACGCCGGTGTTCGGCTCGACCCACAGGGTGCGGGTGTTGCCGTACATCACCTTGGCGCTCACGTTGCCGGTGCCGGTCGTCGAGAACAGGCTGGCCGGAACCTCACGCGAGGCGATCTGCGACTTGGGGATCTCCTGCTCGAAGACATAGGTCTGGGTGCCGTAGAGGTCCTCGACCTGCTTGAACTTGATCGGAACGGCCTTGCCGAGGTCACCGTCCCACCAGTCGTAGTCCTGCTGCTGGGTGTCGAAGGGGAACTTGAAGTAGTGACCGGACCGGGTGACCTGCTCGGTCTTCTTCGGGTTGTCGAGGTCGCCGACCGACTTGTAGTCACCACAGCAGTTGCTGACCTCGGCGCTGACCCGGTCGAAGGAGACACCCTCGTCGCTGTAGCTCAGGTCGACCCACTTGCCGCCGACCATGGCCTGCGAGACGACCTGGGTCTGCCAGAAGGCCGTGCTCGCCTGCAGGTCCTTCTCGGCAACCTTGCCGGGGATGCCGACGACGGTGCGTGTGCTCTTGACATCGACGCCCTTGAGCGCGTCGATGGCGGCGGCGCCGTTCTGGACGTGGGGGTACAGGACGGACATGTTCTTGCCCTCGGAGATCGAGGTGCTCTCCTGGTCGAGGGGAACCGTCGCAAGACGGGGATAGAGATAGGGCTTGGCGAGCAGGCCGAGCCCCAGGAGCAACGCTCCGAGACCGACGAGGATTGCCCCGACAATACGACGCATGTGCGTTCCTTCCACGGTGAAGTCGGTGCAGCCTACCAGTGGGTAGTCGCTGGACCGAACGACCCGCTGAGAGGCACGTTTCGGCGCCGCCGCCGATGGTCTGGACCGTGCCCGGGTGACACCTACACTCGTGCCCAGCCACGCCGTCGGGCGACCCATCGGAGGAATGACCGTGCCGTTGCACGATGCCGAGAGTGCACCGCAGTCGTTGGCGTGGGCGGAACCCCTGACGCACCTGTGGCGATCGACCGTTCGCCCCAGGTTCGCCGGTCGGCAGGTCCTGGCCGGGCTCGCGGGAGTGCACGTCGTGGCCGTCGCCGTCCTGAGCGCCGTCGGTGGGCTGCACATCGACGACATCCGTGCCCAGGCGTATGCCGCGGGCCGACCGATCTGGCCCTTCGTCGTCGAGAGCAATCGCACTCACCTGTCCCCCGGTGCGCGCACCGTCGACTGGTTGATGGCGACCTTTGCACCCCTGGAGCACTGGCCGGCCGTCGTCCTGACCGTCCTCATCGCCGCCCTCTACGCGTGGTCGGTGCTCGCTCTCGTCACCCGGATCCTGCGCCGGCCCCGCGTGCAGGTGCTCGCCGTGAGTTGGCTGCTCTTCGGCGCCACGGTGGTGCCCACCTACGCCTGGTTCCGGCAGGCATTGACGACGATGCTGCCGATGGCCCTGATGGTGATGGCCGTCGTGGTCACCCTCGACGGTGTGAGACGGCCCCGACCGCTAGCCCTGGTCCTGGCCGTGGCCCTCCACGCGGTCGCCCTGTCGTTCTCCGAACGGGCACTCATCCTGCCGGTCGTGCTCGCCGCGCTGCTCGTCCTGGCCGCCCGCGGTCAGCTGCTCGTGCGGCGTTCCTGGATCGGCATCGGGCTTCGCCTCCTCCCCCACGTCGCCCTGAACATCGCCTTCCTGCTGGCCTACCGTTCAGGGGAGTTCGACACCGGCGCGGGGTCCACGCCGTCGATCGGCGACGCAGCCGTCAAGCTCGGTCGGTGGTTCGTCGTCGACGCCCTGCCGTCGCTGGTGGGTGGCCCGGTCCTCTGGCGCCCGGGCAATGGCCCGTACTCGTTCGCGGACCCGCCCTGGCTCGTGGTCGCCGCGGGGATCGTGCTGGTCACGGTGGTCACGGTGGTCGCGGTCCGACGGCGTCCGGCACTGCGGGGTGCCCTGCCGACCGTCGTCGTGTGCGCGACCTACGCCTTTCCGGCCCTCGCCCTGATCTACCTAGGCCGCTTCTCGAAGGTCACCGATGTCACCTCCGGCGACGACCTGCGGCTGCTCCCGGACGCCGTCGCCGCGATCGCGATCGCCCTGGCCGCAGTCCTCGAGGTCACCTGGGTCAGCCCTGCCCGGCCCACCGACCTACGGATCAGGCGCGTGATTGCCGCGGCCGGAGCGGGCCTGACTGCAGTGCTCTGCGCCATCAGTTGGATCGGGTTCGGCAACCAGTGGAGCCGAACCCCGGTCACGGCATACCTCGACCAACTCCGGACCACCGTGGGTGCCGCCACCGGACCGGTCGTCCCCTCGCCCCTGCCCAACGCGGTCCTGCCCGCGTGGGTGGACCCGTCGTTGACGACGGCCCCGCTGATCGAGCTGGTCAATCCGGGCGCCCTCGAACCCCTCCTGGGGGGCGACGCGCGGGTGATCACCGACAGTGGTGCGCTGGCCCCGGTCCGCACCCAGCGGGTGCTGGCTGCGGACATCCCCGGCGGTTTCTGCGGCGTCGGGATTCCCGAGGGACGCCAATCGGCGACGGTGAACCTGCCCTCCCCCGCTCAGTACTACCGCGGGTCGATCATCACCGTGGGCCTGCTGGCCGGCGACGCGACGCGCATCAACCTCACAGCCATCGGCAGCGACGGAGTCGTCCGCGGGCCACTGGTCAGCAGCCCGCCGGAACTCCTGCGAGGTCCCCACCGGATCTATGCCCTCGTGCCGTACGGCACCAAGGTCGCCACGGTCCGCGTGGACGTGGTCACGCCCAACAGCCAGGGCGTCTGCCTGACGTCGGTCCAGGTCGAGCGCCTGGGGGCCACCCGATGAGCGCGACGACCACGGAGCCGGAGGCACCGGACACCACGAGGGCGGGCACGGGTCATCTGGTCGAACTCGAGGGTCTGCGGGCCGCGGCAGCCTTCGCCGTCCTCCTCACCCACGCCGGGTTCCTGTCCGGCGCGGTCGGCCGCGACATCCTGCCCGGCTTCCTGGCCCGGATGGACATCGGGGTGCCGATCTTCTTCGTGCTCAGTGGCTTCCTCCTCTATCGACCGCACGCCCGCGCCGTCCTCGGGAACCTGCCGGCGCCTGCCCTCCGGACGTATGCCGTCCGGCGAGCCGCCCGGCTGGTGCCCGCCTGGCTGTTGGTCCTCTTGGGTACGCTCGCGCTCGTCCCTGAGTCCCGCACCGCGTCCAAGGGTGCGTGGGTGGCCAACCTGCTGCAGGTGCAGTCGTTGCGCAACGAGTGGGACCTGCCCGGCCTGGCCCAACTGTGGAGCCTGTCGACGGAGGCGATGTTCTATGTCGCACTTCCCCTTCTCGCCTGGGTGATCGCGCGACGCGTCAAGGGCCGGGGTGCTCGCGCCCACCTGCTGGCGCTCGCGGGAGTGGCCCTGGCGGCGTGGACCTTCCGGGTCGTCGTCGCCCTCGACTGGCTTCCCTCGGGCATCAGCTGGTTGCGCACGCTGCCGGCGACGGGTGACTGGTTCGTCGTCGGCATGGTGCTCGCCGTCGTGACGACGGATCAGGCCCTGCATGCCCGCGCCCAGCGAGTGGTCCAGGCCGTGCCCTGGCACCTGTATGCCGCCGCGGCCGTCGTCTTCTGGCTGCTCACCACCCGGGCTGCTGGGCCCTACGACCTGTCCGCGCCCACGTCCGCCCAGCACTGGGTGAAACATCTCGGCTACACGGTGGTGGGGGCCCTGGTCGTGGCGCCATCGGTCCTCGGTGCGCGCACGGCCCTCTCACGCGTCCTGCGCTGGGGGCCGGTGACCTATCTCGGGCGGATCAGCTACGGGGTCTTCCTGTGGCACATGCCGCTGATGTTCGCGATCCGTCGGATGCTGGGCCTGTCGATCTTCACCGGTGGTTTCTGGATCACCGTCGTGCTGACGACCCTGGCGGCCGTCGCCGTATCCGCCCTCAGCTGGCACCTGGTCGAGGAGCGGGTCCAACGCTGGTCCCATCGGCGCACCCGCAGCTCCGCGCCACAGCACGGCGGCTGACACGAGCACCAAGGCGAGGAAGCCCGAGGTGAGGTCGCGGTTGGTCGCACCCTGGGCCGGCCATGGGGAACTGACCGCCCAGGCCACCCAACCCGCGGCAGCCAAGGGCAGCGCAACTGCCAACCGGCGCCAGCGCAGGGCCACCTGGACGACGGCGAGGGCGAGCAGGCCGGCCACCCCCCCGATCCAGCCCACCGCGACGGAGGTCAGGACGACCCCTGCACGGCGCGAGACGCCTTCGGGCGTGACCTCGCGGGCGCTCGGGACTCTCCCCCGAACGGCCATGACGAGCAGGACCAGGCCGGCGATGCCACCGAGGACGAGGACGACGAGGAACGGACGCTGGGGCGCGAAGGTGAGCGTGATCGTGCCCTGCGCACCCGTCGGCACCACCCATCCCTGGGCCCAGCCGTCGACGGTCACGGGCTTGAGTTCCAGGCCACCGATCCGCGCCTGCCAACCGGGGATGAAGTTCTCCCGGACGATGAGCAGTCCATCGGATCCGGCGCGCGTGGCCAGCTCGAGCGCGCGCTCGGTCGACCCCCACTGGGTGACCCGGACCGCTGCGACGGACCCGACGCCGGACGACGAGCCACCGCGGCCGTCCAGGAGCAGGGAACGCACGATGAACTCGGCCGAGGGCAGGGTCTGGACGCTGACCTGGCCGGCGGTGACCCGCATCGGCTCGCAGGCGGACACCTGGCCCTCCAGGCCGGCGATCAATGCCTGCCTGGTCGTGTTGACCTCGGTCGCGATGGTGGCACCGTTGAGTTGCACCGTCGGCCCGAAGCCACAGGGCACGACGATGGGCGCACTCATGGACGGCCCCGATGGCCACTCGTCGCCCACGAGCGCGACATCGCCGATGACGACGGGCATCGGCGCTGATCCGAGGCCGGTCACCGACTGCTGCCGGGTTGTGGCCACTACTGCGATCTCGAGGGTCGACGCGCTCAGGGCGGGCAGGGAGACCAGTCCGTCCCGGTCGACGTCACGGGTGTACTCCTGACCGTCCACGGTGACCACGACTTTCGTGGGGCGGCGCCCAGCGACATCGGGGTCGGTCGACAGGGTCAGCCCGGTGAACGACCGGACGCCTGGCCAGGTGAGGGTCAGGGCGGGTCGGGCCTCGGTGGGCGATGAGGCCCAATAGGTCTTCGGGTCACCGTCCACGGTCAACTCCGGCGAGAGGCCGGCCACCTCGAGCCAGCGGCTCGTGGCGGTCGCGGTGACGCCGTCGAGACGCGCCAGGAGGCGATCGGCGTCCACCCCCCGCGGGGTGACCGTCCCGGTGAGGGTCATGGTGCGGTCCGCCGCCGCGGTCCAGACCCGGCGGATGCCGTTGTCCTCCTCCCCCGCGCGCGCCCGGCTCGGGGAACAGGTCAGGACCTCGCTCGCCAGGGTGATGCAGGGCGGCCGCTCGTCGGGGCCCGAGGCCAACGACACGACATCGGCCGTGGCACCGACGGCCGGGAGCCGCACCGTGGTGCTCGCCCGAGGGACGACGCCGGCGCCGATGTCCATCACCCGGACGGTGGGTCGCTTGTTGCGGACGGCGTCGACGATCAATCTCAACCGGGTGGCGGGTCCCGGTGGCGCCTTCAGGGTCACGCGATACCGCGACGGGTCCACGTCCCCGGTCGTGTCGGGGCTGGAGATCGGGGTGCGAACGCTTGCGTTGTCGGTCTCGAGCGTGACGGCGGCGACGTCGGCGCCGACCTTGGCGTCGAAGACCACGTCGATCGCGTCCGGGAGGGTCACCGGAGTGGACCACGTCGCCTCGACCCACTGGCCGGTCGCCGAGTAGCCCGACGAGCGCCAGCCCGTGTCGCCGTCGGTGTCGAAGGCGCGCCAGGCGTCCGAGTCCAGTTCCCGCCCCTGACCCAGTCCGGGCAGGGCCAGCGTGGACGACGCGGTGGCTCGGGCGGCCCCGGTGGAGAGCGCGACCGTCTGTTGGTCGGTGAGGGAGGCCGTCCCCTCCACGAGGGGCGCCGGCCAGTAGTCGTGGACCGACCGGGGATCACCGTAGGCCTGGTCGGCCGTGAGGAGCGGGCCGGAGACGTCGGTGGCGGAGCTGAAGCTCGACTCCCTGCGCTGCAGGGTGTCGGTGGCCAGCGTCGTTCCCAGGCGGGCGACGTCCGATGCCGGATCCGCGGCAAAGAGGAGCGGGCCGAGGCCGACCCGTGCTGCGCCCTCGGGGCCTGCGGTGTACCTCCCGACGGCGCGCAGGTCGACCACATCGGCGGGTGCGATCCGGGAGCCGGTGTCGACGTCGAAGATCTCGACCTCGCGCACCGGCCGCTGCAGGCCGAAGTCGACCGCCCGCGCCGGGTCACTCGAGCCCCCGACGAAGTCACCGAACGCGGCGACGGAGACGGCGTTGGCGTCCACCAGGGCAGCGCGCGCCACCAGTGGAGGCGTGCGCCCGGGACCGAGTTGTTGGTCACCGGCGAGCACGACGCGGGTGATCCCCAGACTGGCCAACTCATCGACCAGCGTCGTCCCGCCGCGACCTTGGGCGACGCGTGCCTCGATCGCGGTGAGGATCCGGGTCGCCCCCGCCGAGCCCAGCGGGACGCCGTCCCGCACGGCCCAGGGGGTGGTCGCGAAGGGCTGGATCGGCTCGTCCCTGGGCTCGCCCCACACCCGTGCCGATGAGTTGCCGCCGGGCAGCACCAAGGCCCGCCCCCCGTCCGGATGGTCACCGAGCCACTGCGCCGCCTCGGACCACGCGTCAGGGACCGCCAGGAAGGGCCCCCGCTGGACGACACTGACCAGCGCCGGCGCCGCCGTCTGGCCGACCAGGGCGAGCACGACGGAGAAGAGGGCCAGTCGAGGCCAGGGAGCGCCCTGGCGCCGGAGCCAGGCGGTGGCCAACGGGAGTCCATGAGCCAGCCCGATCGCCAGGGGCAGGCGGACGATCGGCTCGAACTTGTGGTTGTTGCGGAAGGGTGCCAAAGCCCGGTCGAGTAGGTCCGCCTCCCACCCTGACCAGGGTGGCGCCACCCCCCCGGCATGCCCGAACGTCACCGCGACCAGCCCGATGACCAGGCCGCCTCGGGCGAACCACACCCACGGACCCTCGGCCTTGGCCAGCCCGAAGACGCCGAACGCGGCAAGGACCAGACCACAGATGATGGCGTTGCGATCGGTCAGGGTGGACCATCCGGCCGGCCAGACCGGGGACCCGGTGTTGATGCCGGCCAGCCATTGGGTGGTGCCCCGGAGCGCTTCGGTGGGCGAGGCGACGGCCGTCGTCACCCGAGCGCTCTCGATCCAGTCCAGGAAGGGCGGGCTGTACCGGCCGAGCAGGATCAGGGGGCCGATCCACCACACGGTGGCGGCCACGACGGCCGGGATCCACCACCCGAGCAACCGGAGACGGACCGACCGGACACGCGTGAGGATCCACCAGAGGGGCAGCACGAGCGTGACCAGTGAGGCCACCGCATTGACCGCACCGAGCAGGAGGATGGCCGAGCCCGAACGCAGGGCGGCACTGCGCTCGGATCCTGCGCGGGCGCTGAGCAGGGGCAGCAGGATCCAGGGCGCCACCGCCATCGGCCAGATCTCCGAGCTCACCGCCCCCAGGCCCATGAGCATCCGAGGCGCCAAGGCGTAGGCGAAGGCCGCGACCAGGCGTGACCAGCGATCGCCGACGTCGAGGCGCCCGAGCACCCGATGGGCACCGTGCCAGGCGACCAGGAGGATCAGCGCCCACCACAGGCGTTGGCGGACCCAGGGTTCGACCCCCAGCAGGTCTCCCAGAGCGAAGACCGGACCCATCGGGAAGAGATAGCCGTAGGCCTGGTTCTGCAGTTGGCCCGCTGCCCCGAGGGGATCCCACAGGCTCAGGCCACGGGTCAGGAAGGACGCGGGGTCGACCTGCAGGTCGAGCTTGGTGTCACCGGCGATCCACCCCGGGCGCTGGACGAAGGCGAAGACGATGAGGAAGAGCGACACCACCCACCGGTCCGCCCGCCCCCGCCACCGATCCGCCGGATCGGAGAGGGTCACTGCGGCCCGCGGCGCAGCACGATCACTGCGTTCCACGACACCACCTCACGCAGTCCGGGCACGGCGGCCACCCAGTGCGCCCAGCTGGGGTGGTAGCGCGGGAAGATGTCGACGACCGTGGCGCGACCGTCAGCGGCGGTGGCGCGAGCCCAGCGCACCATCGGCCCGACCGGGCAGTTGAACAGGCTCGACCCGTAGTCGTTCTTCGGGCGCCTGCCGTGGCGCGCGGCATACCGGTCGGCGGCATACCGACCGCCGAGGTAGTGCCACATCCCGGTCTCGTGGCCGCCGTGCGGTGAGAGCCAGGGCGTCCACGACAGGAAGACCAGTCCGCCGGGGCGGGTGACCCGCAGCATCTCCTCGGCCATCGCCAACGGGTCGGGCACGTGCTCGAGCACATTGCTGGAGAAGGCCACGTCGGCACAGCCGTCCGCGAACGGCAGCGACAAGCCCGAGCCGCGCACTCCGATCCCGCCGGGCGCACCGTGGGCGCTCAACTCCCCGGCATCGGGCTCGACCCCGGCGTAGAGCGCCCCGGCCTTCTGGAAGGCATCGCTGAAATATCCCGGACCACCGCCGATGTCGATGACCGTCGCCCCGGCCAGGTCGGCCCACTGGCCGACCATGTCGACCGAGTCCCGGGCCAACGCTCCGTAGAAGTGGTCGGGATCGCTCTGCTCCCTGCGGAAGGCCGCGAACAGACGCCGGGAACGGGCCAGGTCGGCGCTGAAGGCAGGCGCCCGGGGAGGCGACTGGTCCTGCGGTAGCATCCGTCTCCGGTCCTGACGAAAGAAACATCTCGTGCGCATTGCCTTCTTGAACTGGCGTGACTCTACACACCCCGAGGGAGGCGGAGCCGAGAAGTATGCCGAGACCGTCTGCGCCGGCCTGGCCGCCCGTGGACATGAGGTCACCATGCTCTGTGCGCAGCACCCCGGCTCGGCCAGCGAGGAGCACCGTGATGGCGTCCGGATCCTCCGCCAGGGGGGCCGTCTCGGGGTGTATGCCGCGACGCTGCGGCGGCTGCGCGCCCTGGAACGGACCGAGGGCGGCTTCGACGTCGTCATCGACACCCAGAACGGCCTGCCCTTCGCCGCCCCGCTCGCGACCCGCTCCCCGGTGGTCGTCCTGGTCCACCACGTGCATCGCGAGCAGTGGCCGATCGTCTTCGGTCCGGTCACCGCGAAGGTCGGCTGGACGATCGAGTCGCGGGTGTCCCCCCGCTTCTATCGCGGCCACCAGTACGTCGCCGTCTCGCAGGAGACCCGGTCCGAGCTCGCCGAGTTGGGCGTCGACCCGGCCGACGTGGCGATCATCCACAACGGCACCGATGTGCCCCTGCCCGTGTCGACCCCTCGCTCGTCGGCGCCCCGGTTGGTCGTGCTCGGCCGGCTGGTGCCCCACAAGCGGGTCGAGCATGCCATCACGGTCCTGGCCAGGCTGCTGCCACGTCACCCCGGTCTCCGCTTGCACATCGTCGGGGGCGGGTGGTGGGCGGACGAGGTCCGCGCGGCCGCGGAGCAGTCCGGTGTCACGGCCCAGGTGGACCTGCTCGGGCACGTCGACGAGCTGACCAAGAACTCCGAGCTCGCCGCCGCCTGGCTCGCCCTGGCTCCGAGCGTCAAGGAGGGGTGGGGCCTGAGCGTGGTCGAGGCAGCTAGCCATGGCACGCCGACCGTGGCCTACACCGGGACCGGTGGACTGTCCGAGTCGATCGTCGACGGCCACACCGGAGTACTCGTGGACGACCTGGACGCCATGGTGGCCACTGTCGATCGGCTCCTGCTGGGCACCGAGGAGCGGGAACGCCTCGGCGCGGCGGCGCGCGAGCACGCGACAGCGTTCACCTGGGAGCGCACCGTGTCAGCGTGGGAGGCGTTGTTGGGCCACGTGACCCGTCACGACCTCACCGTCGCCACGACGGACGACGTGGACTGAGCGAAGGCTCAGTAGCCGAGCTTCTCGCCGGGCTGGATCAGGGTCTGCGCACCGTTCTCGACAGCAGCCTTGTCCGAGGGCGCGTTGGACGACACGATGGCGGCGGCGGCGGCCCACGACATGAAGGCGCCGGCGAGCAGGCTGACGATCAGGAACAGCAGGCCGCGGCGGCGGCGGTCGTTGTCCTCGGAGGCGGTCGTGCTCATGGGTATGCCGGATCCTTCGTCAGTGGGTCGAACCTACCGAATGGTAGCCGTCACAGCGCGCGAATGCACGTTCCTCGCGTGGGGAAGGCGCGCCGCGCATCAGGGCCGCCTCAGGAATCCCTCACCGAGCGTCCCGCACATCCCACACCGTCCACTCCTGGGTGCTCGCGACGAGCCGCCAGCCGGCCCCCACCTGCGGTTGGGCGCCGGGTGTGCGCAGCCAGGCCAGCACGTGCGTGATCCCGCGGCTGCGAAGTGCGGCCGGGGTCAGCTCCCCGCGTGACCAGGCGGGTGCCTGCGAGACCGGATGGTCGTCGACGACGACGGTCACTCCGTCGCGCTCGACCCGCAACTCCGAGCTGGCGAGCAGCTCCGCGCGAAGGGCCCGGTCGGTGGGATCGAGGAAGGGACGCTTCCCTGCCCAGGCCGTCAGGCGCAACGGCTGCCACGGCATCGACACGACGGTCGCCCCCCCGGTCGATGTGGATTCGACCGCGGCCACGATGTCGGCCCAGTCCGTCGGGAAGGTCACCGGGCGGTAGGAGCGGGCCAGCTGCCTGGGGAGGTCCGGCACCGCCGACATCGTGAGCGCCACCGCAGCCACCAGCGCCGCCGCGGTGACCCCCACGGTCGCCGCCCTGATCGTCCGCAGCCGGCCCAACAACACCGCGACCAGGACGGCCTGCGCGAGAGCGGCCAGGCCGAGGAGTCGGTGCTGGTCCCGCAGCAGGGCCACGCCCGGCACCTCCTGCACCCCAGCAGCCAGTCGCACCAGCGGCCCCGAGAGGGCAGCTGCCACCACGGCGGGACCGACCAGCAGCCCGGCGCCGATCCATCGCCGACGCCCCCGCAGGCAGGCGGCCCCCGCGAGGGCAGCCAGGAGCAGCACCGCAGAGGCGGCTACCGAGAGGGCATCGGCCCGGGAGGCCGGGCGAGCCGTCTCGGACCACACCCCACCCCCGGTGAGCGCCGACCACAGCAGCCCCAGTCCGGTGTCGTCGCCCAGGGCGAACGCGCGGGCGCCATCAGGGTCCGGGTGGCTGGCGTCGGTCGCGGCCAGCGCCGGGAGCAGCCAGGGCAGGCACCACCCGATCCCCACCGTCGCGGTGACGGCCACCGATCGCCACGAGCGGTCGGCTCGGGTGAGGGTCGCCAGCACGGCCGTCCCCAACGCGACCAGCCCACCCCAGGGCGTCAGCGCCGCGGGGAGGGCGACCAGGACGACCACCAACAGGCGCCGGACCATCGGTCGATCGGACCTGGCGACGACGACGATCCACGGCGCCGCGGCATACGCCAGCAGGGTGGGCGGCTGGCCGAGCAGGAGGCGTTCGGCGACATAGGGGTTCCACCCCGCCAGCACGGACCCGGCGACGGCCGCCGCCCGGCCCTGGGTCCGAAGGAGGGCAGCGACACCGGAACCGGACAGGACCGGCACGGCGAGCAGCATGAGGAGTTGCTGCACACCGGTCGGCAGCACGTGCGAGAGCGCCCACATGACGCCGTCCAGTGGCCAGGCCCGCAGTGCGGCATAGGTGTCGGGGAGCAGGCTGGCCGGGCGGGCCGGCTCCGGCACGGTCACGAAGTCGCGAAACAGGTAGACCCCGGAGCCGAGCGATCGGCGCCACAGGATCACGGCGACGCCGATGGCGGCCAGGGTCCCGAGCGCCGTCGGCCCGGCCAGGTGACGCCAGGGCGTCGAGCGCATCACCGGTGCGGGCACCTGCGAATGGTAGCCCGGTACCCAAGGGCCGCTCCGTCACCTACGGTTGGTCACCGTGCCAGCGAAGACCCCCGGCGGCCAGGCCCGCTCGACCGAGACGTGGCGCCGTCTCCTGCGGGCCGGGACGGTGCCGGCCCTGCTGGTGTCGATCGGCACGATGACCGCCAACCTGCTCGGTTACGGCTTCTTCCTGGTGCTCAACCGCACCCAGACACCCGAGAACCTCGGCGTCGTCGTGGCGCTCACCAATCTCGCCGTGATCGGGGCCGTCCCCGCCCTGGCGCTCCAGCTCGTCGTCGCCCGCCGCGTCGCCCGCGCCCGGGTCACGCACGACCAGTCCTCGGCCGGGGGCACGGCCCTGCGGACCGGCGCGATGGTGGGCCTGGCGATGGCACTGCTCACGGCCGCGGCGGCGCCCCTGATCACCTGGGCACTGCATCTCGACAGCGAGGTCCCCGCCCTGCTCCTCGCGCTCGTCGTGGGCCCCACCTGCCTGACGTATGCCGTCCTCGGGGACCTGCAGGGCACCGATCGTTTCCTCGCGCTCGCCGCGCTCTACGTGACCGTCGGGCTGACCCGACTGGTGGCCGGGGTCCTCGCCGGGCTGGCAGGGTGGGGAGTCACCGGAGTGCTGGGGGCCCTGGCTGCGGCTGCCGTCGCCGCGGCCCTCGTCGCCCTCGCCGTCATGGGCGTGTCGTCGGCGCGGGAGGCGGTCCGCCGCGGCGAGAGCTGGCACCGACCCGTCCTCCACGGCATGACCGCGACCTCGGCGCTGCTCGTGGTCTCGAGCCTGGACGCCCCGCTGGCCCGCCATTTCCTGCCACCCGTGGCCGCCGGAGAGTTCGCGGTGCTCACGATCTTCAGCAAGGCAGCCCTGTGGGCGCCGGCCTTCGTCGTCACCGTCGTGTACTCGCGGATGGCCACCCGCCGCGGCTCCCGGCATGTGGGCCTGGCCGTCTCGGCCACGGCGGCCATCGTCGCGCTGGGGGTCCTGGTCACCCTCGTGCTTCGTCAACCACTGGTCCTGCTCGTCGGCGGGGCCTCCTATGCCCATCTGGCGGGGCTCGTGCCGCTCTTCACCGCCATCGGGGGGATGTGGGCCCTGGCCCAGGTCTTCGTCTACTGGCGGCTCGCCAGGGCGGACCACCGCTTCGGCCTGCTGCTCTGGGTGGTCGCGATCGTCGTGATCGCGATCGCGGCACTCGCCACCCACAAGTCACCGGCCCAACTGGCCTGGACGCTCTTCGGCGGCGGCTGCCTGGTGGTGCTCGTGGGAGCCGGGCTGCTGGCCGTGGCCGTGCGACGCCATCGAGCCGGAGAGGTCCTAGTGGGCGGCCTCGTGCCAGGACCGGCCGACCCCGACGCTGACATCTAGAGGGACGTCCATCCGGGCCGCTGATCCCATCTCCTGGCGGACCAAGGTCTCAAGATCTTCGCGCTCCCCCGACGCCACCTCCAGCACGAGTTCGTCATGCACCTGGAGAAGCATCCGGGAGCGGGCGCCGGAAGCGGTCAACTCCCGATCGACCCCGAGCATCGCGACCTTCATGATGTCGGCCGCCGACCCCTGGATGGGCGCGTTGAGGGCCATCCGTTCGGCCATCTCGCGCCGCTGCCGGTTGTCGCTCGTCAGGTCGGGCAGGTAGCGGCGCCGCCCGAACATCGTCTCGGTGTACCCCTGCTTGCCTGCCTCGATGACGACATCGCGCAGGTAGTCGCGAACCCCGCCGAAGCGGGCAAAGTACTCGTCCATGAGGCCCTGCGCCTCACCGGTCGAGATACCCAATTGCTTGGACAGGCCGAAAGCCGACAGGCCATAGGCCAACCCGTAACTCATCGCCTTGACCTTGCTGCGCATCTCCGCGGTCACGTCGGCCGGCTCGACGCCGAACACCCGCGACCCGACGAAGCGGTGCAGGTCCTCCCCCGTCCGGAAGGCCTCGATCAGGCCTGCGTCCCCGGACAGGTGCGCCATGATCCGCATCTCGATCTGGCTGTAGTCCGCGGACATGAGCGACTCGAACCCGTCCCCGACGACGAAGGCCTCACGGATCCGCCGCCCCTCCTCGGTGCGGATCGGGACGTTCTGCAGGTTGGGGTCGGTCGAGGAGAGCCGCCCGGTGGCCGCGATCGTCTGGATGTAGGTCGTGTGGATGCGCGCGTCGTCGGCGACCGACTTGATCAGCCCCTCGACGGTCACGCGCAGGCGCGCCGTGTCGCGGTGGCGCAGCAGGGCCTCGAGGAAGGGGTGCTCGGTCTTGGCGAAGAGGTCGTTGAGCGCATCGGCGTCCGTCGTGTAGCCGGTCTTGGTCCGCTTCGTCTTCGGCATCCCGAGCTTGTCGAAGAGGACGACCTGCAACTGCTTCGGAGAGCCGAGGTTGATCTGCTCACCGTCGATCGCGGCATACGCATCGGCCTGCGCTGCTGCCATCTTGCCTGCGAAATCGGCCTCGAGAGAGGTCAATCCGGCCAGGTCGGCCGCGATCCCGGTGCGCTCCATGTCCACCAACACGTCGACCAGCGGGAGCTCGATATCGGCCATCAAGGCCGTACCCCCGGTGTCGTCGAGCTGCTGGGACAGCGCATCGGCAAGGTCGAGTACTGCCCTGGCGCGCACCATCGCCTCGTCGGCGGCGGCATCGTCGTCGGCCGCGAAGTCGAGCATCCCCTGGGGTTGCGCCGCCGCCTCGGGCTTGAGGTCACGCCCCACGTGCCGGAGCACGAGGTCGGCCAGGTCGTAGGAGCGTTGGTCTGGGCGCACGAGATAGGCCGCCAGTGCCGTGTCCGTGGTGTTGGGTGCCCGCCGGGGCGACCGCATCCTGGAGATCGGTGGTGGTGCCGGCCAGTGCGCCCGCTGGCTGCGGGCGGAGCGCGGGGTCGAGGTCGTCACGACCGACCTGTCCGGCGGGATGCTCGAGGTGGGTCGGGAGATCGACCGGCGGCACGGCATCGCGCTGGCGATGGCCCAATGTGACGGCAGCGTGCTGCCGTTCGCTGACTCCTCCTTCGACACCGTGTTCACGGCATACGGCGTGGTCCCCTTCGTCGCGGACTCGGCGCGGGTGATGTCCGAGGCGTGTCGGGTCCTGCGCCCGGGTGGGCGCTTCGTCTTTGCGACCACCCATCCGGTCCGGTGGGCCTTTCCCGACGTGCCCGGGGTCGAGGGCCTGACCGTCAGCGGCTCCTACTTCGACCGCACGCCATACGTGGAGGGGCTGACTGACGGCTCGGCCACCTACGCCGAGCACCACCGGACCCTGGGCGATCGCGTGCGGGAGATCGTCGCCGCCGGGCTCGTCCTCGACGACCTGGTCGAACCGGAGTGGCCCGAGCGGAACCAGCAGGTCTGGGGCGGATGGTCACCACGTCGCGGTGCGCTGCTCCCCGGGACCGCGATCTTCGTCTGTCACCGGCCCTGACACGACCGAGGGTCCCTGCGCCTTCTGCGCAGGGACCCTCGATGTGCGTGTGTCAGCCGCGATCGATGTCGCTGCGACGACGCGTCGTCTGCTCCGCCTCGGTGAAGAAGCGATCGGTGTCGTCGGCGTCGCCGTCGGTGGGCGCGTAGGACGCGTACTCCTTGTCGGCCGGCGTGCGCCGACCGGCCAACAGCATGAACCCACCCAGGCCCAGCAGGACGACCCCGAGGCCGCCGAGGATCCACCCGAGCGGGCCGTGGATGAGGCCCAGCAGGGACCCCTTGGAACCCCAGGTCTGGGCGTTCTCCTCGATGGTCTTCTCGTTGTAGCCGATCGTTCCGACCGTCATGGCGACCGACCCCAGGCTGGACTCGAGGGTCTTGTCGACCTTCTCCTGACCCTTGATGATGACGCCGGTGTTCGGCTCGACCCACAGGGTGCGGGTGTTGCCGTACATCACCTTGGCGCTCACGTTGCCGGTGCCGGTCGTCGAGAACAGGCTGGCCGGAACCTCACGCGAGGCGATCTGCGACTTGGGGATCTCCTGCTCGAAGACATAGGTCTGGGTGCCGTAGAGGTCCTCGACCTGCTTGAACTTGATCGGAACGGCCTTGCCGAGGTCACCGTCCCACCAGTCGTAGTCCTGCTGCTGGGTGTCGAAGGGGAACTTGAAGTAGTGACCGGACCGGGTGACCTGCTCGGTCTTCTTCGGGTTGTCGAGGTCGCCGACCGACTTGTAGTCACCACAGCAGTTGCTGACCTCGGCGCTGACCCGGTCGAAGGAGACACCCTCGTCGCTGTAGCTCAGGTCGACCCACTTGCCGCCGACCATGGCCTGCGAGACGACCTGGGTCTGCCAGAAGGCCGTGCTCGCCTGCAGGTCCTTCTCGGCAACCTTGCCGGGGATGCCGACGACGGTGCGTGTGCTCTTGACATCGACGCCCTTGAGCGCGTCGATGGCGGCGGCGCCGTTCTGGACGTGGGGGTACAGGACGGACATGTTCTTGCCCTCGGAGATCGAGGTGCTCTCCTGGTCGAGGGGAACCGTCGCAAGACGGGGATAGAGATAGGGCTTGGCGAGCAGGCCGAGCCCCAGGAGCAACGCTCCGAGACCGACGAGGATTGCCCCGACAATACGACGCATGTGCGTTCCTTCCACGGTGAAGTCGGTGCAGCCTACCAGTGGGTAGTCGCTGGACCGAACGACCCGCTGAGAGGCACGTTTCGGCGCCGCCGCCGATGGTCTGGACCGTGCCCGGGTGACACCTACACTCGTGCCCAGCCACGCCGTCGGGCGACCCATCGGAGGAATGACCGTGCCGTTGCACGATGCCGAGAGTGCACCGCAGTCGTTGGCGTGGGCGGAACCCCTGACGCACCTGTGGCGATCGACCGTTCGCCCCAGGTTCGCCGGTCGGCAGGTCCTGGCCGGGCTCGCGGGAGTGCACGTCGTGGCCGTCGCCGTCCTGAGCGCCGTCGGTGGGCTGCACATCGACGACATCCGTGCCCAGGCGTATGCCGCGGGCCGACCGATCTGGCCCTTCGTCGTCGAGAGCAATCGCACTCACCTGTCCCCCGGTGCGCGCACCGTCGACTGGTTGATGGCGACCTTTGCACCCCTGGAGCACTGGCCGGCCGTCGTCCTGACCGTCCTCATCGCCGCCCTCTACGCGTGGTCGGTGCTCGCTCTCGTCACCCGGATCCTGCGCCGGCCCCGCGTGCAGGTGCTCGCCGTGAGTTGGCTGCTCTTCGGCGCCACGGTGGTGCCCACCTACGCCTGGTTCCGGCAGGCATTGACGACGATGCTGCCGATGGCCCTGATGGTGATGGCCGTCGTGGTCACCCTCGACGGTGTGAGACGGCCCCGACCGCTAGCCCTGGTCCTGGCCGTGGCCCTCCACGCGGTCGCCCTGTCGTTCTCCGAACGGGCACTCATCCTGCCGGTCGTGCTCGCCGCGCTGCTCGTCCTGGCCGCCCGCGGTCAGCTGCTCGTGCGGCGTTCCTGGATCGGCATCGGGCTTCGCCTCCTCCCCCACGTCGCCCTGAACATCGCCTTCCTGCTGGCCTACCGTTCAGGGGAGTTCGACACCGGCGCGGGGTCCACGCCGTCGATCGGCGACGCAGCCGTCAAGCTCGGTCGGTGGTTCGTCGTCGACGCCCTGCCGTCGCTGGTGGGTGGCCCGGTCCTCTGGCGCCCGGGCAATGGCCCGTACTCGTTCGCGGACCCGCCCTGGCTCGTGGTCGCCGCGGGGATCGTGCTGGTCACGGTGGTCACGGTGGTCGCGGTCCGACGGCGTCCGGCACTGCGGGGTGCCCTGCCGACCGTCGTCGTGTGCGCGACCTACGCCTTTCCGGCCCTCGCCCTGATCTACCTAGGCCGCTTCTCGAAGGTCACCGATGTCACCTCCGGCGACGACCTGCGGCTGCTCCCGGACGCCGTCGCCGCGATCGCGATCGCCCTGGCCGCAGTCCTCGAGGTCACCTGGGTCAGCCCTGCCCGGCCCACCGACCTACGGATCAGGCGCGTGATTGCCGCGGCCGGAGCGGGCCTGACTGCAGTGCTCTGCGCCATCAGTTGGATCGGGTTCGGCAACCAGTGGAGCCGAACCCCGGTCACGGCATACCTCGACCAACTCCGGACCACCGTGGGTGCCGCCACCGGACCGGTCGTCCCCTCGCCCCTGCCCAACGCGGTCCTGCCCGCGTGGGTGGACCCGTCGTTGACGACGGCCCCGCTGATCGAGCTGGTCAATCCGGGCGCCCTCGAACCCCTCCTGGGGGGCGACGCGCGGGTGATCACCGACAGTGGTGCGCTGGCCCCGGTCCGCACCCAGCGGGTGCTGGCTGCGGACATCCCCGGCGGTTTCTGCGGCGTCGGGATTCCCGAGGGACGCCAATCGGCGACGGTGAACCTGCCCTCCCCCGCTCAGTACTACCGCGGGTCGATCATCACCGTGGGCCTGCTGGCCGGCGACGCGACGCGCATCAACCTCACAGCCATCGGCAGCGACGGAGTCGTCCGCGGGCCACTGGTCAGCAGCCCGCCGGAACTCCTGCGAGGTCCCCACCGGATCTATGCCCTCGTGCCGTACGGCACCAAGGTCGCCACGGTCCGCGTGGACGTGGTCACGCCCAACAGCCAGGGCGTCTGCCTGACGTCGGTCCAGGTCGAGCGCCTGGGGGCCACCCGATGAGCGCGACGACCACGGAGCCGGAGGCACCGGACACCACGAGGGCGGGCACGGGTCATCTGGTCGAACTCGAGGGTCTGCGGGCCGCGGCAGCCTTCGCCGTCCTCCTCACCCACGCCGGGTTCCTGTCCGGCGCGGTCGGCCGCGACATCCTGCCCGGCTTCCTGGCCCGGATGGACATCGGGGTGCCGATCTTCTTCGTGCTCAGTGGCTTCCTCCTCTATCGACCGCACGCCCGCGCCGTCCTCGGGAACCTGCCGGCGCCTGCCCTCCGGACGTATGCCGTCCGGCGAGCCGCCCGGCTGGTGCCCGCCTGGCTGTTGGTCCTCTTGGGTACGCTCGCGCTCGTCCCTGAGTCCCGCACCGCGTCCAAGGGTGCGTGGGTGGCCAACCTGCTGCAGGTGCAGTCGTTGCGCAACGAGTGGGACCTGCCCGGCCTGGCCCAACTGTGGAGCCTGTCGACGGAGGCGATGTTCTATGTCGCACTTCCCCTTCTCGCCTGGGTGATCGCGCGACGCGTCAAGGGCCGGGGTGCTCGCGCCCACCTGCTGGCGCTCGCGGGAGTGGCCCTGGCGGCGTGGACCTTCCGGGTCGTCGTCGCCCTCGACTGGCTTCCCTCGGGCATCAGCTGGTTGCGCACGCTGCCGGCGACGGGTGACTGGTTCGTCGTCGGCATGGTGCTCGCCGTCGTGACGACGGATCAGGCCCTGCATGCCCGCGCCCAGCGAGTGGTCCAGGCCGTGCCCTGGCACCTGTATGCCGCCGCGGCCGTCGTCTTCTGGCTGCTCACCACCCGGGCTGCTGGGCCCTACGACCTGTCCGCGCCCACGTCCGCCCAGCACTGGGTGAAACATCTCGGCTACACGGTGGTGGGGGCCCTGGTCGTGGCGCCATCGGTCCTCGGTGCGCGCACGGCCCTCTCACGCGTCCTGCGCTGGGGGCCGGTGACCTATCTCGGGCGGATCAGCTACGGGGTCTTCCTGTGGCACATGCCGCTGATGTTCGCGATCCGTCGGATGCTGGGCCTGTCGATCTTCACCGGTGGTTTCTGGATCACCGTCGTGCTGACGACCCTGGCGGCCGTCGCCGTATCCGCCCTCAGCTGGCACCTGGTCGAGGAGCGGGTCCAACGCTGGTCCCATCGGCGCACCCGCAGCTCCGCGCCACAGCACGGCGGCTGACACGAGCACCAAGGCGAGGAAGCCCGAGGTGAGGTCGCGGTTGGTCGCACCCTGGGCCGGCCATGGGGAACTGACCGCCCAGGCCACCCAACCCGCGGCAGCCAAGGGCAGCGCAACTGCCAACCGGCGCCAGCGCAGGGCCACCTGGACGACGGCGAGGGCGAGCAGGCCGGCCACCCCCCCGATCCAGCCCACCGCGACGGAGGTCAGGACGACCCCTGCACGGCGCGAGACGCCTTCGGGCGTGACCTCGCGGGCGCTCGGGACTCTCCCCCGAACGGCCATGACGAGCAGGACCAGGCCGGCGATGCCACCGAGGACGAGGACGACGAGGAACGGACGCTGGGGCGCGAAGGTGAGCGTGATCGTGCCCTGCGCACCCGTCGGCACCACCCATCCCTGGGCCCAGCCGTCGACGGTCACGGGCTTGAGTTCCAGGCCACCGATCCGCGCCTGCCAACCGGGGATGAAGTTCTCCCGGACGATGAGCAGTCCATCGGATCCGGCGCGCGTGGCCAGCTCGAGCGCGCGCTCGGTCGACCCCCACTGGGTGACCCGGACCGCTGCGACGGACCCGACGCCGGACGACGAGCCACCGCGGCCGTCCAGGAGCAGGGAACGCACGATGAACTCGGCCGAGGGCAGGGTCTGGACGCTGACCTGGCCGGCGGTGACCCGCATCGGCTCGCAGGCGGACACCTGGCCCTCCAGGCCGGCGATCAATGCCTGCCTGGTCGTGTTGACCTCGGTCGCGATGGTGGCACCGTTGAGTTGCACCGTCGGCCCGAAGCCACAGGGCACGACGATGGGCGCACTCATGGACGGCCCCGATGGCCACTCGTCGCCCACGAGCGCGACATCGCCGATGACGACGGGCATCGGCGCTGATCCGAGGCCGGTCACCGACTGCTGCCGGGTTGTGGCCACTACTGCGATCTCGAGGGTCGACGCGCTCAGGGCGGGCAGGGAGACCAGTCCGTCCCGGTCGACGTCACGGGTGTACTCCTGACCGTCCACGGTGACCACGACTTTCGTGGGGCGGCGCCCAGCGACATCGGGGTCGGTCGACAGGGTCAGCCCGGTGAACGACCGGACGCCTGGCCAGGTGAGGGTCAGGGCGGGTCGGGCCTCGGTGGGCGATGAGGCCCAATAGGTCTTCGGGTCACCGTCCACGGTCAACTCCGGCGAGAGGCCGGCCACCTCGAGCCAGCGGCTCGTGGCGGTCGCGGTGACGCCGTCGAGACGCGCCAGGAGGCGATCGGCGTCCACCCCCCGCGGGGTGACCGTCCCGGTGAGGGTCATGGTGCGGTCCGCCGCCGCGGTCCAGACCCGGCGGATGCCGTTGTCCTCCTCCCCCGCGCGCGCCCGGCTCGGGGAACAGGTCAGGACCTCGCTCGCCAGGGTGATGCAGGGCGGCCGCTCGTCGGGGCCCGAGGCCAACGACACGACATCGGCCGTGGCACCGACGGCCGGGAGCCGCACCGTGGTGCTCGCCCGAGGGACGACGCCGGCGCCGATGTCCATCACCCGGACGGTGGGTCGCTTGTTGCGGACGGCGTCGACGATCAATCTCAACCGGGTGGCGGGTCCCGGTGGCGCCTTCAGGGTCACGCGATACCGCGACGGGTCCACGTCCCCGGTCGTGTCGGGGCTGGAGATCGGGGTGCGAACGCTTGCGTTGTCGGTCTCGAGCGTGACGGCGGCGACGTCGGCGCCGACCTTGGCGTCGAAGACCACGTCGATCGCGTCCGGGAGGGTCACCGGAGTGGACCACGTCGCCTCGACCCACTGGCCGGTCGCCGAGTAGCCCGACGAGCGCCAGCCCGTGTCGCCGTCGGTGTCGAAGGCGCGCCAGGCGTCCGAGTCCAGTTCCCGCCCCTGACCCAGTCCGGGCAGGGCCAGCGTGGACGACGCGGTGGCTCGGGCGGCCCCGGTGGAGAGCGCGACCGTCTGTTGGTCGGTGAGGGAGGCCGTCCCCTCCACGAGGGGCGCCGGCCAGTAGTCGTGGACCGACCGGGGATCACCGTAGGCCTGGTCGGCCGTGAGGAGCGGGCCGGAGACGTCGGTGGCGGAGCTGAAGCTCGACTCCCTGCGCTGCAGGGTGTCGGTGGCCAGCGTCGTTCCCAGGCGGGCGACGTCCGATGCCGGATCCGCGGCAAAGAGGAGCGGGCCGAGGCCGACCCGTGCTGCGCCCTCGGGGCCTGCGGTGTACCTCCCGACGGCGCGCAGGTCGACCACATCGGCGGGTGCGATCCGGGAGCCGGTGTCGACGTCGAAGATCTCGACCTCGCGCACCGGCCGCTGCAGGCCGAAGTCGACCGCCCGCGCCGGGTCACTCGAGCCCCCGACGAAGTCACCGAACGCGGCGACGGAGACGGCGTTGGCGTCCACCAGGGCAGCGCGCGCCACCAGTGGAGGCGTGCGCCCGGGACCGAGTTGTTGGTCACCGGCGAGCACGACGCGGGTGATCCCCAGACTGGCCAACTCATCGACCAGCGTCGTCCCGCCGCGACCTTGGGCGACGCGTGCCTCGATCGCGGTGAGGATCCGGGTCGCCCCCGCCGAGCCCAGCGGGACGCCGTCCCGCACGGCCCAGGGGGTGGTCGCGAAGGGCTGGATCGGCTCGTCCCTGGGCTCGCCCCACACCCGTGCCGATGAGTTGCCGCCGGGCAGCACCAAGGCCCGCCCCCCGTCCGGATGGTCACCGAGCCACTGCGCCGCCTCGGACCACGCGTCAGGGACCGCCAGGAAGGGCCCCCGCTGGACGACACTGACCAGCGCCGGCGCCGCCGTCTGGCCGACCAGGGCGAGCACGACGGAGAAGAGGGCCAGTCGAGGCCAGGGAGCGCCCTGGCGCCGGAGCCAGGCGGTGGCCAACGGGAGTCCATGAGCCAGCCCGATCGCCAGGGGCAGGCGGACGATCGGCTCGAACTTGTGGTTGTTGCGGAAGGGTGCCAAAGCCCGGTCGAGTAGGTCCGCCTCCCACCCTGACCAGGGTGGCGCCACCCCCCCGGCATGCCCGAACGTCACCGCGACCAGCCCGATGACCAGGCCGCCTCGGGCGAACCACACCCACGGACCCTCGGCCTTGGCCAGCCCGAAGACGCCGAACGCGGCAAGGACCAGACCACAGATGATGGCGTTGCGATCGGTCAGGGTGGACCATCCGGCCGGCCAGACCGGGGACCCGGTGTTGATGCCGGCCAGCCATTGGGTGGTGCCCCGGAGCGCTTCGGTGGGCGAGGCGACGGCCGTCGTCACCCGAGCGCTCTCGATCCAGTCCAGGAAGGGCGGGCTGTACCGGCCGAGCAGGATCAGGGGGCCGATCCACCACACGGTGGCGGCCACGACGGCCGGGATCCACCACCCGAGCAACCGGAGACGGACCGACCGGACACGCGTGAGGATCCACCAGAGGGGCAGCACGAGCGTGACCAGTGAGGCCACCGCATTGACCGCACCGAGCAGGAGGATGGCCGAGCCCGAACGCAGGGCGGCACTGCGCTCGGATCCTGCGCGGGCGCTGAGCAGGGGCAGCAGGATCCAGGGCGCCACCGCCATCGGCCAGATCTCCGAGCTCACCGCCCCCAGGCCCATGAGCATCCGAGGCGCCAAGGCGTAGGCGAAGGCCGCGACCAGGCGTGACCAGCGATCGCCGACGTCGAGGCGCCCGAGCACCCGATGGGCACCGTGCCAGGCGACCAGGAGGATCAGCGCCCACCACAGGCGTTGGCGGACCCAGGGTTCGACCCCCAGCAGGTCTCCCAGAGCGAAGACCGGACCCATCGGGAAGAGATAGCCGTAGGCCTGGTTCTGCAGTTGGCCCGCTGCCCCGAGGGGATCCCACAGGCTCAGGCCACGGGTCAGGAAGGACGCGGGGTCGACCTGCAGGTCGAGCTTGGTGTCACCGGCGATCCACCCCGGGCGCTGGACGAAGGCGAAGACGATGAGGAAGAGCGACACCACCCACCGGTCCGCCCGCCCCCGCCACCGATCCGCCGGATCGGAGAGGGTCACTGCGGCCCGCGGCGCAGCACGATCACTGCGTTCCACGACACCACCTCACGCAGTCCGGGCACGGCGGCCACCCAGTGCGCCCAGCTGGGGTGGTAGCGCGGGAAGATGTCGACGACCGTGGCGCGACCGTCAGCGGCGGTGGCGCGAGCCCAGCGCACCATCGGCCCGACCGGGCAGTTGAACAGGCTCGACCCGTAGTCGTTCTTCGGGCGCCTGCCGTGGCGCGCGGCATACCGGTCGGCGGCATACCGACCGCCGAGGTAGTGCCACATCCCGGTCTCGTGGCCGCCGTGCGGTGAGAGCCAGGGCGTCCACGACAGGAAGACCAGTCCGCCGGGGCGGGTGACCCGCAGCATCTCCTCGGCCATCGCCAACGGGTCGGGCACGTGCTCGAGCACATTGCTGGAGAAGGCCACGTCGGCACAGCCGTCCGCGAACGGCAGCGACAAGCCCGAGCCGCGCACTCCGATCCCGCCGGGCGCACCGTGGGCGCTCAACTCCCCGGCATCGGGCTCGACCCCGGCGTAGAGCGCCCCGGCCTTCTGGAAGGCATCGCTGAAATATCCCGGACCACCGCCGATGTCGATGACCGTCGCCCCGGCCAGGTCGGCCCACTGGCCGACCATGTCGACCGAGTCCCGGGCCAACGCTCCGTAGAAGTGGTCGGGATCGCTCTGCTCCCTGCGGAAGGCCGCGAACAGACGCCGGGAACGGGCCAGGTCGGCGCTGAAGGCAGGCGCCCGGGGAGGCGACTGGTCCTGCGGTAGCATCCGTCTCCGGTCCTGACGAAAGAAACATCTCGTGCGCATTGCCTTCTTGAACTGGCGTGACTCTACACACCCCGAGGGAGGCGGAGCCGAGAAGTATGCCGAGACCGTCTGCGCCGGCCTGGCCGCCCGTGGACATGAGGTCACCATGCTCTGTGCGCAGCACCCCGGCTCGGCCAGCGAGGAGCACCGTGATGGCGTCCGGATCCTCCGCCAGGGGGGCCGTCTCGGGGTGTATGCCGCGACGCTGCGGCGGCTGCGCGCCCTGGAACGGACCGAGGGCGGCTTCGACGTCGTCATCGACACCCAGAACGGCCTGCCCTTCGCCGCCCCGCTCGCGACCCGCTCCCCGGTGGTCGTCCTGGTCCACCACGTGCATCGCGAGCAGTGGCCGATCGTCTTCGGTCCGGTCACCGCGAAGGTCGGCTGGACGATCGAGTCGCGGGTGTCCCCCCGCTTCTATCGCGGCCACCAGTACGTCGCCGTCTCGCAGGAGACCCGGTCCGAGCTCGCCGAGTTGGGCGTCGACCCGGCCGACGTGGCGATCATCCACAACGGCACCGATGTGCCCCTGCCCGTGTCGACCCCTCGCTCGTCGGCGCCCCGGTTGGTCGTGCTCGGCCGGCTGGTGCCCCACAAGCGGGTCGAGCATGCCATCACGGTCCTGGCCAGGCTGCTGCCACGTCACCCCGGTCTCCGCTTGCACATCGTCGGGGGCGGGTGGTGGGCGGACGAGGTCCGCGCGGCCGCGGAGCAGTCCGGTGTCACGGCCCAGGTGGACCTGCTCGGGCACGTCGACGAGCTGACCAAGAACTCCGAGCTCGCCGCCGCCTGGCTCGCCCTGGCTCCGAGCGTCAAGGAGGGGTGGGGCCTGAGCGTGGTCGAGGCAGCTAGCCATGGCACGCCGACCGTGGCCTACACCGGGACCGGTGGACTGTCCGAGTCGATCGTCGACGGCCACACCGGAGTACTCGTGGACGACCTGGACGCCATGGTGGCCACTGTCGATCGGCTCCTGCTGGGCACCGAGGAGCGGGAACGCCTCGGCGCGGCGGCGCGCGAGCACGCGACAGCGTTCACCTGGGAGCGCACCGTGTCAGCGTGGGAGGCGTTGTTGGGCCACGTGACCCGTCACGACCTCACCGTCGCCACGACGGACGACGTGGACTGAGCGAAGGCTCAGTAGCCGAGCTTCTCGCCGGGCTGGATCAGGGTCTGCGCACCGTTCTCGACAGCAGCCTTGTCCGAGGGCGCGTTGGACGACACGATGGCGGCGGCGGCGGCCCACGACATGAAGGCGCCGGCGAGCAGGCTGACGATCAGGAACAGCAGGCCGCGGCGGCGGCGGTCGTTGTCCTCGGAGGCGGTCGTGCTCATGGGTATGCCGGATCCTTCGTCAGTGGGTCGAACCTACCGAATGGTAGCCGTCACAGCGCGCGAATGCACGTTCCTCGCGTGGGGAAGGCGCGCCGCGCATCAGGGCCGCCTCAGGAATCCCTCACCGAGCGTCCCGCACATCCCACACCGTCCACTCCTGGGTGCTCGCGACGAGCCGCCAGCCGGCCCCCACCTGCGGTTGGGCGCCGGGTGTGCGCAGCCAGGCCAGCACGTGCGTGATCCCGCGGCTGCGAAGTGCGGCCGGGGTCAGCTCCCCGCGTGACCAGGCGGGTGCCTGCGAGACCGGATGGTCGTCGACGACGACGGTCACTCCGTCGCGCTCGACCCGCAACTCCGAGCTGGCGAGCAGCTCCGCGCGAAGGGCCCGGTCGGTGGGATCGAGGAAGGGACGCTTCCCTGCCCAGGCCGTCAGGCGCAACGGCTGCCACGGCATCGACACGACGGTCGCCCCCCCGGTCGATGTGGATTCGACCGCGGCCACGATGTCGGCCCAGTCCGTCGGGAAGGTCACCGGGCGGTAGGAGCGGGCCAGCTGCCTGGGGAGGTCCGGCACCGCCGACATCGTGAGCGCCACCGCAGCCACCAGCGCCGCCGCGGTGACCCCCACGGTCGCCGCCCTGATCGTCCGCAGCCGGCCCAACAACACCGCGACCAGGACGGCCTGCGCGAGAGCGGCCAGGCCGAGGAGTCGGTGCTGGTCCCGCAGCAGGGCCACGCCCGGCACCTCCTGCACCCCAGCAGCCAGTCGCACCAGCGGCCCCGAGAGGGCAGCTGCCACCACGGCGGGACCGACCAGCAGCCCGGCGCCGATCCATCGCCGACGCCCCCGCAGGCAGGCGGCCCCCGCGAGGGCAGCCAGGAGCAGCACCGCAGAGGCGGCTACCGAGAGGGCATCGGCCCGGGAGGCCGGGCGAGCCGTCTCGGACCACACCCCACCCCCGGTGAGCGCCGACCACAGCAGCCCCAGTCCGGTGTCGTCGCCCAGGGCGAACGCGCGGGCGCCATCAGGGTCCGGGTGGCTGGCGTCGGTCGCGGCCAGCGCCGGGAGCAGCCAGGGCAGGCACCACCCGATCCCCACCGTCGCGGTGACGGCCACCGATCGCCACGAGCGGTCGGCTCGGGTGAGGGTCGCCAGCACGGCCGTCCCCAACGCGACCAGCCCACCCCAGGGCGTCAGCGCCGCGGGGAGGGCGACCAGGACGACCACCAACAGGCGCCGGACCATCGGTCGATCGGACCTGGCGACGACGACGATCCACGGCGCCGCGGCATACGCCAGCAGGGTGGGCGGCTGGCCGAGCAGGAGGCGTTCGGCGACATAGGGGTTCCACCCCGCCAGCACGGACCCGGCGACGGCCGCCGCCCGGCCCTGGGTCCGAAGGAGGGCAGCGACACCGGAACCGGACAGGACCGGCACGGCGAGCAGCATGAGGAGTTGCTGCACACCGGTCGGCAGCACGTGCGAGAGCGCCCACATGACGCCGTCCAGTGGCCAGGCCCGCAGTGCGGCATAGGTGTCGGGGAGCAGGCTGGCCGGGCGGGCCGGCTCCGGCACGGTCACGAAGTCGCGAAACAGGTAGACCCCGGAGCCGAGCGATCGGCGCCACAGGATCACGGCGACGCCGATGGCGGCCAGGGTCCCGAGCGCCGTCGGCCCGGCCAGGTGACGCCAGGGCGTCGAGCGCATCACCGGTGCGGGCACCTGCGAATGGTAGCCCGGTACCCAAGGGCCGCTCCGTCACCTACGGTTGGTCACCGTGCCAGCGAAGACCCCCGGCGGCCAGGCCCGCTCGACCGAGACGTGGCGCCGTCTCCTGCGGGCCGGGACGGTGCCGGCCCTGCTGGTGTCGATCGGCACGATGACCGCCAACCTGCTCGGTTACGGCTTCTTCCTGGTGCTCAACCGCACCCAGACACCCGAGAACCTCGGCGTCGTCGTGGCGCTCACCAATCTCGCCGTGATCGGGGCCGTCCCCGCCCTGGCGCTCCAGCTCGTCGTCGCCCGCCGCGTCGCCCGCGCCCGGGTCACGCACGACCAGTCCTCGGCCGGGGGCACGGCCCTGCGGACCGGCGCGATGGTGGGCCTGGCGATGGCACTGCTCACGGCCGCGGCGGCGCCCCTGATCACCTGGGCACTGCATCTCGACAGCGAGGTCCCCGCCCTGCTCCTCGCGCTCGTCGTGGGCCCCACCTGCCTGACGTATGCCGTCCTCGGGGACCTGCAGGGCACCGATCGTTTCCTCGCGCTCGCCGCGCTCTACGTGACCGTCGGGCTGACCCGACTGGTGGCCGGGGTCCTCGCCGGGCTGGCAGGGTGGGGAGTCACCGGAGTGCTGGGGGCCCTGGCTGCGGCTGCCGTCGCCGCGGCCCTCGTCGCCCTCGCCGTCATGGGCGTGTCGTCGGCGCGGGAGGCGGTCCGCCGCGGCGAGAGCTGGCACCGACCCGTCCTCCACGGCATGACCGCGACCTCGGCGCTGCTCGTGGTCTCGAGCCTGGACGCCCCGCTGGCCCGCCATTTCCTGCCACCCGTGGCCGCCGGAGAGTTCGCGGTGCTCACGATCTTCAGCAAGGCAGCCCTGTGGGCGCCGGCCTTCGTCGTCACCGTCGTGTACTCGCGGATGGCCACCCGCCGCGGCTCCCGGCATGTGGGCCTGGCCGTCTCGGCCACGGCGGCCATCGTCGCGCTGGGGGTCCTGGTCACCCTCGTGCTTCGTCAACCACTGGTCCTGCTCGTCGGCGGGGCCTCCTATGCCCATCTGGCGGGGCTCGTGCCGCTCTTCACCGCCATCGGGGGGATGTGGGCCCTGGCCCAGGTCTTCGTCTACTGGCGGCTCGCCAGGGCGGACCACCGCTTCGGCCTGCTGCTCTGGGTGGTCGCGATCGTCGTGATCGCGATCGCGGCACTCGCCACCCACAAGTCACCGGCCCAACTGGCCTGGACGCTCTTCGGCGGCGGCTGCCTGGTGGTGCTCGTGGGAGCCGGGCTGCTGGCCGTGGCCGTGCGACGCCATCGAGCCGGAGAGGTCCTAGTGGGCGGCCTCGTGCCAGGACCGGCCGACCCCGACGCTGACATCTAGAGGGACGTCCATCCGGGCCGCTGATCCCATCTCCTGGCGGACCAAGGTCTCAAGATCTTCGCGCTCCCCCGACGCCACCTCCAGCACGAGTTCGTCATGCACCTGGAGAAGCATCCGGGAGCGGGCGCCGGAAGCGGTCAACTCCCGATCGACCCCGAGCATCGCGACCTTCATGATGTCGGCCGCCGACCCCTGGATGGGCGCGTTGAGGGCCATCCGTTCGGCCATCTCGCGCCGCTGCCGGTTGTCGCTCGTCAGGTCGGGCAGGTAGCGGCGCCGCCCGAACATCGTCTCGGTGTACCCCTGCTTGCCTGCCTCGATGACGACATCGCGCAGGTAGTCGCGAACCCCGCCGAAGCGGGCAAAGTACTCGTCCATGAGGCCCTGCGCCTCACCGGTCGAGATACCCAATTGCTTGGACAGGCCGAAAGCCGACAGGCCATAGGCCAACCCGTAACTCATCGCCTTGACCTTGCTGCGCATCTCCGCGGTCACGTCGGCCGGCTCGACGCCGAACACCCGCGACCCGACGAAGCGGTGCAGGTCCTCCCCCGTCCGGAAGGCCTCGATCAGGCCTGCGTCCCCGGACAGGTGCGCCATGATCCGCATCTCGATCTGGCTGTAGTCCGCGGACATGAGCGACTCGAACCCGTCCCCGACGACGAAGGCCTCACGGATCCGCCGCCCCTCCTCGGTGCGGATCGGGACGTTCTGCAGGTTGGGGTCGGTCGAGGAGAGCCGCCCGGTGGCCGCGATCGTCTGGATGTAGGTCGTGTGGATGCGCGCGTCGTCGGCGACCGACTTGATCAGCCCCTCGACGGTCACGCGCAGGCGCGCCGTGTCGCGGTGGCGCAGCAGGGCCTCGAGGAAGGGGTGCTCGGTCTTGGCGAAGAGGTCGTTGAGCGCATCGGCGTCCGTCGTGTAGCCGGTCTTGGTCCGCTTCGTCTTCGGCATCCCGAGCTTGTCGAAGAGGACGACCTGCAACTGCTTCGGAGAGCCGAGGTTGATCTGCTCACCGTCGATCGCGGCATACGCATCGGCCTGCGCTGCTGCCATCTTGCCTGCGAAATCGGCCTCGAGAGAGGTCAATCCGGCCAGGTCGGCCGCGATCCCGGTGCGCTCCATGTCCACCAACACGTCGACCAGCGGGAGCTCGATATCGGCCATCAAGGCCGTACCCCCGGTGTCGTCGAGCTGCTGGGACAGCGCATCGGCAAGGTCGAGTACTGCCCTGGCGCGCACCATCGCCTCGTCGGCGGCGGCATCGTCGTCGGCCGCGAAGTCGAGCATCCCCTGGGGTTGCGCCGCCGCCTCGGGCTTGAGGTCACGCCCCACGTGCCGGAGCACGAGGTCGGCCAGGTCGTAGGAGCGTTGGTCTGGGCGCACGAGATAGGCCGCCAGTGCCGTGTCCGTGGAGACTCCCTTGAGGGGTATGCCGCGCGCGGCCAGGGCGTGCATCGGCCCTTTCGCGTCGTGCAGGACCTTGTGTCGCTCCGGATCCCCCGCCCACGACGCCAGTGCCGCCTCGGCCTCCTCGTCGAGATCGATCAACGGGATGAACCCTGCGACACCGTCGGGGGTGGCCACGGCCACAGCGCTGGCATCGCCGGTGCCCCGCCCCCACGTGCCGACGACGTGGACCCCGACCCGCGACCCCTTGGGCGCATGGTGCTCCAACCAGCCGGTGACGTCCTCGCTCCTCAGCACATTGGTGTCGAGGTCGAAGCCGCCCTGCGACTCGGCCTCCACCGGCTCGAGGTACTCGAAGAGCCGGTCGCGCAGCACTCGGAACTCCAGTCCGTCGAAGACGCGGTGCACCTCCTCGCGGTCCCAGTTGGTGCGGGCGAGGTCCTCGACATCGACCCCGAGCTCCACGTCGCGGACGAGCTGGTTGAGGCGGCGGTTGCGCAGCACGCCGTCGAGGTGCTCGCGCAGCGCGTCACCCGCCTTGCCCTTGATCTCGTCGACGTGCGCGACCAGGCCGGTGAGGTCGCCGTACTGCCCCAGCCACTTCGCGGCAGTCTTGGGCCCGACACCGGGGACGCCGGGCAGGTTGTCGCTGGACTCGCCGACGAGCGCGGCGAGGTCGCTGTAGCGCTCGGGGCGCACGCCGTACTTCTCCTCCACCTTGTCCGGGGTCATCCGCCAGACCTCGGAGACACCCCGGACGGGATAGAGCAGGGTCACCTTGTCGCTGACGAGCTGGAAGGCGTCCCGGTCCCCCGAGCAGATGAGCACGTCCATGCCGGCCGCCTCGGCCTGGGTCGTCAGGGTCGCGATGAGGTCGTCGGCCTCGTAGCCCTCCGACTCCACGAACGGGATCCGCAGCGCCTGGAGTACCTCGTGCACCAACGGGATCTGGCCCGAGAACTCGGTCGGCGTCGCCGACCGGCCCGCCTTGTACTCGGCGTACTCCTCGCTGCGGAAGGTCTGTCGCGACTTGTCGAAGGCCACCGCGATGTGGGTCGGCTGCTCGTCGCGCAGCATGTTGATGAGCATCGAGGTGAAGCCGTAGACGGCGTTGGTGTTCTGGCCCGTGCTCGTCGAGAAGTTCTCCGCCGGCAG
>ERZ795057.133-NODE-133-length-77186-cov-6.585290_pt1 | contig 77186 bp, 58 predicted proteins | sample MGYA00375141_ERZ795057 | MGnify/ENA primary metagenome ERZ795057 (study PRJEB30186, sample SAMN05720163) | activated sludge metagenome | isolation source: Anaerobic digester | place: Hong Kong | collected 2015-01-26 ...
GATGTGCTCTACCAACTGAGCTACTGAATCAGTAATTTTAATTGCGAGTGCAAAGGTATTAATTTTTTAATATATTCAAATATAATTATATTTCTTTTGGTCAGAAAGATTAAAAAGACGGATTATTCTTTCATAACTTACAAATTATTCTATTTTCGCATAGTAAGTAAGTGAAATGCTACATTATTATGGATCTTTTCAGAGATAAGGTAGTAATAATTACAGGTGCATCATCGGGAATCGGAGAAGCTGCAGCCCGCGAATTTGCGTCTAATGGCAGTAAGGTGATGTGTGCAGCCAGATCGGAAGAAAAACTTGTCAGACTGGTAGAGGAATTAAAGAAGCTGGGGCAGGAGGCAAGCTATGTTGTGACAGATGTCAGCCGACAGGATGATTGCAGGATTCTTGTTGAAAAGACTGTTCAGAAATACGGAACAATCCATATCCTTATCAACAATGCCGGTATTTCCATGCGGGCGACGTTTGCTGAAACCGACCTGAAGGTCCTTCACCGGCTCATGGATGTAAATTTCTGGGGCACTGTTTATTGCACAAAATATGCTCTGCCATATCTTGTAGCAAATAAAGGTTCCCTGGTCGGAGTGTCATCGGTTGCAGGTTTTCACGGATTACCGGGGAGAACAGGTTATTCTGCCTCAAAATTTGCCATGCACGGCTTCCTGGAGACACTGCGGATCGAAAATCTTAAAAAAGGCCTTCATGTAATGATAATTGCCCCGGGATTCACTGCCACGAATATAAGGTTACATGCTCTTACAGGCGATGGCTCTGAACAGGGAATGTCGCCCAGAAACGAAGATAAGCTGGAATCGCCACAGTATGTGGCACAGTGGATACTGAAAGGGATAAGAAAAAAGAAAAGAAACAAGATATTGACATGGGTGGGCAGACTAACAGCTTTATTTCAGAGAATACTGCCTGAAATGGTCGACAGGGCTTACTATAATGAAATGGCACATGAACCGGATTCTCCATTGAAATAGACTTTTATGATTATTCGGTTTTATTATGTAAATTTGATATAACGCAATTACCCTAATATGAAAAATCTTATGAGCAAAAAGCTTATTTCGGTTATAACAATGGTATTGTTGTTCCCTGTTTACATGTTTCCTCAGTTCGACGATGTCGATTTCCTCCGGAGCGCTCCTGCCGACGGGGTGAAATTCTTAGAAGCTTACCTTACTCCATGGGCAAATGCTTTTAGTGCCGGACTGAACGGGAGCTGGTACAATACTGCCAAACCTCATAAATGGACAGGATTCGACGTTACCCTTGGCGTAAACACGGGAATTGTTCCTTCTTCAGCTGAAACATTTGATGTTGAATCGGCAGGATTCTCTTCCTCACTCTCCGGAACAGGTAAAGCGCCCACCATAGCCGGACCGTCGACGGCAGGGCCTCCCATGACGTATTCCGAATCAGGCGTTACGCTTGCTTCATTCGAAACTCCCCCGGGAACAGAATGGAGATATATTCCGGTTCCCACACTTCAGGTGGGGATTGGCCTTCCTCTTGGAACAGAGCTCAAAGCAAGATTTCTTCCAAGGATACCCATTGAAGAAGGCGATGTGATGCTCTGGGGAGCAGGACTTATGCACAGCATTACCCAATACATACCGGGAAGTGAACTGCTGCCTTTCGACGTTTCACTGTTCGGCGGCTATACCTGGCTTAACGGTAACGTCCCGATTAAACTGATGCCGGATCTGTCAGCCAACTGGAACTATATCGATATAGATCCCTATACATATTTCAATGACCAGATCCTCTCTGCAACAGTGCAGGCATGGAATGTGTGTGCCATAGCTTCGGCCAACCTCAGGGTACTTACTTTTTACGGCGGCCTGGGTTATAGTAACACACTTGCAAAAGCAGAACTGGAAGGCTATTATCCATTGCCGGTAGTGGCCGGAGGTACAACGGGAGAACCTTATGTTGAGTACAACGAATCAGCTGAGAGCCTTAAAAAAGGAGAGGATTTTCCCAGCGTGGAGATTGAGAATTTTTCAGGATTGAGAGCTAACCTAGGAGTCAGGCTTAAACTGGCCGTTGTGACTATTCACGTTGATTACACAAGGTCTCAATATAATGTTCTGTCTGCCGGACTGGGCATCTCTTTCAGGTAGATCAGTAAGGTAGTTAAAATATAAGTGTGCTGTCAAAGAAGATTCAGTCAGCTTACAGGGCTTTGCTTTCAGCAGCCCGTGGTACTGTTTCGGGTGACGACCTTACAAAAATAAGATCTGCACTTGATCTGGCCATAAAGTCATACGGCGAAAGAACCATCCTTACCGGCGAACCGCTTATTCTACATGCCCTGTCTGTAGCCCGGATAGTTGCAGGCGAGATTGGGCTTGGCACTACATCTATCGTTACCTCCCTGCTTCATGATATAAACGAAAACCTCGAGGTCAACAGCAAAGATCTCGAGAAACGCTTCGGAAAGAAAGTTGTCGAGATACTGTCGGGCTTTTCCAGGATCTCCGGTATTGATTCAATGCAGGCGTCATACCAGGCCGAGAACTTCAGAAAACTTCTTCTCAGCCTTGCCGATGATGTCCGCGTCATTCTAATCAAACTGGTTGAACGCCTCGAATATATGCGCAACCTTGACAATGCTCCTGAAAAGGAGAAACTCCCTCTTGCTTCAGAGACATATTTCCTCTATGCCCCTCTTGCACACCGTCTGGGATTTTACAATATAAAATCAGAGATGGAAGATCTTGCAATAAAATATCTGGAACCTGACCAGTATAATTATATTGAGAGCCGTCTCAAACAAACCACAGCCTCCAGGAACAGGCTGATAAGGGAGTTTTCACAGCCGCTTCAGGAGAAACTTCAAAAGCAGGGCTTTAGATTCACTATTAAAAGCCGCACTAAATCAATACATTCCATCATGCTCAAAATGAAGAAACAGGGACTTGAGTTTGATGAGGTATACGATCTATTTGCGGTGAGGATAATACTCGATTCCAAAGGTGAGACTGAAAAAGCAGATTGCTGGCGGGCCTATTCAGTAGTCACAGACCTGTATCAGCCTAACCCCAGCAGGCTCAGAGACTGGATATCGGTTCCAAAATCAAATGGTTATGAATCGCTGCATACAACAGTAATCGGGCCCCGCGGAAAGTGGGTGGAAGTCCAGATCCGCTCGGCAAGGATGGATGAGATAGCCGAAAAAGGACTGGCGGCGCATTTCAAATATAAAGGAATAAGGGGAGAGGGCGGACTGGATACCTGGCTGACGAAAATGCGTGAGATACTTGAGTCGCCGGAAAAGGAGGGCATTGCATTCCTCGACCAGGTCCGCTCAGGTCTATATACCGATGAAGTGTTCGTTTTCACGCCGAAAGGTGATCTCCGGCAGTTGCCGGCAGGAGCCACAGTACTCGATTTTGCCTTCGACATTCACACAGATGTCGGCGCATCATGCGTGGGAGGGAAGGTTAACGGAAAGAATGTAACCATCAGACATATACTCCAGAATGGCGATCATGTTGATATTATTCGTTCCAGGAACCAGAAACCGAAGCAGGACTGGCTTTCATTCGTGGTCACGTCGAAAGCCAGGTCAAAAATTAAACTTGCCCTCAATGAAGAGAAATCCAGAGCAGCCGCAGAGGGTAAGGAAGTTCTCATGCGCCGCCTGAAAAACTGGAAGATTCCCTATGGTGATAATGTGATCCAGAAACTGATAAACCATTACGACTTCAGGACAGCCCAGGAACTATATTACTCTGTTTCCACAGGGAAGACTGACCTTCTTGAAATAAAGGAAGTACTTCAGAAGGGAGAGCAGCCTGTACAGCCGACTCCTCAGCTGCCCCTGGCTGAAAAAGAGCAAAAAGAAACTCTGCTAAGTGATAACCAGTATGGCGACTACCTCATAATTGAAGACAAAGTTGAAGGACTCGACTACAGGCTTGCCAGGTGCTGTAATCCGGTTTTCGGTGATTCTGTGTTCGGATTTGTCACTATTTCAGAAGGTATAAAAATACACCGGACAACCTGTCCCAACGCACGTAACCTTATGTCAAGGTATCCCTACAGGATAGTTACGGTACGATGGACAAGAACGGGTCAGCAGTCATCATTTATCACTTCAGTTAAAATAACCGGAGTTGAAGATATTTCGATAGTTAACAGGATAGCCGATATTGTAGCCGCCTACAATGTGAGCATCAGAAGTTTCAATTACAGCATGAACGATGGCATGTTCGAAGGTGCCCTGAACCTGCTGGTTCCAAATAACGATGTCCTCTATGGCATTATGAAAAAAATTCAGTCAATCAAAGGAGTACTGAAAACTTCAAGGATGAGTGGCTGATCCTTGTGAGGTCGTTCCATGAATCCTTCTGTCATTATTCTGCTGTCTGCTCTCTTTTCAGTCTGAAATGGATCATCATTCTGCCTGCACGACGATTAACCGTATCTTTTGTCGGGTTTTACAGGAAGTTTTGCCATTTTCTTCACTTCGAGGGAGGCATATCCGAACTCTTCAACAACCCTGCCCAGTATGAGATAAGTGCCGGCTCCCTTGAATGGGTAATTAACAAGCGAATCAGGAAAATGCGTTGTGTCGAAAAAATTTCCTTCGCTGTCGATAAAGCAGCCGAAGTTCATCCATTCCTTCCTGATGGTTTTTATATATTTTATGGTAACAAGATGTCCCACCATTTTTACCATTCTGCCTTTGTATGAATTGAGATCCCTGGCCTTTATATCGCCCCTGAAGGAAGTCTGAAGCATGTCGAACCACGACATGGATACAGGGAAACCCAGCAGTTCAATTTCATCATATGCATCATCCAGGCTGTTGTGTTCTAGTTCGGGAAGACAGAATTGCCTGACGGAGGGGTAGAAGAGGGGCCTGATCTGTTCAGGTTTGCTTTTGTTGATCAGCATGTGAGCTTCCCACAGCAATTCTCCCTTTTTTTTGCCGGTGAAACGGAATGCTCCTGTTCTGATTAGCAGGATCATTTGTTCCAGTCCGGGATTAAGCCTTGTTACAAAGTCATTCATGTCGCTGAAAGGACCTTCGGTATGACGGTTTTCTTCAATTGATCTTCCAAGTTTTTCCTCCAGATTGGTGACATGGACAAACCCGATGTATATGTCTGTGCCGTAGATTGTTGTTTTGTAGCAGCTTTTGTTGATGCAGGGTGGCAGGATCGTTGCTCCGTATCTTCCTGCCTCGTGGACATAGACCCATGTGCGGTAGAAGCCTCCGAAATTATTTATCACGGCAACCATGAATTCGAGAGGGTAATGTGCCTTCAGGTAAAGGCTCTGGAAGCTTTCCACGGCGTAGGAAGCAGAATGGGCTTTAGAAAAGGAATAACCGGCGAACGATTCAATCTGTCTCCATACTTCACGGGTAAGCTCCTCACTGTAACCTTTCTCCCTGCAGTTGGAAAAAAATTTGTCAACTATCCTCTGCATCTCTTTCCTTGAACGGTATTTGCCGCTCATCGCACGTCGGAGCGTGTCGGCGTCCGCAAGGTCGAGTCCGGCAAAATGATGGCAAACCTTCAGCACATCCTCCTGGTAAACCATAACTCCGAAGGTTTCCTCAAGCTGTTCTTTCATTACGGGATGTAAATAGCTGAACTTATCCGGGTTATGGAATCTGAAGATATATTCTCTCATCATCCCGGAGCGTGCGACACCGGGTCTTATTATCGAGCTTGCAGCCACAAGTGTTGTATAATCATCGCATCTGAGTTTCTGAAGAAGACCACGCATTGAAGGGCTTTCGACATAGAAACATCCCCTGGTTTCTCCTTTTTTCAGGTAATCCCTTACAAGAGGGTCGTTCTTGAATTTCTGGATTGCATGAACGTCTACATCCATGGAGCGGTTTCGCAGTATTATTTCAGCGCTCTCGCTAATGTGTCCGATGCCTCTCTGGCTCAGTATATCGAGTTTTTCGAATCCTATCTCTTCTGCAGTGTACATATCCCACTGGGTTGTAGGAAATCCTTTCGGAGGCAGGTCGAGGGCCGTGTAGCATGTCAGCGGTTCTTCCGATATGAGTATCCCTCCTGCATGTATACTGCGCATATTGGGGAAATCAGCTATGCGGCTGCCGGTCCGGAATATGGTGTCGCTTATTTCATTGTGGTTGGACGGCGAAGAAGGATTGTCGATGAGAGCGTCTATTTCTTCTTTCGGCATACCATGGACCTTGCCCAGTTCCCTTACTATTGATTTGCCCCTGAAAGTGCTGATGGTTCCCAGGAGGGCAGTGTGACTGTAACCGTATCTTTTGAAGATATAATCGATAACATCGTCTCTTTCCTTCCATGAATAGTCAATGTCAAAATCGGGAGGAGAGCTTCTGGCCGGATTTATGAAGCGTTCAAAGTAAAGGTTTAGATCAATAGGGTCAACATTAGTGATTTTCAAACAATAAGCAACTATTGAATTTGCTCCGCTTCCTCTTCCCACATGATAAAATCCTCTTGACATTGAATATCTGATGATATCCCATGTTATTAAAAAGTACGAAGAGAAACCGAGTTTGTCGATTATCTCAAGCTCATGTTTTATACGTCTGCGGGCTTCGTGATTGTTTTCTCCGTAACGGTATTTCATACCATCCCATGCAAGTTTTTCAAGCAGCAGTCTGTCGTCGTACCTGCTTGCCGAGAAGAGTTTTTTGTTTTTGTGACTTTCAAAGTCTATCGATAAATTACAGTTTTTAAGCAGGTTAACAGTTTTATCTAAAATTTCTGGGTAACTTCCGAAGATCTTTGTTATTTTTCCAGGTGCAATAAAACACTCATCTTCTCCTGCACATTGCTCAGGTCTGAGATGTGACAGAAGAATATTGTTGTCGACAGCTCTCAGGCTCCGGTGTATTGGAATATCTTCTTTATCTGCGAATGTGACGGGATTGAATATCACCATTTGAGATCTTTCCGCTGGTTTCGTCGAAATCAGCCTTGTTACTTCGCGGTTATTTACTCCGATTCGCTCATTTTCATGCAGTTTACGGGACGGAAGTTTTGACAGCCGGTATATCACATAAGCATCTGAGAAGTGCGGGGCAGGGAAGGGGATCTCCGTTTTCCCGAAATTTATCCGTGAAAGAAATTCATTGAGCTCTTTCATTCCCCTGTTGTTCCTGGCAATACCTGTGTACAGAAATTCATTGCCCTTCCTGAACTCGATACCAGCCACCGGACTTATGCCTTTTTTTTTGCACTCACCTGCAAATTCGGGTACTGCAGTCGAATTATTGATATCCGTTAATATGCAGGTATCAAGACTATTATCTTTGGCCTTCTGAACCAATTGTTCAACTGACATGGTTCCGTATCGCAGACTGTAATATGTGTGGCAGTTGAGGTACAATGCTGGTTGCTGGTTGCTGGCTTTGCACTCCGTAGCCTTGGCGAAGGAGTGTTGCTGGTTACTGGTTGCTGGTTGCTGGTTACTTTGTCCCTGGGATGAAGCAATCTCTTTAATTATACTGTGGTTTTAATGTCCGGCTCCATACATATGGTATCCCTTTAATCTTTGTTCCATCATTTCCTGTTCTTTAAGGGTGTTTTCGAGTTGTTTCCGGACTTTTTCTTGCCTTTCGGCATTGGTCATCACTCCGGCAGCTCTTCTGACAGCATCTTTACCGAAGCGCTTTCTTAGTCTGTCAATTGCCATGTAGAGGCTTACTTTCTCGGGAGTGTCATCGAACATGTCAAGTTGTTGTACACCCCGCACCAGGCCGCTGAACCTTACACCGATTAGACGTATGAGCATTCTCCTCTGGTAGAGCCTGCTCAGGAGTTCTTGTGCCACTCCGGTGAGCACATGGTCGAAAGCGGTATATGGTATCTTTTTCTGAAGCGTGTGGGTATCGAAATTTGAGTATCTTATTTTAACAGTAACACATGAGCATAGCTTTTCCTGTTTTCTCAGGTCGTAGGCAATTCGTTCCACCATGCTCACCAGCAGCTGGTTAAGTTTTACCATGTCGGTGGTATCGGTGTCGAAGGTGTGTTCGGTGCTGATCGATTTTTGTTCTGAATAGCTTATTACGGGAGTGGAGTCGATCCCGTTTGCCCTTTTCCACACCTCGATGCCATTTTTGCCCATGACCTTTTCGAGCATCTCAACCGGTATGTTCCTGAGGGTATAGATTGTAGCTATTCCCATAGACCTGAGCACGTGATATGTTTTCTGACCTATCATCGGGATCCTGCTTATTGAGAGAGGGTCGAGGAAGGGGAGGACCAGCTCTTTTGTTACTTCCTTCTCACCGTTGGGTTTTGCTTCACCGGTGGCTATCTTTGATACGGTCTTGTTGACTGAAAGTCCTGTAGATATTGGCAGCCCCGTTTCCTTTATTATATATTCGCGTAATTCGTGCGACCATTTAAAGCATCCGTAAAAACGATCCATTCCTGTCATGTCGATATAATGTTCGTCGATCGACGATTTCTCATACAGGGGTGCCCTTTCCGCAATTATCTCCGTCACCATCCGCGAATAATTGCTGTATGCCTCATGATCCCCTCGTATCACTATTGCTTCGGGGCACATCATACGGGCCATCTTCATGGGCATGGCCGAACTCACTCCGTACCTGCGTGCCTCATAGCTGCAGCTGGCAACAACACCACGGTCAGAAAAACCGCCGATTATCACCGGTTTTCCGCTGAGCCTGCTGTTCTTCAGCCTTTCCACCGACACAAAAAAAGTGTCGAGGTCGAGATGCAGTATGGAACGGTCGTAGTCCATTTTTTTTTACATTTTTCTTGTTTATTTCAAAACTAGACCATATCTTTGATTAAAAATTAATCAAATATCTGACAACAATATAATCAATTTAAATTATGTATTTCGCATCGAACATAAAATTTTTAAGAAAAAGGAGGGGGCGGACACAGGATGATGTTGCCGTGACCCTTAACCTTAAGCGTTCCACTCTCAGCGGATACGAGAACGGTATTGCAGAACCCGGCATAGAGATACTTGTCTCGTTTGCCAGATATTACTACATGTCGGTCGATACTCTTCTGAGGGTCGACCTGTCGAAACTATCGGAGAGTCAGCTGGGTGAACTCGAGAGAGGTTATGATGCCTATATACGGGGAAGTAACCTGAGGGTATTGACCACAACCGTCAGTGATGACAACACTGAGAATATTGAAATGGTTCCTGAGAAAGCCAAAGCAGGGTACTCGACAGGTTATGCTGATCCGGAATTCATAGGAGAGCTTCCCAGGTTCAGACTTCCTTTTCTTTCAGGTAAAAGAAAATACAGGACTTTTCAGCTAAAGGGTGATTCAATGCATCCGATACCCGACGGCTCCTGGGTTACCGGAGAATTTGTGCAGGACTGGAGGGAGCTCAGGAACGGTCAGGCATATATAGTCTTTACAATAAACGACGGTATCGTATTCAAGATCGTCGAGGATAATCTTAAAAACGACGGGAAACTGATACTATATTCCCTTAACCCTACTTATGAACCTTATGAAGTTCATATCAGCGAGGTAAAGGAGATATGGAAATTTGTAAACTATATAAGCAGTGAACTGCCCGAACCTGTCATTCCCGAAAAACAGCTTATTCAGGCGGTAGCTTCAATGAAAAATGACCTCGAACGAATCAAGGCAAAAATAGGCAAGGAAATAACTGATATACAGGAAGTAAATTGAAAATCCGGTGTCAACTGAACTAAATAACTTCCAAGTTTTTTCAGCCACCGAAGCTTTATCGCAGACGGGCACAACCCGCGTAATCCGCAACCTACTCCCTGGTAAGCTCTATAATCATCTGGATAATCTTCTCGTGTTCACTCTCGGGAATCAGACCTTTGTAAACAGCTCTTACAACCCTGTTCTTGTCGACGATCACAACACTGTAGCTGTCTTTCGGCATTCCCCAGTCCCTCTGAAGAACTCCGTCGTAGTCGAAAAGGATTGTCGTATCATATTTCTTGGCCTTATTACCGGCGATCATCCTTATAAGACCATTAGGCTTCCATGTCGATTTACAATCGACAATTCCGAAACCCTTGAAAAAATCCTTGTTGATTCTTTTATCGACATCAGTGGCTTTGTCGATAGCATCATTGAAAGGATCGTTCAGATCCGATTCGTCTGGGTCTACATAATTGATCTGCAATACTTTGTCAGGCCAGGAATCCATCGAGAATTCTTTTTTGTCCGCATCAGTGAAAACCCACTCCGGAGCTTTCTGTCCTATTTCCAGCTTACCGCCTGATTGTCCGTAAATATAACTTACTGTTGCAAGAATGAGGAAAATAGAAAAAATTGCCTTTTTCATGATTTCATTTTTAGATTACAGAGCGAAATATATGAATTTTAATTATTAAACGTATTAGTTCGGAAAAATAACTAAAACTGTTATTTGCTGTTATCTTTTCAGTTACATATCCTGCTTTTCTGGTTTTAGAATCGCTTGTTCAGGATCGTACAAATACCAGTCACAGATATTGATCTAAAAGTTCGACTGTTTGATCAAAATAATTCTTCAAATATTTTTTATTGATGGTCGAAATATTATTTTTAGCGAAATTTTAAAATGATACCGTATGAAGAGATTTTTTTCCTTTTTTGTAATAGCTGCTTTGTCGGCTGTTCTGATTACCGGATGTAAGAAAGACGAGGATGAAAGCCGGAGTCTTGTTATGGTTAAAAGGTCAAGCGGTGTACTGTACACTGTCGATAAGTCTACAGGAGCCCTGACTCAAAAAATGACCATTATGTACAACGGAAGTCCGCTTACCGGACTTCGTGGACTGGTTTATGATCCGGAAACAGGCAAATGTTTTTCAGGAGCAACAAACGCAGGTGGAGGAAATCTTTACTCCATCGATCTTGGAACAGGAGAAGCAACACTTATTAATGACAATGGTGACGACGACTGGGATGCAATTGCAGATATGGTGATCTCTTCAACAGGAACCATTTACGCGATGATCTATTCAAACATTGAATCAGCCAGTGCCATAACAACCATCAACAGGAGCACCGGAGCGCTGGGAAATCACTATACTTTCTACGACGGTAGTGATGAGCTTTATACCGCCGGTGGGATCTGTTTCGGTGACAACGAATCCACTCTCCTTATCGGCAGCGACGAAAGCAGTATATATAAATCCGGACTTACCGGCGGACAGGTCTCGGCGACATATCCGGTTTACCATTCACCAAGTATGAATGATATCGGAGATATATATATAATGGATCTTGAAAAGGACAGTGACGGTACAGTATTCGCAATAGTATATGACGATGAGGATTCTGTTCAGTATCTTGTTAAACTGGACATTGCTTCGGGTAATCTGACCGAGTTGAAAGAACTGGCAAGAGATTCGAACTCGAATTTCTACCACTGCCTGGCATTAATCCCCACCAGCAAGCTGAACTGATAATCAGTTTTCAGGAGGGACAAGGGGATTTTACACACTTGTTTTAAACCGCAAAGATTGCTTTTTGACCTGGCAATCTTTGCGGTTCATTTTTCCTTAAAATTAGTGTCAGGAATCGTACATAAAACTCCATTGATTTTGACTTCGTCGAGCTCCGCTTCGCTCCGGTTCTTCGTTTACCCCGACCCCAAGGGGAGCGAAGAAAATCAATTGACTCCCCCTGGGGATGGGGTAAAACAATTGATTTTCAAGCGTCTTTGGATACATTATTAATCATTCCTGATAGTCATTTTCCTTAATAACCCTCGTTTTACAAGCCGTTCAGAAAATCGTTGAAAGGTTTCATAATCCGGCAACCTTCAAGTATAAGATAAAAGGTATTGCTTTCTGTTGTTTCCCTGTCTTTCAATATCCTTGTGACAAGGTAGCTTTTCATCTTAAGAAGTTCAATATCACGGTGATCCCTTGAGAATCCTTTGGGTGCTGATTTCAGCTTCTCACCTTCAATGGATTTAAAGTACTCAGTGAAATCAGGGTTGTTAATAATCTTCCTGAATCTGTCTCCTTCTGCATCAATCCTCTCCCTGATAGCAGTCAGCCACGGCATCGGTGGCATATAGGCTCCTCCCGCTACCATGCCGTTATTGCCGGGTTCAATATGAATGTAATATCCGGCATAACGATCCCCGTTCTGTTTTCCGCCTCTCACGATGAAAGCTCCAAAATGAGATTTGTAAATGGTTTTGTCGTTTGAGAACCTTATGTCCCTGTTTATCCGGTACATGCAGCTTTTGGCCTCAAGGCCCTTCAGGATAGGGTCGAATTTAACGATCTCATCTATCAGAGCCTGGACAAAATTTGCGAAATCGTTCCTGGCATCATTGTAGCGCTGGCGGTTAGCGGTAAACCACTCCCTGTTGTTGTTTTTTTTCAGGTCCGACAGGAAAGTAAGTGTGGATTTCTGTATTCTTTCCATTTTTACCGTTTTGTGATATCATAAGCCATCAGCATGTTCCCATGCCGCTGGTACAGAACGCCTTCATTTATGACAGGGTGAGCAAAATGCTGAAGGGTACCCTTTTTGATCCTGAATGAACTTACCAGTTTCATTTTTCCCTGGTTTTGGCTCACAAGCATCAGATCACCTTTCTGATTATAGTAATAAATCATATTATCAGCCGAGATGATGGCTCCGGGAGCGGTTTTAAGAGAATCGGTAAGCTGTCCTGTGGTCGCATCTATAGACACAAGCTGAGGTCTGGTGTTGGCACCGCAGTACATAAAATTTCCCAGCTTCACAACTCCTCCCATGTAAGAATCAAAGGACTTGTTTCTCCAGACCTCTGTTATCTTCCTGCCGTCGGGCGAGAGGGTAAGCCTGACACAGCAATTTCCGTCGCCTTCCGTGTACCATATCGTTCCGTTCTCGTAAATGATCGCGTTGCAGTGAGAGTCGCCGTAACCCGGACCTCTCTTTTCAGGAGGATAGTTATCCTGTTCGTGCGACCATAATAATTCACCGGTATTTGCATCCAGTCCCAGAAAATGATACATGGAAAATGTTGCGAAGATCTTTCTTTCTTTCAGAGAGACAAGTTTACCAGGATTATAGCCCGAGACCTCTCCAAATGCTTTGTTCGACCAGATTATTTTTCCTGTAAACCGATTCAAAGCCACAACATTATGAACCTTTCCACCTGGTGTCCAGAACACCTTATCGCCGTCAATTACCGGAGCTTCGGAAAACCCGTGAAGAGGAGGTATCCCTCCGAAATCATCTTCCAGGTCTTTTGACCATACTATCTTTCCGTTATTACGAGTAACGCAGTACAGGTCACCCTTGCCGGAGCCCACATAAACATGATCGCCTGCAATTGTAGGAGTGCACCTTGTTCCACGGTAACCCTTTATCCATTCTTCCCCGAGTGTAGTCTGCCAGTTTATCTCTCCTTTCATGTTAAAGCTGAACAGAATACACAGAGAATCAATCTCTCCAGTGATGAAAAAGCCGTCATCAGTGAATACAGGCGATACGAATCCGTTTCCTATATTTTCAATGGTCATTATTTCTTTCGGACCAAGATCCGGCCACTCTTTGAGAAGCCCTGACCCGCTGTAAATACCTGTGCGTCCTTCTCCCCTGAACTCAAATATGCCGGTCTCCGAAGGCTCAGTAAATGAAGCTATCAGAAATAAAATGAAGATTATTGCGTTATTTGCCATACTTCAGTTTTTATCAGATGAATAAATTAATAGAACTAATGCAGCAATATAAATAAAAAATTGCATCCATGTTTAATGAAATATTTTCATTCAAATTAATCTTTCTCTGTTTTTTGACATTCATGTATAATTTTTGACTGAATATTTTATGCACGGTTTACGACAGAAATTTTTGAGTACATTTGATGCTTATTTTTCCAGTCCATGAAGGTTTTTGCCCTCCGCTCAGAAGCTCAATCATTAATTGAGATTAAAACCTTTATATTATTGTTTATAAATATTTTATTCTTTTTTATTTTTTCTTTTTCCGCCATTGCACAGCCACGTTTCAGCCATCAACACGGTTTTTTTGACACTCCATTCACCCTCGTGATAACACCCTCATCATCAGGTTCTGTGCTTTACTATACAGACGACGGCAGCATCCCTGGTCCATCAAACGGGATGCCCTATATTTCACCATTGCTGATTGACACCACTACAGTTATCAGGGCAGTGGAGCTTATAAACGGAGTTCCGGGTAAAGTTGCAACAAGTACCTACCTATTTCCCGATGATATTATTCATCAACCCAACCATCCGGAAGGATATCCCTCAACATGGGGGCCCTATACAGCTTTTTCCGGGACAGCAATTGCAGATTATGAAATGGATCCTGAAATTATCGCGATGCCGGGATATGCTGATTCTGTTAAGGCAGGACTGCTAAGTCTTCCTGTAATATCAATCGTTACAGACAGGGAAAATCTGTTTTCAAAAAGTCAGGACCCGCTTACAGGCGGAATTTATATCTATACCGGCCCGCCAGTGACAATAACCACCAATGGTCTGGGATACGGGTGGGAGAGGCCTGCATCGATGGAATATTTTGATGCTGAGGGTTCTGTCTCCCTGCAAATCGATTGTGCTCTCGAAATCCAGGGCAATCATGGCAGACGGGCGGAAAAAAACCCGAAACATTCATTCCGTCTTACCTTCAAGACCGGATTTGGTCCCCAGAAACTTGTTTATCCCTTCTTTGGACCTGATGCAGATTCAGTGCAGAATACCATTATTCTGCGGGGTGGCTTCGGTAATACATGGCTTCACTGGAGTACGGGAGAAAGGGCTATGGCACAGTATTTAAGAGACAGATGGACAAAAGATGCCCATCTTGAAATGGGCCATTTTGCGAGTCATGGATTTTATGCCCATCTTTTTCTTAACGGCCTCTACTGGGGTGTTTACAATCCGTCTGAAAGGCTCGACAGCCGATTCGCCGAGATGTATCTTGGCGGTGAGTACGAGGATTATGATGTGATTAAGGATTATGCTGAAGTATCGGACGGGAACATAAATGCCTGGAACACTATGATGGCTATGGCAAATGAAGGACTTTCAACAAATGCAGCTTATCAGAAGATACAGGGTAATAATCCTGACGGCACCGTCAATCATGATGGGGAGGCACTTGTTGACGTCACAAATCTTGCCGATTATATGCTTCTCCATTTTTATGGAGGAAACTGGGACTGGGATCACCACAACTGGGTTGCAATGCGAAACAGTAATTACCCCGGAAAAGGTTTCAGATTCTTTGCATGGGATGGAGAACACATGATTGAAGACTATAATATCAATATACTCAATGAAAATAATAACAACCGGCCAAGCAGGGTTTTTCAAAAGCTACTCGGAAATGATGATTTCAAACGTCTTTTTGCAGACCGGATTCAGAAACATTGTTTTGACGGGGGAGTCCTAACCTCCGGAAAAGCTTTGGATATATGGATGGAACGGGCCGGAGAGATAGAAAAAGCCATACATGCTGAATCGGCCCGCTGGGGTGATTACAGGCGTGATGTACATTCGTGGCAATCGGGACCTTATGAGTTATATACAAAAGAAACACACTGGCTCCCGCAACTGGATTATGTGAAAAACACATATTTTCCAAACAGAACTTCCAGTTTTATTCAGAGTCTCAGAAACGCGGACCTGTTTCCGGTTGTGGATGCACCACAGGTAAAACTGGATGGATATCCAGTACGATCGGGTTATGTCCGGAAGTATTCAGTGGTAAGCCTGGCTGCCCCCGCCGGAGATATTTATTATACTACCGACGGCAGCGATCCGGTTGTATGGGAGCCTGTTCCGGTTGTCTCACCAAAGGCTTTGAGGTATACTGATCCGGTCTGCCTGGAAGGATCAGTTCATCTAAGAGCCAGGTGTCTGTCAGGAGGAGTGTGGAGTGCTGCATCTGAAAGATACTTTGTCATAGCTGAAGAGCTTAGAAACCTGAAGATTACGGAAATACATTATCATCCACTCCCGATTTCCGGTACAGATGAACGCGACCTGGAATTTCTCGAAATAAAGAATACAGGGAATTCGGTTTTGAATCTCGATGGTGTGAAAATAATAGCCGGTGTTGAATTCGGTTTTTCCGGGGATACTCCTGTGAAGCCCGGAGAATTTATTATTCTGGCATCTGACGGAAGAATTTTCAGGGAAAATTTTGGTTTATGGCCCGACGGTATTTTTAAAGGTCAGCTTGATAACGGCGGTGAGAATATAATTGCTGTTTCGATGACAGGAGACACGATCTGTAATTTTGCCTACGGTGATAGCGGATTATGGCCTGAAGAACCTGATGGACAAGGTTATACGCTTGTTCCTATTGAATATGATCCGGATAATGATCAGAACGGGCCGGAATACTGGAGGGCTTCACATAAAAGAGGCGGTTCACCCGGGAAAGATGATAAGATCTATTCCGAAGGAAGGTCATCGGACCTTCTGACAGTGTACCCGGGCTATCCCAATCCTTTCACTAATTCCACAACGATAAAATACCATCTTACAGCAAATGCCCGTGTGACAATCAGGATTTTCAATTCCACTGGACAGCAAATAATGATTCTGGAGGATGCAGACAGGCCTGCGGGGAGCCATGAACTTGTCTGGAACGGAATGAATAGTGTGAATTCACCTGTTGAAGCGGGTATCTATTACTACAGGGTAAGTGCGCAGAATATGATCAGTACCGGTGTCGTAAATTATAAATTAATGAAGATCAGGTAGATCACTTTCTTTTCCTTACCAGGTCTGTATACACGGCCACCAAGCTAAATCACAGCCCTGGGATTTCTTGGCATCATGTTTTTAATCTTCTCATCTATTGAGTCATCATTCATAATGCATGCTGCCTTCCGGCTGTACATTACTGCAATACAGTAGTTGCATATATCACATTCTGAATGTGATATCTCTTTGTTCTTCAGAAGGTTGACAAAGTCCGGATCTTTAATGAGATCTCTGGCCAGGGCTACCAGTTCAAATCCGTTATTAAGGAGACCTCGTCAATCTTTTCCCGCGAAACTAAACCTCCGACATACACAAGAGGTATTTTTATATTTTCCCTGAATTTAACAGCATCCTTGAGGAAATAGGCTTCGCGAAAGAGAACCTCCTTTAAAAGCCTGTCACCGACCAGTCGCACGAAAAAGCTCATAATCTTCTGTTCTATATAATGAGAGAAGAGCCGTACAGGCATTTTTCCGTGCATAACATACATGGGCGCCCTGCTTACAAATCTGCCGCTCAGCACAAGTGCATCAGCTCCTGCATTTTCGAGCTTCCTGGCAACTTCAATGCATTCGTCAGTCTCGGTGCCTCCTCTGAATCCATCTCTCATATTCGTTTTCACAAGTACGGCAATATCATTCCTTATTCATTCGATGGGTAAATGTAGGTACATCCAAATTAATACCGGCAGAAGGAGCGAGGGGCATTCTTCCGGCTAATGAGGCTTTCGACATGTTTCCGCCATGACCTGTCTGGATTGAGCAGGCAGCACCCTCCCTGTGAACTGCATCAGTTATCTTCCTGAGGCCCGGTATAGCTTCACGACTGAGTAACAGCTGATGCGGAAATGAAAGACCTGATCTTTCCACGGCAGCATATGCAATTGTTGTCATGCCGATACCCCCGGCAGCTAAGGAATGATGATATTTGAGAAGATCATCGGAAGGCATATTACCCGGGCACATCCCTTCGAATGCAGCAGCACTGATCGTCCTGTTCAAGGTTAGTTAGAGGGCCTAATCTGAACGGAGTGAAAAGAATACTCTTATTCATCGTTTATCAAGGAAGAAATAACAAATTTGTAGTTTTATTAATAATTGACAGACTAACGTGATGAAATGTTTAACTTAAAAGTTGAAAAAAATGAAAAGTTCATCATGTGTCAAACCCAGATTTTTTAAAGGAGCAGGTTATTTATTTGGAGGGATAATAGGAATTACAGGAGCCTTGACTGTATTCGTTCTGACCGAAAGTATTAATATTGCTCTTCCCGTACTGGCTGCTTTAAGTATTCCTTTGGGTGTAAGCATTGAAAGTAAAATTCAGAAGGAAAGCGGTGAAATTGAGTCAAAGACAATGAAAACAGCTGTTATCCTCATCACTGCCGGAGTGTTTTTCTTTGTGACGGTTGTATTATTGGCAATGTATTCATAGGACAAATTGGATAAAGAAAAGAATAATCTGGAGACTGCATTTCTTGACGACCTGGACAGACATCAGGGGATTTTGCATAAAATATCTTATGTTTATTCCGGAAACAGTCATGAAAAGGAAGATCTTTATCAGGAGATAATTCTTCAATTATGGAGATCATATCCTTCATTCAGAGGTGGATCAACCTTCTCTACGTGGATGTACCGGGTTGCTCTGAATACGGCTATAACTTTAACAAGGAAGCCAAGGTTGTTCGTTCATACAGAAAAGATCCCTGATTCCTCATATGACATCGAGCATTCTATGAACAGATCGGAGGATGTTCAGGTAATGTATAAGGCTGTTGCTCATCTGGATAAAGTGGAGAAAGCAATTATCTTACTCTGGCTGGAAGATAAAAGCTATGAAGAAATTGCAGATACAGTTGGTATATCAGTTAAAAACGTAAGCGTCCGCCTGGTCAGGATAAAAGCCAAACTTGCCGGATGGATTAAAAAATATCAGAAATGACGGAAGAAGTTGAACTGGAGAAATATAAGAAGGCCTGGAAAACTGAGCAAAGTTTTAACGAAGAGAGACTTTCAAGGACCAGGATTCAGGAATTCATGAGATCGGAATCGGGAAGCCTCAGAGGGCTTTTCAAAAAGAACATTATAATTGATATTGTTTTGAAAATAGCGCTGGCCGCTTCATTCTGTGTGCTTTTGGTATTATACCTGAATCAAGGCCGCATTCTCTTATTAAATTCAAGTATGATCATTCTTTCAATTTCTTCTGTAATTATTCAGATATGGATCTATGGCAGAATACCTGATGGAAGAGGATCTGATCTGAGCATCAGGGCCATACTGGAGTCGTATATAAGGTTTCACCACCGTAAATATTTTCATTCACTCCTGGTGAATTCACTGACAGCATCATTGGTCTTCATCTCCGGTGCACTTTACTGGTTATATTTTAAATATGGCGCTATCCGGTCTTTTCAGTTGGAAGACTATCTGGTTTTCAGTTCTTTTATTGTTGTTGCTTTTGTTTTGAGTGCTTTTATCCAGATAAAAAGCAGCAATTTTCATATTCACCAACTGGAAAGGTGTTTAGTATATATTGAACAGGATTCGCTTAACGGAGGAAAGCTTATTCATTATAAGAAGCTTAAAAACAGACTCATAGTTTTCTTTAGTATTTTTCTTGTTATTGGATTAATGCTGCTGATTTTATTACTTTTCAGATGAATTCAGGTTCTTTAAGTAAATGGTAGAGATCCATATTAAATTTAACTTTGCTAAGAACCAGGACTTTTAGAATAACACTTGATAGATCCACTGAAATCGTTTCTAAGTATCTATAAATAAGTCTATTATGATGAGGAAAATGTATTTGATTTTGCTTTCTGTGCTGATAATTTCTTCAGGATCAGCTTTTTCGCAGGAAAAAGGCAGGTCATTGTTCAACGGAAGAGATCTGAAAGGATGGCATGCAGATGTTCCTGCAATGGATAATGATCCGGCTCTGAAAGGTCCGTTCATTGTCCGTAACGGGATGCTGGTGAGTCTGGGAGAACCGAGAGGTCACCTTATTACTGACAGGATTTACAGGAATTACCGTCTGGAGGTTGAGTACCGTTTTCCTGGTAAACCGGGCAACTGCGGCATTCTTGTACATTCTTCGACACCGAGGGCATTGTATAAGATGTTTCCTCAGTCGATTGAAGTTCAGATGCAGCACCAGAGTGCAGGTGATTTCTGGTGTATTGCCGAAGACATTACGACACCTGATATGGAAGCCCGGCGTGGACCGAGGGAAGAATGGGGAGGCACTGAAGGTAAACGTCGCAACATAAAGAATCTTACAGATGATTCTGAGAATCCGCTCGGAGAATGGAACACTATGGTGATCGAATGTCTGGGCAGAGAAATAAAGGTATGGGTCAACGGTGACCTGGTGAACTATGGTTATGACTGTACGGCCGACGGAGGTCAGATTTCCATCCAGGCTGAGGGGGCGGAAGTTGAATTCAGGAAAATTGCAATCAGATCAATTAAGAAGCTGTCAGAATAGGGATATATCATCTGATTGTATCGTGTTTGCTGGATTAACGGCACAGGCAGATGCCATTCCGGATAAGGCTGATATACAAGTATATTTCCTATAATTAATATTATGTCAAATAGAAAATATAAGATATTATCGACAAATGAATTGCTGAGTTGAAATACCTTCCTGTAATTATCTCCCCTATTTCGATGAATCCGTGAAACTGATCTCCGGTTCAGTTATAAAGATAGAATCCTATTTCTTGAGGATCTGTGGTGTCGAGCATTGGCAACGCCGGTATCTGAAAGGGATCGAAACCTGATGTCGTGATTGATCCGTGGATTGATGTCCTGATCATGGAATAGCCATTTCTCACCGCTGCAGCTATTATTTCAGGATCTCCTGCCCCATCACCGAACGGAAGAGCCAGGATATCAATATCCACAGGCACATGAGCACGTATCATGTCTTTTGAGACCCCCATTTCGTAGTCGAGGAAGGAATTATATTCATCCGTGTTTGCGAAATTCAATCTGCTTGCCTTAAGATAAGGATGTGAGAAAGAATGCGAACCAAAGCGGAACGGTCTTATTCCCCCGGGATACATTATATTACTCATATATTCAATCTCGCTCCATTTCAGGAATGAATCCCTTTCTATCATGTTTGTCCAAAGAAAAAAAGTAGCTTTCATCCTGTATTCTTTCAGTATCGGCATTGCTGTTTCGTACCAGGAATAATCCCCGTCATCGAATGTAAGAATTGCGCAGTGCCGGTCAGGCATTTTCCCCGAATCTTTTATTTTTTTAAGATCCTGAAAATCAATGATATTAATATTATTATTTATAAGGTACTGAATATCTGACTCAAGATCGGCAGAGCTTCGTTCATACAGATTTCCGGCTTCTCCTTCGGTAATACGGTGATACATCAGGACGATGACCCTTCCCTGCACCGGAACTATTTCAGGTTCATCATTACGACTGCATCCTGCCAGAAATAATACCGGAATAAGAATGAAAAAAAGGATTCGAGTCATTTTGTTGTATTGATTATTCTGAATTCATGTTAAAAGCGAAAGCCTTTCAGTATTATTAGAAAGGCTTTCGTTTCTTTTTATTAAAGTCCGGGTTAAAATTTCACCGGTATTTCAGAATTCTGCTACTGCTGACCTTCCAGTGCTTCAAGTTTAGCTTTGATAGCGTTATATTCATCCATCATTCTCATCCTGTAGTAAAGTTCCCTGAGGCTCTGCATGGTATACTTATCGTTGGGGTCGATTTCGTATGCTTTCTGCATATAGGGCAGAGCTTTTGCATAAACTGCATTTGCTTCATTTATAGCAGCCTCATATTTATTCACATCCATAATTTCATTTGCTGCCAGAAACATTTTCTGTGCCTTGTTAATATATGAAGCGCCCATTGCAAAATGTGTTTCAGAAAGGTCGGATTTGATCTTGAGGGCCTGTTCCAGTTCAGCAATTGCCTCGTCGAATTTTTCAAGGTTGAGATATGTTATTCCCGAAGCATACCAAAGACTGTAGTTGTCAGCGTCCTGTTCCTTTGCAAGGTCGAGATATTTCAGGGCTTCATTGGGCTTGTTACTTTTAAGATAAAGGTCAGCTATATGGAAGTTGACACTGTTATCGCCAGGGAATTTATTTGGCAGGTCGAGAAGGTATGCTTCAGCCTTTATTGTATCACCCTGGCCCAGAAAACACTCATAAATCCTGAAGTATGGATTTATTCCCAGATACTTCAGCTCACCACATTTCTCATAGTATTTGATAGCTTCATCGTATTTTTTTGCATTCTGAGCTGCCAGTCCGGCATTGAAATACATTCCGGTGTCGATACCACCTGCAAAGAGATCACTTTCTGTGATTTTGATCTGGATTGCAAAGGCTTTAAGGGCGCCTTCATAGTCGTTGGTTTCAAATTTTTTGCTTCCCTGGTTGTAAAGATCCATTGCCAGTGAGTTATAAACCATTCCGGCGACGATTTTTTTCTTTGTTCCTCCCTTGGGATCCAGTTCCATTGCTTTTTCATACGATGCATATGCCTCAGCAAGAGGATCGGCATAATATGAATTGAATTTTGGATTGTCCGCCTGATATACTGCCTGGCAAAGTCTTCCCTTCACGAAGAATGTATTTGGCCATGCCTTTGACTTTTCATGGGTAAGTGCCTGATCTATAGATTCTTTTGCTTTGTCAAGCATGCCCTGATCGATAAAGCTGTTGGCTGAAGTGACTTTTCCTTTCTGTGCAATCACCCCGAGAGAAATACTGATTACAGCTAAAAGCAGAAATAATTTTTTCATGTTTATCATTTTAAAATTTTAATTTGTTTATTAACATAAAAACGCTTCAAATTTATAACATTACTTATTAATCTTCAAATTCTTTGCCATTTTCGTCAGGACTGATATTTTTTTCCTGATTTTCCAGGTTTTCGATGGCTTCTTCTTCGCCGTTTACCTCTACACATGCGACTGAAGCAATGATATCATTTTCCCTCAGGTTTATGAGTCTTACTCCCTGTGTTGCCCTCCCCATTACCCTTAATGAGGACACAGGGCTGCGCAGGATGTTTCCGAGCTGGGTGATTATCATAAGATCATGATTATCAGTAACATCCTTTAGTGCGATTAGCGATCCGGTTTTTTCGGTGATATTTATCGTTTTCACGCCCTTGCCTCCCCTGTTGGTAATGCGGTACTGGTCGATATCTGATCTTTTGCCGTATCCTTTTTCTGAGACTACCAGAATTTCTTTTTCCTTGTTTTCGACCGTGATCATTCCGATCACAAAATCGGTTTCTTCATTTGCCAGCCTTATACCTCTTACTCCCGATGCAGTACGCCCCATTGGTCTGACTGATTTTTCAGGGAACCTTAAAGCTCTTCCTGATCTTATGGCAAGCATGATCTCATGGTTACCGTTAGTCATCCGGGCTTCAAGGAGTTCGTCACCCTCACGGATCGTTATAGCATTCAGACCATTATTACGTGGTCTTGAATAGGCTTCCAGTGAAGTTTTCTTGATAATTCCCTTTCTGGTACAAAGGACTATGAAGGTGTTGTCGATGTATTCCTTATTGTTCAGGTCTTTCACGTTGATGAATGCCCTTACAGTGTCATCGGGTTCAATATTGATCAGGTTTTGTATGGCTCTGCCTTTTGCTGTTCTCGATCCTTCAGGGATATTATATACCTTCAGCCAGTAACATTTTCCTTTGCTGGTGAAGAAGAGCATTGTGTTATGCATTGTTGCAACATACAGGTGTTCAATGAAATCTTCATCCCTGGTGGTACCTCCTTTTGATCCGGTACCGCCACGGTTCTGTCTTCTGAATTCTGTCAGCGGTGTTCTTTTAATATAGCCCAGGTGGGAGATGGTGATCACCATCTCATCATCGGCATAGAAATCCTCAGGGTTGAATTCCTCTGCATTGGGTATTATTTCAGTCCTTCTGCTGTCGCCGTATTTTTCCTTTATCTCTGAGAGCTCATCCTTGATAATTTTCATCTGAAGCTCTGTGCTTGCCAGTACGCTCCTGAGATATTCTATAAGATCCATTATCTCTTTGTACTCTGCCCTGAGCTTATCCTGTTCAAGACCGGTTAGCTGGCGGAGTCTCATTTCCACTATTGCTCTGGCCTGGATTTCAGTGAGGCTGAATCTCTCCATGAGTTTCTCACGGGCCTCATCGGGATTTTTAGAGGATTTAATAAGTGCGATCACCTCGTCGATATTATCGCTGGCGATTATCAGTCCCTCAAGTATGTGGGCTCTCTTTTCTGCCTGATCGAGTTCGAAACGGGTTCTGCGCATTATCACATCGTGCCTGTGATTGACAAAATGACGGATAAGATCCCTGGTACTCAGCGTTCTTGGCCTCCCCTTTACCAGTGCAATGTTATTCACATTGAAGGTTGTCTGTAAAGACGAGTATTTGAAAAGGTGGTTAAGGACAACATTGGCGGTTGCATCCTTTTTAAGAATAATTACGATGCGCATGCCATTTCTGTCCGATTCGTCATTAATATATGATATACCCTCCAGTCTCTTCTCATTTATCAGGTCAGCTATTTTCCTTATCATTTCGGCCTTGTTGACCATGTAGGGAATTTCGGTTACAATAATGCATTCCCTGCCTGAATGAGTATGCTCGATCTCCGTTTTGGCCCTTACCACTATCCTGCCCCGGCCGGTCTCGCAGGCATCACGGATACCCTGTTCACCGTAGATAATTCCGCCTGTGGGAAAATCAGGCCCTTTGACATACTTCAGTATTTCTTCCGTCGTGATGTCATTATTGTCAATATATGCTATTGTTGCATCAATTATCTCTGAAAGATTATGGGGAGGCATATTTGTTGCCATACCTACTGCTATTCCGGAGGTTCCGTTCACGAGCAGATTTGGTATTCTGGTGGGAAGGACCACCGGCTCTGTAAGCGAATCATCGAAATTGGGCTGAAAATCAACAGTTTCCTTTTCGATATCGGCCAGGGTCTCTTCCGCAATTCTGCGTAGCCTGGCTTCAGTATATCTCATGGCAGCAGGACTGTCACCATCGATGGAACCGAAGTTTCCCTGTCCGTCAACCAGTGGGTACCTCAATGACCATTCCTGGGCCATCCTTACCATCGCTTCATATACCGAGGAGTCGCCGTGGGGATGATATTTACCGAGCACCTCTCCTACTATCCTTGCAGACTTCTTATAAGCCCTGTTTGATAAAACCCCAAGCTCCGACATTCCGAAAAGCACCCGTCGGTGTACCGGCTTTAGTCCATCTCTTACGTCAGGTAAAGCTCTCGATACGATTACCGACATGGAATAGTCGATATATGCAGATTTCATTTCCTCTTCAATATTAACCTGAACCACCCTCTCTCTGTCCGACATAACTACATGAAAATTAATTAATTATAAAATATTGAACGTTTTTTACAAAAGTCGTACGAAGATAGTGAATATTTGCCTATTTTAAGTGTCCCCGGGATGTGAATTTTTAACATAGTTGTTCATAAATGGGCATGATTATTGACAATGTTAAGGATTGTATGATTTAACTTTGTTATTTTACCAAACTGTACTTTTGTCCTGTCTGAACTGACACAATGGCATGCAGTGGAAATATTATTAATACTGACTCAAAAAATATATGGATTCACAGTTTTCACAGAGAGTAAAGGATATTATCGGATATAGCAAGGAGGAGGCTATACGGCTGGGGAACAGCCATATAAGTCCTGAACATCTATTCCTTGGTATTCTGAGAGATGGTGAAGGCCGGGCTATTGACATTCTTATCAATCAGGGAATAGATCTTATGATGCTTAAAGGTTCACTGGAAAAGAGTATTAAGGTAGAAAGTCCCGTCCCTGTCGCCGATCATGAAATATTGCCTTTACTAAGAAGCACTGAACGCATTCTCAAGCTCGTATATCTTGAAGCAAAGGCTTTAAAAAGTACGGTTATTGAAGCAGAGCATCTCCTTTTGGCTATCCTCAAGGATGAGAATGCTCTTGTTACCCGGTTTCTTTCTGAAATGGATGTTAATTACAATACGGTAAAAAGATTGGTTGAGCCTGGACAGGGTTTAAGTGCAAGAGCGGATTATCCCCGTGATGAGGATGACGAAGGCCAGGGTTTCGGAGCACCCGGAAAAGGTCAGGGTGCTGGTCCTGCTGCCTCTCCCAAATCAGCATCCGATACCCCTGTTCTCGATAATTTCGGTATTGACCTTACAAAAGCAGCCGAGGAGGGCAGTCTCGATCCCGTGGTTGGAAGGGAGACGGAAATAGAAAGACTGGCGCAGATTCTTTCACGCCGAAAGAAGAATAATCCGGTTCTCATAGGGGAACCGGGTGTGGGCAAATCCGCAATAGTAGAAGGACTGGCTTTGCGTATTACAAAAAAGAACGTGTCAAGGGTCCTGTTCAACAAGAGGGTTGTAGCTCTCGACCTCGCATCCATTGTGGCAGGGACAAAGTACAGGGGACAATTCGAGGAAAGAATGAAGGCTATCCTTAACGAGCTGTCAAAAAATGATAACATCATCCTGTTTATCGACGAAATCCATACAATAGTAGGTGCCGGCGGTGCAACCGGTTCTCTCGATGCTGCCAATATGCTCAAACCGGCTCTGGCAAGAGGTGAGATACAGTGCATAGGCGCAACGACCCTTGATGAATACCGGCAGCATATTGAAAAGGACGGTGCACTCGAACGCCGCTTTCAGAAAGTGCTGGTCGATCCTACTTCCATTGAAGAAACGATGGAGATACTTAAGAACATCAAGGACAGATATGAAGACCATCACAATGTTACCTATACCGACGAGGCTATAGAAGCATGTGTAAAATTAACAAACAGGTATATATCAGACAGACTTCTGCCCGATAAGGCTATTGACGCTCTTGATGAAGCCGGTTCAAGAGTTCACATATCAAATATTGTCGTTCCGGAAAAGATACTCTCACTCGAAAGCCAGCTTGAGGATGCCAAGAAAGACAAGATGCTTGCCGTCAAGAACCAGAACTTTGAAAAGGCTGCGAGCTTCCGCGACCGTGAAAAAGAACTTCTTGAAATGATAGAGGTCGAAAAGAAAAAATGGGAAAAGGAACTCGCGGTTAACAGGGAAATTGTTGATGCTGAAAAAGTAGCTGAAGTAGTAGCTATGATGACCGGAGTTCCGGTCCAGAGGATAGCACAGACAGAAGGTACCCGTCTGCTGCAGATGGCCGATGAGCTCAGAGGAAGTGTGATAGGTCAGGATGAAGCTATACATAAAGTGGTTAAAGCAATACAGAGAAACCGGGCTGGCCTGAAGGATCCAAATAAACCAATAGGTACATTTATCTTTCTCGGTCCCACAGGCGTGGGTAAGACCCAGCTTGCCAAGGTACTGGCGAGATTCCTTTTCGATACCACCGACAACCTTGTGAGGATCGACATGAGCGAATATATGGAGAAATTTTCAGTATCGAGGCTGGTAGGCGCTCCTCCCGGTTATGTCGGATATGAAGAAGGTGGACAGCTTACAGAAAAAGTGAGAAGAAAACCGTATTCTGTCGTGCTTCTGGATGAAATTGAGAAGGCACATCCCGATGTTTTCCATATTCTGCTCCAGGTTCTTGATGAAGGTCAGCTTACCGACAGCCTGGGCAGAAGGATCGATTTTCGAAATACCATCGTCATCCTCACTTCCAATATAGGAACGAGGCAGATAGCCGAATTCGGCCATGGAATAGGCTTTGATACACAGGCCAGAAAAACCACCAGGGATGAACAGTCAAAGAGTATACTTCAGAAAGCGCTCCAGAAGACCTTTGCTCCGGAATTTCTTAACAGGATTGACGATGTGATCATGTTTAACTCACTTGGAAGGGAAGAGATAAATCAGATCATAGATCTTGAGCTGAAAGGACTCTATGAAAGAGTCGAAGCTCTTGGATTCCAGCTTAAGATCGCATCCGCTGCCAGGGATTTCATAGCAGAAAAAGGATTCGATGCAAATTTTGGGGCAAGACCGCTGAAAAGGGCTATACAGAAATACCTTGAAGATCCTATGGCCGAGATACTTATCAAAGCCGGTCCGGGTGACGTGGATATTATCAAGGTCGGATTCAATACTGCCAGGTCGGAGATAAAGATCAGTTTTTCAAAGAAGAAGGACGATGCTGACCCGTCAGGGGAAGCGGATGATGACCAGGGTGAATGATCAGACAGGTTTGCCGAATAGATCGTAATTATCAGAATGTGTAATTAAAACCCGGTAGAAATTGCCGGGTTTTAATTTATATTCTGCCGGTATAAAAACCTCCTGGTCGACTTCAGGTGAATCGAAGCGGGTACGTCCTGTATAAAAATTTCCTTCCCTCCTGTCAATAAGAACTTCGGTAAGCTTTCCCTTCATCCTTTCATTCATTTCAGCGGCAATCGAATGCTGCAGTTCCATTATTTCCGCAGCCCTTTTCTCCTTTGTTTCAGGTGGTATTTCATCCTCGTAATTCCCGTATGATGCAGTACCTTCCTCATGCGAATAAGTGAACACTCCCAGCCTTTCAAAACGAAATCTTCTTACAAAATCCTTAAGCTCCAGGAAATCTTCTTCAGTTTCACCCGGATGTCCGACGATCAGAGTGGTACGTATAGCCACGCCTGGAATACCGGTTCTTATTCTTTCAAGAATGGATTCAGTCTGCGCCCTGCTGTAAGACCTTTTCATGATCTTTAGCATCCTGTCGGTAATATGCTGAACCGGAATATCTATGTACTTGCATATTGAGGGATTATCCCTTATTATCTCAATTACTTCTTTATTGAAACCGGCCGGATACAGGTAATGAAGTCTTATCCATCCGAATCCTATTTTCAGAAGTTCCCTGAGCAGTGATGGCAACATCCGTTTTTTGTACAGGTCAAATCCGTAATAGCTCAGGTCCTGTGCTATGAGGATAAGCTCTTTGACGCCGCTATGGTGAAGTATCAAGGCTTCCTTTACCAGTTCTTCTACAGGTCTGGAGATGTACCTGCCTCTTATTGAAGGAATTATGCAGAAAGCACATTTTCTGTTGCATCCTTCCGATACTTTCAGGTATGCATAATGCCCACTGTTTGTGAGCTTCCTTTCGAGAGTTAGTTCATTTCTGAAACTGATCCCCAGGCTCCCGAGTATGGATGGAACATCGTTAACCCCGAAGTATTGGTCCACTTCGGGTATCTCCTTTCTGAGTTCTTCCTTGTATCGCTCAGACAGGCAGCCCATTACAAATAACTTGCCGATATCTCCCTTTTCTCTGGCTTCTACGAAGCGCAGAATGGTGTCGATGCTTTCTTCCATGGCATCGTTAATAAATCCGCAGGTGTTTATTATTGTTGTACCGGCTGAAAGAATTTCGGGGTCACTTATCACTGTATAACCTCCTGACTCTATCTGATGCAGGAGTTTTTCCGAGTCGACCACATTTTTGGAACAGCCGAGTGTGATTATGTTAAGAGTCTTATTGGCGTGTTTTTTCATGAAAATATTCCTTCAGGAAAAGCTGACGGCAGAAATAAAATGACTTCAGCGGGTAAACAGTGAATCCACAAATTCAGTACGGTTAAAGACCTGAAGATCTTCCATTTTCTCTCCTATTCCAATATATTTAACCGGTATCCTGAACTGATCGGATATACCTATCACGACTCCTCCTTTTGCAGTTCCGTCGAGTTTGGTAATTACCAGTCCTGTAACGTCGGTTGCTGCTGTAAATTGTTTTGCCTGTTCGAAAGCGTTTTGTCCGGTTGAGCCGTCGAGCACCAGCAACACTTCGTGGGGAGCTCCCGGCATGACTTTTTCCATGACTCTCTTTATCTTCGAGAGTTCGGCCATAAGGTTTACCTTATTGTGTAGCCGGCCGGCTGTATCGATTATTGCCACGTCGTATGATCCTGCCACGGCCGATTTTACTGTGTCGAATGCCACAGAAGCAGGATCTGATCCCATATTCTGTCTTATTACCTGAACACCGGTTCTTTCTCCCCATATCTGAAGCTGGTCGATTGCTGCAGCACGAAAGGTATCGGCAGCTCCGAGCAGTACTTTTTTCCCTGCCTGCTTATACTGGTAAGCCATTTTTGCAATGGTAGTGGTTTTTCCCGATCCGTTCACCCCTACTATCATTATCACATGGGGTGTGGATTTCAGACCTGATGAAAAACTTTCTTCGGATTCGAGACCGTTATCTTCGAGCAGTGCAATGATCTCGTCCCTGAGAATCTTATTTAATTCGTTTGTATTCAGATATTTATCCCTTGCGACCCTTTCTTCTATCCTCTGTATGATCCTGAGTGTGGTTTCTACACCGACATCTGATGATACAAGTACTTCCTCAAGGTTATCCAGCACCTCGTCGTCGACCCTTGCTTTTCCTGCCACTGCTCTTGAAAGACGCGTAAAGACCGATTCCTTGGTCTTTTCAAGTCCCCTGTTAAGATTTTCCTTGTTCTCTCTTGTGAAAAAAGAAGGCCATGCCATCTGTATCTTGTTTTATATGAAAGGCAAATATAAAAAAAGCTTCCTCCGGATAGAAGAAGCCTTTCATATCTTTCAGTTTTGGATATTCAGTTTTTACTGAAGAAGTCTTTTACGTGGTCATTGTGAACAACTCCTTCCTTGAACTGGTAAGCGCCTGTCTTCTCCGATCTTATCATTTTGATGCATTTGGTGAAGATCTTGCCCGACCCTGTTTTTAGTGTAGCAACAACTTTCTTTGCCATGGTATGATGATTTATTTAATTTCTCTGTGTACAGTGTAACGCTTCAGAACAGGATTGTATTTTTTTCTTTCTATCCTGTCTGGGGTATTCTTCCTGTTTTTTGTTGTAATATATCTGGAAGTTCCCGGAAGTCCGCTTTCCTTATGTTCGGTACATTCCAGAATTATCTGCTGTCTGTTTCCTTTAGCCTTTGCCATTTCAACTTACAATTTTAGAAGTTCTCAACATATCCTTTTTCCTTTGCTTCCTTCAGGGCGGTGGTTATGCCCTTTTTGCTTATCAGTCTTATTCCTGCCGCCGATACTTTAAGGGATATCCATCTGTCCTCTTCGGGCAGGTAATATTTCTTCACAAAAAGATTGGGATAAAATTTTCTTTTTGTCCTCCTCTTCGAATGCGATACATTATTTCCCACCATCGCCTTCTTTCCTGTTACCTGACATATTTTTGACATTGATCGCTGTTTTATTTTCTGTTCCGGTTTTGTTTTTTAAAACGAAGCGCAAAATACGTGATTTTTATCTGATTAAACAAATTATTGGTGCAATTTTTTTCAACATACTGAAATAACTTCCGTCACTGCCCCGAAATCTGTTTCCAGAGCAGATGCAATGATGCTGTCGAAAACCTCAGTATGTTAACGGATCTTTCAGTACCGAAGAGGTATGTTTCAGTAATTGTTCCTGAAGGTGAAGACACTGCTGTCCAGAGAGTTCCTACAGGTTTGGTTTCTGTTCCCCCATCGGGACCTGCTATTCCTGACGTTGCAACGGAAAAATCGGTATTGAGGATTTTCCTGGCACCTTCGGCCATTAATGCAACTGTTTCCCTGCTTACAGCCCCGTACTTATCAATAACATTCTGCGGCACTCCGAGAAGGCTGGTTTTCAATCTGTTGTCATAGGCAATAACTGATCCGCTGAAATATGCCGAGCTACCGGGCACCGATGTGAGCATATGCGCAATTCGGCCTCCCGTACAGCTTTCGGCAGTACACAGTGTTTGTCCTTTTTTCTTCAGAAGTTTTCCTACTACAGTTTCAAAATTTTCCTCGTCTTCTGCAATAATAAGTTCCGGAATTATCCTGTACAGTTTTTTCAGCTGTTGTTCAAGTATGTCTGTGAGTCTGGATGAATTGCCGTCTCTGGCAGTGAGCCTTAGTTTTATGATTCCCGAAGACGGAAGGTAAGCAAGTTTAATTTCCCCTGGCAATGATTCCTCAAAACCGGACAGGAGTTCTGCAAGACGAGCTTCCGGAACTCCATAAGTCATTATATTTTTGAGTATTATCCTTTGTGATTTGAATCTTTTATTTAGCTCAGGCAGAACATGTTCATTCATTAGGTATTTCATTTCGTATGGCACGCCCGGCATCGAAATGAAGATAGTTCCATGTTTTTCGAACCACATTCCGGGAGCAGTTCCTGCTGCATTTTTGAGGACCCTGCAGGATTCAGGCACTTCGGCCTGACGCCGGTTATTATCATTCATCGGAAAACCACGCCGCATCATCATTTCCTCTATCATCTCAAGAACCTCGTAATTGGTTACAAGTCCGGTTTCAAAGAATTCGCAGAGTGTCTGTTTCGTAATGTCGTCGCTGGTAGGTCCGAGTCCGCCTGTGATAAGCACCACATCGGATCTGCCCCTGACCTCTTTCAGTGCTTCGATTATGTCATCGCGGAGGTCATGAATTGAGATCCTTCGAATCACGTCGAAGCCTATTTTGGTAAGCTCCGCCCCTATCCATGCCGAGTTCGTGTCGATCGTCTGGCCTATGAGGAGCTCATCGCCGATGGTGATTATCGTGGCAGTCATTGAAGTCTGATATTAGGCTTTCAAAGGTAAGAAAAAAAGACCCTCCTTCGTCCTGATAAATCAGGACTACGGCGGGTAAGAGCGGGAAACGGGATTCGAACCCGCGACCCTCAGCTTGGGAAGCTGATGCTCTACCTCTGAGCTACTCCCGCATTTTAGGATTTCGGAATCCGGATTTGCGATTTCGGATTTTCCAATTTCGGATTTATCACTCCATTCCTGTCTTCCGGTCAAATTTAACAATAATTCCGCAATCCAAATTCCGTAATCCGCAATCCGCAATCCGCCTTCAATTGAGCCTCCAATGGGACTCGAACCCACGACCTGCTCATTACGAATGAGCTGCTCTACCAGCTGAGCTAAGGAGGCATTTTAACCGACGCAAATATAAAACATCATTCCAACTTCTCCAATCGCTTCAGCAGTGGCGGATGTGAGTAATGAAAAAAAACATAGGCCGGATGAGGCATCATATTCGACAGATTCTTTACCGACAACTTCTTAAGAGCGTTGGAAAGATGATCTGCGCTGTAATTATTATTTGCATACCTGTCGGCAGCAAATTCATGCCTCCGGGATATAATATTGGATATCAGTCCAATAAGGAGTGACAGAGGACTGTACAATATGCCAAATACAATAAGACCGAGGTGGAAACTCGGGGTCTCAGCACCAAGAGCCTTCGATAATCCGGGATTGTCAACCACCAGCGAGAAAAGAAAAAGCATTAGTCCGGTGGTAAGGACTGAAGAAAGCATCATCACAGGAACATGATGTCTTTTGTAATGACCTGTTTCGTGAGCAAGAACAGCGACTATCTCTTCTTCCGACAGATCCTTCATCAGGGTGTCATAAAGGACAATCCTCTTTCTGGAGCCGAATCCCGAAAAATATGCATTGCTTCTTGTGCTTCTCTTTGAACCGTCGATGACGAAAATATTTTTCAGTCTGAATCCTGTCCTGGCAGCATATTCCTCGATCAAAGTTCTCAGCGAACCATCTTCCAGAGGTTTCTGCTTGTTGAAAAGCGGAACAATAAGCTCTGAATAAAAATAATTCATGAATATGGTGAAGGCAGTGATCAGTCCCCAGGCATAGAGCCAGAACAAGGGACCGCTTTTATAATAAAACCATGTTATCAGTCCCAGCACCGGTCCCCCGACAAGAAGTGTAATAAACCATCCCTTGATATGATCGGTTATAAAGGTTCTGATAGTCATCGTGTTGAATCCGTACTTTTTCTCAATAACGAAGGTGTCATAGATGCTGAAAGGGAGGTTCAACAGATCGGAAGCAAAACCGATGATCCCGAAGAAGAGGAGGGCTGTAATTACGTTATTGGAGCTCATTACCCTGGCCCATCCATCGACCATTGAAAAACCTCCTGCAACGATCATCACCAGAACCAGGGCCAGGTTGAACGAAGCTGACCAGAAGGAAAGTTTCTCGTTATCCCTGCTATATAGCTGCGATTTTTGATAATCTTCTTCCGGACAAATTCCTTTAAGCTTGTCAGGAAGTTTATCTGACCACATTTTCCTGTTGAGATGTTCGAGATACCTTTCAAGAAGGTAACCTGTAACAGGAATCACTATTATCAGGATGAAAATAATATTGGACATAAGATGCAGAGGTATAAAAAAAAGAAGCAGGGTGTCTGTTTAAAATAAGTGTGGAATAAATATGTCTCGCTGCATTTCCTCGTGCTAAAAGGATAGACACCCTGCGAAGCCGTAAAGATAGTAAATATTTTTAAGTTAACATACCACCGCACACATGAATTATTTGTCCGGTAACATATGATGAAAGGTCTGATGCAAGATACAGTGCCGTATTTGCGACATCTTCAGGTGTTCCGCCTCTCTTAAGGGGTATTTTGCCGGCCCAGTCTTTTTTTACTTCTTCCGGAAGTTTTTCTGTCATCTCTGTAAGTATGAATCCGGGCGCAATTGCATTACACCTGATATTTCTGGAGCCGGTCTCCTTTGCCACGCTTTTGGTGAATCCTATTATCCCTGCCTTTGAGGCTGAATAGTTGCTTTGTCCGGCATTTCCTGAAACTCCCACAACGGAGCTCATGTTTATGATTGATCCGCTTTTCTGGCTTATCATCACAATAATGGCAGCGCGGGTAAGGTTAAAGACAGATTTCAAATTTACAGCAATTACGGTATCCCACTGTTCCTCAGTCATTCTCATCAGGAGGGAGTCTCTGGTGATCCCTGCATTGTTAACGAGTATGTCAATTCTTCCGAAATCACTGACCATTTCCTTTACAACCTGCTGCGATTCCTCGAAATTTGATGCGTTGGAGACGTATCCTTTTACTTTTGTCCCGATAGCTTCGAGTTCTTTTATGGTGCTCCTGAATTCATCGTCATCGGCAATATTTGTCAGAGCTATGTCGGCGCCTTCACGGGCATAAAGTACTGCAATGGCTTTGCCTATACCTCTTGAAGCACCGGTGATTAATGCTGTCTTTCCTTGTAATAGTCCCATGATTTTATGTTTAAAATTGGGGCAAAGATAGAAGAAAGTCTTAATAATTGTACAATCCCACCTTCACTGCGTTTCGGCGGGCAAGTGTGCAATCAATGTCTGACGCTTTTACGCCTCATCACCTTCATTACAGTCTCCCCTATCTCGGCCGGTGATTCTGCGACATATATACCGCATTCTCTCATCAATGCCATTTTTGCCGCAGCCGTGTCATTCTTTCCTCCGATTATGGCTCCGGCATGTCCCATTCTACGACCTTTGGGTGCTGTCTGGCCAGCGATAAAACCTATGACCGGTTTTGTTCCATGATCGCGAATCCATTCTGCGGCTTCATTTTCCATATTTCCTCCTATTTCGCCGATAATGACTATCGTTTCTGTCTGAGCATCTTCCATCATCAGCCTGACGGCGTCAAGTGTTGTGGTTCCGACAACCGGATCGCCTCCTATTCCGATGCATGTCGACTGGCCCAGTCCCAACCTGCTAACCTGGTCGACAGCTTCGTATGTAAGTGTTCCCGAACGGGATATTATTCCCACGCTTCCTTTTCTGTGAATGAAGCCGGGCATTATTCCCACTTTTGCTTCACCGGGAGTAATAATACCAGGACAATTAGGGCCGATGAGCCTGGAAGTATGATTTCGCAGATAATCTTTTACTTTTACCATATCTGAAACCGGTATGCCCTCAGTTACAGCAACAATCAGACCTATGCCGGCACCGGCGGCCTCAAGTATGGCATCGGCAGCCATGGCCGGAGGAACAAAGATGACTGAGACATCTGCCCCGGTTACACTTACGGCTTCCCTGACAGTGTTAAATACAGGCAGCCCGAGGTGTGTCCGGCCACCTTTTCCGGGAGTGACACCACCTGCGACCCTGGTACCATATTCAATCATCTGACCTGCGTGAAATGTACCTTCACTTCCGGTAAATCCCTGGACAATGACCTTAGATTGGTTATTAAGTAAGACGCTCATAAATTACTATTTATTAATTATATATCAACCCTACTGAACGGAAATCATGTAATTATGTATATCCAAAAATACCCAATTATCATCTGTTTTTAGCTATATTTGGATTATTATTTCATGGCACAATGGTAAATCTCGATCCGATATTGTATATAGGTATATCACAGTCATTTTTTGCCTTCATATTAATAATTACTAAAAGACCATGGACCACAGCCAACAGGATAATGAGCGCATGGCTGTTCTTCATCTTTATAGAGCTCCTTTTTGCCCTGTTGAATTCCAGGGTCATTGAAATGTATGCATTTCCCTTTGTAGCTTTCACATATGGGCCCCTTCTCTATTTATATATCCAGTTCATGGTTCACCCCGAAAAGAGATTCAACTGGATTGTTCTTCTGCATTTCATTCCTTTTTTTGTGTTCTTTACCGTTTCCGTCATTTTCAGGGATATTCCTCTTCTGAAGGACCTGAGAACATTTTTCAGGCCCGACAGGTTCATATCTCTTAGAATAGTGTACAGTACCGTTTTTTTCCTGTCGGTAACCGTTTACAGTATTCTGTCGTTCATTGAGATCCGCAAGCACCAGGCATATATCAAGAACCTGGTTTCATATACATCCGGAATGATTACCCTCAACTGGCTGAAGATACTATCAATAAGTTTTTATGTAGCATTTCTGGTGCTCTTTATCCTTGGCGGTCTGAATATGATAGGCAATTTTATTCCCTTTGACCCCTATTTCGTGCTATTTGCATTTATAACCATATTCACGTTCGTTTACAGTCTTTATGTAATCAAACAACCGGTAATATTCGGACAGGAGATCAGAGTTCCGGATGAAGATAAAAGCGAAGGGGAAAAATATTTAAAGAGCGGATTACGGGACAACCAGGCAAGGCAATATCTGAAGAAGGTAATTAAAGTGGTTGAGGAAAGAAAACTGTATCTGAACAGGGATCTGAGTATACAGGACCTCTCATCTGAAACCGGAATTGCAAGGCACCATATTACACAGGTCCTGAATGAACATCACGGGAAGAACTTTTTCACCTTCATAAATGAATATCGTGTTCAGGAAGTCATAGACAGGTTCAGAGACCAGAAAAACGACAATTTTACAATACTTGCAATTGCCTTCGACTCCGGCTTCAACTCAAAAACCACCTTTAATTCTATATTCAAAAGCCAGACCGGAATGACGCCGAGTGAGTACCGCGAGAAATCTACCGGAATAAGTCTGTAGTCATAATCATTTGCCAATCAGGAGTTATGCCGTTCATCCCGCACGGGACGGACCAGTACATCTTTTCTTACAGGTACGGGAAAATCGGAAAGGACGATTTGCATTGTCATTTGTCCGTACTTTGTCTGAAAAAGCAAGTATGAAATTGTTATCAGCAATAATAGCCGCCCTGCTGATCCTGATACCGGGAACGGCCCTTAGTCAGAATGACCTCTCTTCCGGTTCAGGCACCGCTCCTGAAACTGAAAAGATTTACGGTTTTGTGCGGGGCGGCTTTTATTTAAATAATAGAGATAATGGCGGTAAAATAACCATTCCGGGCATCTATTCCGATGTCAGCATGAAAATTGACGCCGGCGACGGTTTGCGCTACAAGGCATACGCCGACTTAAGGTACAGGTATGGATCTGAATTCGGTGAAAAGGTAAGTAGGCCGGAGCTCAGGGAAGCTTATGTAAGTTATCTTGGAAAGACATGGGAACTGAGTGCAGGTCAAAAGATTATAAAGTGGGGTCGTGCAGACTTCACCAATCCCACGCAGAAGCTCAGCCCGGGCAACCTGATCTCGAGATCGATGGACGCCGAAGATCTGAATCTTGGAAACCTGTTGCTTCAGGGACGGTGGTTTCCTGATCCGTGGATAAGCATTGAGGGAACAATTGTTCCTCTCTACAGACCATCTATACTGATTATCAAACCAGTAGAACTGCCTTCCTACGTTTCAATAAATTACGATGAGTCGCTCGTCACTGACAAAACGATGTTAAGCTACGGACTTAAGGCTGACCTGAGATTTTCAGGCGTCGACATAAGCCTTTCCTGGTTTGAAGGATATGATCCGATGCCGGGTATTAAACTTTCGGAATTTACTCTGGACACCATGGGTTTCATTCCTTCAGTCTCGGCTGAGATGACGATGACTCCCTATAAAATCAGGAACGCTGGCCTCGATTTTGAAACCATCATCGGAAGCTTCGGTCTCCGGGGAGAGGCAGCGTGGACCATACCCATGCTATCATCGGCTGAAAATGAGTATGTGCCGATGGATGAGATCGAGTGGGTGCTTGGAGCTGACTGGATGAGTGGTGACTGGAGGATAAGCGGTGAATATTCAGGAAAGACCATTCCGGATTTTAAACCTTCACCAGTTGAACCCTTTATCGGGACAGAACTCGATCCGATGATGCTTGCACAGATGATGGCGGTACCGGGTTTCGACCTCAGGGATTATATGAAGCAGCAGACAGGTGCCTTTAACCGGCTCTATAATTACCAGATGGAAAAATGGTACCATTCAGCAGCGATACGAATTGAGGCTGACCTTGCCTGGGGAAGGCTAACCCCTTCAATAACAATGATGTATAATTTCACATCGCACGACCTGATGATAATGCCGGTGGTGGAATGGAAACCTGCCGACGGCCTTGCCATTGTGGCAGGCGGGGATTTTTTCAAGGGGAAGGAAGGATCGGTGTACGATCTGGTTGACGGATTTATGAATTGTTTCAAGGCAGGTATAAAAGTAAGTTTCTGACCATGATGACGAATTTTGTGATCAAATACAGATGGCTGATTATCAGCCTGTCAATAATAGCCGGAATATCGATGGGAATCCTGATCCCATCATCGGAGACTGATCCTGAGATAAGGAATGCAATTCCTGCACACATGCAATCGAGGATTGAGACCGACAAAATTGAAAAGGAGTTTGGTGTTCAGGATATGGTCATGTTACTGTTTACTGATTCAATGATATTGACACCTGATAATCTAAAGAATATCAGAGATATAGACAGGGCGATCGCCAAGCTGACGGGAGTTACCAACAGGATCTCTCCCTTTACTGTAAAAGAAATAAAGAGCAGTTACGATATGATGGTTGCCGATCCCCTGATCAAACGTATTCCTGAGGATAATGAATCAATAGAAAAGCTTAAGACGGGAATACTCAGCAACAATTTTGCGAGGGATATAGTAATATCATCCGACCTGACAACAGCAGCAATTACAGCTACTATTAATACTTCGGAGAGGGAGAGTGTAACACTCGGGAAGATAGATTCACTGATAAGCACATATCAGGCAGATGAGAAGGTTCTGAAGGGCGGTCTTCCTTATATCAGGCGGCACATTATGGATGATGTAAAGCATGATGGAGTTTTCCTGGTTCCAATGGCCCTAATCATAATGCTGGTTGTCCTAAAGCTCAGTCTGGGCCAGTGGAAGAGCGTATTCATGCCTTTCTCGGTGGTGCTGCTTTCAACATTGATAAGCATGGGGCTCATACCTCTTCTTGGGTGGAAACTATCCATCATAAGCCTTCTTGCTCCGATAATTCTTATAGCTGTAGCAAACAACTACGGAATATACCTTGTCGCAAGGTACCAGGAGCTAAGGATGAAGGATGACATAAGCTCCAACGCTGATCTTATCAGGGAATTAATGAGATCTCTTAGTATGCCCATCCTCTTCAGCGGACTTACGACGATTGCAGGAATACTGGGATTGCTAACCCATTCCATAATTCCGGCCAAACAAGGGGGTGTTCTGGCTGCAACAGGAGTGTCGGCTGCTCTTTTCATGAGTCTCACCTATATACCTGCCCTCATCTATCTGAGAGGAAAGAACGGTAAGGGTATCAAACCTGCCAGGATTACCACTGCAGGCTTCCGGAAACTGCTAGGAGGTCTTTCAGGTCTGGTTGTTAACCATCCGGGAAAGATAATTGCAGGAGCGCTATTACTGACTCTTGTCATATCTTCAGGAATTACTCTTCTGAAAATCGAAACAAACCAGGAATATTTCTTCCCGAAAAACAATCCGGTGAGAGTTGCCTCAAAAATGATAAATGAAAAATTCGGAGGATCACAGACCGTTTCAGTAATGATCGCAGGAGATATTAAAGACCCTGTTGTGATGAAAGGAATAGACAGTCTGACAAGACAACTGGAGAAGAATGATGGCGTTGGTCAGGTTTTTTCTATATCACAGGCTGTAAGAGAGATGAGCAAGGCCATATATAGTGACGGTGAAGATGAGTATGATAAAATACCGGATTCACGGGAGAGTATTGCCCAGATGTTTGAACTTTATAATATGAGCGGAGATCCGGATGATTTCAGCCAGATGATGAACCTCGACAACACGAAGGCTCATATTCTTATCAAGCTGTCTGATCCCTCGGCCGGCGTTATAAAGGATGTAAGGGCTGAAATTGAAAATATTACCTCAGGGTTCCCTGCTGATATCACCATTGGAGGTTATGCCATTATCATGGCCGAGATGGCTCGATCGCTGATAAAAGGACAGGTACGTTCTTTAGCGTTTGCACTTGTGGCTGTTCTGCTGCTGCTGACAATAATATTCCGGTCGTTGCGGGGAGGTCTTATCGGCATTATTCCGCTTGCTTCATCGGTACTGATTTTGTTTGGCTTCATGGGATTTACAGGCATTAAAATTGACAGTGCGACAGCTCTGCTCTCATCAATAATGATCGGTGTCGGTGTTGATTTCACCATCCAGTATATATGGTCTTTCCATAACCACAGGAGGCATGGCCTGTCGTATGAAGAATCTACAAGAGCGGCACTAACCATAATCGGACGAAGCATCATAATAAATGCCTTTACAGTAATGGCCGGATTTTTACCCCTGGTGTTCTCGGGATTTATGTCGATAAGGTTTTTCGGATACCTGGTGATAATTTCCATAGGTTCATGCCTCTTCGGAGCCCTGGTGCTGATACCGGCGATAATCATGAAATTCAGGCCGGGCTTTCTTGACAGGGATTTTATTAAAAACAAACACAGTAAATATGAAAAAAGGGATCATAATGTTAATGTCAGCACTGCTGCTTTCACAGGCCTCAGGCCAGCAGCCGGATGCAGACCAGATACTGAACCGGTCGCGTGAGCTGTCGATGATAAATTCCATGCAGGCTACAATAAGCCTGTCGATTGTTGAGAAAAACGGTGCTTCACGTAATCGTACAATAGCAATGACATCAAAGAGTTTTCCGGGAGGTGTCGAAAAGCGGCTGATTAAATTCCTGGAGCCTGCAGATGTAAGGGGTACGGCTATGCTTATTATTGACAATAAAGACGTTTCCGATGAGATATGGATTTATCTGCCGGCACTTAAAAGAACACGCAGGATATCATCGTCGGAGAATTCGAGGAGTTTCATGAGCTCGGAATTCTCCAATGCGGATATGGGATCTCCTACCTTGTCTGATTTCAGAAGCAGGCATCTGGAAGGATCGGGAACAAATAACAGGTGGATAATTGAGAGTATTCCGGCAGATGAGGATAAGGCTGATGAATATGGATATTCGCGGAAAGTCAGCTATGTAAGCATGGACAAATACCAGGTGAGTAAAATGGACTTTTACAATTTCGATGGTGAACATTTCAAAACCATCGAGATAAAGGAATTTCACCCTATGGCTGAAGGCAAACATATGGTGTCGAGGATGCTCGCCACAAACCTTATAAGAGGAAGAAAATCAGAGATTGTATTCGATAATATAAGTGACAATGTGAAGGTTGAGGATTCGTTTTTCACTGTCCAGAACCTGGAACGTTAGTTGGCAGTTAGTCAGCCTTCGCTGAAGCTTCGGCTGACAAGGCAGTTGGCAGTTGGCAAATCCTATAAATCCGAAATCCAAAATCCGCAATCCGAAATCACCTTAATTTTCATACATTTGCAGCACACAGGCGCTTAAAGTGTTAAGAACCGGAGAAACCATATGTTCTCCCGCCACTTCGGGTGGTGGTGCGATTGCGGTGATACGGATGAGTGGAAAAGACAGTATCGGTATCTGCAGTTCGGTATTTTTTCCTTTTGACATCACCGCAAAACTCGAAGAAAAGCCAGGATTCACAATTACTTACGGAGAGATAAGACAGGAAGATGAGCTTATCGATGATGTCCTGGTCAGCATATTCAGGGCGCCTCACTCCTACACTGGTGAAGATGCGGTGGAGATATCCTGTCATGCATCCCCATATATAATCCAGAAGATACTTGAAGTTTTGGTCAGTAAGGGTGCAGTGGCAGCTCAGCCAGGTGAATTCACCATGCGGGCTTTCCTGAACGGCAAGATGGACCTGTCGCAGGCAGAGGCTGTTGCCGACCTTATAGCATCTGAATCCAGAGCTGCCCACAGGATTGCGATTGAACAGCTCAGGGGTTCGTTCTCCGATGAAATAAGTAAGCTAAGGGCCGATCTCCTTCATTTTGCATCTCTGATTGAGCTGGAGCTGGATTTTGGCGAGGAGGATGTGGAATTTGCCGACCGGGATGAGCTCAGGGATTTAGTGAATAAAGTGCTTAAAATTACCAGGGATTTGTCTTCATCTTTCAGTTTAGGTAACGCAATTAAGAATGGTGTTCCTGTCGTAATTGCAGGATTGCCCAACACAGGAAAGTCGACCCTTCTTAACCGTCTGCTTAAAGAGGAAAGGGCCATTGTTACGGAGATACCTGGTACTACCAGGGATGCAATCGAGGATGTGACCGTGATTGACGGGATAATGTACCGTTTTGTCGATACTGCGGGATTAAGGGAAACAGGGGATATTGTCGAGAATCTCGGGATCAGGAAGACGCTGGAGAAGATCATGTCTGCCACAGTAGTGCTTCTGCTGGCAGACATGAATGAAGGTACAGCAGCGATGTCGGCTCTTCTTGAAGGAGTCAGGGAACAGGTAACAGGCCAGGATAAAAAACTTATCATCGTGGCTAACAAGATAGATAAGGATCCTCTTTACAACCGGGATAATTTCGTTTCGGCTCTTGAGATGAAGCCTGAAGAAAAGGTACTATTTATATCGGCCCTTACGGGTGAAGGAGTTGAAGACCTTAAACAGACTCTTGGTGAGATATTAATGAATGAAAGGTTAAGCTCAGAGGATGTAATAATAACAAATATAAGACATTATGAAGCGCTTGTACAGGTTACCGAAAGCCTGGAGAGAGTGCTTTCAGGACTTGAGGATAAGCTTCCGGAGGACCTTATAGCCATCGATGTGAGGCAGGCTATTCATTACCTGGGGGAGATCACCGGCGAGATAACCACCGATGAGATACTGGGTAATATCTTTAAGAATTTCTGTATCGGAAAGTAATATTTCCTGCGATTAAGATGGAAGGCCATATCACTAAGACACTAAGGATGGCAATCAAATGTAACATAGTGGCAAGATTATGTAACAAATGAGGTGGAATCACAAGTATAGATGGTTGAAATTTGGTTGTTATTAACCAAAACCATCGCTATGAAAGCACTGAAATTTGTAGTAATGATCATTGCTGTCTGTTTTCTGACTGGCAGCATTTGCAATGGACAACCGATCCACAGGGAAACTGTTGTAACTGTATCCGGCATCAATTACGGGCCGGGTATTGGTACGGTTTACGGAACCTATGTTACAAAAGTAGATTTCAGGATCAATAAGGAAGGATTCATAGAAAATCTGCATGTAGCCTTTGTCAAGTCCGATCTCTGGAATACTGACGGAGAGACAGTCAGGATTGTTGGTACTATAAACGATAATCTTGGTTTATACTGGGATTTTCTGAATAATCCCAATGCCACAAATACCGGCTGGCCCATTTCGTATGACTGTGAAGACGGCTGGTTCGATGAGTATATGCCGGATGAACTGCCTGTAGAGGGCCACTGCGTCTCTTTAGGAGCTAAACTGATGTGCAATGGTTATATTCTGAACATCGGTATGATTCTTCAGATCCATATCAATGCAAACGGGGATGTAATTGTAAAACCCTGAGAATCTGGATTTCGGAAGGCAGAAGGTCGATTTCGGAATATATATGGGGAAAAATAAATCCGAAATCCGAAATTCATTTACTATTACTCTGTTTGCCTGCCAATTGCGATATAAAAAAACTTAAACATGTCGTAATCACGGGTGGACATACCCTTCCCTGTATTTCCTGGCCAATAATCCCGATGCTTCAGGATTAGCGATTATCTCCTTCTTCTCCTGATCCCATTTAACCACTGATCCTGTGTAATATGCGATCATTGCCAGATGGACTGTGGCGGTGGATTTAAAGGCATCCTCAGGGGTGGCAGCTATCGAACTGTTGTCTCTTGTCCTTACAGCGTTGAGAAATATCCCTACATGATCTTCCTGCATGGCAGGCGAAGGAAACATAAGATCTTCCCTCTTTCCATTTCGTCCGGGTTCAAATATCACCAGTTTAGATTCCTGGGCAAACATGGCTGCTTTTTCGCCATAGAAGAAAATGCCATTGTTGAATTCGTTGTTAACATCGCCGTTGCCCCACATCCTGTGCTGCCAGTTAACGGGAGCTTTGCGGAATTCCATATGGGCAGTGAGGGTGTCAGGAGTTGTTATTTTATCCTTCAGCACAAAAATGCCGCCTGTGGTCTGAAATCCTGAAGGCATGTCTTCTCCCATTATTTTTCTTAAAATATCAATATGATGGATACCCCAGTCCACCAGATGGCCGTTTCCGTATTCTTTCTCCAGACGCCATGATTTATGACCTATATTCGGCCTGTAGTCGAGCATGGGGGCCGGGCCGCACCATTCGTCCCAGTCGAGTGAGGCCGGCGGAAGCTGGATAGTTGTGTCGGCCAGTGCAGGATTATAGTGAATCTGAGCGACAATCTGACGGATATCTCCCAGCCTGCCACTCTCCATGAGTTCCCTGGCTTTGGCAAAAGCTTTGCTCTGCCGGCGCTGGAATCCTATCTGAACAATATTGCCGGCCTTTTCAGCGGCAGCTACCATAGCCAGACCTTCCTTTATGTCGTACGAAAGAGGCTTCTCGCAGTAAATATCAAGTCCCTTTTCGCAGGCAGCTATGAAATGTAAAGCATGCCAGTGGGGAGGTGATGCAATGAACAATGCTTCAAGGCCTTTCATGTTGACCAGATCGTTGTAATACTTAAAAACTGCCGGACGGCTGCCCTGCAACTTTTCTATTTCATCAGCACTGGTCCTGAGGTGGTCAGAGTCGACATCACATATCCCTATTACTTCCACGTTGCCTGACTTAAATGCAGCATTTATGTCAACCATACCGTACCATCCGGCCCCTATGAGGCCCAGCCTCAGCTTTCTCTCATTCTGTGAGAGTTCAGGGATATAAAATGAAGCTGCCATTGCTGCAGATCCAATTGATGCAGTTCTTACAAAGTCTCTTCTTTTCATGACAATAGTATTTTTAGTAACCAGTATAATCTCTTTAAAATTATGATTTTATTCTTAAAGTTGATATCATATTGATTTCGGATTTTACAGGTGTTGAAGTTTTGCCAACTGCAAACTGCAGACTTCTTGCTTCTGTACCTTCGGTCTTCGGTCTTCCGTCTTTTTTCTACCCACCCCCACCCCTCCCAGGAGGGGATTTTTCTGATTGCCGTCACGCCACTACGCCGTCACACCGTTGCACCTTCACGCCATCATCCCGACTTCTCCTCACACCCTCACCCCCTCACCCCCTCACCCCCTCTCGCCCTCCCGCCCTCCCGCCCTCCTTCCTTTGTACTTCCCGACATAAATAGTATTTTTACGTCCATTATTCTGATTATTTGAAAAACTTACTCTTCACCGACGCCATCAAGGCCAGACGTCCTACTGCATTCCAGGTCATGCTTAAACCTGCAGGTTCTTCATGTAACCTTAATTGCACATACTGTTATTACCTTGAGAAGAGCAAGCTGTTCCCGGGCAGGAATCAGATGCGTATGTCGGAGGAGCTTCTTGAGAAATTTACAAAGCAATATATTGAAGCTCACGAAATACCTGTTGTCACTTTTACATGGCAGGGCGGTGAACCTACCCTTATGGGACTCGATTTTTATAAGAAGGCTATTGAATTTCAGAAAAAATATGCCGGAGGAAAAAACATCGAGAACTCTTTTCAGACCAATGGTACAAGGCTTGATGATGATTGGTGTAAGTTCTTTAAAGACAATAAAATACTTGTGGGTATCTCAATTGACGGTTCAGAAAAGAATCATGATCACTACAGGAAAACGGTATCGGGAGGCCCAACCTTTAAACGTGTTATGCGGGGAATTGAGATTCTGCAAAAGCACAGGGTGGAATTCAACACCCTGAGCGTGGTGAATGATTACAATGTGTCGATGGCTAAGGAGACATACCGCTTTCTGAAACAGATCGGAAGTGTTTTCATGCAGTTTCTGCCTGTTGTGGAGAGGATATCCGACACCGTTGCCGACACAGAGCTGAAGCTTGTGGCTCCCATGCACGGTGAAGCCAGGGTTGCACCCTGGACGGTAAATCCGAAAGAATATGGTAGATTCCTTATAACCATATTTGATGAGTGGGTACGAAATGATGTCGCCCGTCACTACGTTCAGATATTCGATGCCACCCTGGCCAATTTTGTGGGTGAAAATCCGGGGATATGTGTTTTCAACGAGACCTGCGGGGATGCTCTGGCAATGGAGCACAACGGAGACGTTTATTCCTGTGATCATTTCGTATATCCGGAATATTACCTTGGCAATATCATGGAAACATCCCTGATAGATATGGTTAAGTTGCAGCGGCAGTTTGATTTCGGTATCGACAAGCGGAACAAATTACCCCGTTACTGCCTTCAGTGTGATGTACGTTATGCTTGTCATGGAGAGTGCCCGAAACACCGTTTCCTCCTGACACCGGACGGTCAGCCGGGATTGAATTATCTCTGTGAAGGTTTCAAAATGTTCTTCAAGCATGTTGAACCCTATATGGAATACATGGCTAAAGAACTGAAGAACAAGCGTGCACCGGCCAATGTGATGACCTGGATCCGCAACAAGGAAGGACAGGTAAGGAAAGCGCCAATACCTGAGAGAAACGATCCCTGTCCCTGCGGAAGCGGTAAAAAATTCAAAAATTGCTGTGCCTTAAAGCCTCCGTATACTGCTTTTAACCAGGGATTCTAGGTATTATTGGCTTATATTCGGATCTTCTCAAGTACGAGCACCCAGTCGTTACCATTTTCTTTATCACCGGGCGGATTGAAAGTAACCATACCATCATTGGCTGCATTGCCTGCGGAACTAAATGTTCCGTTCCGTGGATCAAACCATTTGATACTGTAGTTAGTCCAAGGTAACTTACTCATATCAAGAGATATATTATTTCCATTCCAGGTGTATCCGAAAAGATAGTCTTCTCCCCTCGTAATGGCGATATAATCATATTTTGTTCCCTGTTCACCAGCCAGGAGTTCATTTGCAGGGATCCTTTCAAAATAAGGTTTAGACAGGATCAGGTCTCTGAGATATTTCATCTGTGAGGCTCCGGGTGCATCCATGGCAGCAGTCCAGTATTCTTTGGCCCCATAGCCGGGATTATCACCAGGCCTGTAAAATTGCATTATCGCACTGTGTCCGTATGTAAATCCGCAACATCCTGCAAATACCGACCAGTAGGCATATCTTCTCACTTCGTTATCGGTCCAGTATGGCTGTGTGGTGTCGTGCAGTCCCTGTGGTATGCCCTCGTAGGAAGGTTCACCGTCGATGGTAGGTTTAACCGGAACCAGTGAATAATCATATTGTGCATATTTCCAGTTATCTTCACCGTAGGCAAGGTCAGTCGTATCCTGGTCGTAACGCCTGTGGCCCGACTGGAACATGTTAAAATCGAGCCAGTTTTCATTGTGGAACCATTCTGATGACTGCGTCCTGCCAAAGGGATGAAAAGTGATCAGCTGGTCCGGATTATTCCTCCGGATGGTATTTCCGATTATATTCCACACGCGTAATGAATCGCTTCCCTTCACATCTCCTCCATTAAGCCAGATGATGTTATTACGGTTTTTAAACCTTTCTGCAAGCCATACAGCGTATCTGCCGGCCTCTTCGCCACTGACCTGTCCTCCTCTTACATTGGAACCCCAAACCGGCACCAGGCCCATGTAAATGCCTTTCTTGGCCGCGAGGTCCACCACATAATCAATATGGTCCCAGAAATCATATTGAGCAGGATCTTCGAAATTATTTCCTGGAGTTATAACCGGTTTGTCAACCTTCCCATCAACAAGAGCCGTATCACCATATACGTTAACTACATTTCGCACTCCGTGAAGTACCATTACCTGTATTACGTTGAATCCCTTTTGTTTCCTGTTCTCAAGGTATTGTTCGGTTTCTTCACGGGTCAGTTTTGAGAAAAGGAGCCAGCCGGTATCTCCCAGCCAGAAGAAGGGATCGTCATCAGCCGTGGCCAGGAACCTGTGGTTATCTGAAACCTTCAGGGCAGGAAGGTTGTCAGTGCCCCTTTGCATGCATGCAGGCATGATGAGGATCACCAGGAGAGAAATAGTAATCCTGAAAGAGGATTTCTTTTTTTGACAATAACTGTCAGGCATCATCAGTTTATTATTCATTTGGTTGATATGCTTAGGATTAAAAGTATAAAAATGGTGAAATAATGTTTGCGATCAAACAGAGGGGCTAAAATATTTCTTATAATTGATATCGTGGAATTTTAATTGTATCGCTATGAAACCAGGTGTATTTTCTCAGCTATATGAAAAGCTTGTGTTTGCAGTCAGGTTCAGGGAGTGTTTATTGAATCATTCCAGTAGGTTGACATTATTTGATCCTCGACGAGGATCTTTGGCCGATGAATGATTCTGTTTCAAAGCAGATGATCGCAGATCATCGAATTAATTACATGATGTCATCAAATTAGACATTATATTGTCTAATAATTTTACATAATATTAATGTCGGTAATTATGTAATATAATGATATTCAACATTATGTTAATATTGGCACATTCTTTGATTTTGTGAGATATCATTTTATAATGAAAGCATGAAAAGAAAAATCTGGATAGTTGGGGTACTTTTTTTTCTGATGCCATGGATAGCCGGGCAGGAGAAAAAATGGACTCTTGAGGATTGTATCAATTATGCTGTTGCCAACAATATAGGGCTTCAGCGTCAGAGACTTCAGACCGAAACTGCGGAGACGAATTACCTGAAATCAAAAATGGACCTCCTCCCCTCTCTGAATCTCGGATCTGATGCACGTGTAGGTTTTGGTCGTTCCGTCGACCCGGTCACCAACCTGATCACTTTTAAGCAAAACCTCAGTAATTCCTATTCACTGAATACCAATCTCCAGCTTTTCAGCGGATTTGCCACGCTTAACACTATCTCAGCTTCGAAATTCCTCCTGAAGGCCGGCCTCGAATCTGAAAAAGTTGCAAGAAATTCACTGATAGTAGATATCCTTGGCCAGTATTACCAGGTATTATACGCCCGTGGTCTGGAGGAGGCAGCAAAGCTCCAGCTCGATCTGTCGGAAAAACAACATTACCGCATCGTTAAGATGGTTGAAAACGGTCGCGAAGCTCTCTCGAGGCAATATGAAATGGAGAGCCAGGTTTCAGCCGACAGGCTTGCCTACACCGTCGCACGTAATTCGGCAAACCAGGCCGTAACACTAATGAAGCAGATGCTTCAGCTTGAACCACGCGAGGAGTTTGACATTCAACTGCCTGATCTGAAGAATATGCCCGTGCCTGATAGGAGTTTCAATATTGACTCTGTATTTAATGTGGCAATAAACACTCTTCCGCGGCTTAAGGCAATAGAATTTGAGCTTAAAGCCCTGGAAAAACAGATATCAGCAGCAAAAGGAGGCATCATGCCAAATCTTTCAGTCGGAGGTGCAGTATATACGGGTTATTACAAGGTGGTTAGCGAGGATGCAGGAATACAGCCATCATTTTCAGACCAGATTAAGAACAACAACAGCCAGGCTGTATACCTGTCTCTCGGGATTCCCATCTTTAACAACTTTGTAAACGGACGCAACATTAAAATAGCAAAAATAAGAAAGAGCGATGCTGAACTCAGACTTGAGCAGGAAAGAAACAGCCTGTACACTGAGATAGAAAATGCCTGTCTTGACTATAACAGAGGAAAGGACGAATTTCTCGCTGCAAAATCAAATAATGAGTTTAACATACGGTCGTTCGATGCTGTGGAAAAGAAATTTGAAGCAGGACTGGTTGATGTTACCGACTATTCAGCGGCAAAAACCACTCTTTACCGTGCTGAAACTGAAGCGCTGCGTACAAAGTTACAGCTCCTGGTTCGTAGACTGACAATAAGTTTCTATACTACAGGAGAATACGAGAATCTGATTTTTAATTAACAGGATAAATTCTTGACAAAATGGATACCCCCCTTGAAAAAATGGACCGGCCGATTGAGAAAAAGAAAGGCCTCAAAAAGAAACACATCGGATACATAATTGCCGGACTGATATTTATCATACTCATTTATATGGCCTTCTTTACCGACCGGACGTCAACTTACCGGGTCGAAAAAGACAAGCTGATAATTGGTGACGTAATAAGGGATCAGTTCAACGATTACATCACCGTGCCAGGCACCGTTGAACCGATAAGCACGATATTCCTTGATGCACAGGAAGGAGGACGTGTGGAAGAGATCCTGATAGAAGAGGGTTCTATGGTGAAGGAAGGAGATATTATTCTGCGTCTGTCAAACCCCGACCTCTACCTGAACATACTCGACAGCGAAGCCCAGCTTGCCGAGAAGGAAAATTTCCTGCGAAATACACAGGTTACCATGGAACAGGAAAGGATAGCTATAAAACGTGAGCTGATAAGCCTGAAATTCGATATCGAAAGGAAGGAACGGACATACAGGCAGAATGCAGAGTTAATAAAAGATAACCTGATCTCGATGGAAGAATTCATTCGTTCGAAGGAGGATCTTGATATGGCTAAAAGTGCCCAGCAGTTATTTATTGAAAGACAAAAAGCTGATTCCCTTTTTCGCATGGTTCAGGTTGAAACACTGAAGTCAAATCTTGAGAATATGCGTAAAAACCTTTCTCTTGTAAGACAAAGAGTTGAAAACCTTAACGTCAGGGCCACCGTTGACGGGCAACTCGGGCTTCTCGTTCCGGAGATAGGACAATCGATATCGAGGGGAGCAAACATGGGCCAGATAAACGTCCTGACCTCCTATAAGGTTACAGCCCAGATAGATGAACACTATATCGACAGGGTAAAAACCCAACTTACGGCCACCCTCGACAGGCAGGGCACCCAGTATAACCTGGTCGTCAGAAGAGTGTATCCTGAAGTCAGAAACGGAACTTTTGAGATAGATATGGTATTTCCTGACAATATGCCTGACAACATTAGAACAGGTCAGACCTATTATATAAGCCTTCAGCTGGGGCAGCCGAAAGAATCCGTTCTGGTTCCACTCGGAGGATTTTATCAGGAAACAGGAGGCCAGTGGATATTTGTAGTCGATCCTTCCGGTTCTTTTGCAACAAGGAGAAACATTTCAATTGGAAGGAAGAATCCAAAATACTATGAGGTGCTCGAAGGACTTGAACCCGGTGAAAAAGTCATTGTTTCGGGTTATGAATCATTCGGCAAAAACGAAAAACTTGTCTTTAAAAATAACTAAAAAAGTATCGGCCATGATCAAAACAAAAGACTTAACAAAGATCTTCAGAACTGAAGAGGTTGAGACCACTGCTCTCAACAAGGTGAATCTCAATGTCAATGAAGGAGAATATGTTGCTGTAATGGGTCCGTCAGGGTGTGGCAAATCGACTCTTCTGAATATTCTCGGTTTGCTTGACAATCCGTCTGGTGGCAGCTACCTGTTCAATGGTACAGAAGTTGCCACTCTCCGGGAACGCGACCGTACCGTTTTCAGAAAAGGTAATATCGGATTTGTGTTCCAGAGCTTCAACCTGATTGATGAACTTAACGTGTATGAAAATGTTGAACTTCCTCTTATCTATCTGAAAATGAAGGGAAGCGAGAGAAAGAAAAAGGTTGAAGATGCGCTCGAAAGGATGAAAATAACACACAGGGCCAGGCATTTTCCGCAACAGCTGTCGGGCGGTCAGCAACAGAGAGTAGCCATTGCCCGTGCAGTAGTTGCAAATCCCCGTCTGATTCTCGCCGACGAACCTACCGGTAACCTGGATTCCAAAAACGGGATAGAGGTGATTAATCTTCTCTCGGAACTGAATAAGGAAGGAACTACCATCATTATGGTAACCCACAACGACAGAGATGCCGGTTATGCCCACAGGATAATAAACCTGTTCGACGGACAGATCGTCAGTTAATGCTTATTGTTCTCCATTTTCCTCAGTTTGTTGTAGAGGGTCTGACGGGTAATACCGAGCTTCGATGCAACAACACTGAGGTTGTTACCATGCCGCCGGAGGCTTTCAAGGATCATTCTGCGTTCCATCTGTTCAAGGGTAAGTTCATCTTCACTCCTTGTCTTCCTGACTATATGTTGCAGTTCAAAGTCAGAAGGAAGCAAAACGTTCGACTCACACATAATAACGGCTTTCTCAACTGAATGCTGAAGCTCCCTCACATTTCCAGGCCAGGAGTAATTGGAGAGTTTTTCCAGAGCATGGGTATTAATCCTCATAGTTCCCTTTCCATATTTTTCACAGTATAACCGGAGGAAATGATTTGCCAGTATAGGAATATCGTCAACCCGGTCGCGCAGTGGCGGTACATTTATTGTTATTGTGTTTAACCGGTAAAGGAGGTCTTCGCGAAACCTCTTTTCAGAGACCAGTTCCGGAAGATCCGCGTTGGTGGCACTGATGAGACGGATATCTATACCTGTTTCCCTGTTGGAACCGATCCTGACAATTTTCCTGTTTTGAAGTACGCTGAGTAACTTAGACTGGGAGTGAAGAGTAAGATTACCTATTTCATCAAGAAATAAGGTGCCTCCTGAAGCAAGTTCAAATTTCCCCTTCCGGTCTTCTCCCGCATCAGTGAAAGCCCCCTTGACATGGCCGAACAATTCACTCTCCAGTAAGGTTTCGGGAATAGAACCGATATCGACACTTATCATAAGCTCTCCTGCCCTATGAGATCTGTTGTGAATCTCCCTGGCTATAAGCTCTTTGCCTGTACCGTTTTCTCCTGTCAGCAGGACATTTGCATCAGTCGAGGCCACCTTCCGGATAATATTCAGAACATTGATCATAGTCGGTGAAGCCCCGTAAACAAGTTTATCTGATCCCTTATACATCGTACTCTTAATTGATTGACGAAAATATAAATTTTGTCTAAAGGTTTTACATATTACAATAATCTAAAGATGCCCCAGATAAATAAAAGATGCATGTATTTATCAATTAGTGCAACTATTATTTTACCAAGCCGTCTTTGATGTGAGATATTAATAATAAAACTGTAACAACCATGAAAGTAGATTTATATCCCAATGAGGTTGTCCTGAATGCCGATGATACTACTCAGAAGCATGAAAATAAGATAATTAAAGGAAAACTGATAGTGACAAATCAAAGAATATTCTTTAAGTCCCTGACTGAAAATGCAGTATCTTTCAGTCCAGAAATATTCTTTGAAAACATTCTTGAGGTCATATTCTATAAGAAAGGTTTATTTGCCGTAAAGGGTATAAATGTTGTCACCCGCGACGGAAAAACACATTCATTTCCCCTGAAAAAACGTGATGAGATCGGTCAGCTGATCAACAAGATGTATTGAACTATTATTCTATTTTAAGTGATTCAGCAGGATTGATTCGTGTAGCCTTATATGCCTGGTAGATAACCGTTACCATAGCTATTAGAAGCGTTGCTACTGCTATCAGCAGGAAGACATGGATATCTATATTTATACGGCTGGCAAACTGCTTCAGGAGGTTTTTAACTACAATCCACCCTGCAGGAAGTGCTATCAGCAGCGAAATTGATACAGGTACAAGAAATTCCCTCAGAAGCAAACCTGTTATTGTAAGACTACCTGCTCCCATCACTTTTCTGATCCCGATCTCTTTTGTCCTTCTTTCGGTAGAATATGCGGAAAGACCATAAAGCCCCAGGCAGGCAATGACCACCGTCAGGACCATAAAATATCCAAGCAGGCGTGTCAGGCGTATTGATGACCTGAACAGGTTTTTATAATCCTCATCAATGAATGTATAGGCAAACGGGTAATCAGGGATCACAGTCTGCCATATTTTTTCCGTCGCTTTCAGTGCTGCAGCACTCTCCTGCCCTGACAACCTGATGAGGATATATTCCAGAAAGTTAGTCTCAGTCAGTGCGAAAGCAATAGGTTCTATAGGCTGGTCTGCCCCCTTGAAGTGAAAATTTTTCAGTACTCCTACGATCCTCCCATTCAGACCCATGAAGCTAAACCTCATACCAACTCCTTCGTCAACTCCCATTAATTTTATAACCTCCTCATTTACCAGGAAGTTGCCTGTCGTGTCTTTTGCCATATCGGAAACATGCTCTCTTGAAAAGTCTCTTCCGGACCGGAGTTCCATCTTCATTGTTCTCAGGTAGTCGTAATCTACTGCGTTTACGCCGATAAGGACTCTTTTGTCGGGGTCTCTTCCATCCCAGTCTGCACCACCTGAATTGCTGCCTATCCTTACAGGATTGCTGTTTGCCGCGGTAACATCTTCTATAAGTGGTTCCTTGAGTAGTTCTGATTTAAGGGTGTAATACCTGGGTTTCATTTCTCTGGCCATAGGTATGCAGATCAGGTTTTCTTTGTCAAAACCCAGGTCTTTATTCTGCATATATTTGAGCTGCAGATACATAAATATGGCAGCCACAGCAATAAGGACTGAGAGAGTGAATTGAATGACGACAAGCACCTGGCGCATTTTTCCATGACCCCTGGTAGCCACAGGTTCGCCTGTCAGGACCGCAGCCGGTTTGAATGATGAAAGATAAAAAGCCGGGTAAATCCCTGAGATAAATCCAGTAATTACACCGGTGACAACCAGGCCAGCAAGGAACCTGAAACGGAAAAGATCTGCCAGTATGAACTTTTTGCCCGAGATTTCATTAAAAAGGGGAAGTGCTGATCCCATTAGCAACAGGGCCAGCAGCAATGCAATGAAAACAAGAAACAGTGATTCGAGAAGGAATTGATTGATAAGGTTCTTCCGGTCGGCGCCGGCAACCTTCTTTATTCCAATTTCCTTTGCCCTCCGTGATGCCTTAGCTGTAGACAGGTTGATGAAATTTATACAGGCAATGAGCAGGACAAATACTGCAATAAGGCTGAAGATGTAAAGCGATATTACCGGTCCGTTGTTATGTGTATATCCGAATTGTGAATGCAGGTGGATATCCAGAAGAGGAAAGAGCATATATTTGGTGGTAGTAGTAGGATAAAACTCAAGCACCACATCGGTGAGCTTTTTATTCACAGCCTCAGTGTCGGAACCTTTTTCAAGCAAAAGAAATGTCAGGATTGAGTTGGATCCCCATGAATTGTTCACTGCCCCGATTTCGTACAAGAAAGAATACGGAATAACGGCTTCAAATGTGAACATTGAATTTCTCGGCGGATCCTTCATCACCCCGGTCACCATGAACTGGTACTTGTTTTCCAGGGAGAGGGTTTGACCCATTGGATTTGAATCTCCAAAATATTTTGAAGCAAGTTTCTCGGTCAGAACGATGGAGTGAGGCGAACAGAGAGCAGTTAAGGGATCACCAAACAGCAAAGGCAGCGTGAATATTTTGAAGAAGCCTGAATCGGCAGCAATCACCCCGGATTCGAAGAATACTTTTTCTTCCTGCCGGAACAATATCCTCGGCATCCTGTTTATGCGCGTCTGTTCCCTTATCTCTGGGATCTTCTCCTTCCACACAGGTCCGCTTGGGTGTGGTGTCACAGTGACATGGTATCTCTCTCCGGAATAAAACTGATCCTCCTCTACACGGTAGATATCTTCAGCGTTCAGGTTAAATTTTTCATAGCTCAGTTCATCCTGTATCCACAGAAGAATTAATAAAGATACAGTCAGCCCGATGGCAAGTCCTGTTATATTAATAAGTGAAAATCCCTTGGTTTTCAATGTATTCCTTAGGGCAAGGCGAAAGAATGTCCCGGACATGGTTTAAAAAATAAGTTATTCTAAGGACGGTTTTTATTTTTTTATGTTGCATTTTTAAAATAAAACTGTCTTTAAAGAGTGGAAACATCGGAATGTAATGAGTGGAATTAAATATAACCTTCTGTTAATTCTCTGTTAAAGTTATGGCTTTCATTTCCCCTGCTGTTAAAATGAACTATTTTTATTTTTTATTTATCCTCATCCCTGAATTCAAATGATCAAGAATGTATTCAAGACAGCTCTGAGGCATATCCGCAAACATGCCGGATACAGCCTCCTGAACATTATCGGACTTACACTGGGAATCACCAGTGCTCTGTTTCTTTCTATCTATGTTTCCGATGAGATCAGCTACGACCGGTATCATGAAAATGCAGACCGTATTTACAGGGTTTCATCAAAGATAACTGAGACTGATGACCAGTTCACATGGATTGTAGCTCAGATACCGATGGGACCCCAGGTAGTCAGTGATTATCCTGAGGTGGAATCATTCGTCAGGTTCATAAACATGCCACAGGCACTATATTCCTTTGAGGATAAGCAATATGTGGAAGAAGACTTCTTTTATGCAGACTCCACACTTTTTGATGTATTCTCATTTAAGGTGATAAGTGGGGATGTAAGGTCAGCTGTCAGGGACCCCGGCAAAATAGTTATGACTGAAACGGCTGCAGCCCGTTATTTTGGCAGTGAAGATCCGGTCGGCAAGGTAATCAGGACAGGCAGTACCACTTTTGAGGTTACCGGGGTGATCGGAGATATCCCGACAAATTCACATTTTCGCTTCGATGCTGTCTCGGCCCGAAACAACCTTCCCAAACAACTCGGCACCTGGGGGAATTTTGGTGTTTTTACTTACCTGCTCATGCCGGAAGGACTCGATGTTAAAGCGTTTGAGAAGAAAATGCAGGGCATGTACGATGCACACATGAAGACAATATTCGAACCTCTTAAGATCAATATCGAATATATTCTGGAACCGATAAAAGAAATACACCTCCATTCAACCAATGCCGCGGAACCGGAGCCGACAGGAAGCATTACATACGTAATTATTTTTGGAATTGTTGCCCTGTTCCTGATACTCATAGCGGCAATGAACTATATGAATCTTGCTACAGCGCGTTCTGCCAGCCGGGCAAGAGAAGTGGGACTAAGAAAAGTTGTGGGATCAGGCAGAGGCATGCTGATAGGCCAGTTTCTGTCCGAATCAATTGTACTGACACTAATATCATTGATCATCAGTATTATCTTATTCATGGCCCTTCTGCCGTCGTTCAATATACTTGCCGGAAAATCATTCAGTCTATCGGTATTATACAGCCCGGAAGCAATCATATCAGTATTTATGCTTTTACTGGTAGCAGGTATTATCGGAGGCAGTTATCCTGCATTTTTCCTTTCAGCTTTCAGTCCGGTTACTGTTCTTAAAGGAGAAATAACACAGGGCTCAGGAGGCAGCATGTTCAGGAAGATACTGGTGGTGATTCAGTTCACAATTTCTGTAATAATGATAATATGCACCCTTGTGGTTTTCAGACAGATCAATCACCTGAAGACCATGGATCAGGGTTTTGACCAGGAGAATGTTATAAGCCTTCAGTTACGAAATCAGGAGATGGTCAGAAAATATCCGGTATTAAAAGCTTTGTTGCTTGAAAATACAGATATTAAGTATGTTACATCAACCAATACTCCTATCGGGGAAGGATCGGGTAAGGTCATTTTCAGTATGGAAACAGATCAGGGAATGGTACAGCGGGGAATAAATTTTGCTGTGGTTGATCATGATTTTGTCGAGACCATGGGGATAGAAATAACCGAAGGTCGTGATTTCAGCAGGGACATGCCCTCCGACACGCTTTATTCGGTGGTCGTGAATCAGACCCTGGCCAACAGGATGGGATGGGAAGAGCCCATAAACAAGAAAGTAGTGCTGGGTGAAGGACAACAGATTAACGCAAGGGTAATAGGTGTTATGAAAGACTACCATCAGACAGGTATGTATAATGAAATCGAATCACTGATGCTCGTTTACAGGGAAACCACAAATACCATATACATAAAGTTGAGTGGGCAAAATAATGAACAGATTATTAACTATATAGGGGATAAATGGAGGGAGACATTCCCTGACCAGCCCTATTCATACACATGGTTGTCGGAACGCTTCAATAACCAGTTTGAGGCAGATGAAAAACGTGGCCTGATTTTCACAATATTCACTATGCTGGCCATTGCCATCGCCTGTCTCGGGCTTTTCGGACTTGCATCATATATGGTTGAGCAGAGGACGAAGGAGATAGGTATAAGAAAAGTGTTCGGTGCAGATGAGGGTGTCGTGATCAGACTGATATTGAAGGATTTTCTTCTACTGGTGCTGATCTCGATAGCACTTGCAACTCCTGCAGCCTGGTATCTTATGACGAGGTGGCTGGAGAACTATGTATACCGGTCCGGTATCAGTGTTTTCCTGGTGATCTTTGCTGCATTCATAACTCTTGCACTTACAATAATTACTGTCAGTTACAAGGCCTATCAGGCTGCGATTTTAAATCCGGTGCAATCAGTCAGAACAGAATAACAGGAAAGGGATTCTTATTTTAAGAGCGGGATTATTTTTAATTGAGGTTTCAAATGCTTAATTTAGTGTTTAATGAGACTTCTGAGAAAAATCATCCCTGCGGTGTTCATGTTGTTTGTGCCCCTTCCGTCTGTGGCTCAGATACTCAGTGATACATTTGCCATCCGTATCATCACCGAAGGTATGCATAGTATTTACGATTTCCGGTTCAGCGAGGCCCGTGAAGCATCAGACCGGCTTGCTGTGTTATATCCCGGTCATCCTGTCCTCGATCTCTTTGACGGGATGAGAATTTACTGGGAAAATTTTCCCCTCCTTCCTTCATCCGGTGCAACGATGCAATTTGAGGATCTTATGCGACGGTGTATGGATAAAAGTGAGAACGAGACAGCTCCTTCACCGGCTTATGAACCAGAATATCTGTTGACGAGATTATGTGCGCGTGGATTACTTCTCCTGTTTTATGCGGATAATGATATGAGCGGGAATGTAATTCCACTTGCTGCAAGCACCTACAGGCCTCTGATGCTTTCTTTCGGGTATACATCAAGGTGTACGGACTTTTATTATTTCACCGGTGTATATAACTATTACCGTGATGCTTATCCGCAGGTATATCCCGTTTACAAGGCCGTGGCCTTTATGTTTCCTCCGGGCGATATGCAACTTGGGCTCAGGCAGCTGGAAGAATGCGGGCAGACATCAATAGCATTACGGGCTGAAGCATATTTTATTCTTTCGTGGATCAGGCTGAATTTCGAAAAAGATTCAGAAGCAGCTCTTCCTTTATTATTGCATCTTGTTAATAATTACCCGGATAACCCTCTTTATCGAATATGTTATATAAAGAACCTGCTTCTTCTGAAGCGCTTCTCAGAGGCGGAAGCGGTTCTTGAACAAAACAGTGCTGACAATAATCTCTTTTACAACTCTGTGGTACCGGTATTTCACGGCATTATACAGGAGAAGAAATATCTGAACTATGAACTTGCCCTCAGCCACTATAGAACCGGGGTAAGTGCACTTTTCCCTTTCGGTGCCTATGGCAATGAATATGCTGCCTATGGTTATTTCGGATTGAGCCGTTTAGCTGCCTTGTCAGGTAATAACCACGAAAGGAGAATTAACAGACGAAAGGCTCAGTCGATAGCCGAATTCAGGGATATTACATTCGATTATTGAGACGCCGGGTTATTTCTTCTCTGGCAGAAAGGATAAAGTAAGCTCCTCGCTGTCACCGTATTTCAACCTGATTTTATCAAGTCGTCTATGAAGTTTCTTTATTACTGAGGCATATTCCGGGTCATCGTAGAAATTCTTCATTTCCAGAGGATCTGCCTGCCGGTCGTAGAGTTCCCATTCGTCAATATCGTAGTAATAATGTACCAGTTTGTATCTTTCTGTGCATATCCCGTAATGCCGCTTTACACTATGAACTGCCGGGTATTCGTAATAGTGATAATAATGTTCTTTTCTCCAGTTTGCAGGTTTCCTGCCAATCAGGATAGGAACCAGGCTTCTCCCCTGCATGTCGGAAGGCACTTCAACACCTGCCATATCGAGGATTGTCTCCGCGAAGTCGAGGTTTGATACCAGATCATCGTTAACCGCCCCGGGTTTTACAACATCGGGCCATTTTATCAGAAGTGGAGTACGTAACGACTCCTCAAAAATGAACCTTTTATCGAACCAGCCATGTTCTCCAAGATAGAAGCCCTGGTCGGATGCATATATCACGATTGTGTTTTTGTCGAGGCCGTTATCTTTAAGGAAGCTAAGCACCTCTCCCACGCTTTTGTCGACAGCGGCTATGCATGCCAGGTAATCCTGCATATACCTTTGATACTTGAATTTAACAAGTTCGTCACCTTCAGGGGGAGATGAATAAAATTTTCTTATGACAGGATTGTATACCGAATCCCATGCTGCAGCCTGTTCCGGATTCATTCTGTTTAGTCCCACATTTTTCGGACCGTCCGTGTTTTCATATAGTTTCAGGTCCTGTACGAGCCTCATCGTTTTGGAAATGGTCATATCCTGTTCTCTGACTGCAGACCCCCTTCCTGAATAATCATCGAATAGAGTTTCCGGTTCAGGAAATGTTACATCCATGTAAAGACTCAGTTCGTCGGGCCCTGGCTGCCATTCACGATGTGGAGCCTTATGGTGCATCATAAGCATGAATGGTTTCCCTGAAACTTTTGCCTGGGATAGCCAATTAAGGCATTTTTCTGTTATCAGTTCAGTTACGTAGCCTTCGTTTCTTTTACGGCCTTCCGTAGTTATGAAGTCGGGGTTATAATAATTACCCTGGCCGGGAAGTATTTCCCAATGGTCGAAGCCTGTGGGATCAGATCCCAGATGCCATTTCCCTATCATAGCCGTCGTGTAGCCGGCATCCTGCAGGAGCTTCGGAAATGTCTGCTGGCTGCCGTCAAAGGGTTTCTGTCCCTCATTTTTCATGAATCCGTTAAGATGGCTGTATTTACCTGTCAGAACCACTGCCCGGCATGGACCTGAGATTGAATTTGTGACCATGCATCTGTCGAAGCGCATCCCGTCGCGTGCTATTATGTCGATATTTGGAGTAGGAGCAATATCTTTCAGCATACCTCCGTAAGCGCTTATTGCCTGGAAGGCATGGTCGTCGCTCATTATGTAAATTATATTTGGCTTTTCACTACCGGGGGGTGTGTTATTACAACCCGGGGCTATGGCTGCTCCTATTCCGAGGAGCGTCAGCAGCTTTATCCTGTCATTTTTTGTCATGATATACTATTTTATATGACTATTTTATTTCGAAGGTTCCTGTCAATTCGTCACTGTCTTTATATCCATAACGTACTGCTCTGGCTCTGATGTTATATGTCCCTGGTTTCAGATGCAGGGGTCCGTTATATAGAATCCAGTGTGGATTTTTCTTCTGATCGAAAGTGTAAACCATTGATGCACCGTGGGTAGGACAGTATAATCCGAGTGTCATCGGTGCTGACCAGGATCCTCCGGTACGATAATTTTTGGAAGTCCTGTCTTCAGGTGAGTTGATTATGAAATAAGGAACATCAGTAACAGGCTGGACATTCCCCGGCCACATCTGTTCTATCATTTCAGGTTCATTCAGATGTCCCATGTCTTTTGTTTCCATAGTCCATTCCTTATGTTTTTTACGTAGGTCGTCGATCATTGTTTTATATTTCGGATCATCGATAAGATTTTTTACCTGGTATGGATCGGCTTTTACATCGTAAAATTCTTCCGGCGGTCTGCTGTAGGCCATCCAGCTTTTCTGGGGTCCGGTGAGCTTTCCTTCTGCATCAAGTCTTAGCATTTCCTTGTATATAGGCATGTTGCTCAGGTAAGGAACCCATATCGGGAAAGGTTCGTTAGGGTAATAGTTACGTATATACAGGTAATCCTTTGTCCTTACGGAGCGGATCATGTCATAAGACTCATCAACCCTGTCACGGGCTCCGAAGACAACATCTCTGGGAGGAGCCGCCTGTTTTCCGAGGAAGGCCATTCCCTGCATGTGAGATGGTATTTTTATTCCGGCAAGTGACAGCACCGTGGGTCCGAAGTCGATAGAGCTAATAAGCCTGGTATCTACTTTTCCTGCGTTGGATTTATCCGGAAATTTTATGATTAGCGGGATATTTAATCCTGAATCGTATAGCCATCTCTTGGCTCTCGGAAGTCCGTCTCCATGGTCGCCCCAGAAGAAGATGATTGTATTGTCAAGTTCTCCTTCTCTTTCCAGCTCGCTTAGAATAGATGCGACCACTGAATCGAGTCTGGCAATATTATCGTACATTTTCGCCAGGTTCTTCCTTATGATTTCATTGTCCGGATAGTATGGAGGAACTTTTACTTTGGCAGGATCTGTTTTTACTTTCGAGATATCCCAGCTCTGACTTTCATGAGTTCCGGTCCAGTTGAAAACCGCAAAGAAAGGTTGGTTTTTATCAGGACGGTTTTTATAGTGGGCTGTTTTGCTGCATTCATCCCATATACTTGCCGGCACCGGATCTCTGGCAAACTGGTAATCGGTTTTCGAGTTGTTAGTGCAGTAATATCCGGCTGCCCTCATATATTCCGTAAAAGCTTTTACATAGTGAGGGGGTACGGCTGTGAAAGGAAGAGGATTATCGGCTGACCGGCGGAATGAAGTCGTGCGCATGTGCATGCATCCTATGGAGGTCTGGTACATACCGGTGATTATCCCTGCCCTGCAGGGTGCGCTGATTGCAGCTGTGGTGAAGACATTTGTATATCGAATGCCCTGTCCGGCCAGCTTGTCGATGTTAGGTGTTTTTGCTACATTATCGCCATAGCAGCCGAGATGAGGGCTCATATCCTCTGTTGAGATCCAGAGAATGTTGGGTTTCTTCACTTCCTGCTGTGCATGGGCATTTATGGCAAGTAATGAGGCACAGCCGAATCCGAATGCTGATCTGAGATTAATCATGGTTGAAGTTTAAGTTATGTGATATCATTAATTAATACTACCTGCTTTTCTTCTGTTTGCTCCGGGGGTTTTTGTAAGGTTATCTCCAAGGTCTTTTCGCGCCTCTTCTGCCAGTTCCAGAAGTTCATTAACCTTTTCAGGATAGTAATCGGCTACATTATACCACTCACCCGGATCGCGCCGGAGGTCGTACAGTTCAGGTTCGCTTATTTTCTCTGTTCCGGTGGGCCCCGGCCAGCCATCGGCTCCGGGTTTTTTATCACGGTAGGTTCTCCCGTTATGAGGCAGGATGAGCTTCCAGAAATCGCGCTGAACGGCTTCGAGGTTATTTTGCTGGTAATAATAATAGAATTCACGTCGTGGTGATGCTGATTTATCCCCGGTCATCAGTGGGAAGATGTTTACCCCGTCAATTTTCTTGTCGGGAAGAGGAGCTCCCGTTATAGCAGCCAGAGTGGGAAGAATATCTATTGATGATGCCAACTGGTTGCATACATCGCCAGCCGGTATAACTCCGGGCCATCTCATTATACAGGGTACACGCTGTCCTCCTTCCCAGCTTGTCCCCTTTCCTTCGCGCAGTCCTCCTGTCGTTCCTGCGTGGTTACCGAAGTTGAGCCATGGGCCGTTATCACTGGTGAAGATGATGAGAGTGTTCTTCTCAAGGCCGTTTTTTTTCAGCGCTTTCATTATCTCTCCAACCGACCAGTCGACCTCCATCATCACATCACCATAGAATCCCTGCTTGCTTTTTCCCCTGAATTTATCCGAAACTCCCAGGGGTATATGGACCATTGAATGAGGTAAATACAAAAAGAAATGCTCTTTTTTATGCCTTTCGATAAAATTCACTGCATGTTCTGTGTAATCGGTTGTCAGTTTATCCTGTCCGGCAAGATCAGGCACCTCTCCCACCTTTTCATTGCCTTCTATCAGGGGCAGAACAGGATATTTCATTTTATTGCTTGTTGTATCCTTAAGATGGATAGGTACCCCGTCGAAATCGACAGGCCACATGTCATTGGAATATGGAATACCATAATACTCGTCGAATCCGTGTTGAAGGGGCAGGAATTCATGGTGGTGTCCGAGATGCCATTTTCCGATTATACCGGTAGAATAACCCTTTGTTTTAAGCATTTCTGCTATAGTTGTCTCTTCAGGGTTAATACCATTCTGGGCCCATGGCATAAGTGCTCCTGATATACCGATGCGGTTAGGATAGCATCCTGTCATCAGTCCTGCCCTGGAGGCACTGCTGACAGCCTGGGGACAATAGTACCAGGTAAACTGCATTCCCTGGTTTGCCAGCCTGTTCAGGTTGGGTGTGTCATACTGGTTCGATCCTGTACGACCTATATCTCCATAACCCATGTCATCCATCAGTATCAGGATGATGTTTGGTGTTGACTGTTTAAGTCCTGTGCTTTTCTGGCTACAGCCCGGCAACACAGCAAGTGATGCGGCGCCGATGCAGGTAAGTGATCTGAGCTTCATATCCGGTTATTTTTAGATTTCTGGTCAATATTATTTCTGGGGCAGGGATCTGTTTTTCCAGGCAGGATTTGGCAGCATCATTCTGGTGTTATTTTTCTTCCTCCATTGGGTTAACAAGTTATACAATTCATTCTTTTTTTCAGGGTTTGACACTGAAATATCATTGGTTTCAGATATATCGGCTTGCAGATCGTACAATTCGAGCCTCTCTCTTTCAAAATTATCAATCAGCTTATATTTGCCGAGTCTCACGGCGCTTCCCGGTTCGACTCCCTGGTTTGAATAATGGGGGTAATGCCAGAATAAGGGGCGTTCGGGAAGGTAAGCACCAGTCAGCAACGGGAATATGCTAACTCCGTCGATATCGCTTACCGGAGATACTGAAGCTGTCATATCCATAATCGTCGGGAAAAAATCTATTGATGACACAGGAGTTGCTTCTGTGGTACCTGCCTTTCCTGCCGAGGGATGTCTGATAATAAGTGGAACCCTGATACCGCCTTCATAAAGCCATCCTTTTCCGGCCCTGAGAGGGGCATTGCAGGTTGGAGATCCTTCAGAAGTTGACAGTCCTCCGTTGTCGGAAGTAAAAATAATTATTGTATTATCATATATCTTCAGTTCTTTGAGTTTGTTTATCAGTTTGCCGATATTTTCATCGACACTCCAGATCATTCCGGCATATACAGGGTTACTTTGGATTATTCTTTCTTTGAAATTGTTGCTCATTTCCGGTCTTATCCAGTCTCTTTCCCTGGTGAAAGCCTCATTGCCGTCTAGCCCCACAGATGCAGCCTTTTCTGAAAATTTCAGAGTATGTTCTTCTTTTGCCTGCATTGGATTATGAACGGCATAATATGAAAGGTAGACAAAGAAAGGATCATCATGTGTTTCTTCAATGAATTTTATGGCATCATCAGTCTGCCGGTCGGTGAGATATTCCCCTTCCGGTCCATCTTCCAGTCTTGGATTGCCATAAGGTGAAAAATAGCCGTTGGCAGTTTTGTTTCTCACCGGCGATCCTTTGCTGAAACCTCCGCTGTTGACATCAAAACCCTGATGTTCAGGCCAGAATTCTTCTGTTTCACCAAGGTGCCATTTCCCTGAGATCATTGTCCGGTAACCGTTCTGCTTAAGAGCCTCAGCCAGAGTTACTTCATCCAGACTCAGGTTCAGGTTAAATGGCAGAGCTACAAGTTTGTCGTCAGGTAAGCCGCTTTTTGTAGCCTGTCTACCCGGGATCCAGTCGGTAATGCCGGTTCTGACAGTATATTTACCTGTCATTATTGATGATCGTGTCGGTGAAGAAACCGGGCAGGAAGCATAAGCGTCGGTGAATCTTATGCCTTCCGAAGCCAGCCTGTCGATATTTGGTGTTTCGTAAAATGTACTGCCATAACAACCAAGGTCGGTATAGCCCATATCATCGAGCAGAATAAAAATGACGTTTGGCTTTTCTGTTGAATTACTGCATGAGTTTAATCCTGCAGCCATGGGGATCATCGCAAGAGTGACTGCACCGGCTTTTAGTTTAAGGCTTAACATGTTAATATCCTCCTTTCTGAGGTTCGTTAGTTTTTCTTTCTGATACTCTTAAGAAGCTCATCCATCCCGTTCAGAATTTCAGGATTTTGATCTGCGATGTTATTTTTTTCACCAGGATCGTTTTTGATATTATAGAGCTGCGGGAGCGTGTCGTTGCCGAGTTCAATATTTACGTTGACATTAACTTTTGGTCCGGGTCCGGGTTCAATATATTTCCAATCACCTTTTCTTATCCCCAGCCGTCCGTTGGATGCGTGTTCAACGAGCCATTCACGGTTTTTGTTTGATCTTCCCAGCAAAACGTCAATATGATTCTGAGTGTCAGGACCTGCGCTCTCTGGAATTTTCTGTCCTGTAAGTTCTGCCAGGGAAGCCATAAGGTCTATCTGACAAAACACTGCTTCTGATACTCCTTTATTGATTTTCCCGTCCCAGCTTACAATCAGTGGTATCCGGGTACCTCCTTCGAAGGCACTGTATTTACCGCCTCTCAGCCGGCCTGCAGGTTTGTGGTCACCTAAAAGCTCAACAGCCATATCCTTGTAACCGTCATCTACCACAGGTCCGTTATCGCTAGACATAATAATCAGGGTCTTTCGCGAAAGGCCGAGTTTTTCAATCGTATTCAGTATTTCACCCACCGACCAGTCGAATTCAAGTAACGCGTCTCCTCTTGGTCCCATTCCACTTTTACCTGCAAATCTCTGGTGCGGCATTCTGGGTACATGAACGTCGTGTGTGGCAAAGTAGAGGAAGAATGGTTTTTCACAGTTCTTCTCTATGAAATTCACAGCTTTTGCGGTTATGACATCGGCCATGTCTTCGTCGACCCAGAGGGCGGATCTTCCTCCTGTCATATAACCGATGCGGCTTACCCCGTTAATGATTGTCATATCGTGTCCGTGACTGGGATGCATTTTCAGAAGTTCAGGATTTTCCCTGCCGGTAGGCCAGTCGCCTACTTTCTCTTTGAAACTGACCTGTATGGGATCGGCAGGATCGAGTCCGGATACCCTGCGGTTTTCGACATATACACATGGGACTCTGTCTCCTGTGGCAGGAATGATAAAACTGTAATCAAAACCTATGTCAAGCGGCTGATGTGTAATGTCGCTGTTCCAGTCAGGGCCTCCCTCCGGTCCGAGTCCGAGGTGCCATTTACCTACTACTGCAGTTGTATAACCGGCATTTTTCAGCAATGTTGCAAGAGTATACCTCCCTGGTTCTATTATTGCAGATGCATCACCCGGCAAAACTCCAGTTCCCTTTTTTCTGAATGCATACTCCCCGGTAAGAAGTGAATAACGCGAAGGTGTGCTTGTGGCAGATGTACAGTGTGCATTCGTAAATCGAAGGCCATTGCCGGAAAGCCTTTCTATGTTGGGGGTTGGGACATTAGCTCCATAGCAGCTTAAATCGCCGTACCCGATATCGTCAGCATAGATCAGGATGATATTGGGACTGTCCGTATCCGTGCATCCTGAAAGGGCAAGAGCAGCTGTTGAAAGGACACCAAGGGTCTTAGGAATGCTACTATATTTTTTCATGGTAAATGCTTATATCAATTATTTAAATTAAGGGGACACTATATGTTAACCAGTATGCTGACCTAATAACCTGCAATATGGATATTATGACTTTAATGAAGATGAAATATTACTTAGTTTCATATGAAAAAGGGAAAACCTCTGAAGCTATGTGTGCTTCCTTCATTATGTTTTCCATTTTTTCCACGATATCAGGATATTGCACTGCGATATTGTTTTTTTCGCCGATATCAGATGACAGATCATACAGTTCGGTTTTTCCAACGGGTGTTCTGTCTATATCTCTTCTGACAGCTTTCCAGTTGCCCATTCTAACAGCAACTTTCCCCCCCTGTTCATGGAATTCCCAGTAGAGGTACTCGTGCAGGTTTTTCTGTTTTTTTCCAAGAAGTGTCGGAAGGAATGAGATTCCGTCAATATTTTCAGGGTTTTTTATGCCTGTAATCTCAGCGAGGGTGGGTAAAAGATCCCAGAAAGCTGATACGTGATCGGACCGGCTTCCGGCTTTTATATTTCCCGGCCACATTGCGAGCATGGGAGTTCTGATGCCTCCCTCATACATATCGCGCTTATATCCGGTAAGAGGCCCATTGCTGTCAAAATAGTCCGGATCGGCGCCACCTTCAAGATGAGGTCCGTTATCGGAAGCGAAAATTACAATGGTATTTTCTTCCAGGCCAAGTTCAGTGATCTTGTCAAGCACTTCTCCAACGTAGTCGTCGAGATGTTTTATCATTGCTGCAAATGCAGCATGGGCTTCCGGCTGTGATCCGTAGCCACCCATCCGGTACCTGGGTCCATCATCAACTCCCTTAAATGATTTTTCAGGTTCAAATTTTCCCCTGAAAAGAGCCATATTTTCTTCACGTGCAAAGAGTTCGGCATGAGGTATAATATTCGGGTAGAACAGGAAGAACGGTTTTGAACGGTTCTCTTCAATGAATTTCATGGCAGCTTCATGTATCATGTCGGGAGCATATACACCCGTTGCATTACCCTCATTTTCAGGGATCATAATTTTATCATGATTGTGCCACAGGTAATAAGGATAATAGTTATGTGCCAGGCTCTGGCAGTTATAACCGAAGAATTCATCGAAGCCCTGGGCATTGGGATCACCTTCAGTGTCGATAAATCCGAGGCCCCATTTTCCGAATGCACCCGTTGTATAACCTGCTGTCTTGAGCAGTTCCGCGATAGTAACAGATTCTGCAGGAAGAGGCCATTGCCCCTCAGGTTTCCAGCCCTTGTTGCCTCTTATCGGAGTATGTCCGGTGTGCTGGCCGGTCATCAGACTTGAGCGAGAGGGTGCACTGACGGTACAGCCGGTATAATGCTGAGTAAAGAGCATTCCCTTTTCGGCGATCCTGTCAATACTTGGGGTAGAAAAATTTTTCTGACCATAGCAGCTCAGGTCTCCGTATCCAAGGTCGTCGGCAAGAATATAAATTATGTTTGGCTGTTTATTGTCTTTGGCTGACTGGGTGCAACCTGCGGCGGCGAGGGAGGCGAGGAGGATCAGTGAGGTAGGGTTTTTCATGTTTGAGGTTTAAGGTTTAAGGTTTAAGATTTAAAGGTTTAAGGTTTAATGGATTAAAGCCCCCCTATAGGGGGGTTGGGGGGTAAGAGAGGTTTAGGGTTCATTGAGTTTCCTTATTCGAATGGTATATGCTTCGGCAGGGTTCTTAACAAGGAGCTGGTCTATGTCAGAATCGGTGAATCCTCTCTCTCTCAGTGCCGGTATAAGGAAATTAAAGATATCGGTATATCCGTTAAAATTTCCTCCTCCGGGAAGGGCAGGATCATACCATCCGGAATCGTGTGAAAGGAGAACCTTTTGTAACAGTCCTTCTTTTTTCATTCGTGCTATCCTCTCAGCATACCACCCAATGCTGTTCCTGTCTCCGGGCTGAAGGTTTGGCCTTTCCCTCACATTGTCAAGAGATACCCATGTTCCCAGTTCAGCTGCCTCTATATTCTTTTCTATGGTCCCTCTCTGTGCATGGACCCAAATAAAGGCAGAAGGATCGACGCCCTGTTCTCTCAATACAGCAAGTTGCGCAAATGCAGGACCTTCAGGGCCTGTATGCGATGCAATGGTCAGGCCTGTAGCAAGATGAGCAAGTGCTGCAGCTGTTATTATCTTAAGGTCGGAAGGTGAAAGAGTGTCGGCCGGGTTAACGGCAATCTTAATAAAACCCGGTCGTATACCGCTTCCTTCGATGCCGTTGAGATATTCATCAATCCATTTGCCTGCCAGGGTTTTCGCGTCGACGGACTGGAAGCTCTCCGGGAGAAACTTATGATTGTAGCCGTAATAACCTGTGTTGGTTACGAAGATGATACCGCTTTGTTTTGAAAGTTCCTTCAGCAGGAGCGGATCGCGACCCAGATATTCAGGTGTACATTCAACGATGGTCCTCACTCCCACTGCCCTGGCTTTCTCAAGTACCGGTAATGCTTTTTCAATTACTGAATCACGGTTCCACCGGAAATAGCCTGTACTGTCGGCCCCGATGAAATCGACGAGAATATGTTCGTGGGAAAGTGCTGTCCCCAGCTTTCCGGGATTTTCAGGTCCGTTTACTGTCATGATAACATCTCCGTTATCAGCCCTGCATGTTATGATAATGATGCCGAAGACGAGGAAAAGGATAAGCCAAAGGATGATATTCCAGCTATAGTCTCTGTAATCTTTTTCCATCAGGTGCAATTATATAGTCTGCCCTAAAATTAAGATTTTTTGTTAATAAAAACAGAATAAATGACTATCAGGAATAACAAACAGAGTTCGTTGATTTTTTTCGTTTACCCCGACCCCAGAGGGGGAGTGAAAAAAATCAATGCTTCTCTGTTATTTATAGGAATCCATATGAACGTTTTGCACCGAACGTCCTGACGGATCGATTATATTATTCAGAGAGGCATCCCATGCCAGGGCTTCCGCTGTGCTGCAGGCCACTGAAGGAACTGACGGGACGCAGGCAGCGGCTGAATCGGAAGGGAAATGCTCAGAATATATTGACCTGTAGAGGTATTCCTCCTTGCATAGTGGCGGATTGATGGGGAAGCGGTATTTTGCATTCTTAAGCTGTTCATCTGATACATTATCGTCGGCCAGTTTTCTCAGGGTGTTAATCCAGTTATAGCCGACACCGTCACCGAATTGCTCCTTCTGGCGCCATGCAACGCTTGCGGGAAGCAGATCCTCGAATGTTTTCCGAAGGATCCACTTTTCCATTTTGTCCTTTGTTATCATCTTATCCCTGGGGTTTAAACGCATGGCCACATCCAGGAACTCCTTGTCGAGGAAGGGAACCCTTCCCTCCACGCCCCAGGCAGCGAGTGACTTGTTTGCCCTCAGACAGTCATAGAGGTGAAGTTTTCGCAGTTTCCTGACAGTCTCCTCATGAAATGCATATGGATTCGGAGCTTTATGGAAATAGAGATATCCTCCGAATATCTCGTCAGATCCTTCCCCGGTAAGGACCATTTTCACACCCATAGACTTGATCACCCTTGCCAGGAGATACATTGGCGTGGAAGCCCTGACACTGGTAACATCGTAGGTTTCAATATTATATATTACATCACTCAGGGCATCGAGGCCTTCCTGGATGGTAAAATGGATCTCGTGGTGGACTGTGCCGATATGGTCCGCAACCTTTTGTGCCGAAGCCAGGTCGGGTGAACCTTCGAGTCCGATCGCAAAAGAGTGCAGCTGTGGCCACCAGGCTTCTCTCTGATCCTGCGTCTCGATGCGCCTGGGAGCGTACTTTTTAGCCACTGCTGATATAAGCGAGGAATCCAGTCCCCCGGAAAGAAGAACACCATAAGGTACGTCGGACATCAGCTGGCGATGGACAGCAGCCTCCATGGCGGTTCTTAAATCGCTGATCGATGAGGTATTGTTTTCAACAGCTTCATAATCCATCCAGTCGCGGTGGTACCATCTTTTAATCTCACCGTCAGGACTATAGAGATAATGGCCGGGAAGGAACTCTTCTATCCTGTTGCATACCCCTTCAAGAGCTTTGAGTTCTGACGCGACAAAGAAGTTTCCATATTTATCCCATCCCATGTATAAGGGCACTATTCCGATATGATCGCGTGCGATCAGGTAACAATCCTTTTCCTTATCGTAGAGTGCAAAGGCAAAAATCCCGTTCATCTCCTCGAGGAAGTCGGGTCCCTTATCACGATAAAGGGGAAGGATGACCTCGCAGTCGGAGAAAGTAGTGAAATCATATGAATTTTCGTACTTCTTTCTGATAGACTGATGATTATATATTTCCCCGTTTACGGTAAGAATAAGGTTGCCGTCCCTGCTGCGAAGAGGCTGCCCGCCAGATTGGGGGTCCACGATTGCCAGACGCTCATGGGCCAGGATCGCTTTATCACAATCAAATATACCCGACCAGTCGGGGCCTCTGTGCCTTAGTTTTTTCGACATTTTTAATACGGTTGTCCGCAGCCCGGTATGATTCACCTTCAAATTAAATACTCCAACAATACCACACATAAATAAAAAATTTAGTTATCCCTGTTTATCAATTTCAAAATCCGGACAAAGCTAATAATTAAATTAAGAAAAAAGATATATATAAGTAAAAAGAATATAATAAAACAATATATCAAGTAAAAAAGCCTATTAGATAGATAAATATAATTTAATTATACGAATAAATTTATAATATTAAAATGATAAATATCATATTCCGGTTGATTTCAGATTTAATCGTTAATTAGTTAAAAAACCATAAATCGGGTAATATAATAATGCCATTTGGCATTCCCTGGCTCAGGATTTGATTTCTTATTATATCTTGCGAATTCACTGAAAAAGAAATTTTAAAATGATAAAAAGTAAGATACTTATTTCGGCAGTTTTTTTACTGCTTGCAGTAATGAATTGCAATGCCCAGGACTGGCCTCAGTTCCTTGGACCAGACAGAAACAATATATCAGATCAGAAAGGTTTATTGCGCTCCTGGCCTCAGTCGGGTCCTGAGGTACTCTGGACAAGCAGTCTTGGTCCGGGCTATGGCGGGCCTGTTATACGGGATGGTAAAGTCTACCTGCTTGACAGGGACGACACGACCGGTGATATTATGCGGTGTTTTGACTTTGGCAATGGAAAGGAGCTATGGCGTTTTAGTTATGATGCACCAGGATCGGTATCCTATAAGGGCTCGCGAAGCGTTCCGGCTTTAGACGGTAACCGGGTCTATTCTTGCGGACCTTACGGAGATCTGTATTGCATTGATATAAGCACACATAAACCCATCTGGAACAAGAACATCATGAAAGATTTCGGCGGAACCAAGATACCGGTATGGGCAATATCCCAGTGTCCGCTGATATACGGCAATTTGCTTATAGTTTCATACTCTCAGGATCCCAACGCAGGACTGGTTGCCTATAACAAGCTGACCGGAGACATCATCTGGAAGACAGGAGCTATCGGAAATGAGACCTATGCCAGCCCGATTGTTGCCAGGATTGCAGGAGAGGATCATATCGTAATGGTATTTTCATCCACGAATACCTTTATGCACAGGGATGCTGAGGTATCGCCGGGCAGGATAATGGGCCTGAAGCCACAAACGGGGGAAATACTCTGGGAATACAGTAACTGGAAGAATATGATCCAGGTAGCTCCGGCACTTGATGCCGGTGAAGGAAGAATTATCGTTGTCGGCGGCTATGAAAACGGTACAATTATGCTCCGGGTAGAGAAAATGACCGCCGGCAAATATAGTGTCAAAGAATTATTCTATCATAACGATTTCGGCGATCATACCAAGCCCCCTGTTTTGCATAACGGATACTTCTATGCCCAGTTTTCGACAAACAACAGACGCGATGGATTGTGCTGTATGAGCATGGATGGCAAGGTAAGGTGGAAAACAATGCGTGCCCCTTCCTTTGATAAAGGCAGTATGATACTTGCTGACGGGCTTATCCTTGCCACCGATGGTAATAAAAGCTTGTATCTCATACAGCCTGATCCTTCAGGATTCAAGTCCCTGGCTTCTGCTGAGCTGCTTGACATGGGTCAGAACTGGGCTCCAATTGCCCTCGTCGATGGCAAACTACTGATACGCGATCAGAAAAAAATGGTGTGTGTTAAAGTAAGCAGATAAAAAACACACATTTTCTTATCTTGCGAGTTTAATTAAAGCAGTTTAAATATGATTTCATTAAAGACTAGAATTTATTGCTTTCTTTTGTTTGTATTTATTACAACAAGCACATTATCAGGTCAATCAGTATATGGTTTTCGTGGTGAGGACAGAACAGGTATTTATGAGGAGACAGGTTTGTTAAAGGTATGGCCTGCAAGCGGACCGAAGCTTCTCTGGGAAGCAGAAGGAATTGGCATAGGATACTCCAGTGCTACTGTAACGAATGATGCCGTTTATATTACCGGTATCCGGGGAGATAAGGATGTACTTACAGCTTTTACCCAGGACGGAAAGAAGAAGTGGGAGGTTGAATACGGGTCCGTGCTGAAGGTCCAGAATTATCCGGAAAGCCGCTGTACGCCTACCGTATATGGTGACAAAATATTCCTGGTAAGCGGTTCGGGTGAACTTACCTGTGTTTCAACGAATGGAAAAGTACTGTGGTCACTGGATGTTTTTAAAAAGTATAGTTCTCCGGTTCCCCGGTTCGGAATATCTGAATCACCTGTTGTTGTGGATAACAAAGTAATAATGACACCGGGAGGCAATTTAACTACAATGGTTGCCTTCAGTGCTGATAACGGAAATGTGGTATGGGAATCAGAATCGTTAAGGGAGGAGGCTCAGTATGTAAACCCCCTTCTTATCGAAAGAGCCGGTAAAAAGATTATTATCACACATACCCCAACTTTAATAATCGCTGTAAATTCAGCAGACGGAAAAATAATCTGGAAATTCAATTTCAAATCAGTAAATGCCAATCCCCAGGACGGCCGTAACTATATTCAAACGCCTATTTATAAGGATGGCTACCTGTTTGCTGCCAACGGCTATGGACAGACAGCCGCAAAGATCAGGATATTTGATGACAGGGACCCTGAACTCGTATGGAAAAACCCTGAATTCAATCCACATGTCGGAGGAATGGTCCTTATCGGGAATTATCTATACGGCTCAACACATGATAACAATTCAATGGGCAGGTGGATATGTGCTGACTGGACCACCGGAAAAACAATGTGGATTACAAGGTGGTACAATAAAGGATCAGTCATTGCTGCTGACGGAATGCTTTATTTCTATGAAGAAAGATGGGGCCATGTAGGTCTTGTGAAGCCTGACAGTGAAAAGTTCAATCTGGTAAGCGAATTCCAGGTTGAAAAGGGAACAGGACCTTACTGGGCACACCCGGTAATAGATAAAGGCAGGCTCTTCGTAAGGCACGGCGATTACCTTGCTGTTTATTCACTGAAGAAATAATAATGAAATACTGCATAAGGGATTGATAATCTGAAGTAAAATTTGATACCGGATTTCTTAAATAAAAGGATCGTAACAGGAATTACTTCTGTAATTTTTGGTGCCGTACTGATATGGTGGCTGGCAGGATCTCATTATCCTGCAGATGTTGTGGAGAGAGTTGCCGGTATGGATAACAGACCTAAAATTGAGCCACGACCTGATATTGTTGTTATAGGGGAATTCTTTGATACTATCAATCTTCCTGATGAAAATGAATATGCTTATGGGCACTGGCCACATTTCAGGGGTCCGTTTTTTGATAACATAAACCATGATACCATCCCCCTCGCTGAATCGTGGGATTCAACGGGCCCTCCCCTGGCCTGGAAATTAACACTTGGGGAGGGATATGCAGGTCCTGCCGTGTATGACGGCAAAGTCTACGTTATGGATTATAATGAAAGACGAAAAGCAGATATGTTAAGATGCTTTTCATTGAAATCAGGTACTGAGCTCTGGAGAAGATGGTATTATGTGGATGTCAAGAGAAACCATGGCTATTCAAGGACAGTTCCCTCAGTAACAGATAAATATATTGTAACCATAGGGCCAAGATCGCATGTAATGTGCATGGACCGGCAATCAGGTGACCTCCTGTGGACACTCGACATGGAGAAGGAGTTCGGTATAGCAGGGACCACAAAAGGTAAAGTAACTCCCGACTGGTACACAGGTCAGTGTCCACTGATAGATAATGATGTCGCAATACTGGCGCCAGGAGGCAGGGCGCTTATGATAGGAGTCGATTGTGCAACAGGCGATGAGCTGTGGAGGACTCCTAACAGGGACTCGCTGAGGATGTCGCACGGATCAATCATGCCAATGGTTCTGCATGGTAAAAAGATGTACGTGTATAATGCTATCGGCGGTGTTTGCGGAGTATCAGCAGATAATGCAGACAGAGGAAAACTTCTCTGGCTGACAAAAGAATGGAATCCGGCAACAACAGCCGCCTCTCCCCTGTTTTTGGGCAACAATGAAATAGCAGTCTTCGGAGCCTACGGTGCCGGAGGAGCACGTTTAAGGGTAAATTATGACGGATCATCCTTTTCTGCTGAAGTTGTTGAAATGCACAAGCCAATGGATGGAATAGCCAGTGACCAGCATACGCCGATAATAACCGGCGACCTGGTATGGTCAGTTTTACCTGAAAATGCAGGTGCATTGAAAAAACAACTGGTCTGCTATAATATCTCCGACCTTACCACTCCTGTCTGGACAAGCGGAAAGGAGTACAGGTTCGGCCGCGGCCTCGGACCCTATATTGTCAGCGGCGACAGGCTGTTCCTGCTTGATGATGATGCAGTTTTATATATTTTTAAGCTGGAAGCGTCGGGTGCTTCACTGACAGCAACATACAAGATACTTGACGGCATTGAAGCCTGGGCTCCGATGGCCCTGACGGGTAACTACCTCATTATGAGGGATTCGAGAACAATGGTTGCACTTTTTGTCGGTAAAGAGAATCAGTTATGAACAGAAAGAAATACGTAGCTTTATTCTCGCTGATCATCATCCTGTCATTTATAGGTTATATTGTTTATGATAGTATCAGGCCCGGGAACATTGCAACACAAGAATCCGGAGCGGAAAATGATGAAAACAAACCGCCCGACAAATGGAAAATACTGAAGGAGGTCTATGTAAGGGAAGGTCTCAAAGCAATAGCACTTTCTCCGGATGGTGATATTTACCTCGGCGGTGATTCCTTTGTATCGTGCTATGATCAGGATCTGAGTAAAACCTGGAGTCTTGAAACTCCTGAAAAGATAACAGCTATTACTGTATATAATGATACTGTTTATGCAACGTCAGAAGAACTGATATTCCTGTTGAATATGGATGGCAGGATGATCGGTGAACTGGGACCATATGAAGCAAATTGTCTTATAACTTCTGTTTCAGCAAATAAAGATTACCTGGCAATTGCTGATGCAGGTAACAAAATTGTGTTTATCTTAAAAAAAGACGGGGAAGTCGTTTCGATGATCGGTCATTTCGGAGAGAAGTTACTTATTCCGAGTCCATATTTTGATGTAAGCCTGACCGATGATAATGAGCTCTTTATGGCACAGACAGGCAG
>ERZ795057.134-NODE-134-length-77174-cov-7.449474_pt1 | contig 77174 bp, 80 predicted proteins | sample MGYA00375141_ERZ795057 | MGnify/ENA primary metagenome ERZ795057 (study PRJEB30186, sample SAMN05720163) | activated sludge metagenome | isolation source: Anaerobic digester | place: Hong Kong | collected 2015-01-26 ...
CTGTTCCAAAAGATGGATTTTTCTGTTTGAATCAATTGTATGAGATACCGGCATTCCGTTTTGCTCCAGCCGGTATGACAAAAAAATACTTTTGGGACAGCCTGTAACGGTAATTTGGCATTACTTTAATATCCGGATGGTACGGGTGATTAAATTCTGTGTCAAGGATTATAGCTTAAATCAGAGCGGCATAAGTTAATGTAAAATTACAATATACGTTACCGGGCCGGCCTTAATTGAAATAATACTGTCCGGATACAATTAAAATCTGTTACAGACATATTTTTTCACCCTTTTTCGTTTTTCAGACACTTTTATTATGTCATTGCCGGTTTTTAAAATGACTATTAGAGGTGCTCAAAAAGATAAAGCAGGCTGTATTTCAGTCTGATATATAAGATAAGGAGAATTTTATGAAAAAAAAGGTAAGGGAAATTACAGATAAGGTTCTGGTTCTGAAACCTTTTCTGAAATTTCTGTCAGAGGGGAGGCTTTTCAAACTGGGGTTTGCATGGTTTTTAAGAATTCTTGCCGCGGTATTTGCAATAGGATTTCTTGTTGAATGGATAGGTATGTGGAGTGATGTTTTTAAAATGTCAGGCGCAATGGTTCTTGTTCTTACCATTATAATGTTTTTAGCTGTCGCAACTGCTTTCGGGATTATTAATCTTGTACTGGTTAAAGCTGATGAGGTTGCAGCTCTTCCCGAGACAAAAGATTATATTGTTATTCCGATTTCTGTTCTTTTCCTGAAACTCATTGGTGAAGTTTCTGTTTTCATGTGTACTCTCTTCGGTGTTTCAGGATTTCTGGTTTCCCTGACAAAAGAGGGTAAGATGTTCCTTAAAATGGTCCCCTTTTTCAGCGGTTCAGGATTTGAGGCTGGTATTACAGGACTTATTACAGCGCTCATAGTCGGATTCCTGTCGTTATTTGTCTGGTATCTGGTTGCTGAACAGATTGGCGTACTGGCGGATATAGCGAGAAATACAAAGAAAAATTAAGGGGTTCACGCATTAACTTTTTTAATATTTCTGACAGAAATATTTATTTAAAAAGAAAAAAAGTTGAAATCACCTGTATAAAATGCCTGCCTGTAGCAGGCATTTTGTATTTCAGGAGAGCGGAATGAAAATCTGCAGTATAGCAAGCAGCAGCAGCGGCAACTCAATCTATGTTGGCACAGATTCCACGCATATACTGATAGATTCAGGGATAAGCGGCAAAAGGCTTAAGGCGGGCCTTGATGTAATAGGCATTGACCCTTCAGAGATAGATGCAGTCCTGATAACCCACGAGCACAGCGATCATATCAAGGGGCTCGGTGTTGTTTCAAGAAGGTACGGTATACCGATATATGCCACGGAACGGACCTGGAGCAAAATACAGACTTCAGGGCTTACCGGTAACATAGATGAAGGGCTGTTTCATGAAATAGTTCCTGATACCGATTTTTTCATTAATGACGTGATAATTCACCCCTTTAACTCCTTTCATGATGCGGTGCAGCCGGTATGCTATACCTTCAGAAAAGGGGGAAAGAAGATCTCAGTTGCCACAGACCTGGGGTGTTACAACAGCTATATAGCGGACAAGATAAAAGATTCCGATCTCCTTTTTATTGAGGCAAACCATGACATTGATATGCTTAAAAAAGGGAGTTATCCTTATTACCTGAAAAAGAGAATCCTCAGTGACACGGGCCACCTTTCGAATGAGATGTCGGCCAGACTTATCTCCGAGGTGATGCATGAAAATCTCCGTTACGTGGTGCTGGGGCATCTGAGTAAAGAGAACAATATCCCTGAACTGGCACGTGAGACGGTACTCTCCGGGGTTTCCTCCTGCTGTGCCTCTCTGCCGCAATGTACTGAATTTATTGTTTCAGAGAAAGAATCTGTCTCCCCGCTTATTGAAATATAGCTTTAACCATTTTCTATATTTCCTGCTGGTGTATTTTATTGTTCAGCGGAAATTCTTTTGATTTAAAGTTGAATTATATTTCTTATTGACATCCGGTTTTGTTTATTTTTAATATATTACTATGATTGATATAAATAAACAGGTATCTTTCTGGCGTCAGGGAGCTTCTGAAGATCTTGAAGTGGCACGTGAACTTATTTTGAATAAAAGAGCACGTCATGGTTTGTTCTTTCTTCATCTCTCTCTGGAAAAACTGATAAAAGCTCATGTGTGCAAAAATACAAATGATATTGCACCGAGAATTCATAATTTAATACGTCTTTCCGAGGCGGCATCACTATTTTTTGAACAGCGTTTTACTGACCTGCTTGCTGAATTAAATGCCTTCAATATCGAAGGACGATATCCGGATTCCACAATTGTTCCTGTGTCTCAGGGAGAAGCAAATGATTATCTGAAGCGTGCTGAAGAGGTTTTTACATGGTTGATGAATCAATTATAGCAGTCGTAAGAGACTATTTAAAGAAACTCTCGGACGCAGGATTCGAAGATTGTTTTGCTGTAGTTTATGGATCATATTATACTGGTAATAATAATTTCTGGAGCGATATAGATTTGCTTGTTGTCTCCCCTGTATTTGATTCAGGGGTTAAAAGGGAACATGTTAACATGCTCTGGAGAATCGCAGCCGGTACGGACAGCCGCATTGAGCCTGTTCCTGTTGGCAGGATGCAGTATTACATGGATGATGGAAACGCTATTATTGAAATTGCTCGCCGTAACGGTCAGGTTATATCACCTGCTGCATGAAATTTAAGTAAAAAACAATATTCCTTCCTGTTTCAGAGAAAGAATCTGTCTCCCCGCTTATTGAAATATAAAACAATTGTAATATTTTTCTTGACAGTTTAACTGTAAATTTTTTATTTACATATATTGTACTGTACCGGGCTTTGCTGATTTTATCGTGTTTTACCCCGGCGGAATGGTTAGATTATATTTACAGGTTAAAGGCTGCCGGCCTGAAGGCATTATTAATATACCAGGGAGGATATCGTAATGATTAAATATGAAAAAACAGACCTTCACAAGGTTGATGAAAATGTATTCAAACTTATAGGTTCAGACTGGATGCTTATTACAGCGGGAACTGCCGATTCTTTCAATACTATGACAGCTTCATGGGGAGGGCTCGGGGTCTTATGGAACAGACCTGTCTCATATATTTTTGTCAGGCCCGCACGGTATACCTATGAGTTCATGGAGAAGAATAAAACATTTTCTCTCTCCTTTTTTGAAGAGAAACACAGAAAGGCCCTCTCTATCTGCGGTACCAAGTCGGGGCGTGATACTGACAAAGTAAAAGAGGCGGGGCTCACTCCTGTTGTGTCTGAAGCCGGTATTGTTCATTTCGATGAGGCCAAACTTGTGCTGGAGTGTACCAAGCTTTATTACCAGGATATTGATCCTGCAAATTTTCTCGACCCGTCAATTAAAAGTTTGTATGATAACGACTATCACAGGTTTTATATAGGAGAGATTACGGCTGTAATTAAAAAGATGGAAGCTGCCGCGTATCCGCAGACCCATGTTTAAGTTGTATTGTTTCCGGTGATAATTCCTGAATTTATTTTAGTGTAAAAAGTAAAAATCATATACCCCCGCCGCCTTCGGCGGCGGGGGTATATGATTTTTTACCTGAAATAAATTAAGGTATAAAAACGGATGTTATTCATTATAGTCTTTTATTTTTTATGTAACAAAAAATATACAGTTGTATCAGAAATATCTTGTAATTTGCCGTGTTTCCGGCTTTAATGTTTTTTATCAGCATTAAATCTTATACTCTCTAAATGTCTCAGTCCGCTGGGGCATTTCAGTTTATATTGCTAACTATTTTTTATTATACAGGAGGTTGTCCTTCCATGATCAATGTTGATGGTCTTTCTAAATCTTACGGGGATTTTAAGGCCGTGGATGACATTTCATTCATGATACGGGACGGGGAGATTACAGGTCTCCTGGGGCCCAACGGTGCGGGGAAAACAACCACGCTCCGTATGCTGAGCTGCTATCTCTCACCTGACAGCGGTTCAATTAAAGTTGATGAAAAAAACAGTGCGGAGAATTCTCTCGATATCAAGAGGATGATAGGATATCTCCCCGAGTCTGCGCCTCTCTATGGTGACATGATGGTTTATGATTACCTTAAATATGTTGCGGAATTGCGCGGCGTTACCGGCGAAGAGAGAATATCAGAAGTCGCTTCGATTTGCCGTATCAGAGATGTTATGCACAAGAACATTAATGAGCTTTCAAAAGGGTATAAGCAGCGCGTAGGGCTTGCCCACGCGATGATGCATGATCCTGATATACTTATACTTGATGAGCCGACTTCAGGGCTTGACCCCATTGAAATTGTTGAGATCAGGAACCTGATAAAGGAACTGGGAAAGAAAAAAACAGTTATCCTTTCAACTCATATACTCTCCGAGGTAGAGGCAACGTGCGACAGGGTCATTATTATTAACCGGGGACGGATTGTCGCGGATGACAGTACTGAAAACCTTCAGTCCGCTGTAAAGGGGGACAAGGACATAATTTTACGGGTGTCAGGGACAGACTTCAGCGGGCTTAAAGAGGCTGTTTACGGAATAGACGGTGTCAAGAACGTGGCCAGTATTGATGGTGAGGAGTTTACCTCTGCCGTGCTTACTGTGGACCACCAGGTTGAGATCCGGCCTGAACTTTTCAGAGCCGCCGTGCAGAACAACTGGGTGATCTACGAAATGAAGCAGGAGCACCTGAGCCTTGAGAATGTCTTCAGGGAACTCACTACGGGAGGGGAAGATGAAAGGGTTAAATGAATCCCTCATTATAATGAGGAAGGAACTGAAGGGGTATTTTAACAGCCCCATTGCATATATAGTTATCACGGTATTTCTTGCGTTTACCGGTTTTTTCTTTTTCAAGGATTTTTTTTATTATAACCAGGCTGAGATGAGGGGGCTGTTCCAGACTCTGCCTCTCATGCTCTCTTTTGTCGTGCCTGCTGTTACGATGAAGCTCTTCGCCGAAGAGCGGCAGACGGGCTCCTTTGAGATTCTCATGACACTCCCTGTTTCGGCATGGGACGCTGTTCTCGGGAAGTTTTTCGCGGGTACGGTTTTTGCCGCTGTTATGCTCTCTCCCACGCTGATTTATCTTGTCACGGTGTTTCTCGTGGGTTCGCCTGATCCCGGCCCGGTGATAGGGGGATATATAGGGGCGGTTTTCCTGGCCGCGGCCTATACTTCAATAGGCCTCCTTACGTCCTCTTTCACCAGGAACCAGATCGTTTCATTTATTATATCATGGGCAGCCTGTTTCCTTCTATGGATACTTGACAAGGTTATCATATTCCTCCCTGCAAAACTCGGTTTTCTTTCATATCTGGGGAGCGATTTCCATTTTCAGAATATAGCAAGGGGAATTATAGATTCCAGGGACCTGATTTATTTCGCATCTGTCTGTGCCATTTCTCTGATGTTCACAGTGAAGACCATTGAGGAGAGGAGATAATTTATGGCATTAAAAGATAAATTTTCAGAATTCGGAAAAAAAATCAGCGGCAGCTTTAAGGCGGACGAGAAAAAGGCCCAGTTTTATGTAAATATAGTGATAATAATATTATTAAATGTTGCCGCTGCGGCCTTCACGCTCCGCATTGACCTTACACGAAATGACACATACTCTCTTTCGAAAAGAAGCAAAGAGATTGTATCAGGCCTTGACGAGAAGCTGAAGATAAAGGTATTCTTCTCAGAAGACCTGCCGGCGGAACATGCGGCTGTGTCCCGTTACCTCAAAGATCTTCTGGAGGAGTATGATTATTACGGGAACAGGAATTTTTCCTATGAAGTAGTGGAAGGCGACAAACTTGAAGTCCAGGCTCAGGAGTACGGCATTACCCCGATCCAGAGCAGGGAGTTTGGCAATGACCAGTTGAAGATGCGCAGCGTCTACATGGGGGTCGTGATACAGCATGCTGACCTCATTGAAAAGATCAACTCCCTTACCACTACAGTTGGGCTTGAGCATGAGATTACATCCCGCATAGCAAAGATGACCGGGAAGATTGACGCGCTCCTTAAAATGAAAGAGCCGATAACCCTTACCCTGTACCTGGATTCAAGGCTCAGGGAACTTCCCATTGACGGTATTACAAAGGTCGAGGACCTGGTGAAGGGAGCTGTTGCAAAGAGCAACCTGAGAAATTACGGTAAAATTGAATTCAGAGTTATAGATACACTGACAGCTGAAAAGCCTGCTGAACTTGCAGCAAAGTTCGGGATTGCGCGTCTCCAGTGGGGAGCCGTTAGAGGAAGGAGCGGAAGAACTGTCCCTGCAGGGGAGGGGCTTTTCGGAATTGTTGTTCAGGGGAACGGTAAGTTCAGGAAGATCGATCTTGATGTTGTGCCCACGATTTTCGGCACAAATGTTATTAACGGCCTTGATAAGATGGATGACAGGATAAATACCGCTGTGAGCGGCATCCTTAATGTGAGCGCGAGAATCGGTTATGTAAGGGGGCATGGAATACCTGAACTCTCCGACAGAAGGACAGCTGAGGGGGCCGGGCTCTTTTCAGATATTATATCTGACATGTATGAGCCTGTGGAGATAGACCTGGCGTCAGGGAATATCCCGGACGACATCAGTCTCCTCATTATAAACGGGCCTACTGAACCGCTTGCTGAAATTGAAAAGTTCAGGGTGGACCAGTTCCTCATGCAGGGGAAATCGGTACTCCTTTTCGTGAATTCATTTCTTGAGATAAACAACCGGCAGATGCAGCTAATGGGGGGGCAGCCCATGGTTGTGCCTGTGAACAACGGGCTTGACGATATGCTCGCGTCCTATGGCGTAAAGGTCAATAAAAGCGTTGTGCTGGACAGGAGCTGTACAAAGGTCAACCTGGGGAACATGATAAGTGATTACCCTCTGATGCCGCTTGTTGTTAAAAAGGGGCTGAATAGAAAGAGTGTAATTACCCGTTACATAAACAGCGCCCTGTTCTTCAAGAGTTCACCTGTCGAAATTGACAGCAGTATAAAGGATAAAGGCACGGCTGCCGAGGTGCTGGTGTCAACATCACCTGAAAGCTGGCTCATGGAGGGGAGGATTAATTTTAACCCGATGTTCATGACACCTCCTCCTGCTGATAAATTCAAAAGCAGTGACGTTGCAGTAATACTTTCAGGGAAGTTTGAAAGTTTCTACAGGGGTAAGGATGTTCCTGCTGATAAAGGTTCAAAAAGAAGGGGCACTCTTACTTCAGAGAAGAGGCTTGAGTCCACAATAGGTTCAGGCAGCAGCAGGCTCCTTGTTGTGGGCACATCGGATATTACGTCGTCAGGTTTCATCAACCATTCGAGAAGGATTCTCGCAGGTACAGGTTCGGGGGAGGCTTTTTCCAACGATATACTTCTTCATTCAATGATAGATTACCTGGCAGGGAACCTTTATGTGCCTGAAATGAAGAGCAAGAGCCTTGATTATAATCCCCTTATAAGAACGGGTGATAATACAAGGTTTATGCTCAAGGTGATAAATATAGGCCTTGTCCCTCTCTTCGTGATAATTACCGGCTTCATCGTGTGGAGAAGAAGACTATCAAGGCGCAGATCAATAGAAAAAATTTTCGGAGGAGCTGATAGCGTATGAACAGAAAACTCCTTGTAAGCCTGGGGATCGTTGTTTTCCTCATCGCTGTAATTGTGATAAATAAATGGGAGCCCGGAAGCGGAGTAAAGGGCCCGGGGGTAATTGAAACTCCCGCGGATGAGATCTCTGTCAGGGCAGAAGGTTATTCCCTTAAACTTGTAAAGTCAGGTGACAGATGGCTTATAAATGATCAGAAGTACCCGGCTGATACGGGCCTGGTTACTGACCTGGAAAAAAAGGTAAGTGAAGTTAAACTCCTTGATTTAATTTCGGAAAAAGGTTATTTTAATAAATATGACCTTGCGGAAGATAAAGGGGTTGAGGTGACATTATCGGCAGGGGGTAAACAGCTCCGGAAACTGATGATAGGTAAGCAGGGCCTGACAAACAGCCAGGTCTACGTAAGGATAGATGATTCAAATGAGGTATATCTCGCTTCAGGTCTGACATCAGAAGAGATGAGGCCTGAAGCTGATACTCTCAGGGACAGAAAGATCCTTGAGGTAAGTGTAGATGAGGTTGCTTCATTTGTTATAAATTATAAAGGGAGGGAATTCTTTTTCCTTAAAGAAGACAAAAAGGTGGAGGCCGCGGATACTCAGGAAGATGAAAAGAAATCCGCTCCTGCAGAAGCATTATGGGTATGCAAAGGTTTTGAATCTGTTAAACTTGACAGCAGGAGGATAAATAATATTCTCCGCTCCTTTTCACCTTTAAGAGCCGCGTCTTTTCCTGATACGCCTGTAACCGGAAGTATATTATGTACTGTAAAGATCAATACACCCGGGAAGGAGTATAATCTTAAAATTTACAGCAAAAAGGAAAAGGAGATGTATTTTGCCGTATCTCCTGAAAGTCCATATGTTTTCACACTTGGCGGATGGCAGACTGAAAAGTTTTTTATAAAGGATATAAAGGATTTTGAAAAAAAGAAGGATGCAAAATAAAGCTTAGCAGGGGGGTGACCATATGTCGGATGAAATGAACAATCTTGAAAACCAGATAATACTTGCCCATGAGTTCAGGCCTGAGGCAATGACCATAATACCGATATCCCAGAGGCCTATATTTCCGGGCATGATGATACCTCTGATACTCACAGGGGACATTATGATAGAAAGCGCCCAGGAAATCCTGGACTCTCCCCATAAAATCGGCGGGGTTGTACTGATTAAAAACCAGCATGACGGCATGGCCAAGACCGAGGACCTTTATACGATAGGTGTGGCAGTAAAGATAATAAAGATAACACCTGTTGATGAGAAGACTGTGCAGGTGATGCTTAATGCCCTTGGCCGCTTTACATATGACAGTACAATTCAGAACGGCCCTGTGATAAGGTGGAAGGTTGACAACTATTACGAGGACGAGTTCAAGCCCACTGACGAGATGAAGGCCTATTCAATGGCTATAATAAGCTCGGTGAAAGAACTGATTAAAACAAATTCTCTTTTTCAGGAGGAGCTTAAACTTTTTCTCAACAGGTTCAGCGTTGAAGACCCGGGGAAACTTGCAGATTTTGTCGCTTCAATGACTACTGCTGAATCCGGCGAGATTCAGGAGGTGCTTGAAACTTTCGATGTGCGCCAGCGGGTCAAAAAGGTCCTCATACTCCTCAAGAAGGAGATAGAGCTTAATAAGCTTCAGAAAAAGATAACCCAGCAGATAGAGGAGAGGATTTCAAAGCAGCAGAAGGAGTTTTTCCTTAAAGAGCAGCTGAAGGAGATCAAAAAAGAACTGGGCCTTGAAAAGGATGAAAAATCGTCAGAGATCGAAAAGTTCGAGGAGAGGATTGCCCAGCTGAAGCTTTCAGAAGAGGCTGCGAACAAGATAGACGAGGAGATGAATAAGATGAGGCTCCTGGAGCCCCATTCAGCTGAATACGGTGTAAGCAGAAATTATCTCGACTGGCTCACTGCTCTTCCCTGGGGCGTGTTTTCCGAGGACAATTACGATATAGAGAAGGCCAGGCAGATACTGAATCGTGATCACTACGGACTTGACGATATAAAGGAGAGAATCCTTGAATTTATAGCCACAGGTAAAATGAAGGGGAATATCTCCGGTTCTATAATATGTTTCATCGGCCCTCCCGGGGTGGGGAAGACCTCTATCGGGAAGTCAGTGGCCGAGGCCCTTAACAGGAAATTTTTCCGGTTCTCCCTGGGCGGTATGCGGGATGAGGCCGAGATCAAGGGGCACAGGAGGACCTATATCGGCGCCATGCCCGGTAAGCTGATACAGAGCCTTAAAACTGTTGGAGTGGCTAACCCTGTAATCATGCTTGATGAGATAGACAAGATTGGAGCAAGCTTTCAGGGAGACCCGGCATCAGCCCTTCTGGAGGTTCTTGATCCCGAGCAGAACAAGGATTTTCTTGACCACTATATGGACGTGAGGTTTGACCTCTCCAACGTTCTTTTTATTGCAACGGCAAACACAATGGATACCATACCTGCGCCGCTCTTTGACAGGATGGAGATAATGAAGCTCTCAGGCTATATCCTTGAAGAGAAACTGCAGATTGCCCGTAAGTACCTTGTGAGCAAGCAGCTGAAGGCCCACGGTATGAAAAAAGGGATGGTTACCATTGATAACAAGGCTATTAAGGGGATGATTGACAAATACGCCAGGGAAGCGGGGGTTCGCTCTCTTGAGAACAATATCAAGAAGGTGATGCGGAAGGCGACACGGAAATTCGCTGAAGGTGAAAAGGGGACCATCGCGGTCACTGATAAAAATCTTGAGGAATTCCTGGGGAAACCGAGATTTACAGACGAGTCACTTTACAACAAGAGTATACCCGGTGTAGTTATGGGGCTTGCCTGGACAAGCATGGGCGGTACGACCCTGTATATAGAGTCAACGGCTATACATACCAAGAACAAGGGATTTAAGCAGACCGGGCAGCTCAAGGACGTAATGCGTGAATCCTCTGAAATTGCCTATACCTACATACAGTCCAGGGCTGAGGATTACGGGATTCCAGCCGATTATTTCCCGAACCATTTTATACACCTTCATGTTCCGGCCGGAGCGACCCCGAAGGATGGTCCGTCCGCAGGTATAACAATGGCCACATCGCTTTACTCTCTTGCGAAGGGCAAGCCTATCAAGAAAAACGTAGCCATGACAGGTGAACTTACAGTGACAGGCAAGGTGCTTCCCATAGGGGGAGTGAAGGAGAAGACCATTGCTGCGAAAAAAGCGAAGGTGAAAACCATAATCTATCCTTATGAAAACAAAAAGGATTTTGAGGAACTTCCTGAGTATATCAAAAAAGGGCTGGATGCCCATTTCGTGAATTACTTTGATGAGGTTCTGGAGATAGTATATTAAAAAAGAATTATCTCGCGGAGGCGTAGAGGCGCAAAGTAAAGAAAATAAGGAATAAAAAAATAAACACAGATTTTCGCAGATAAAGATGAATTGTTACAGATATTTATTATAAAACATCCGTGTCCATCTGTGTTAAATTTTAAAATTCTGCCCCTTCTGGCGTTTTACCACATCTCTCCCTTTTACGGGGGAGACTCAGAGGGGAAAAAATTTTTATGCCCCCGAAAAAAATATTTTTATTATTGTTGACATAAGATCAGGGCGAATGTATTTAGTCATACATAAGTTATTGCTAATGATGCCCAGGTGGTGGAATTGGTAGACACGCATGGTTGAGGGCCATGTGAGATTTTCTCGTGTGGGTTCAAGTCCCGCTCTGGGCAATAACGAAAAGCTGGCTGAAATAATTCAGGCAGCTTTTTTTATTGATTAAAAAATAAAAACATATTTATAATTTCGAGTAATTGAATAAAAAAAGAAAAATATTCTCTCGCTAATCCGAGGAGCCGCAAAGGGAAAGCGGATTAAAAAAGAATAAAATGAATTTTTAACACGGATTGAAACAGATAAAAAAGGGTGTTTATAAAATAAAATATCCGTGCAATCTGTGTTAAATTTTAAAATTTAGCGCCTTTGCGAGAGATAATAGGAGAATATAAATGGAAAGAACTCTTTCAATAATCAAGCCTGACGGTATAAAAAAGAACATTGTGGGTGAAATAATAAGGCGATTTGAAACTGCGGGTATGAGGATCGCGGCAATAAAGAAGGTTCACATGTCGAAGAGCGTTGCTGAAGGGTTTTATGCTGTACATAAAGGGAAACCCTTTTATGATGAACTTACAGATTTCATGTCAGAGGGGCCTGTGGTACTCATGGTGCTTGAAGGCGAAGGGGCGATTGCTCTTAACCGTAAACTTATGGGCGCGACAAATTTCAAAGAGGCTGATCCCGGTACAATCAGGGCTGATTTTGCCACAAGCATACAGTTTAATGTAGTACACGGTTCAGACGCACCTGAAACTGCGGCTTTTGAAATCGGTTATTTTTTTGCTGAGACCGAAATATTTTAATTTTATCATCCGGGCTGCCTGGTAATTTGGCTCATGTCATCACAAGGAGACCGGAGGTCGACGTGGTGATCTGTTTTATTGTTGCAGCAGTGTCATGAATTTGTTGAATTTTAAAGTAAAAGATATGATCTCTATGCAGATTGCCGCGGTGCCATGCGCCTTGCAATGACTCTGTCTTTTGGGTAGCCATCATTTAGATTTTTAATTGTGAATAGTATATGTATAAATTGTTTATTGACAAAGAAGGGATGTTAAATTATCAGGTTACAGATCATGCATGGAAAGGTGTCCGAGAGGCCGAAGGAGCACGGTTGGAAACCGTGTGTTGCGCAAGTAACCGGGGGTTCGAATCCCCCCCTTTCCGAATAATTGAGGCTGGTTAACATATCAATGGCATACCAGGTAATAGCCCGCAAATGGCGCCCACAGGCATTCAGTGAAGTAGTCTTCCAGGAACATGTTTCAAAGACAATCCAGAACAGTATAAAACAGGGGAGGACATCTCACGCCTACCTTTTCTCCGGCCCCCGCGGCGTGGGGAAGACCACCATGGCGAGGATACTGGCCAAGGCCCTTAACTGTGTTCACGGACCCACTGCTGAACCGTGCGGTGTATGCGAAAACTGCATTGAAATAAAGCAGGGGGTCTCCTTCGACGTAATAGAGATAGACGGCGCCTCGAATAACGGGGTGGATAACATCCGTGAACTGCGGGAAAACGTGAACTTCGCTCCTGCAAAATCGAAATATAAAATATATATAATAGATGAAGTCCACATGGTTACAACAGCGGCGTTCAATGCGCTGCTTAAAACACTGGAGGAACCCCCTCCGCACATAGTGTTTATATTTGCTACAACTGAAATTCATAAGATACCTGATACAATACTTTCGCGCTGCCAGAAGTATTTTTTTAAGAAGATCCCCATCGAGGTGGTTGTGAACCATCTTTCGGGGATTGTTAAGAAGGAGGGGTACAATATATCCGCAAACGCCCTCTACCCCGTGGCGCGTATAGCTGACGGCTCCATGAGGGACGCGCAATCGCTTCTTGAACAGGTCATCTCCTTCTCAGGGCTTTCAACAGGTGACAGCACCGAGATCTCCGAGCAGGACGCCCTTGCGATACTTGGCGTTGTGCCCACCGAGAGCTATATAAGGCTTTTTAATTATATCCAGGTCTCTGACAGGAAGGGGATTATTGCCGAAGTGGAGAGGATCGTATCAACAGGGATCGATATATCCCGGTATTCATCCGGTCTTGTTGACGCAGTGAGATCTCTTCGCCTTATACGCAACGGGATTGATCTTCAAAACCTTCTGGGCCTTTCTCCTGATGAGATTAATGGCCTTAAATCCTCCTCTTCCGGTTTTGGAGATGAGGAGCTTTCAAGGATTTTTAAAATAGCAGCGGAACTTGTGAAGAACCTCAGGTTTTCAGGTAACGACAGGGTTTATCTTGAGATGGCCCTTCTCGATATGGCTGCTGTGATAGATACACCCTCAATCGCTGATATAATAAAAAGGCTTGAAGAGGGGGGAGGGGCCCATGCAGGAGGGGAAACGCAGCCCGGGTCTTCTGCATCCGGTGATAAGTCACCTGCGCCGGGGAAAGCCTCTGCTCCCCGGGATGAAAAGCCGCTTTCAATGGAGGATGCCTGGGCCGGAATGCTTGCAGAGATGGAGCTTAAAAAAAGTACGCTTCACCTTATACTCCGCCCTGCGGTTATGCGGAATGAATCCGGTAATGTAATATTGAGCTACCCGGAGGGTATAGATTCATCGAACTACATTAAGGCCCTGGATGCCGGAACTCTTGCTTTAATAGAAAACAGGCTTTCAGCAAAGACAGGCGTAAAGGTCAGGGTGAAAGTCATCGGTGATGCCGTGCAGGTTCCCCCGTCGGAAAAAGCAGATGCCGGAACACCGGAAAGGGAACCTGAAGCCGATAATTCGCCGGCTCCGGAGGCTGAGATGGTCCGCACTCCTGAAACCGGGGATTTTGCAGTGGAAAGTCAGGCAGTACAGAAGATACAAAATGCCTTTTACGGGCAGATTATAAAAAAAGGAGAATAGTTATGCTGAAAGGTCTTGGCGATATCGGGAACCTGATGAAGATGCAGAAGGAGATGAAAAACATCCAGAAAAAGATCCAGAAGACAAAAGTCGACGGTGAAAGTTCAGACGGAAGCGTAAAAGCAGTTGTTAATGGTGAGTTCAGCCTTCTCGATATATCGATAAGTGAAGATCTTATTAAGACAGGTGATGTTAAGAAGATCGAAAAGATGGTTTATTCAGCCGTAAATGATGCAGTTAATAAGGCAAGGGAATTTTCCGCTGAAGAGATGAAGAAGATCGCGGGCGGAATGGACCTGGGAAGCCTGTTTAAATAAATACGGAGACGAATTTTGGCAGGCCCGTCACATTATCTTGAAAGAGTAACCCGGGAGTTCTCAAAACTGCCGGGGATAGGGCATAAGAGCGCTTCAAGGATAGCCTTTCACCTCCTCAAACTGGGTAGCGGTGAAATAGACGCACTTTTACGCTCGATAACGGAACTTAAAGAGAATATCAGGTTCTGCGATATATGCGGAGGGATCTCTGACAGCGAAATATGCTCAATCTGTTCCGACTCAGGGAGGTTGAAGGATATAATATGCGTCGTGGAGGGGGCCAGGGATATACTGACCATTGAGGCTGCAGGGGGGTATAACGGAGTTTACCATGTACTTTCCGGCCTGATATCCCCGCTGGACGGTGTAGGGCCTGATGATCTTAATATAAGCTCACTTATAAGCAGGTGCGGGAGCAGTAATCCGACAGAGATAATTATGGCGCTTAGCCCCACTATTGAAGGGGACGCCACAACGCTTTATCTTGCATCCCTGATAACCCCGCTGGGGATCAATGTTACAAGGATAGCCCATGGCCTGCCTGTGGGGAGTGACCTTGAATATGTGGACAGCGCCACGATTGCCAAATCCCTTGAAGGCCGCGTAAAAATTTAATTTTTCTTTTTTCTTCTGCCGTCGTCCCTTTTTTTGCCCTCAATCTGTATGACAATGGGCAGCCCCTCCATATCAAAGGCCTCTTTCAGAGATTTTTCGAAGTATCGTATAACATCTTTGCGGAAATGATCGGCGTTGTTGACAAAAAACCTGAAAGAAGGGGGCACTGTATCTATCTGGACAGCATAATATACCCTGATTTTTTCACCAAGCTGTGGTATTCTGCCAACGCTTTTAATGTCGGATATCACCCTGTTCAGTGTGGGGGTATCGATCCTTTTGTGAGCTTTTTCATTAAGCGTGAAGGCTGTCTGCAGGAGCTTGTCTGTCCTCTGTCTGTTTTTCGCTGAGACTGATATTATGGGGAAATCTTCCGCCCTGTAATACTTGAATATCAGCCTGTCCCTGTATTCCTTGAATGTTTTGTGGTCTTTTTCAACGGCGTCCCACTTGTTTATTGCTATTATAATCGGTTTTTTTGCCTTAAGTATCTCATCTGATATTTTTTTATCGTTTTCCGTGAGCCCGACTGTTGCGTCTATGAGGTGAATTGCCACATCGCACCTGTTTATTGATTCAACTGTTCGTGTGAAGGAGTAATATTCTATGTTTTCAGTTATTTTGCTCTTCTTTCTTATGCCAGCTGTATCGATTATCTGTATCGTTTTACCGTAATAGGTAAATGTTTCATCAACAGAGTCCCTTGTCGTGCCGGGGACATCAGATACAACGGCCCTTTCGTAGCCCATGAATGAGTTCAGCAGGGTCGATTTGCCGGAGTTTGGGCGCCCTACAACAGCTATTTTAAGTTCAGGTTCAGATACTGCAGTCCTTTTAACGGGGAGGAGCCTTACTATGTTGTCAAGCAGCATTGAAATGTTGAAGCGTCTCATTGCCGAGACCGGTATGATCTCGGTGAATCCCATCTCGTAGAAGTTGGACATATTCTCCATCTTATCCGTGCTGTCCATCTTGTTGACCGCGACTATTGTAGGAAGGTTCATTTTACGGACTATATCAGCGAGTTCATAGTCAAAAGATTCCGGCCCAGGGGATTCCATGAGAAACAGTATCACCGAACTTCGGGACAGGTGGTTCTTCGCGTTCTCAAGTATCTGCTCTGACAGCTCGGATGAACTGGACAGGTCGAGACCCGGAGTGTCGGAGATTACAAAACTCACCGAGTTATGGACAACTGTGTGTGATATAACATCCCGTGTCAGGCCTGGGAATGAGTCTACTATTGATTTTTTATCCTTGATCAAAGCATTAAACAGGGTGGACTTCCCCACGTTCTGTCTTCCCACTATTGATACCACCGGAAGTTTAGATGACATATTAGCAACTCCTCGAACTATTGTGCCGGTATCTTCTTCTCACCGCGCTTTCACATCAAAAAAAGTATTCCATTAAGTCAAGATATAAATAAAAGATAAAAAAGTTTAAATATTAGTAATGTGTTAACACCGATTCTCCGATATGATCATTGTATTAAGCATGTTGTTATACGATTTTTTTATTTTTTACTTGCAATAATAACTGTTTAATGTATTATTAAATTAACAATGCATCATTAAAAAAAATTTTGAGGTGTATTTCATGGCAAGTGTTAAGCAACTTGAGAATAACATCAAGAGAAAAAAAGAGAAAGTAGCAAAGCTTCAGAAAGAGATGAAGTCTGAGCAGGCAACTATGGCGAAGCTTCAGAAAGATTTAGCTGCAGCGAAAAAGAAAGAAGCTGAAGCTAAAAAAGCCAAGCCGAAAGCTAAACCAAAGGCAAAAGCTAAAGCAAAAGCTAAAGCAAAAGCTAAGAAATAATTTTATTTCTTTTAACTGGGAAAAGAGAGGGTTGATGCCCTCTTTTTTTTTTCTCTCATATAAATTCTTATTGAAAAAAATTTCTATACCGATATTTAAAATACCGTAATACTATTTGTAATAATAGAGGTCCCCGTTGGTCAAGGTTGAACAGCGAAAATTAAGAAACTTCAATCAGTTCGGAACTGTGGATGACGTGATTGACATCCTGAAGGAACAGTTCTCGACACGCAAACTCTACATGAAATACGATGTGGATAAACGTGAAGTGATGATTAATGAATACAATCCCGACAGGACATTGATGGTAGTTACTGACCCTAACTACAAGGGGACCGGTGATATTATTATTTACGGCCTTTCCGACAAATATGTCGAAATTGACCTCGAGGTAATTGAAACACTGGGGCCAGGTTACTATAAATGCAGGATTAAGAGCGCCAGAAGGGCAACCGAGGGCAGAAGAGACCTGAGGTTTAAATTGAATCAGGGCGAGGCAGTGGCAACAAATTTTCGTGTTTCCAAGCATACAATAGACCTGACACGTTTTAATGTGCCTACAAGCATCAAGGTGGTAATAGATCAGTTCCAGTCCGGCAATATGAAGTTCTGTGATATCTTTAAAATTGACGTTTTCAGCCTGGATAACAGAGATGTGGTGCTGAAAAACATCAAAAACACCGGAAAAACGCTCTTTATTGAAGATGTATCCAATCCTGAATCGTACAGGGCAATGACGGACGATTTTATCGATATAGCCGGTATTTACGGGAGTGATCTTGAAAAAATTATAAAGAGAAACGTTGAGAAGGGCTTTAAATCAATTATAATAGTACCTGTAATTTATATAACTGAAGATGAGAATTCGGTCCCCTTTGCGTATCTTCAGGCTATTTCAAAAAATGAAACAATGGGGATAGACAGGGTTATTGAACTGAAAGATATGTCTTTCAAACTCGTAGACCGGATCAGGGACGCCAATACACTGCTGGTATCAGTCCATCAGCAGATAGTTGATATAAGCAGGGGCGGGGCTAAACTGAAAATTACCGACAACGATCTTAAAAAATATATACAGAAATCCAAAGGATTTATATTTGATATAGTTTTCAAACTTCAGGCGCCGCTGACTATTTATGGTGAAATAAAGTCGGTCTCAACAGATACTGACGGGGATATACTTATCGGGGTCGATTTCGAGGGGAATTCGTCAAGAAAAGATGAGATGAAACGGTTTTATGATGTGCTTAAGCCGATGGAATCGGAGTACAAGTCGCGGCTCATTAAAAGCATGAGAAACTCTAAAAAATAACAACTAACCTTCTTTAGTCCTTTTTGCGTCTCTTGCAATCTCAGCATCAGATTTTCTCGCATAAACAGGAACAGTATTCCCGAAAAAAATATATTTATCAGGTGATTGTCTGTATTTATTCATTGCGAGACACGAAGTGCTTGCTCCCGAGGGGATGAAATTCTCCAGAAACCTGCAACTGACACCGGTTAAGGCTGATTTTTCTTCTATGATATTTCTGTACCTGAAACAGCCGTCTCCAATACAGAGAAGGCTGCTCCCCTCCGGAATGCTGCTTAACATGAATTCAATGCTGTAATCTCCCGCATCCATAAAACATTCATGGGAACAGCGTTGCCCTCCCCGGTATAATGCCCCGAAAACTCTCGATTTTTTTGCGTCAAAAGAGACCAGTATATTTTCATCGGGATTATTTTCAACTGACGCTGCAAATATATCCTGGGTTATCAGCCCCACAAGCGGTATGTCAAGGATCTGGGCAATCATTCTTGCCGTTGATACGGCTATGCGCACACCGGTGAAAGAACCGGGGCCGACTCCCGCGGCAATAAGGTCTATGTTCTGAAGCTCCATGGAAGCCTTGTCGAGTATCCCTTTGATGCTGTCGAACATTGTTATTGAATGGGACATCTTCACGTTCTCGTTAAATTCGAATACTCCATGCTCTGTTGAGAGCGAGATCAGTTCGTAATCTGTGGCTGTGTCAATTGTCAGGATATTCAACTGTTATTTTCCTCTCTGTGCTGCTGATATATTCAATATTGATGTCAATTCTTCTTTCCGGGAGTCGGCTCACCGCGCGTTCAGCCCATTCTATTACCGAGACTCCCTCGTTTTCCCAGTATTCTTCAAAACAGAGGTTTTCAAACTCCCTGTCATTCTCAATCCTGTACAGGTCAAAATGGTAAAGAGTTTTGTCTCCTTCGTGTATCTCCATAAGGCTGAAGGTGGGGCTGGTTATATCCTCCTCGATTCCGAGACCTTTTGCGATTCCCCGAGTAAGGGCTGTTTTGCCGGTGCCCAGTTCTCCATGTAAAGCTATGACGTCTCCGTGATTTGAGTTCTTCCCGATCTCAATTCCCAGGCTTTCCGTTTCTTCTGGTGTATATGTAGTATGTATTTTTTTCATTACTCTTTATGTGACGCATTACCAGAGATAATAATATTAATAATCTCTGCAGGCCTTATTTTTTTCCGGTAAAGGGAATTGTTTTTCCCGCATTGCTATCTATCTCTCTTAATAAATGTCTCTATATGTCAAGGAAAGATTTCGGTAAAGGGGAATATGTTTTTTAAAAGGATTTTTGCCTGTTCGCGCGGATAATGCGCCTGAAAAAAGGGGAGTCCTGTAATAAAGAGTGCTAAATATTGACATTTTTTTATTTAATTTTATAAAAAATTAAACTTTTTTAGTATATTCTGATTTTTTTTAATTGCATGAATTCTGATGCCTTTTCTTATGGTATAAAAAAAAGTTAGGTAATGTTTTGAGAGAAACTAAGGAAGAAAAGGTCCGGTCAAGGAAGAAAAGGATTACAGACGCGCTGAAAAGGCTGCTGCAGAAGAGCGTTTATTCACAGATATCCATTCAGGAAATTGCTGATGAGGCCGGATATTCCAAGGGGGGGGTTCTTCACTATTTCCCCACAAAAGATGATATTTATATTGAGCTTATCAATGAGCTTTACACCGATCTTGATCGTAACCATAGAAGAATCCTTCAGATAGATCTGGAACCTGATGAGATTGCCCCTATTTCATCACTCCTCAGTGTTGAGAGTTTTATTCTGGACCGCAGTAATATTATAATTCTTATTAATATAATTTTATACTCCTTTGAAAATGAAACCATGCAGAATATGCTTAAAAAATTTTTTGCCAATCATCGTCTTTTTTTTGAAAGTATTTTAAGCGAAAACGGCAGAACTGAAAAGGGGCCCTTTGAACTTGATGACAAGACCGTGGCGAGGATTATACAGGTTGTTGTATTCTTTATAGGTCTTATTGAGGAGTTTGACCCGATTGATATTGATTACGCAAAAATAGTCCGGTATGTAACCCACCTGCTCAGGTCCTGAGAACTATAACCGGTTTATATCCTTTTTATTTTCAACTGTTAAAAAAACTCTCTGTCTGCATCCTCAATAAAGTGCTTGATTCCCGCTGTTATCGATGTTACTTATTCTGGACAGGTGACGGTTTTTCCGTTTTTCCGTTTTAGCGTGCAGGTCCTGCACAATAGCCTGGAAATGAATTCAGCGGCATGCTTTCCATCTCTTTTTTATAAAGGAATGATATGATAAACAGAGACGAAATTTATTCGAATCTTAATGCAGGGTTGAAAGGGGAGAGAGGGGAAGCTCTGAAGCGTAACCTGAATAAAAACCTTCCCCTTATATCATCTGCAGGAGGTTTGGCGGGGGTAGTTGACAGTATCGCGGGTAAACATGCTGTTGTTATAGGGGCCGGCCCATCTCTTGACAGAAATATTATTCATTTAAAAAAATACAGGGAGAGGCTTGATTTTGTCTACCTGGCGACTGATATGGCTCTTAAGCCTTTATGCAGGGCCGGTATAACTCCCCGCTTTGTAATAACCTGTGAAACAACCCCGGTTGATTTTTTTTCCGGAATTGATACCAGGGATATTCATCTTCTGGCTTTCAGCTGTTCATCCTTCTCTAATCTGAGGAAATGGAGGGGAGGGATCAGCTTTTATAACTGGATGATCGAAGGGGAGCCTTATACTTCTCTGTGGGATCTGGCAGGGAGAGAGCTGGGGAGTGTTGCTACGGGGAGTATTGTTACTACCCAGGCTGTTTCTATTGTTCTCGGGTGCAGTATCTCCTCGCTTGTCCTTGTGGGAAATGATATGGGATTTTATGACAGGTTTTATGCCGCGGGAACCCTGGGGGGGGAGAAGAGGCATCTCGGTACCGGAAGGTTAAATCCCGGTGAGCGGCTGGAGATGGGATCTGTAAGAAGGAGCAGGTGTTATGAGGTAAAGCGGGATGGAGCGATATTTTATACCAATAACCAGTTCCTTGCTGCCAAGTACTGGCTTGAGGATCTTTTCGGGAAAAATCCTTATCCTGTAATTGACTGCAGTGAACCGGGCTGTTCTGAAGGAAGTGTTACCAAAATGGAACTTTATAAATATTTTGAGATCTTTGAAAGGAAAAGGAGGAGGGGGAGAAGATGATTATAACTCTTCATAAACTCAATGATGAGAGTTTTTTTCTCAATGCGTACCATGTTGAAATTATTGAAAGTAAACCTGATACTGTAATAACCCTGACGAATGACAGGAAATATATAGTGAAAGAGAGCCCTGATGAGGTTATTGAGATGATAAACGCTGCGGCAAGAGAGAGGTATTCTCATCTGAAACGCTGATAATGAGGTTGTTTTTATAATCCCTTTAACTGTCAGGCTGGTGTAATATCGGGCTGTCTGAAGGGGGTGATGAGAAATGGAGTTAGTCCTGTTTTTATGCGGGAAAAGTTGATGGCTGTGATGCCTTGATTCTCCATCCTTTTTAAATCTAACCGGCATCCAGCCTCTTTGTCGAAGGATATTAAAGGGTGTCTTCCGGAAAAAAAGAGTGTTATTATTCCTGTTTAAAACCGATTAGAAAGAATAGAATGGTTTATTTTAAAATGAATAATTTGTGCTAATTGAATAAATTAATTGACATGTGGCGTAAACATCTGTTATTATGTCACATAATTATATTCAGAACCTGTCTTTTTGATTTGGTTTTTTGCATTCGCGTGTGTCGCGCTGTAACGGGTCCTGTTTTAAAAAAACTTTTTTTGTTTAACGGGGTCTTATATCTGAAAGTGGTATAGTGTGTCTGTATGATTTATTTCATGCAGTCATTATAATATAAGATGGCGGTTGGCTATGGGTGATGACGAAAGAGATGTAATGGAAGACGAGGGCAGGGGTTCCGAGTCGGAGTCCGGTGTCAGTACAGGTGCATCCAAAATAGTAAAAATACTTCTTTATGTCGCTGGCGGTATAATTCTGATTGTACTTATGGTGGGGATTTCTTTTCTTGTTTCCAGTAATATCCAGGAGAGGAAATATCAGAAAGATCAGGATATAATAGCTGCTCCTCCCCCTGAACCGCTTGCGACCTTTGAGCTCCCTGCTTTTTCGAAAGCCACGACTGATGCTGAACCGCATTTTATAAAGCTTCAGATATCACTGGCGTATGAGGGTAATCCTGTAATGAGTGCGGAACTCGGCAATCGCAGGGATGAGATTCAGCATATAGTAAACGTGCTTCTGCAGGGGAAGAGTATTGATGAACTTAATGATAAAAGTGATATGATTACCCTGTCTGAAGAGATAAAGGCCCACATCAATCTGAGGCTTATAGCGGGTAAAATTAAAGAAGTTTATTTTAAAGAATATCTTATTAACTAGTTTTGGTTAAATAGCTTTTCCGGGAGGGATGTATGGGAGACGGCTCCTTATCACAAGATGAAATTGATGCTCTGTTGCAGGGTGCTGATGATATAGTCTCGGGTCCTGAACCCTCTATGGGGTTTGACGCTCCGGCCGCAGGTGGTGCTTCGTCTTACAGCCCGGGGGAGCAGAATAATATCAGGAATATTATTAATTCGTCGATATCTCTTGTAGCGCCATCGCTGAGCGGCTATCTGGGCGGAAGGAATCTTGTATTTTCAAACCCTGTTGTTGAAGTCAAGACCCAGGATGCTGTTAGAAATGATTTCAGCTCCAGGTGTGTACAGGTCGCGATAAATTATACAGGCTCTCTTTCGGGCCAGAATCTTATAATTTTTAATTATAATGATGCGGGGGTAATCTCCTCCCTTATGATGGGGGATGAGAGCGGAACTCCCCCTGCTGAGATTACTGATGCTCATCAGAGCACAATCCAGGAGTTCACAAATCAGCTTGTTTCCTCGCTGGCAACGCAGTTCAGCAGTAAGGTCGGGGGAGGGATAAGCACCACTCCGGCAGTAGTTTCAATTGCCGGAAGCGGCGGGGAACTTCAGCTTCCTGCCGGGGAGATGATTAAGATAACCTATGATATGGCTATTGACGGGGTGATGAGCTCCAAGCTTTATCATGTAATAGATGCGGGGATTGCGGGGACACTGGGGTCAATAGGCGCTCCCCCTCAACAGCAGCAGTCTCAGTATCAGTACCAGGCGCCGCAGGCTCAGATCAGTTCTGTCCGGTTTCCTCAGATGGGCGAGAGTATTACAACGGGAGGTTACGGCGACATCAGTCTTCTTCTCGATGTTGAGATGACCATGACTGTTGAGCTTGGCCGTACTACTAAACTTGTTAAGGATATACTCGGCCTTGGTGAAGGTTCAATTATCGAGCTTGATAAACTGGCCGGTGAGCCGGTTGACCTTCTTGTTAACGGTAAGCTTATTGCCAAGGGTGAGGTCGTTGTTATAGATGAGAATTTCGGTGTAAGGGTAACAGATATTGTCAGTCAGGATGAAAGATTTAAATCTGTTACCAGGTGATTCTGCCGGTAATGTTTGAATTGTTGAACCTGAAATGGCAGGGAGCGGTTAAAACTGATAACCGTCTGAAGACAGAAATAAACTGAGCAGTGTTAAATGTTAACCTGAGTATAGATTCAGGGCCTTATGAGCCTGCATCGGTTTTGTCAGAGGATGCGGGAAAATCCGACAGTTTTATTTAACAGGTGATTACAGGAAATTTTTTTATTAAACCGGGAAAAAATGAGACATAATTCAATACTATCTTATCGTTCTGATAAATTTTTTACTTTAGCATTTTTTGTTAAGGTATTTTTTGTGCTGCTGCTTGCGGCTTTTTTCTTTTTTCAGGGGAGTGCGCTTTATTCGCAGCAGACAGGTGATCCGGATAAAAAGGCTGAAAATACGAGCAGCCAGCAGTCCTCTGAACAGGTGAAAGGGGATGAGAAGGTTCCCGGATCGGGGTTTGAGGATGCTGATTTCGGCCCGCAGGTTGAGGAGGAGTCTGTCGGATGGATGATATTTAAAACTCTTATTGTCCTGGCTCTTTTTGCCGGAGGGTTTTACCTTTTCTACAGGTTTGTGACACAGAAAGCCGGGCTCCAGGTTTCAGGCCATGAGGCTATTAAAATACTATCAATGGTGCCGGTGGGGCCGAACAGAACGCTGCAGCTTATTGATGTCGCCGGGAGTGTTTTTCTTCTGGGTGTATCGGAAAGCGGAATTAATATGCTGACCGAGATTAAGGACAAAGAGGAGATCGACAGGATAAGACTTCTCAGTTCAAGGTCAACACCGGTAAAAGATCTTACGTTTCAGGATTTTATATCAGATCAGGTGGGGAGGGTCGTTGACAGAATAAGTAATGTTAAAGGCAGGATGAGTGATAGAAAGTCCCGCGGCAGGGGCAAGGCAACAGTTCAGGAATTATCTGAAAGGGATTTTGATTTAAGTTATCTGAACAGTCAGAAAAACAGGCTGAAGAATATAAATGGAAATGATGAAGAATAGAAAGCTGCTTTACATCCTTTTTGTTTTTGCTGCTGTCATGTTCCCCGTGGTGCTCTGTGCGCAGAGTGCGGGTGGAGTTACTATGCCGATCCCGAAGATCGCATTTGATATCAGCCAGGCTACCGGGCCGAAGGATGTTGCTCTAAGTCTCCAGATACTCTTTCTTCTTTCTATTCTTACCCTTGCTCCGTCGATTGTAATAATGATGACCGCTTTTACCAGGGTCGTAATAGTACTTGATTTCGTTAAGCGGGCACTTTCCCTTCAGCAGATGCCTCCGAATCAGGTGATAGTAGGTCTTTCACTTTTTCTGACATTTTTTATAATGGCCCCGACATTTACTGAAATGAATGATAAGGCGCTCCAGCCTTATCTTAAAGGGCAGATATCGAACCAGCAGTTTTTTGACCGGGGCATGGCGCCTATGAGAGAGTTCATGTTCAGGCAGACCAGGGAAAAGGATATCGCGCTTTTTGTGAAACTTTCAAAAATCGAAAAGCCGAGGTCAAAGAAAGATATCCCCTCCTATTGCCTTATACCGGCCTTTATGATAAGTGAACTGCGTCTGGCATTTGAAATTGGGGTGTTTCTGTTTCTTCCTTTTATTGTTATAGATATGATTATAGCCAGTGCTCTCATGGCGATGGGGATGATTATGCTCCCCCCTGTTATGATCTCTCTTCCATTCAAACTGATTCTTTTTATACTTGTTGATGGGTGGAATCTGCTGGTTTACGAGCTAGTGAGATCTTTCAGGTGAAATACGGAGGTAAGTTGTGACCGATCTGCTCGTAATTAAAATAATGAGGGAGTCACTGATGACGGTGCTTATAGTCTCAGCCCCCATACTTGGAGTCGGAATGTTTGTGGGTCTCATCATATCGATTATACAGACAACCACTTCTATCCAGGAGCAGACACTGACGTTTGTACCGAAAATCGTGGCAATATTCGTGACCCTGATTCTTCTCGGTTCGTGGATGATAAGAGTTCTGGTCAATTACGCTAATAATATATTTATGCTCATTGAAAAGATCGGCATGGGTTGATCGGGGTAGATGGAATACTTCGTTACCAATTTTCAGGCGTTTCTCCTTGTGCTTGTGAGGATAAACGCTATGATTATGATAGCCCCATTTTTTTCAAGTGGGGTTATTCCGTTCAGAGTGAAGGCGCTGATTTCATTTCTGATAACCCTTGTGGTCTTTCCGGTAATATCTGCCGGGGCCGTAAAAGTCCCGGCGTCAATGGGGCTTTATTATCTCATGGTGCTTCAGGAGGCGGCAATAGGGGTTTTTATAGGTTTTCTTGTGTCTGTGGTTTTTGCGGCATTTCAGGTTTCAGGCCAGTTTTACGCAGCGCAGATCGGCTTCGGTATTAATGAGGTTTATGACCCTCTGGCCCAGGTTTCTGTTCCGCTTGTGGGTCAGCTGAAGAATTTTATAGGTATTCTGGTCTTTCTTATGATAAACGGGCACCATTTTATGATAGAGGCTGTCTGCCGTTCATTTGAACTGGCACCGGTTTTCGGAGTAAGCAGAGAGGCAACAGGAGGTCTTCTGAAATACATTGTATATTCTTTCAGCGGGATGTTCGTAGTGGCGTTGAAGATTGCTCTCCCTATGGTTGCAGTAGCTTTTCTGATCTCGGTAACTATGGGGGTGCTTGCCAAGGCTGCGCCGCAGATGAATATCATGATGCTGGGGTTTCCTTTTCAGATTTTCACGGCATTTGTTCTCCTTATTATAACCACTCCGCTGATTGTAAAGATTATGCAGATAGGTGTGGAGAGGAGCTTTAAAATGCTGACAAATGTTCTTCTGCACTGGCCCGGATAGATGATATGACTGAGTTTCTTGAGAAATATTATCTTGGCGGAGAGGACTTCTCCGGAGAATTCAGGTTAGACCTTCAGCTTTTTGCTGCAGAGGATGAAGGGCGTACCGAGGAACCGACAGAGAAGAAGATCCGCGAGGCCCGTGAAAAAGGGCAGGTGGCAAAAACCCAGGAATATCCGCAGGCTGTAGTTGTACTGGCCGGGTGCCTGATAATATTTGTTTTCAGTTCATGGATATATGATTCCCTGGCTGAGATTACAAGGTTCTATTTTTCGTCGTTTTCCAGGCTTTCTCTCTCTGAGAGAAACATAAAACTTGAGCTTTTGAAGCTGATACTTGTATCAGGGAAGCTGTTGCTCCCTGTATTTATAGCTGCCAACATAGGGGCTATTATAGCTGAAATTACTCAGGTCGGTTTCCAGGTATCGACTCATCCCCTGAAACTCGACTGGAGTAAAATGAAACTGGATCCTGCCACAATGATTAAAAAGATTTTTTTCTCAAGGCAGGTGGGGGTAAATCTCGTAAAGTCTATTCTCAAGATACTTGTAATAGGAGTTGTTTCGTATCTGATAATAGCCAGTGATTTCGAGGAGATACTGAAAACTCCCAATATATCCATTAGCCTGGCATTGAAGAATGTCACTTTTATGGGCCTGAAAATAATAATCTGGAGTGCCATACTCCTCCTGATTATTTCTGTACCGGATTATTTTTTCCAGAAGCTTGAATTTATGGAATCATTGAAGATGACCAAACAGGAGATCAAAGAGGAATTCAAGGAAACAATGGGAGACCCTCATGTAAGGGCAAGAATGAGGGAGATGCAGAGGGAGATTGTAATGCGCAACATGATCCGCGAAGTACCGAAGGCGGATGTTGTCGTAACAAACCCTACACACTTCGCGGTTGCACTGAAGTATGACCGGCTGGTAATGGAGGCGCCCACTGTTATCGCGAAAGGAGTGGACAGCATGGCCCTTAAAATAAGGGAAGTGGCAAGGGAGAACAGTGTTGAGATTATAGAAAACCGGCCTCTTGCCCAGGAGATGTACCACCGGCTGGAAGTCGGTGATGTAATACCGGAGGACCTTTTCCGGGCAGTATCGTTTATATATGCCGAGCTGTATAAAAGGGAACAGAGAGTAAAACAGGCAATATGACAGGAGCTTAGTTGATGGCTGAAGAAAAAAGCTTATCCCTTTCACCGGGCAGCAGGGCCTGGATGCAGAAAACCGATATACTGATGGGTATCGGCGTTGTGGCTGTTGTCATGATGTTGATTATACCCCTTCCTACAGTGGTGCTCGATTTTCTTCTTGCAGTTAGTGTTATGCTCGGTCTTCTCATCCTGATGATAGTCCTGTTTGTGCACAGGTCTTTCGATTTTTCAATTTTTCCATCTCTCCTTCTTGTCACAACAGTGTACAGGCTGGCTCTTAATGTGTCGTCCACAAGGCTCATCCTTCTCAATGGTGCTGCATTTGACGGAAAGATTATTCGTACTTTCGGTAATTTTGTTGTTGGAGGAAACTACGTAGTAGGGTTCATAATATTTATAGTACTTATAGCTGTACAGTTCATCGTTATCACAAAGGGTGCCACAAGGACAGCTGAAGTTGCTGCAAGGTTTACACTGGATGCGATGCCCGGTAAGCAGATGAGTATAGACTCCGACCTCTCTAACGGCCTTATAAGCGAAGACGTTGCCCGGGTCAGAAGGGAGGAAATAAGAAAGGAGGCGGACTTCTACGGGGCAATGGATGGTGCCTCGAAATTTGTCCAGGGGGACGTAAAGGTCGGTATTATAATAACAGTAATAAATATAATCGGCGGTTTCATTATAGGTATGGTGCAGAGGAATGAAACTTTCGAGGTTGCGCTTCGAACCTATACTCTCCTTTCTATCGGTGACGGTCTTGTAAGCCAGATTCCTTCACTCCTGATAACAACCGCCACAGGTATCATTGTAACAAGGGCCGTATCCAATGAAAATTTCGGGGATCAGATGTCAATGCAGCTGTCATCCCAGCCCAGGGCCCTTTATATTACAGCTGCCGCACTTGCTGCGGGCGTTTTAATCCCGGGTTTTCCGAAAATATCGATGCTTCTTCTTGCCGGAGGGCTTGCGGGGCTGGCTTTTCTTCTTTCCCAGAGTCAGGACGAGGAGAGGGAGCACCGTGAGATTGAGGCAAAACAGGCTGCAGCAAAAGACAGTAAGCCTGAATCGGTACTTCCACTTATACAGATTGATCCACTTGAAGTGGAAATAGGTTACAATCTGATACCTCTTGTAGACCCGGAACAGGGGGGGACTCTTCTTGACCGTATTACAAATATCAGAAGAAGGAGTGCTCTTGACATGGGCCTTATAGTCCCTCCTATACGAATCAGGGACAATATGGAGCTTGAGCCGGAGATGTATTCCATTCTCATCAAGGGGGTGGAAGTCGGCCGGGGCATGCTTCAGGTTGGCAAGCTTATGGCTATGGATTCAGGGGATGTGGCTGAAAAGATCAGCGGGGTGGAGTTTGTTGAGCCTGTTTTTAACCTGAATGCGATATGGGTCGAGCCTGACAGCCGGGACCTTTCTGAAAGCAGGGGGTATACGGTTGTTGACTGCCCTACTATAATAGCGACCCATCTTACTGAACTTATAAGACGCCATGCTGACGAGATACTTGGCAGAGAAGAGGTCAAAAAGCTTATTGATAATATCAGGGGGGATTACCCGGCTGTTGTTAAAGAGATTGAAGAGAAGATGAAGTACGGGGAGATACAGAAAGTGCTTCAAAATCTTCTGCGGGAGAGGATCTCCATCCGCAATATGGTTACAATCCTTGAGACCCTTGCAACATATTATGACTATACCCCTGATACCGGCATGCTCACTGAATACGTCAGGGGGGCTCTGGCGAGGCAGATCACAGGGACATTAACAAATGAGGACAATGCGCTTTCAGTTATAACGGTTGATCCCGAGATAGAGAGTGTAATAAGGGGAGCCATACATGACGATCCTGTTGAGGGGAGGGTCGTTGGAATGGATCCTGATACGCATAATGCTGTTGTCGGCGCTCTTCTTGATGCCTACCAGAGGGCGAGTAAAATGGGTTTTACACCTGTTTTCCTCGTTTCACCTCAGATCAGGAGCGTAACTTTTGCTCTCCTGGAAAGGGAGGTGCCGGCACCTGCGGTTCTTGCGTATAATGAAATTACAAAGAATATAAAGGTAAACGTAGTGGTATCTGCTCTGATGCCTGCCACTGCGTAGGATAATTGAAAGAAATCACTGTAATACAGATTAAATATAAAACTTCAGGGGAGTCGGAAAGATGAAATACCTAAAAATAACAGCGGAAAACTACAACGAAGCAATGAAAAAACTGAGGCAGGAGCATGGAGACGAAGCCATTCCTATAAGCCATAAATATGTCAGGGAGGGGGGGCTTTTTAAATCCAGGTTTTTTGCCAGGGAGGTTGTTGAACTCACTGCCGCAGTAAAGGACAGGAGGCCCTTCCCCGGGAGTAATCTGTCAGGAGTAAACGCGAAAAAAAGCACTGTGGATTTTGTTGTTGATGATACAAGAGAGACTTCAAGGCCCGGCAAGGTGCATGATATAGCCGACAGGGCTGTATCCCGGAAGGAGGAGACACAGGTAGAATCGATAAACAGATCTATAGACAGCCTGAATGACAGTCTTAACAGCCTTAAAACCTCTTCATACAGTACTGAAGACGCTGCGATGAGAAAGACATTTGAAGATCATCAGAAGAAGGAGGCTGTGCAGCCTGAAAAAGGGAAATTATCACAGGAAAATGAATCCGAGCTTGTTAAAAATATAGAAAAAGAGGTCAATGATATAAAGAATGCGCTGAACAGGCTTCTTGAAGGACAGAAGAACCGGAATGTCTCGTGTGAAGAGGAAAGCCAGCTTCTGCCCTACAGGGAAATCCTGGAATCAAATGATTTTGAGCCTGAGGAGTGCGATTTTATAATAAAAGAGGTGAAAAACAGCATCAGCCGTGAGGATCTTAAGGACAAATACAAGATAGAGAAGAGTCTTAAAGAGCTTCTTAAGAGCAGGATAGTAACAGCCGGCCCTATAAAGAAAGGGAGCAGAAAGAAGATTATCATGTTCGTGGGGCCGACAGGTGTAGGTAAAACCACAACAATGGCTAAACTGGGGGCCATACATTCACTCAGGGAGGGCAATAAGGTCGCTTTTATAACTATTGACAACTACAGGATTGCCGCGACAGAACAGCTGAAAAAATATGCTGAAATAATGAGAATTCCGGTTCACGTGGTAAGTGACCAGAAGAATTTCAGGGAGATTATCGCAAAAGAGAAAGCTGATATTATTATGGTGGATACCTCCGGCAGAAGCCATAATAATGAGCTTAAGATTGCTGAAATTAAATCTTTTGCTGAAAGTGTTGAATATGATTTTGAAAAAATTCTCTGTGTAAGCGCAAATACAAAGAAAAAGGATTTGAACCTGATATTTAAATCCTTTAATGTTATGCAGTTTGACAGTATAATAATTACAAAAGTTGATGAAACTTCTTATATTGGGAATGTAATAAATGTTGCCGATAAGTATAATAAGCCTATTTCATATTTTACTGATGGCCAGGAGGTCCCGAACGACATTCATATAGCAGATGCTGATGAAATTGCAGATCTGATGGTCAGGGAAGAGGGCAACTAACAAAGAGGAGGTTTGCTGTGGATCAGGCGGCAAATTTAAGAAGACTGGTTCTTGAAAAAGGCAATGAGACACCGTCAACTACCAGAACTATAGTTATTTCAAGCGGTAAAGGGGGAGTTGGGAAAACCAGCCTTTCTGTAAGTCTGGCCATAGCTCTTGCCAGAGACGGGAAATCTGTCACGCTGGTTGATGCGGATCTGGGCCTGGCCAATATAAATGTTATCCTTGGAATAATTCCCAAATACAACCTTTATCATGTGATTAAAGGGAAAAAGAAGCTCAGGGATATAATAATTGAAGTGCCTGAGGGGATTAAAATAATAGCCGGGGCGTCAGGCTTTCATCAGCTTGCCAATCTTGAACAGAAGCAGAGGGAGGAGTTTATTAACTCAATTTCTGAACTGGCAAATGATGATTACCTGCTGGTCGATACCGGAGCGGGTATATCCCAGAATGTACTGAGTTTTATTATGGCCTCTGATGAGGTGATAGTGGTTACAACGCCTGAACCTACAGCAATAACTGATGCTTACGGAATCATAAAGGCGATTGCTGCACAGAGCACGGAAAAGCAGATTAAACTTATAGTTAACAAGGTTCAGTCAGTGGCCGAGGGGAAAAGAGTCGCACAGAGAGTGATAAATATAGCAGGCCAGTTTCTTAATATTAAGGTTGAGGATCTGGGATTTGTGTATGAGGATCTCTGTGTACCTAAATCGGTAAGAAATCAGAAGCCTTTTTATGTTAGTTACCCGAAATCAAAGGCTGCGGGATGTGTGAAGGTAATCGCGGACAGGATTAATAATAAACAGGTTGAGTATGAAAACGGTTCAGGTATAGGATCATTTATAAAAAATTTACTCGGGCAGTCAAATTTGGATAAGGATGAATAGAAAAAGGCTTGATTTGTTTTTTAAGATAAATAATTTAAAATGTGATTATAATATCTGGTTAATCTATGAAGTTTTTTGAAAATATGGGGATTGAGCAGAAGTACGGGGCTGTTTTCGGTGCAGCGGCCTTTGTTCTCTCTCTCCTTACCGGGCTTGTTTCCGGAGTGAGTTTTACTGTAACCATAATCAGGTCTTTAATAATGATTCCTGTTTTTTTTATTGTCGGTTACGGTACTTTATCTGTTTTAAAAAAGTATGTTCCGGAGATTTACGACGCTCTCGTTAATACAGCGGGGAGGGGCGTGAAAGCCGGGGCTGAAAGTGAAACAGAGATTTTTATTTCAGAAACGGATGCTGCTGATGAAGGTGCCGCGGCAGAGAGTGAATCATCAGGAGGAGCAACTGGAGAATTTACCGAGTTGACAGGTAAGGATTTTGACAGATATAAAACAGCTGATGACACTGTGCTTGATTCTACATTTGAAGCGTCCAACGGCAAGATGGGTAAGCATATAATTGTAGAAGAGCAGTTCAATGATTATGAGCCGAAAATAATGGCTCAGGCTATCAGGACGATGATGAGCAAGGATAAAGATTAAATTTTTCCGGGAATGAATTTATGAACAATAAAAAGTTTAAAGAATATGAATCTATAGATGAAGAAAAGCTCTGGGATAAGTATAACAAGAGTTCAGACCAGGGTATCAGAGATTTTTTTGTTCTTAAATACGCACCGCTGGTTAAATATGTTGCCGGAAAAGTTTCAATGGGGATGCCGCATAATATTGAGTTTGATGATCTTGTTTCATACGGGATTTTCGGTCTTCTTGACGCAATCAGCAAGTTTGATCCTGCCAGGGGTATTAAATTTAAAACATATGCGATGACAAGGATCAGGGGGGCCATATTTGATGAACTCCGTTCAATTGACTGGATTCCCAGATCTATAAGGCAGAAGGCGAAACAGATAGAGACGGTAATTTCCGAACTGGAAAACAAACTGGGGAGAACTGTTGAAGATGAAGAAATAGCCAAGGAACTTGGAGTATCAAACGAGGAGTTCCAGTCGCTTCTTAATAAACTGAGCGGAACATCAATGCTTTCGCTTAATGATATATGGTATCTCGGGGATGACAATGATGAACTTTCAATCCTGGAGACACTTGAAGCTCCTGAAAATATGAACCCTGATGTTCTCGTTGAAAAAGAGGAGATCAAGGATTATATTATTGATGCTATTAAAAAGCTTCCCGAAAAGGAAAAGAAAGTAATAGTACTCTATTACTATGAGGATCTCACCCTGAAGGAGATAGGAGAGGTTCTTGAAGTTACTGAGAGCAGAGTTTCCCAGCTTCATACCAAGGCTATAATGAGGTTAAGGGGAAGACTGGGACGGATTAAATCCAACATAGTCGGTTAATATGGCCAATCTAAAAGACCTTTTCATGGAAATAGATGATAATCTCTCCGGGGATTATGATGACAGTTCAATTGAGGTGTATGCTGATTCAGTAAAACAGGCACTTGAACTGGCCGCTAAAGAGCTTGATGTCGATATAGCTCAGCTCGATTACGAGGTGGTCGAGAAGGGTACAAAGGGTTTTTTCGGTTTCGGCAGACTTCCCTACAGGGTAATAATAACCCCCCTGCGAATGGATACATCTGAACATCGTGATCTTGAAGAGCTTGACGCCAAGTTTTCCGGAGGTCATATCCCCGGAGTCAGTGTCGATGAAAACAGGGATGCTGACGGAAGTTACAAGGTAAGGGTCACCAAAAGCGGGATATGGCTTACGGTTAAGCCTCCGAAAGGGAAAGGCGCCAGGGTTGCTGTTGAGAGCATTGAAAACAGGTGCTATGAGATGAGAATAGCGACATTTGACAGGGACGCGGTGGTAAATGCTGTCAAGAAGGCCGATGGCGAAAGGGTCAAAATTGGCGAATGGATGCCTAACCCGAATTATGACGGTTCAATGAGAGTGGAGGTAACAGAGGATGAAATGAAAGCCTTTGTTTACTTTAATACTCCCAGGTTTAACGGGCGACATATGGATTATGATGATGTGCTTGAGGGCCTGAGAAATGGCGGTGTTGTTACAGGGATCAGAGAGGATGATATAAAGAATTATCTCGAGGAGATGGATTACAGGCGTCCGCTTCTTGCATCTGAAGGCCAGTATCCGCGCAATGGCCGGGATTCGTATGTTGACTACAAGGTGCGAATTGACAGGACAAGAACCCAGTTTGAAGAGGATGATTCCGGGAAAGTCGACTTCAGGAACCTTGAACTCCTTGAAAATGTTGTTGTCGGGCAGCTTCTCGCGGTCAAGGTGCCTGCTGAGGACGGCATTCCGGGAAGGACCATTACCAACAGGGTAATACCCGCCAAGACCGGCAAAGATATAGCTATAAGATACGGCAAGGGGACAATACTTTCTGAAGACGGGACTGAACTAACTGCTGAGATAAACGGACAGGTGGTTTACAAGGCCGGGCGTATCTCAGTTGAACCTGTATTTATTGTTCACGGCGATGTTTCTCTTGAAACAGGTAATATCGTTTTCCTCGGTTCTGTTATAATACAGGGCAATGTTCAGGATAATTTTGAAGTCAAGGCTGCGGGTAATGTTGAGGTCAAGGGTACTGTTCAGAAGGCCTTTATTGAGGCTGAAGGTGATATTGTTGTACATCAGGGTATAAGCGGTAAGGATGAGGCCAGGGTGGAATCCACAGGCGGTTCAATTTTTGCGAAGTTTGTGCAGAACTGCCATCTGATAGCTGAGAAAAATATAGTCATACCCGAGGGGATACTTCATTCAAGGGTGGATGCAGGCGAAAAAATTTATTCAATAGGAAGGCGGGCCAAGATCGCGGGCGGCGTAATAAGGGCCGGCGATGAAGTTAACGCGAGGTTCCTCGGAGCCGAAGGTGCCACGAAGACTGTATTCAGGGTAGGGGTTAATCCCAAAATCCTCCAGCAGATTGATGAGCTTTCAAGGGCGAAAGATGAGCTTGAAACAGAACTGAATACGCTGCGGCTTGATGTAAAAACACTCACAACCCAGAAAAGGAATGCAGGAGGAAAGCTCGCAGGAGACAAGGAAAAACTCCTGAACGAGCTTACAGCAAGAGAGGAGAAACAGGGAGCCCGTTTCGAAGAAGTGGCCGGCGAGCTTGAGGAACTTAACTCATATATAGGTATGCTGGAGCATAAAGGGAAAGTCTGTGCCGAGAAAGTTGCTTATCCCGGTGTGGAAATTTATATTAAGGACAAGGACTTTAAGATTAAGGACAATTATACTCATGTCAGATTTTCACTGGATGGTGATGATATTCATATATCAGATTATGAACCGCCGGATTTTGTGGAAGGAAGCCAGAGGATATCTACACTGGTAAGAAGAAGAACCTGACAGGTTAAAGAGATGCCGATAAAGCCGATAGATCTTCAGACAAATCTTGGTCAGCTTTCCGAAGTGGGGAAATCTGAACATGTGCGTCAGGGGATTGTGGCTGAGCAGCAGAATCTCCTTGATAAAGAGGCTGCTGAAAAATCAAATCTTGTAAACAGCAAACTTGAAGAGGCTGAAAAAGGCGAAAAGACTTCAATAAAGGATGAAGAGAAGAGACGTTCAGGAGAGGGCGGGGAGAAAGGTAAAAAGGAGAAAGAGGAGAAAGAAGCGGCCCCCAGAGACAGGATTAAGGATGACAGAATCGGTAAGATTATAGATATATTGAAGTAATATTTTTTTTTAACAATTATGTGACATAATGAGGGTTTAATGGAATTTTTTATTCTGTTTATTTTGAACATATTTACAGGAGCGGTTATCTATCTCATGCTGAGCCTTAAGATTGAAAGGACTTCAGCTACTTTTCAGGAGAAAAAACTGAAAAAAGAGATGGGGGAGATTATTACCGAGTTTAATTCAACTGCGGAAAGAAATGTTACGCTGCTTGAGAACAGAATAAACATCCTCAGAAAGTTATTGAATGAAAAAGGTGATATCCGGGGGATAGATCTTATCGTCAACGATGATAAGGTTAAAAATCTTAAACAGCAGAACCTGGAAAAAGAGAGTAATGTTCATGAGTACATACCGGATTCACGAGAACCGGCTGCTTTTGGTAAAAAAGATGTCTCAACAAAAGTGAAGAGTAAAAGTGATGGAAGTATTCTTGTAGGATTAATTGATAAGATTTCAAATTTAAGTCGTGATGAGAAAAATAAAGAGAATTCAGGAGATTCAGGGGTGCCTGTAAAAGAGACAGGTGCAGGTGTTGATTATCTTGTTGATTCTGAAATTGATTTTTCTTATGATACAGATGATCTAAATAATGGCAACCCTGAAATAAATTCTTCTGGACAGAATGATGTTGTTGAAGATATTGCTGTTCTTTTCAGTAATACTGCAGATAAGTATTCACTGATAAGTGATCTTCACAGAAGGGGATATTCTGTTGATGATATATCACGGTATTCCGGCCTGCCGTCCGGGGAAGTACGGCTTGTGATCAGTCTTAATAATTAAACAGACATTTTACTTATTTAGGGTAGATAAAACGGTTTTTTTTTACTAAGTTATATTAAGGATTCGGCCCTTTTTCTGGATATTATAACACTTTACGAAATGACTAGTACCGAATAAACCATATGTCATATCCGCACAGGCGGATATCCACTTCTTTTAGAAGATATAGATTAGTTTTCAACTCTTCCTGCGGTCGCCCGCTGGAGTTTATCCCCGCTAAGGCGGGAAGGGAATAACAAAGGATGCACTAATTCAAACGTAAAATGCTATAGTATAATCCTTATTCACATAGTATGTTGAAAGCGGGGTGTCTTTTCATTTCATATGCTATTATGACCGGATCGAGATGAAAAGAGATAACTCAATTATTAAATAATCAGGATCGGTATAGATGATGGAGCTTAATATTAAAAGGTTAACGGAAGAGGAATTCAAAAAGTTTGCCAGACTTATATATGATGAAAGCGGCATCTATATGAAAGACTCCAAAATAACCCTTTTATCCAACAGGCTCAGAAAGAGACTCGCGGCTTTATCATTAAGTGAGTTCAGTGACTATTACAGTTATCTTGAGCGTCTTTCGGGAGATGCCAAGAAAAAGGAGTATGAAGAATTACTGGATGTTGTTTCAACTAATGAAACGTATTTTTTCAGAAATGAAAGGCACTTCGAGGCCCTTACTGATTTTTGCCTCCCTGAACTGGTAAAGATTAAAAAGGATAAAAAACTGAAGATCTGGAGCGCTGCCTGTTCAACAGGTGAAGAGCCATATACAATAGCTATATGCCTCATGGAACAGATGAAGCTGTTCCCCGGATGGGATATTGAAATAATAGCCACTGACATCGCGCCTTCGGTCCTTGAATTTGCAAAGGAAGGTTATTATTCAGGGAGGAGAATCGAAAAGGTTCCCCCGGAACTTCTTAAAAAATATTTTACCATTGAAGACAAGGATAAAGGCGTATACAGGGTAAATGATGCTTTAAAAAAAATGGTGAATTTTTATTATCTTAATTTTTTTAAAAATCCCTTTCCAAAAAATGTAGATGTTATATTCTGTAGAAACGTAATGATTTATTTTGATAAAGTCCACCAGAAAGAGCTTGTAGCTAATTTTTATCAGTCAATTTATGATCATGGTTATCTGTTTATAGGTCATTCAGAGACTCTTCACTCTATCTCTGAGGATTTTATTTATAAAAAAATTCTTGAAGCGCCAATATATGTTCCAAGGTCCAGGAGTTAAATAATGGCATTTGAACTGCTAAATGTCGGTATTGCTGATTATGGTGTGTCCGGCTCTCCAAATATATTAAGAACAATACTGGGATCCTGTGTCGGTATATGTTTATATGATCCTGTTTCCAGGATAGGGGGGTTGTCACATATTATGCTGCCCACAAGCAAAAAAGAGATAACTAACATAAAAAAATATGCTGATACAGCTATCCCGTCAATGCTCCATGATATGCTCAGGACGGGTGCCGAGAGAACGCGTGTAATCGCTAAAATTACCGGTGGAGCAACAATGTTCAAGCATACCGAGAATTCCCTTATGGGTGATATCGGCAGGAATAATATAAACAGCGTGAAAAGCATTTTGACTGAAATGGGCATTAAAATCATTGCCGAAGACGTAGGAGGCGATTACGGACGGACCATCGACTTCTATCTGGAAACAGGTGAAATTAAGATAAAAACAATCGGCAAAGAGAACAAGATTATTTAGGATAAAAGTATGGAAAGTATGACAGGCTATGCCTTTGTAGAAAAAAGTTCAGAGCAGTTCTCCTATTCAATTGAAATTAAATCATTGAATTCCAAGTATATTGAGGTCTTCGTAAACGTTCCGAAGATAATGAGAAATGAAGAAAATGAACTTATACAGATAATTAAAAAAAATTTTACCCGGGGAAAGATCGAGCTTAATATAGATATATACGACTGGAATAATATAAAACCGGTTTCTCTTAATACTGAACTGATGAAGAAGTATTATTTTGAACTTGAGAAATTGCGGAATTCCCTGAAAATGGATAATCCGCTTAAATTCGATTCGCTTCTTCTGCTTGAGGGGATTACACAGAAAGAGAGGTCTGTTTTATCTGATAAATCAAAAAAGGATATATATAATTCCCTGAATTCTGTTATATCCAAAACTCTGGAAATGAGGAAAAAAGAGGGAGGCGTGATTAAAAAGGATATAACAGCTTCACTCTCTTTTATTGCAAAAGATGTAAGCAGAATAAAAGTTTTATCTAAGAAGGTAGTAGATGAAAAAAGGGAGAATCTAAAAAACAGGCTGAAAGCAGTGACAGAGGGTCATATAGACTCAACAAGGATGTATACTGAGATTGCAATTCTGGCGGATAAGCTCGATATAAATGAAGAGCTTGTGAGGATGAATGATCACCTTGAAAAACTTAAGTCCCTTATGAAAGAAAAGGGCCAGATGGGGCGTAAACTCGATTTTCTTTCACAGGAGCTCTTCCGGGAGATTAATACAATAGCTTCAAAATCGAATAATTCTGATATTTCGCATATGGTAGTTGATATTAAAAATCATATTGATAAAATAAGGGAACACTGCAGAAATGTAGTTTGAAACCTGCAGGCAGGGGGCAGTCAATAAACTGATATCCTGCGTTAAAAATCGTATAGGTATATTTTTTATTATAAAAAGTTTAAATCGAAAGTTATGAAAACATCACTCTTAAATATCGGATTCGGAAATGCTGTTATTGCTGAAAGGATTATAGCAGTCATAACTCCGTCGTCAGCTTCAGGTAAAAGGCTGAAGGATGAGGCGAGAGAGAACAATCTTCTTATTGATGCTACTCACGGGCGGAAGACCAGGTCAATAATAATAATGGACAGTAATCATATTGTTCTTTCCGCGATGCAGCCGGAAACGCTTTCAAACAGGCTTACAAACAGTACGGAAAATTGAGATGATTTTCGTGATATCTGCTCCATCAGGTGCCGGGAAAACTACATTAATTACCAGGCTTCTAAGAACTGACGATCGTTTTGTCTTCAGTATATCAACAACAACAAGAGAGATGAGGCACGGGGAGGCTGATGGTATTAACTATTATTTTATCACCCGGGATGAATTTAAAAAAAAGATAGATAATAATGAATTTTTTGAATGGGCCGAAGTCTACGGTAACTATTACGGGACAACAAAAAAAGAGATTGACAGGATTCTGTCGAGCGGTAAGTTTCCCCTTTTCGATGTTGATATACAGGGAAGCAAAAATTTAAGGCAAAAGCTTAAACACGCTGTTTATGTTTTTATAATTCCGCCGTCCAGGGATGTCCTTAAGGCCCGTCTTATTGGCCGTCAGACTGAGAGTGAGGAGCAGCTGGATATAAGATTGAGGCATTCCGCGGAAGAGATAGCGGAATATGGAAATTTTGATTATGTTATTGTAAATAATGTTCTTGAGACATCCATGCTTAAGCTCAGGGCTATAATTGAAACTGAAAGTTGTAAAACCGTTAATATGAAAGATGAAATAAATAAGATTCTGGAGGAATTTGATGATTATACCACTTGATAGACTCCTGGTATATAATAAGAATAAATATGTTTTTACCAAAGCTGTTATGAAAGCTGTTGATAAGGTAGGGAATATTGATCAATATCCTGAAGCTGATTTTAACTGGAAAGTTGTGCCAAACGTGCTTAAATTGGCTCTAACTGAGGAAATAAAATTTGATTATATAGAAAAAGATATTGAATAAATAGCAGGGATGATATATTAAAACATTAGCAATAGTCGGGCCTACCGCATCTGGGAAAAGCGACCTGGCGCTTGATATTGTCGGGGAAACATTTGAGATTGTTTCTGCGGATTCTGTACAGGTTTACAGATACATGGATATCGGGAGCTGTAAACCTGAAAAGAAAGATCTGGAAAGGATTAATCATTACTTAATAGATATAGTTGATCCTGATTATCAGTTTACAGCCGGTGAATTTTGTAATAGAGCATTGTCAGCCTGTAAGGAGATTGATAGTAAAAATAAAATTCCCCTCATAGCAGGGGGTACGGGGCTTTATGTAAGCTCATTTTTTGGCGGAATATCAGAAATACCTGAACTGGATTCTGATATCAAATCAATACTCTCCAAAGAAGCTGAAACGCGGGGACTTGACGTTTTGTTTGACGAACTGGTCAGAGTTGATCCCGAATACGCTTTGAAAATCCACCGTAATGACAGGCAGAGGATAATAAGAGGGCTTGAGGTATTCAGGGGTACAGGACGGCCTTTTTCCGATTTTCATAAAAAAGAAAAAGTTTATTCAGGTGATGACAGCTTTATTATAGGGTTATATCTGGAAAGGGATGAGTTAAACCGGAAAATAGAGAACAGAGTGGATGAAATGATAAGAAGGGGGCTTGTGGAGGAGGTTGAAAAACTCAGGAGCATGGGCTATTCACCCGGACTTAATTCCATGAAATCTATTGGTTATTCCGAAATTAATGAATATATTGATAATAAATTTAGTCTTAACGAAGCAATAGAGAAGATAAAAACCAATACTAAAAAATACGCAAAAAAACAGATGACCTGGTTTAAAAGGATGAAAGAGGTCTTGTGGTTTGATAACAAAGAAAAAGAAAGAATAAAAGAAAATATAAAAAATTGGTTAAAACAATAAGTGAGGGTTATTAATATGGGTAAACAGGTCAACAATCTGCAGGATATTTTTCTCAATTCAACAAGAAAAAACAAAACAGAGATAACGGTTTTTCTTGTTAACGGCGTTCCTATTAAAGGAAGAGTACTCAGCTTCGATAATTTTACAATACTGCTTGAAGTGGACAAAAAGCAGAACCTTATCTATAAGCATGCAATTTCAACTATGGTTCCGAGTAAACTTGTGGCTTTCAGGGAAGATGAAGAGAATTAATGATAGAGTTACCAGATGAAAGATCTCATTAAACTTCTATTGAAATTATCACTGATTGTTCTGGTTGTCTACAGCCTTGTCTTTACTTTGTATTCATTAAAAGAACATGAATTCGGGCTTGTGAGAGACGCTGAAAGCGGTAATGTTATAACCGGCTTTAAGGACAGGTATAATTTTGTCTGGCAGGGGGCATTGCCCTGGAAATTCAATGTTGAAAAAGTTGGACTTAAATATTCATCAATTATGGATGTAAGTATTCAGATTCCGGCATTATCTTCATTAAGTGATGATCTCTATTATATCAGAATTCCGATGAATATCTCATACCGGATCAGCAAGGATAATCTTCCTGAAATATCCTATCTGACGGGTAAAAAAAATATTGATCAGTATATAGCAACTGTTGCGGCAGGCATCTGCAGTTCTATGCTGATTGATAATATTGATCCGAAATACAACAGGGATGGTCTTGTCAGGGAACAGAAAAGGCTTAATGATGAAATATCAGCTGAAATAAGTAAAAAACTTGAGTCACTGGGGATTATCACTGAGAAGCTTGAATTTATTCTTCCGGGGTATTATCCTGAAAACAGGCTGTACGAAGAAGCTCTTGTAAGAAACAGGGAGATGAGAGAGCTTACTTTTCAGAACAGCAAAGAGGATATACTGCTTAAAAAACAGCTTCAGAAGGATAAAAGAGAGTTTGAAGTTTATTATGAAAAGTTAAATAAAATTTCAAAATTAATAAAAGAGAATCCTCAGATTTTAAAGTATATTTATATTGACAAAATGGGGGACAATATAAAGGTTATAATATCATCTGATAAGACAGGTATTCCTGCAATATTCGGGGATTCAGCTGATGCAAATGATTCCGGTGTCAAGGGTGATATTGATAATTTAAGGTAGAATTGTAATATAAAGTAATTAAATTAAGGAGTTTATTATGCCCTGCGGTAAGAAGAAGAAAAGAAAAAAAATCGCAAACCATAAAAGAAAAAAGAGAAGAAGACAGAATCGTCATAAGAAGAAGTAATGATATGGTCTTTTAAAAAAGAGATTGGCAAAATGGCCAATCTCTTCTATTATAGTGGCATGGGATATTATGGCAGAAAGCAGAGTTGAATTTTCGTGGAAAAGGCGCCCCTCTGAAATCAGAGGATATGATCGCGCCATGTATACCACTCTGAATAATGGTGATTATATCAGGGTGGATTATAATCTCAGTGAAGACCGTGTAAGGCTTTACGTGGAGATAAGTGATGAGGACAATAATTCATATTACTCTATAATCAGCGGGGGAAGGATCGTAACTGAAAGGAACAGTTCAGGGAAATCAGCCAGGGTAGGGGAGAAACTCATTGAGAGAGCAACGGAATTTTCCACTCTTCCCAATAGTGAAGTTCTGAAGATTATAAACAGAAATTACGGTATTGAAGCCTTTAATGAAGTGGAAAACAGGAAAAAAGAGCAGCAGCAGAAAGAGCAGCGCTCTCTGGTCAAAAAGAGATACTTCAAGGAGGCCGAGGTTGCCGTAAATGATTATGCGGATGTTTCTGAACATGTTAAGCAGCAGAGAGCAAAGGTAAGCCTGATTGACCTGATAGATGTTCTGACTGGGATTGTACTGGCCGGTGTTTTTTTTATATTATACCGATATAGTTTTCTTGCCCTGGGGGCTGTAGCCGTTTTCTGGGGGATAATTATAGGGATTATAGATATTTTTCTGCGCGAAAGGGAACCTGTTTTCAGCAAGATTCTTTTTTTCCTGTTGGCCGGTTCTGCTATATACATATACGATTATTTTTATATTTGATTACTTATCAATTAACAGATTTAATCCTGAATAAAATTGTTACCCGGACTGACTTTAATAAAAGTATATTTAATCAGACAGCGGAGTATAATAGAGTTTTCAACATTAATTATTTTTATATATTCTATATTGATTGTTCATTACTATTTGAGATATCATTTTTTTCTTGAAAAGTATAGATTGTAATTGCTATTATTGAACAGTATTATATATCGAGATTCTCACATCAAAATATCAGGGATTGGAATATGCATCAGAAAAAAGAGGAAGTTACAAATTCTATTCAGATAGTCTGTTTCAAAATAGGAAGTGAGGAGTATGGGATTGACATACTTCAGGTTCAGGAGATATTGAAGATCCCTAAGGTTACAAAGCTTCCGAAGTCAAGCCGTCATATCCTTGGTGTTATTGACCTCAGAGGAAGAGTAATTCCGATTATTGATCTGGGGACTAAATTTGGTATTCTAGCTGATCTGAGTAATTCAAGCAGGGCCATTGTTGTAGATATTGAAGGAAAACAGGTCGGGCTTGCAATTGATTCAGTAAGTCACGTAATTAAGGTTGATTCCGGAGAGATAGAACCCCCTCCGCCTGTGGTAAAGGGAATTTCAGGTAAGTATATTGTAGGTATAGCAAAACTTAAAACGGGTTTTGTCGTAATACTCGATATAAATCAGATTTTTTCTTCAGAAGAGATAAAGTCCCTGTAAAAGGCTCAGAAAGCAGCAATCAGAATTGTTTCAATTTCACTTTTTGAAAGCATCCTCGGAGTGTTCTTGATAAAAGGGAATGTGTTGGCCAGATCCGCAACCTGGCCGAATTTATCCTGCGTTATGTTGAAACTTGAAAGCCTCTGCGGAAACGCCACATCTATTTCAAGTTTTCTTACCGCTTCAACAGCCTTAATGGCAGCTTCAATTACTGTTATGTCTTTAACATCCTCCCCCATAACCTTTGACATCTGGACGTATTTTCCCGGAGATGTTGTCAGGTTGAACTCCATTATGTGGGGAATTATCAGCGCAACAGCCGTATCAACATCAATATTCCCTCTGGATGATAGTGCCAGTGATATCGCAAGAGATACTGAAAGATATGCTACAGAAAAAGCTATCCCGGACATAACTGATGCAGTTGAAAGATAGTTTCTCGGAACTATATTGCCCGGTTCTTTATATGTAACAGGCAGGTTTCTGAAAATCAGGTCTATGGCTTTAAGAGCGTATGTATTTATAACATCATTGTTCATGGTTGAGATAACCGATTCTGTCGCCAGGGCGAGGGAGCCAAGAGATGTCCTCAGCATTTTTTCTTCAGAAGCCATAAAGGTCAATTCCGGGTCGACAATTGTTGCAGTGGGGTAAAGGTTAAGGTTATAATAAACTTTATGAGTCAGCTGCTGTATCTCTTTAAGGAAAAACAGGGGTGATATTTCGAATCCGAAACAGGGATAGGCCGGCATGGTTATCAGGGTTACAGGATTGCCAATCTCACGATCTGTGTCAAGAAGGTCATGACAGAACATGAAATTGGAAGAGAGGAGTGCTATGGCTTTAGCTGAATTTATCGACTGAACCCCTCCGAAACCGATTACAAGATCACATCTTGTTTTTTTTATAAAAGAAACGGCAACATCTATATCTTCAGTTGTGGGATCCCCTGGAATTTCGTCGTAAATAATACACCCTATATTAATATTTCTGAAAAATGAATATAGTTCGGCAAGTTTCTCCTGGTAGATTTCAAAGTCAGGTATAACTGTAATTATTACAGCTCTTGTGCCGAATTTTGAAAGAATTTCAGAAGAGTTTCTGCTTATCCCCGGTTTTATGTATATCTCTGTGGGGAGATGAAATTCCGGTTGAATCTGCCTGCTCACAGTTATTTTTCCCCAAAATTTTTATGAATAAAAAAAGCGGACATATATATTATCCCCGCTTCATTCCATGCCCGATTAAAGTTTGCAACTATTTGACCAGAAAACTGGCTATTTTGTCCGCTACCATTTCAAGCATTTTATTGTCATTAAAATCGTATGTTCCGTCATTAATTTTCTGTTTTATCTCACGGACCCGTTCCATCCTCATATCAGGTGTTTCTTTTATAACCTGTGTGAGTTTCGCAGTCTCAGCGGCCTGTTTACCTTCACTGGATATCTGTATAGAATCACTTTTGATATCCTGTTTTTTGCCGCTAATAGGCTTGCTTTTCTTAGTATCGGATATGTTATTTATATTGCCTATTTTTTCGATAACCATATTAAATATCCCTTCTTTTTTCTAATACTAATATCGGTATTTTTTGTCAAATCTTTAATTAAATATCGTCTTTCAGAATTAATTAGTCTAAAAATGTATCCCTGCTCCACCATAAATTATACCAAGATTCATCGCTTCCTTGTCATAAAAAATTCTTTTATAGAGTGCGCCTGTTTTAATATAAAATGCTGAAAGGTTAATTTTAAATCCCAGTTCCGCCTCTGCAGCGGGATCATTTGTCTCCTCCTTCCCGAGAGTGGCTTCAAACGGTCCTTCAGGGGCAAGATCAATTCTTGAACGCACCATGCCTCCGCCGGCTGAAAAATATATGCCGAAATGCCTGAACACCTGGTATTTCAATCCAATCAGTGCGCTTCCTCCTACCGCGGAGAGGGTGGAATAGGTCTCCACATCCTTTCCATCTGAATCTGTGTAAAAATAGTCAACTTTCAGTGTAATATCAAGAAATTCCGTTATATCAAAGGTTATATAGGGGCTGTAATAAACCGCATTGTTATAGGCATCTTTCCAGTCTCCTGAAAGCCAGATATAACCGGAATTCAGTCCGATAGACATAAGTGTGAACGGTTTTGCAATATAAAAGAAGGGGTAGTATACCTTCTCCTCGATCTCTCTTACAACTATGGCCTTTATTTTATCTTCAATATCCATTGACAGGGTGTCTGTTGTGTTTCTCAGGTAGAGACCGGTCTCCTCTCCGGTGGCCGTAGCCTCCTGAAGTTCATTTGTGGCGGCATTATAAATATATATTTTTACGTTCAGATTCTGTTCTTTGATTTCGTATCTGCCTGTTACGATAAAATCAGAGGATGTTTCTCTGGCAGTTGCTGATAGTATGCTTATATATTCAGGTCTGTTTATTATATTGATGTCCTTTCCTGCACCTGTAAGCTCGGATTTATTCCTTGTTACAGTTATTTTTTCAGACTCCTGCAGCTGTTTGGAAATTGTTTCAGGGAGAATGAAGGAGTAGTAGCTGTAATCTTTTACTTTTGTTTTTCCTGCGGGCTCTTCCTGTACAGGTTTAACCATGCCGAAATTATAGATTGCTATTCTGCTTTTTTTTATAACAGGGGTTTCTTCGGCAGAGAGTATCCCCGTTGCGAGAAAAAGGATTGTTAATGTTATATTGACTATCAGTTTCATTTTCATCAGTATTTTAGATTCAGGGTTGCTGTATTTGTTGCCGTAATTTTATAAATTTTATCGGTGATGTCAATGTATTTTTAAATATACACTGCCGTACATCCCGGGAACAATAAAACAGCCGGAAACCTGAATACTCTCTGCACCGGAATTTTCCTGCATCAGGTGGAGTACTCGGCATTAATTTTAACATAATCATAGGAAATATCTGTTGTGAACATTACAGATTCACCTTTGCCAAGCCCCGCATCGATACTTATTGTGTAGTTCCTTCTTTTCAGAGACTCTTCAAGTTCACTATAATCAATATCGGTTGGTTTGCCTTTTATAAACAGAGGTTTATCATTAAGATATATTGAAAGTTCCTTTTCTATGATTTCAGCCCCGGAATAGCCCGCTGCACAGGCTATTCTCCCCCAGTTCGGGTCGTTGCCGAATATTGCTGTTTTGACCAGGAGTGATTCAGCCACTGCCCTGGAGATCCGGTCGGCATCATCGTCAGTGGCTGCTCCTTTAACGAAAATTTTTACCCCTTTTGTGGCCCCCTCTCCGTCATCAATAAGCAGTTTTGCAAGGCTTCCCATAACATGCTCCAGGGCGATTATAAAGTCAGAGATTTCATTTTCATTACTGAAACAGTTTTCCGAGGCAGGGGAAAGGATTATTGCTGTGTCATTGGTTGACATATCTCCATCTATGGTGATCGCATTGAAGGTCTTTTTCACCAGTTTTCTGAAAGCAGCATCCAGAATTTTTTTGTCAATAGAGGCATCTGTAACTATAAATGATAGCAGGGTGGCCATATTGGGGGCGATCATCCCGGACCCTTTCGCCACGCCGGCAACCACGTATTCCTCCCCGTTTATTTCAAATGAAGCAGCAGCCTGTTTTGGGAATGTATCAGTGGTCATTATGGCTTCGGCGATTGTCGCGCCATTTTCCCGGGTAAGGGAGCCTGTGAGTTCATCATGGGCGGAGAGCATTTTGTCTGCCGGAAGCTGGCGCCCTATTATGCCTGTTGAGGCCATCAGTATGCTTTCAGGTGTTGTTCCGAGTTTTTCTGCGATATCCGATGTAAGATTTATTGTGTTATTATATCCTTCATCACCCGTGCATGCATTTGCATTTGTCGAGTTTATCAGGATTGCCCTGATCTTGCCGTTTATCCTCTCTCTGCATATTTTTACCGGCGCTGCTGATATTTTGTTAATTGTAAATACTCCTGATGCGTTACACGGTGTATCGCTTACAATTAAAGAGTAGTCTATTTTATCTTTATATCTTATGCCGCATTTGATAGAGGAGTATCTGTACCCCTTAACATTTTCAAGTCCGCCGGAAAGTTCTTTCATAATGTTCTCCACAAAGTAGTTATACAAATAATGCTTGCTAAAAGTCCCCTTATGTACGAAATATATAATAATATATTGCAAAATAGTTAAAAGCTCCCTGCAGTTTTATAGACAGGGTACGAAATAATGTTATATTAAAGAAAATGAGGAAATAGTATCTAAAAATCAGCATAAATGCATCTTTAAAAGAGATCTTTTTGTTGAATTTCATGCAAGAATAAATTATCATTATAAACGATTTTATTATTAATGTTCAGTGATAAAAAAAAATATTGAAAAAAATATATAATAAAAATAGAGTAAGAAGATAACATAAATGGACAGGTTCAGGTATATATCGGAAGTGGAAGTAAATCAGAAAGGTAAGGTCGTTGTGATAACTCTGCCGAAATATTTTTATATAGGGAATATTGTTGAGGTGGAGCAGAACTGGGATATTATTGTAAAAAAAGAACCTTCCGTAATCGGGTTTGACTGCGAAAAGCTGGAATTTATCGATTCATCCGCCATTGGTACTCTTGTGAAATTTTTTAACAGCTCTGTTAAAAACAATATAGAGATGTATGTATTCGGATTAAAAAGTGAACTTGTTAAGATTTTCGACACAACAAAGATCAACAGGGTCATGTCTGTCATTAAAAAATCTGAGTTTGAAGAGCGTTTTCTGAGCTGATTTTAACCGGAATATCTTAATTTTAGAATGAAATAATGAAAAAATATCTGCCGGTATTTTTATTACTCTCTTTTTTTGCTACATCCTGTGCTACTTATCAGAGATCTTCAGCATCTTATCTTCTTCACGGGCCTAAACGTTATTCAATTGTTAAAACCGCAAGGAAATATATAGGGGTAAAATATAAGTTCGGAGGGGAGTCCCCCGCAGGTTTTGACTGTTCAGGATATTCGCGTTATGTTTATAAAAAAAACGGGCTTCTGCTTCCGCATTCCGCCCAGCAGCAGTATGCCAGGGGTAAACGTATAGGTATAAGGAAGGCGCGACCGGGAGATCTGGTTTTTTTCAGGATTTCCGGATGGAAAATTTCTCATGTGGGGATTTATATGGGTGACTATACCTTCCTGCATGCGCCGCGAAGGGGGAAAAGAGTCAGTTATGAGGACATAAGAAAGAATTACTGGCGTAAAAGATATGCCGGTACTGTAACCTATTTCTGATCATCACCTGTCCCGTCTTCCCCGCTGAATTTCCATTTTTTCCATTTATCTTCTTCTTTGTCCTCTTTACCGCAACCTTTTCCGGAATTTTTTCCGCATGATTCGAAGTGACTTCCGTTACTCTCCTCCTGCCCTCCGTCAGAAGAACCGTTATTTTCAGCAGCCGTACCCGGCAGCGGAAGAAATATTAATGAAATTATAATTAAAAAAGAAGAAATTTTTATCATAGCTCTGATTTATATCCTCCATATATTACAGTCTCTGAAATCGGTTGTTTGTTAAAATCTATTATTAAAATATCTGCATTGATCCAGAAAATCTGTTTAATTGCAAGAAATATGATTCTTTTCTTTCGTATTAATAGCGCATTTTTACCTGAAATAAACCTGAGATTAAAGTTTAATTTAGTTGATATTTGCGCCGGCAGGTGAGATTAAATGTATCGGTTTTTATCTATATTGGCCGTGGCGGTAAACATGAAAAAAATGATTGTTGCTTTATTACTGGTTTTTTTCCCCTTCGCGGAATTTTCATGGGGGGATGTCTGTGGAGATTTAACTGATGATGTTATAAAAAAACAGCTGGATGTTGAAGAGTTCCGGGTCGTTTCAAAACGTGAAGTTAACGGCGTCTGTGAGCTGATTATTACTATAAACAGCAGGCTTATACCGTTTTACGGCAACAGAAAGTATCTAGTTTCAGGCGAAATGTATGTTAATGGTGTTTCCCTTACGCGAAATGCGATTTATAATATCATTAAAACCCGGATTGTCTCTTCCCTGGGAGAGGTCAACAGGTGTGTTGTTTTCTCTTATAACCCTCCTGAAATAAGAATGGATACCACTCTCTATATGTTTACCGATCCCCTGTGCCCCTTTTGCAATAAGATAAGCGGTGAGATCAGGGAACTTTCTGACAGGCTCGGTTTTAAAGTCAAAGTCCTGCTTTTGAATGTGCATGGAGAGCGGGGCAGGGTGAAATGTATAGAGGCTATATGCCGGAATTCGGCTGACCCATCTTTTAATTTTATCGAATATAACAGGCCCGGGTGGAAAAAAAAGTCTGCTGAAACTGGTTTTCTCTGTAAGGAGGGGGGAAACCTTCTTGACAGGATAGACCTTCTTTCGGAAAAAATAGGTATAGATTCCGTGCCGTTTTTTTTCGTAGATGACGGCAGGCATGTAAGCGGTGCTTCCATAGAGGAAGTCAGGCTGCTTTTTAATGACAAAAGAAAGTGACAGAGGTTCTTTTTTGTAATAAAAAAAGGCTTTTTGTAACATCTATGCATTAGTTCTTGACAGATAAATAATTGTTTATTTATATAAACATGTTAATAAATTCGGAGATTTATGCGGATTGGAATTTACCCTGGATCATTTGATCCTTTAACATATGGACATCTCGATATAATCGAGAGAGCAACAAAAATTTGCGACAGATTGATAGTGGGAATACTCGTAAATAGTGCTAAAAAGTCTTTGTTTGACCTTGAAGAAAGGGTGGAGATATTGAGGCACTGTTGTGGAGAGTATGATAAAAACATTGAAGTTGTATCGTTTGATGGCCTCCTGGTTGATTATTGCAGGGAGAACAATATATCCTGCATTGTAAGGGGGTTAAGGGCTGTAAGTGATTTTGAATATGAAATCACTCTGGCATCTATAAACAGAAGGCTCTCATCAAGCGTTGAAACGATCTTTCTAATGGCAAGGGATGAAAATCTCTTTGTCTCATCCAGCCTTGTTAAGGAAGTGGCAATGTATAATGGCGATCTATCAACTCTTGTCCCTCCGTATGTGGCAGAAAAAATCCAACATAAATTCTCCTCTTAAAACGCGCTGAAGCTCTGCAGTTCTGCCCCAATCTGTTTCAGTGCGGGAATAGAAATATTCCAGGTCAATTATTAACAATGTTTTGATTCTGTTGAAAATAGTTGGTAAGGGAGGTTTAATATGTTAACCATTATTTTAGTTATAGCTCTCCCTGTCACCGGATTCCTGGGATATGCACTACGTGCTTATTTCGGCAAAATTAAACTGAATTCGGCTGAGGCCAGATCTCACAGGATAATCCAGGACGCACTTAAAGAAGCTGAAAATAAAAGAAAAGAATTACTTCTTGAAGCAAAGGATCAACTTCTGAAAGAGAAGAACCTTCTGGAAAAAGAGATGAGAGAGAGGCGGCAGGAGCTTCAGTCAGTTGAAAAAAGACTTATCCAGAAAGAAGAGACAATAGATACAAGAATTGAAGAGATTCAGAAACAGGAAAAAGTTCTCGACGTAAGGGATCAGGATACAAAAGAGAGAGAAGAGGAACTCAAAAAAGAGTTCGAAAAGCACAGACAGGAACTTGAAAAAATTGCAGGAATGAGTTCAGAAGATGCGAAGGGCATTCTTCTGAAAAAGGTTGAAAATGAAACAAGATTCGATATTGCCAGGCTGATAAACAAGATCGAGGAGGAGGCCAGGAGGACAGCAGACAAGAAGGCGAAGGATATAATAGTTGCTTCACTTCAAAGAAATGCATCTGAGTATACTTCCGAAAATACTGTAACAACAGTTTCCCTTCCGTCAGATGAGATGAAGGGGAGGATTATCGGCCGCGAAGGGAGAAACATCAGGACACTGGAGAACCTCACCGGCGTGGATATGATTATTGATGATACGCCCGAGGTCGTAGTAATTTCAGGGTTCGACCCGGTCAGGAGGGAGATCGCGAGACTTTCACTTGAACGGCTCATCCAGAACGGCAGGATTCACCCTGCGCGCATAGAAGAGGTTGTTGAGAAGATCACAAAGGAGATCGAGGAGACAATGCTGGAGGAGGGTGAAAAGGCCGCTTATAATCTCGGCATACCGGGGCTTCACAGGGACGCCCTCTATAACATCGGTAAACTCAAGTTCAGGACAAGTTACGGGCAGGACGTTCTTGCCCACAGTATAGAGGTGGCAAATCTCGCAGGTATTATGGCAGGTGAACTGGGGCTTGATGTTCAGCTTGCTAAAAGAGCGGGGCTTCTCCACGATATAGGAAAGGGAAGCATCGTTGAAGGTGAGGGCGCTCACGCTATCGTGGGAGCCGAGATGGCGAAGAAGTTCGGTGAAACGGATAAGTGTATAAATATTATCGCGTCACACCACAACGACAGGGAGCAGGAATCCTTTGAAGCAGTTCTTGTTCAGGTGGCTGATGCCATTTCAGCTTCAAGGCCCGGTGCCAGGAGGGAATCTCTTGACACTTATCTTAAGAGGCTTGAAAATCTTGAGAAAATCGCTTCTGATTTCAAGGGTGTTGAAAAGACCTTCGCAATACAGGCCGGACGTGAACTCAGGGTCATGGTGGACAACTCCATCGTCACTGACGAAAAAGCTGAGGCAATGGCAAGGGATATTGCCCAGAGGATTGAATCTGAGCTTAAATATCCAGGTATTGTAAGGGTAACTGTTATAAGGGAAACACGTATAATTGATTACGCACGTTAATTAAGGCCTTATTTTAAAGGAAAAAGGGCTGCCCAACGGCATCCCTTTTTTTTTCATGAAAAGTAATCGACAGATCATGGAAGTAAAGAGTAGAGGTCAATAAAGGATATAAAGATGAAAGAAGTCAAAATACTCGCAATAGGTGATATAGTAGGGAAGGCCGGGAGAAGAGTTCTTGGCAATAAACTGCAGACCATTGTTGAGAGGGAGAGAATAGACTTTGTCATAGCCAACGGGGAAAACTCCGCGGGCGGGCTTTCCATGACGCCGGACATAACCCGTGAGATATTCTCATACGGGGTGGACGTGATTACCTCCGGAAATCACGTCTGGGGGAATCACGACATTTTACAGATTATTGACAGCGAACCTTACCTGATACGCCCTGCGAATTATCCTCCTGATGTGCCGGGAAAGGGATATTGCATGAAGAGCTTCAAGGGCATTAATATTTGCGTGATAAACCTCATGGGGAGAGTGATGATGAATCCCATGGACTGTCCTTTCAGAAAATTTGATGAAATATATAAAGTCGTAAAGGATGAGGCTGACATAATTATTGTGGATTTTCATGCGGAGACTACTTCGGAAAAACAGGCTTTCGGTTGGTATGTTGACGGAAGGGCCTCTGCTGTTTTCGGCACGCACACCCATGTGCAGACTGCTGATGAAAGGGTACTGCATCACGGGACAGGTTATATCTCGGATATAGGGATGACCGGTGCCCTGGATTCTGTCATAGGAATGGTCAAGGAGCGCTCAATAAGGTTTTTCCTTACCCAGACAAGGGTGAAGTTTGAGCCCGCGGACGGGAACCCCTGGCTGAACGGGATTATATTCAAGATAACAGATTCAGGTCAGACAACATTCCTGAGCAGAGTGCAGGAAAAGGGCTAACCGAGCCCTTTAAGTTCATCAGGTGTGAACCTGTACTCTTTAAGACAGAAGGTGCAGGTCACTGTTGCCCCTCCGTCTTTTTCAATCATTTCCTGTATATCTTTTTTATCCAGGGTCTTCATGAGGTTAAGCAGCATGTCATGGCTGCACCTGCATTTATGCGCAAGAGGTGTTGCGCTCATGATTTCAATGTCGCTGTTGTTAAAGAGCTCTTTCACTATTTCATAGATGTTTTCGCCTGCCTCTAACCTGTCTCCAAGGTTTCCCCTCATGTTCCTTACTTTCTCCTCCATCATGTCTATCACTGACTGCTCGGTGTCAGGGAATGTCTGTATCAGTATGCCGCCGGATGATTTTATCTCTCCGTCATTATCGAGGTTGAGGCCTATTATTACAGCTGATGGGACCTGCTCAGAAGTAACAAGGTAGTAAGCAAGATCTTCAGCCACTTCACCGTAAAGAATTGGGGTCAGGCTGTTGTAAGGCTCCTTCATGCCGATGTCCTTTATTACCGTGATAAGCCCGGCGCCTATAGCTTTTGAAAAACTTATCCGCCCAATAGGATCTGTAACATCTACTGAGGGGTTAGCGACGTATCCCCTGAGGTTTCCGCAAGCATCAGCCTGTACGTGGACCTCTTTCAGCGGACCTTCCCCTGAGAATTTCAGAAGTATGCTCTGGCCTGTCTCAGGTTTAAGTGTCGCGCTGAGAAGCGCTGCAGCTGTTATTGTGCGGCCCAGCGCTACGGTGGCGTTAGGTGTGGTTTTGTGCGTCTTTGTTATTTCAGCCGCTGTTTCAGGTGATGTTACAGTGTACGCGCGGAGCTTGAGGTCCGCACAGTATATTCTCGATATCATGTCCATATAATTTCCTCTTTCAATAACTCTGTTCAGTGCCGAAGGCCCCTCTCCCTTCAATGGGTACGAACCTGTATCCGCTGTACTCCCTTCTCAGAGCCTTTACGACGCTTTCAGCTGTTTCAAGTTTCGTCTTTACACCTTTTCCTATATAGTTGGAGCCTGCGTCAACATAGAATATTACTCCCCCGGGATTTTTTTCAGCTTTTATATGCCCTCCATGGGTGGGCTTGAAGTTGAAACTTTCGCTTTTTAAAACGAAATGTGTCTCTTCATGTGGTTTTGTCCCTATGGAGTAGAATTTCGGGTCGTATGTTGATGTTGAGGGGACCATTGCTATATAGGTCATATGCTCTCCCGGTTTCAGGGTTTTAAGGTGCTCCCTGAACTTTTCCTTTCTCAGGGCATCGGGGTTGACCTGTTCCCTGAACCTGCCGATCTTCAGTTTCTGCTGCATCGGTATAAAAAGCGTGTTAAGTGAATCCGTTTTTTTCAGGTAAAGAATGTATTCAGGCGTGAATGATGTTTTCATGAATTCCGCCATAGGTTTCTGCATGCCGGGGTTTTTCCCGTAAAGGGCCCATGACTGCAGTATATCCAGGGCTGCCCGTGAGTCGGGGCCCTGGCTGAAACCTCCGGTGTAATAGTACAATGAATCTGTTTTATCGGGCCGGATGATCCCGGCATCCGCAAGGTATGATGAATCAGCAAGGTCTATGACGTTGACAAGTATATATCCACCTGATTCATCCTCACCTGTAAAAAATCCCTGCTGGTCTTTTCCGGAATTGATTCTTCGTATAACGCTTCTGGCAGGGATTTCTTCTCCGGGGGCCGCCTTTTTAAGTACCCCTTTTTCTATGAGAAATTCTATCTCTTCATTCATTTTATGAAATCCAGTTTATCTTCAGTGTTTATAGTGAGGGAAAACATCTCTTCTGTTATCCCTTCAATTGTGTTCCGCACGATAAGATTATCGTGATGTGACTGTCTGAGAAAGCCCTCTTCAAGCATTGTTTCCAGCTGCCTGAGCAGCGGGGAATAGTATTCTTTAATGTTGAGGACACAGACCGGTTTTGTAAGGTATCCCAGCTGAACCCAGGTGAAAACCTCGAGAAGTTCCTCCAGTGAGCCTATACCCCCGGGAAGGCATATAAATCCGTCAGAGAGCCGGTACATCATAGATTTTCTTTCATGCATGTCGTTAACAACAAAGAGTTCACTTATATGTTTGTGAGGGACTTTCTGGTAGAGCATTTCCGGGATTACTCCTGTTACATGCCCCCCTTTTTCCATTACCGTGGATGAAATTATTCCCATGAGGCCCACATCTCCCCCTCCGTAAACAAGGCCTATTCCCCTGTCAGCTAAATAGCTGCCCAGTTTTTCGGCATATTCACTGTATACAGGGCTGTTCCCTTTGCTTGAACCGCAGAAAACGCATATTTTTTTCATAATTCTGTTCAATCCAGGTTTTATTTTATCATACAGGAAAAAATTAAAGGAAGCAAATGACAATTATTTTTTATTCGGTCGGAGAGTATTGTTTTAACGTTATAGTAAGTTTTCGCGGGTTAATGAGCTCTGAAGAGTCTGTTTTTCACAGTGATTGTCCTGCAGCGGCGCGTCAGGGAGCGAAACGTTACCCCGCAGTGCGCGAGGAGTAGAAGTTGAGAGCCCGACCTGAGCGGATTGATGGGGTCAGAGCCCCGGATCGGCAGGTAGGACGTAAAGACAGGTGTTATGCCTGTCTTTTTTTTATTATTTATACATTCGGAGCTGATAATTAGCGAAGGGGACGCCATAGATAGTCTGGAAAATTGCCGGGGTGAAATTAAAATACAGTCCCGGGTTAAAAATAATCATCAACAAATTCAGGAAGGAAGCGGTACCGGTTTGCATTCATGAACTTGTAGATATAAAAAGGGGATTCAGGTTTTCCGTTTACCCTGTATTCAATGAGCCTGCATTCCCCGTTTTCACGATCATAGCTGAAGCTCAATAAAAACTGCATGCTTTTTCTTGTGATCTTTACCGATACCACGTGGCAGTCACCGGTATTGATCGCTTTTTTTTCTGACCATTCAGTATTTCCGCTGCTTCCGCTTAATCCGTTTACTATCCGTTTTACAGGTATGTCATTCCCGAGCAGATTGACTTTACTCCATTTTACCCTGTCAACAGGGGAACAGGATGTGAAAATTAAAGCTGTAATCGCCATGGACTGTAAAATTATATGTCTGGTTTTAATGGTGATTCTCCTCTGAAGTTTTGAAACAATATAAAAATATATGTCTGCCTGTCAAAATAAATATATTTTGTGGATGATGCCGGCATAAAATTCAAAAAACTAACTATTTAGTTAATTTTTTGAATTAATTATTGACTTTCCGGGTGTATTTAACTATTTGTTAACTAAATAGTTAGTTTAAATAACTGTTTAGTTTTAGTGTAATGAAACGCTTCAGGGAGATAATATATGGTTAAAAAGAAGGACGGATCTACAGAGGAGAAAATTCTCGATGCTGCGATTGAGGAGTTTGCTGAACTGGGGTACGCTGGAGCAAGGGTGGACAACATTGCCGCCAGGGGTGAAATAAACAAGGCTATGATATACTATTATTTCAAGAGCAAAGAGAAGCTCTACGAAAGAATACTCACTGATATTACCACAGGTATCTACAATCAGATCAGGGAAGCCTCTGTAAATGGTGAAGAACCCCTGGAACAGTTTTATTCTATAATAAACAGGTATATAGATCTGCTGAGCCGCATAGACAGAAGGATTCCCAGGATAATGATGAGGGAAATTGCAAGCGGCGGGGACTTCTTCAGAAAGATCGCTGTGCCGAACCTTGTTGTCCCTATCATGACGCTCATTGAGCCGATTTTACGTGAAGGTATGCAGAGAGGGGATATAAAGGAACTCAACCCCTACATGACCCTTCTCCAGATTATAGGGGGGATTGTCTTTTTTAACATTATACGCATACCCCTTGAAGGTTCTCAGCTTGAGGAGGTTGTCTTCACAGGGGATTTTCTGGAGGAGTTCAGGAGGAACCTGCTGACAATTATCGGCAGCGGCATTGAGCCGGGGGGAGGTGAGTGATGAACAGTTCTTTAAGGAATTTTATCTTCAGGATCGCGCTTATCTATACAGCGGTCATGGTCCTGGTTTCACATCTCGGTGCTGAACCTCTTCCCCTGTCAATAGATGATGCTGTGAAGATTGCCCTTGCCGGTAATCATGACTACAGGATTGCTGAACTGCAGGCGCGTGAGGCTGAGGAGAGGGTCAACGGTGTTTGGGGTCAGCTTATGCCTGTGCTTGAATCTGAAGCTTCTCTTTTAAGGCAGTATGCTGAAAACGGTACAATGAGCCTTTCTGACGGGCAGGCTGATATTAAATTTATACAGATGAAGTTCGGGATTAATCCCGGGGTTTTCTATAATTCACTTCAGGCCTCGAAAAAGTCTTGGTCACTCTCAAAGGAGGAGCTCCGGAGGATAAAGAGTGATGTTGAATACAATGTGATTAAAAGCTACTTTGATCTTCTTCTGGCCGGTGAGATTATAGGCCTCAGGGAGGATTCAATGCAGGTGCTCAGGGCCAACCTGAAGGATGTGAAGAACATGTACAACACAGGTACTGTACCGAAGTTCGAGATGCTGCAGGCGCAGGTGCAGCTGATGAACCAGGAGCCTGAACTTTTCAGCGCAGAGAGCGGAAGCAGGGTCGCACTTGAGATGTTCAACCATAACCTGGGGTCTGCAAGAAACTCATACACTGTAAAAAAAGAGGTTCTGAAAGGGGAGGTCAAACCTGTTATCTGCAGTGATACTGACAGAAAGATTGAAATGCTGGTTTCAGTGGCGTTGAAAAACAGGCCCGAGGTCATCCAGATTAAAAAGAAAATTGAGATAGCGGAACATTCGGAAGAGGTCTATTCTTCCTATTACCTGTGGCCCAGTTTCTCTGTGGGGGGATATTACGGCATGACCAAACTCGCGCCGAATGAAATTGACGCCACGATTTCAACTCCCCTGGGGCCTGCGACCCCTGACTTTTCAGGCATTTCCGGTGACGACGCATGGCAGAATACATGGCAGGTGAGGGTCGCTGCAACGTACAGGTGGGGGGCGCTGTTTCCCGCTGAGAGTGTCAGGGCCAGGGAACGGGAGGAGAGGCTTAAGGCAAAAGAGGGGGAGGAGGAATTTCGCAGGCTTAAAAGTGCGATTTCGGTGAGCATTAACTCCTCCTACTCAAAACTTCTCACCGCGTGCATGACTATTAAATCCCAGAAGGAGAATGTTAAAACAGCAGAAGAGGGGCTGCGCATAGCAAGGGAGAGCTACAGGGCAGGTGTGATCAAAAATTCAGAGCTTCTTGCATCGGAGCTTGCCCTTACATCGGCAAAGACATCTTACATAAACGCGTTATATTCATATTACGTGGCAATGGCTGAGCTTAAAAAAGAGACCGGAATTGAAGATGAGAATATTATCCTGGAGGATTGCAGATGAAAAACAAGAAAATAATACCAGTTGCAGTTGTTGTTGCCGTGGTTGCGGCAGCCACTCTTTACTTTGAAATATTCAGGCATATCGAGAGTAACGGGACGGTCATAAGCGGAAGCGGAACAATAGAGGTAACAGAGATTGATATTAGCTCGAAAATTTCAGGCAGGGTGGCTGAGATTCCAAGGGGGGAGGGAGCTGAAGTTAAAAAAGGTGAACTCCTGGTGAAACTTCAGTATGACGAACTTTCAGCTCAGAGGGTCTCGGCTGTGGCAAACTTCAGGAACGCGGAAAAAAATTACAAACGGATCAGCAGACTTTACAGGACTGGTTCCGTTTCCAGGCGTGACCTTGATAACGCCGAGGCCGCGTACAAGGTGGCGAAGGCCGCCATGGATAATGTTGATGCTGCCATAGATTACGCGGTGATATATTCCCCCATAGACGGCATCGTGCTTGATACTATACTTGAACCGGGCGAGATGGCTTTCCCCGGCACACCTGTACTGACCGTGGCCGATATTTCAAAACCCTGGATGTACCTCTACGTGAATGAAAAGAAACTCGGTTATGTGAAGATCGGACAGAAGGTCAATGTAATGATAGACTCGTTCCCTGACAGGGTATTTAAAGGGGCGGTCGTTTCTATATCAAATAAAGCCGAGTTTACACCAAAGACCATCCAGACAAAGGAGGAGAGGGTCAAACTCGTTTTCGCGGTCAAGGTGGCCATTGAGAACAATGATATGATACTTAAACCGGGGATGCCTGCTGACGCTGATATTCTGCTTGAAGGTGAACCTGAGTGATTACCGTTAACTCTCTCACGAAAAATTTCGGCGGGAACAGGGCCGTGGATTCCCTTGATTTTGAGGTGAGGAAGGGGGAGATTTTCGGTATAGTGGGGCCTGACGGGGCGGGGAAGAGCACCCTTCTCAGGATGATTGCCGGTATCATGCTCCCCTCCTCCGGGAGTATTATTGTTAACGGAATGGATGTTTTAAAGGAGAGGGCAGTAATTAAGGAGAACCTTGCTTACATGCCGCAAAAGTTCGGGCTCTACGAGGACCTCACAGTTGAGGAGAATATACGTTTTTTCGGCAGGCTCTTCGGGGTCCCGGGAAAGATGATAGAAAAAAGGGTCCCCAGGCTCTATGAGTTCAGCAGGCTCGGGCCCTTTAAGGAGCGGCTGGCGGGCAATCTTTCCGGCGGGATGAAACAGAAGCTGGGCCTTGCCTGCTGCCTGATACACAGCCCTGGACTGATACTGCTTGATGAGCCGACTAACGGTGTTGACCCTGTATCAAGGAGGGAGTTCTGGAAGATCTTATATGATCTCCTTTCAGAGGGGGTTACCATCGTGGTGAGCACCGCCTACCTCGATGAGGCGGAAAGGTGCAACAGGGTGGCGCTTATGCATGAAGGGAAATTTATAAGGCTGGGCACACCTGCAGATGTCAAGAAATCGGTACCCGGCTTTCTGATTGAGATAGAGGCCGGTAATGTGTGGAAGGCTGAAGAGGCGCTCCGGAAAAGCGGCAGGTTCCCTGATATAATAAGGGAGAGTAATACGATTAAGGTTTTTATCCACGACAGGAAAGGTGACACTGAAAGGATAAAAAAAATACTCTCACGCGGGGGCGCCGGGAAGATATCAATGAGAGAAAAAACACCGAATCTTGAAAACTGTTTCATGGAGATAGTAATGAAAGGTGATAAGCAATGAAAGTACCGGCCCCGATTATACGTCTTTTTGCCATTGCGGACAAGGAGTGGCTCCAGATCAGGAGGGACAAAAGAAGCCTTATACTGTCACTTATTACGCCTGTTATGCTTATTCTCCTTTTCGGCTTTGCCCTTACAATGGATGTGAAGCATGTTAAGACAGTTGTGTATGACCAGAACAGGAGCAGCCTGTCGCGCGGTTTTATAGAGAAATTCAGCCACACGGAGTATATAGACATAGTCGCTTTCGTGGAAAATTATGACACAGTGGACAGCTATATAGATTCAGGGGACGCGATTATGGCGGTTGTCATACCTGTTGATTTTGACAGAACTATGAAGGCCGGAAAGAAAACAGCTGTGCAGCTCATGGTGGACGGATCTGATTCAACCTCCGCGACTGTTGCAACAGGCTACATAAGCGCGATTGTTGCGACATACAATATGGAAATGAGGATATCGGAGATTAAAAAGGCCGGTTTTTCCGAAATGTCCCCTCCCGTTGATATAAGGAGCAGGATATGGTACAATCCTGAACTTGAAAGCAAGAATTTCATAATACCCGGCCTGATTGTTCTCATACTTGCCATAATATCCGCCATGATTGCCTCGCTCACCATTTCCCGTGAATGGGAGAGGGGCACAATGGAAACGCTGATTACCACTCCTGTCAGGGGGTGGGAACTTATCTTCGGTAAACTTATACCGTATCTCTTTATCGGGCTTTTCGACGTAACCATGGCCGCCTGCGCAGGTTATTTCGTGTTTGATGTTCCTATAAGGGGGAGTTTCGTTGAGTTTTATCTCATGGCGCTCCTTTTTCTCTGCGGTACAACGGGGCTCGGTATTCTTATATCGGCGGCGACAAGGGTACAGGTCTTTTCCGTTCAGCTTGCAATGGTATCAACATATCTGCCTTCGTTCATCCTGTCAGGTTTTGTATTCCCTATTAATAATATGCCTTTAATAGTTCAGGGTATTACCTACATTATACCGGCAAAATATCTGATTGTGATTATTAAGGGGATTGCCCTTAAGGGGATAGGTATAGCCCTGCTGTGGACGCAGGTGGTTTTCCTGTTTATATACGCATCAGTTGTACTGACTGTAGCTGTTAAGAAAATGAGCCTTGTACTGCCGGAGGATTGAGGTAACACTATGTTTAAAACACCGTTAAGGCGAAATATACTGAGAAGCTTTATAGCGAAGGAGTTCAGGCAGATCCTGCGGGACTACAGGATGAGGGCCATGCTTTTCGGGACCCCGGTGATAATGCTCCTTATTTTCGGTTATGCCGTGAATACTGACGTGGTTAAAATCAGGACTGCCGTACTCGACAGCAGCAGGAGTTATGACAGCAGGAATTTTATTCAGAAATTTACCGGCAGCGGATATTTTGTTCTGCAGGATTACGTTGAATCCCCTGAAAAGGGGGCGGAACTTCTTGACAGGGGTGAAATTGATCTCTTTATAAATATACCTTACGATTTCTCCAGGGGCCTCAGGAAGGGGAGGACAGCTGAAGTACAGATTATTGCAGACGGAAGTGATTCCATCAGGTCTTCCATTATCCTTACATACGTAAACCGGATTACCTATGATTTTTCTGAGAAATATCTCAGGGATAATGTAAGTGTGCTGATGCTTTCCCGCGGTACCGGGGGCTTGAAACTTATGCAGAGTGTGGACCTTCAGGAGAGGACTCTCTTTAACCCGGAACTTACAAGCAGGAATTTTTACCTGCCCGGCGTACTGGGGCTCCTGGTTGCCCTTATAACAATTATGATGACATCAATGTCCGTGGTCAGGGAGAGAGAGAGCGGAACAATTGAACAGATAATTGTATCACCTGTGAAACCTATGGAGTTCGTGGCAGGGAAGACCCTTCCCTTTGCCATCGTGGGATTTATAGATATAGTTGTAATTACACTTGTCACTATAGCATGGTTCAGGGTGCCGTTTAACGGAAGTTTTCTCTTTCTGCTTTTCTGCGGGCTTTTTTTCATTATCTGTACCCTGGCGCTTGGCCTCTATATATCAACCATTTCACAGACACAGCAGCAGGCCATGCTCTCAACATTTTTGTTCTTTCTCCCTTCGATCATGCTTTCAGGTTTTGTTTTCCCCATAGATGCAATGCCTCTTTTTTTTCAGGCGATTACCTTTCTTAATCCGATGAGGTATTTCATGACTATTATCAGAGGGATATTTCTGAAAGGGGTAGGGGCCTCCGTACTCTGGGGCAATCTCCTGGGGCTTGTGGTCCTGTCCGTGATACTTTTATCACTCAGCGTGAGGCGGGTGAACAGGAGGTTTGAATAATGGATATATCAGTTGAGGTAAAGGGACTGACCAAGATGTTCGGTGATTTTACCGCTGTGGATGATATAAGTTTTTCGGTTGAAAGCGGCGAGATCTTCGGATTCCTGGGGCCGAACGGTGCGGGTAAAAGCACAACCATAAGGATGCTTTGCGGGATACTGACGCCAACTGATGGGACAGGTACAGTTGCAGGTCACGATATTATTCTTGAACAGAACAGAATAAAGCACTCTATCGGTTACATGTCGCAGAAGTTTTCTCTTTACAATGAACTGACTGTTATTGAAAACCTTGAATTCTTCGGCAGTATATACGGACTAAGCGGTAACCGGCTCAGGGAGAGAATTGAATATGTCCTCGACATGGCGGAGATAGGAAGCAGGAAAAGGGAAAGAGCGGGGCTCCTTCCGGGAGGTATCAAACAGAGGCTTGCCCTGGGGAGCGCCATACTGCATGATCCGGGTATACTTTTCCTTGATGAACCGACATCCGGCGTGGACCCGATTATGAGGAGAAATTTCTGGGACCTGATTTACGATTTTTCACGGAGGGGCAAGACGATATTTGTTACAACCCACTATATGGATGAGGCTGAACACTGCGGCCGCATGGCACTGATAATTGCGGGAAAAATTATCGCCTACGGTTCACCCGCTGATCTTAAAAAAGAACTTCATCATGATGTCTATACACTGAAGGTGGAAAATTTTATCAGTGTCTTTGACACGGTTTCAGAACTCCCCTTTATTGATGAGGCAGCGATATTCGGAAGCGACATACACCTCCTCTGCGGCAGCGGGTTCGCGATGAAGAAAGAACTCTCCCGTGTTATGAAATCGGAAGGTATAAAAAATTTCAGGATTGAGAAGATTTCCCCTACCCTTGAGGATGTGTTTGTAACCCATGCAAGGAGACTGGGGGTGTAGCATTATGCGCCCAGTATTTTTTTCCCCTGCCTCTTCAGTATAAAGAATGTGAAGATGGTGGAGAGCAGATCTGCAGCTGGTATGGCTGCCCATACACCAATGAGACCGAATATCCCGGGCAGAAGCATTAGTGCCGGGATGAGAAATATTACCTGCCTTGAAAGTGTCAGTATTACAGATATTTTAGCCTTACCTATTGACTGGAACAGGTTTGAAGTTACAATCTGAAATCCCGCGAGGGGAAACATTATCATTACTGTTCTCATACCTGTAACAGAGAGTTCAATAAGTTCAGTGTTATCCGTGAAAGCCATGGCAATCTGCCTGGGCAGAAATTCGCCAAGCAGAAAACCTGTTGATGATACTATTGATGCGATAATCACCGTGTACCTGAAAACAAGTTTTACCCTGTCAAAGTGCAGAGCCCCGAAGTTGTAACCTGCAATGGGCTGCATCCCCTGTGTAAGTCCCAGTATTACCATAACAACAAACATCAGTATCGAGTTTATTATACCGTAAGCCCCAACAGCGTAGTCGCCGCCGTATATAACCAGTTTGCGGTTGATTATGATAACTATAAGGCAAACGCATACGTTAATAATAAAGGGGGACATGCCTATGGAAAAGATGTCACGTATGATGTCTCTTCTCAGGGAGAACCTTTCCATTTTGAAATGGAGGAAACTGCTTTTTTTCATGAAGTGAAGAATGACCATAATCAGTCCGGAGGTCTGGGCCAGAACTGTTGCAAGTGATGCCCCGCGGATGCCGAGTTTCAGGACAAATATGAAGATAGGGGCAAGTATTATATTTATACCCACAGTGATCAGCGTGATATTCATTGCTTTTCGAGGATAGCCCGAGGCCCTCATTACGTGATTAAGTCCCATGTAGGAATGTATGAAAACATTACCTATAAGTATTAATTGCATGAATTCTTTTGCAAATGGCAGAGTGGCTGCACTTGCCCCGAACATATATAAAACTTCGTCAAGGAAAATCAGCATTATTACCGAGTATGGTATACTGAGAAGAAGGTTCAGTATAACGGTGTTGCCCAGGATCAGGGCGGCCTCATCCTCCCGTTTCTCCCCCAGCCTTATTGAAACCATAGTAGAAGCTCCGGCACCTACAAGGGCGCCAAGGGCGATCCCCAGGTTCATAAGCGGCAGTGTAAGGGCAAGACCGGAGATAGCAAGGGCTCCAACTCCCTGGCCGATGAATATCCTGTCTATTATATTATAGAGGGACATCGCAGTCATGGCGACAATAGCGGGGAGTGAATACTCCAGAAGAAGTTTTCCTATATTAACATGCCCCAGGGAGTGGGGGGATTTGCTCTGATGCATAATTCTACCTTCCGGAGTCAATAGTTGGAATTACTTTTTTTAGAGCAAACCTTTTTTTAAAAGGTTAAAAATTTGTTTGTAAGCCTGAGATGAGTCTGATTTTTTTATTTTAGTGAATCAATGATACGCCTGGTTTTTTCAATAAGCCGGTCGTAATGGCTCCCCTTCCAGTAGATCCTTCCGCATGAGAGGCAGTGGTAAAATTCCCTGCACCATTCAAGTACCCCGGGAGGGATTTTTTTTTCCAGTTCCCTGAACCGGGGGGAGCTCAGGTCAAGGCCTTCAATAAAGCCGTTGCATTCAATGCATCGGGTAAAGGGTTTGGTGAGGCCTTCCAGCTGCAGCCTTTCTATTACCTCAATTATCTGTTCTTCCGGGTCGCGGCTCCGTACAATTATACCCCGTGACACTATTTTCCTCATCAGCAGCTGTCTGTCGCAGGTCAGGAGGATCCGGTTCTCCCGTTCTGAAATAGCTGCCAGAAGATCGTCATCCCTCCCTTCCTCATAATCTGTATCAAAACCGAGAAGCCGCATGCTCCTGGCGAGTTTCCGCAGATGAACATCAAGCACGAATTTTGTATCGCGGAGGGGGGATGGGCGCAGCCGCGTAACATCTGCAATGTCAATCGACTCGAATACAGGGTACACGCTTATCCTGTCAAGGTCCTCAATAATGTAACTGAAACCGACAGAAGATCCGTTCACGAGGATAAGATCCACCTCAACATGGGGGACTCCCATGCTTTCAATAAGGTCCTTGACGGACCTCCTCCCCTTAAAAGAAAGCTCAATATCCCGCTTCCTTAACTCCGGCTTCAGAAAATCGTTCAGCTCCTCATAGTAGCGTATTGTTATGTTGTACATGCCTTGATTATACCATATATGATAATATCAGTTTATTCCTGAAGAAATTTCAATATTTATTCAGTATTTATTCCTTAACTTATTTCAGGTAAAAAAATGCTCTATTACTCCCGCCGCCGAAGGCGGCGGGAGTATATAATTTTTACTTTTTTACATTAAAAATATATTCAGGAATTATTTCTGATTTTTATTATAAATTGCCTGGGATGTGGACATTTTATTGCAACTTTATCTCCGGCAGCCTGTTAGTATTTTGAGGAAGCGGTTTGCTGTAAGCCGTTAATTTATATTCAAAGTGAGGCTGCTATGCTGAGTTTCCTTCCCGGTAAAATGAAGGGGGTTATCCTGATAATCCTGTTTGCAATAAATACTGTCTTCTGGGTAACCCTGCTTCTTATTGTTTCGTTGTTCAGAATAGCTGTACCGCTTAAATTCTGGTACAGGTTTACATCACAAATATCAATTACCATTGCTGACAGCTGGATCACCTGTAATAATGCGGGACTGGCGTTAATGCATAAAATTGAATGGGACGTACAGAGTTCTGGTAAACTTGAAATGAACGAGTGGTATCTTGTTGTTTCAAACCATCAGTCGTGGGTGGATATTGTGATCCTCCAGAAAGTCCTGCTCGGGAAGATCCCTTTCCTGAAGTTTTTTTTGAAGAAAGAATTAATCTGGGTCCCTGTACTTGGACCCGCATGGTGGAGCCTTGAGTTCCCCTTTATGAAGAGATACCCGAAGGAACTTCTTAAGAAAAAACCCCACCTTAAAGGTAAGGATATAGAGGCGACCCGTAAGGCCTGTGAGAAGTATAAAACAATGCCTGTATCAGTAATGAACTTCATGGAAGGGACAAGGTTTACCCCGGGAAAACATAGGGCACAGAAATCACCGTATATAAATCTTCTTAAACCCAGGGCCGGGGGCATATCACTTGTAATGAAAACCATGGGGGAGCAGTTAAATAAAATAGCGGATGTAACCATATATTATCCCGAAGGGCCCGGGTCATTCTGGGATCTCCTGTGCGGTAATATTACAAAGATCACTGTCCGTATCAATGTTATTCCTGTTACAGATGAGATCAGGGGTGATTATGTAAATGACGAATTTTTTGTAAAAAAGTTCCAGGAGTGGCTTAACAGTTTCTGGAAAAGGAAGGATGATTTTATTGAGAATGAACTTAAGCCGGAAAGAAGTCAATCCCGCATAGCATGAACCTCGAAATGCAGTTTTCTGCAGTATTTTTTTAAAAAAGCGCGGAGATCAGGAAAAAACAGGTGACTTTGCCTGTTTATATGATTTAAATTTAATATAATATTATGAGTATTAAGGAGTTTAAAGCTATGCTGGAAACCGGAAAATTCAAAGCAGTCTATATTATGGCGATACTCGCTGTTGCTGTTCCGCTTTTAATATCAGTTTCAGGCTGTAAAACAAAAGCTGTTAAAAACGGGGGACTGAAGCAGTGTGATACCGATATTAAATCAAAATGTTCAGGGAAGTGTATAGACGGGACTGAACCAAGATACTATTTCGACAGCAGAAACCTCCAGTCTGTTATGGATGAGGTTGAAAAAAGAATCGCTTTCCTTAAAGCCCGTGGCCTTGGAGATCTTGATGATTATCCGGAGATAATGAATAACGAGAAGAAAAACTCGTCATTTGCCAAATATACACCTCCGGCATGTAACGGGTGTAAACCGACATTCATACTTCAGGGAAGAGAGGTGAAATGCGAGGAGTTTTACAGATACATTGAAACACTTAATGAGAGATGTGAAGGCTGCGTGGAAATAGTCCCTGACAAGCTGAAGAAGAATTAGATTTTTATAATATTCCGTATGCCCCGTATAATGAGATTTACAATGCTTCCATGCAGGTATATCGCGCCGTCGGGGCAGTATTCACTGCAGCAGTAGCAGCGGATACATTCATCATCCTTAATTTCGGGGAACCCGCTGTTCCCCTTTTTTATCGCGGATACGGCGCAGCCGTTTATGCAGTCACCGCATTTACTGCATTTTTTAAAATTTATACGCGGTTCAACAAACAGCTGATCGAACATATAATCATCAATTTTTTTTAATATTCCTGCGGATGGGGATTTGTCAGGGAGCTTTATATATCTGACCTGGGGTATATCCCCCTTTACCGGTATCTCTTCAGGGACAACAAACCCTCTTTTTATGCATTCCCTTACAGCCGGTACCCATTGCGGATCAAACCCCATTATCCTGCAGGCTGTTACGTCAAGGGCCGCCCCGTTTTCCGAGGTAAGTATCAGGCCTGTAAATTTAGGTCTGCCGTTTGCAGCAGGGCCGTCCACGTCAAGACCGTAGACTGCATCCATTATATTAAGGCCCGGATTCACTGACTCATAAACATCGGCAAGAGGTATACCCCAGAATTCCTGGTAATCGGGCCGGTCCTGGAAGAGTTTATGATAGAGCTGTTTTGTCCCTCCGGGAATACATCCGTAAGTGTTCTTTACTGCTCCGGTATACCTGGCAAGACGGTGTATCTTCATTTTCGGAATATTTACAACAAGGTCATGGCCGGAGAGGGCTTCTGTTATGTAAAACGGTTTGAGCTCTTTTCCTGTCTCTATCTTTTTCAGGCGGGTTGCTTCAAAGGGGAGGAGTTCAGCGCCGTATTTTTCCGCCACATCAGCTATCCCGCTTGTTATAAATCCCCTCCCTGTCCCTCCGCCCTGGTAGTATGACAGGGACTCGCCGATTGTTATGCGGCAGTCATGTTCCCTGAATATGCGGCATACTGCATCGACTACTTCAGGATGGGTTGTGGCACACTGTTCAGGCCTGTACTGCGCAAGTATGTTCGGTTTTAGCAGAACGGAGGAGCCGTCTTTTATCCTGAAATTTATATCATCCAGTGAATTCTTTACTGCCCTGAATACATCTTCAGGATTGTATGAGCCGCATTTCTGTATAGACACTGTTGCCTCTTTCATTCCATTTACACTCCTTCCCGCCCTGTATGATTTTGCGGGCCTGAAATATCCCCCTCTCTTCGCGGGAATGCCGCCCCTGCTGCTATGTAGAATAGTGCAGCAGTAATGAAAACGGCCCTGAATCCGTATGTTATTGCGAATATGGCAGCAGCGAGAATGCTGATTACCGAGAAGAATCCGTTTACTCCCCAGGCAAGGGGGAGGGAAGAGTTCTCATCCTTTTTTAAAACAGAGAGGCCCCTGGGGAAGGGGATGCCCATGAAAAATGCCAGTGGAGCGATAAGAGCTGTTACCATTAATATTTTAGCGCAGGCGGGGAGGAGTATGAAAAATGAAAAAAATCTGTCCAGGGTAAAGGTGTATAACAGGGTGATCGAAACTATTGCACCGATACATTTATAAATGCCTCTTCGTGAAGTGAAAACCCTGTCTGAGAAGAGGCTCCCCATGCCGCTGAAAACAAGGAGAGAGGAGATTATCACGCTGAGGGAATAAACAGGGCTCCCCAGGAAAAGGATCATCTTCTGTATAAGCGGCATCTCTATGAAGAAGAATCCCGCTGCAATAAGGGAAAAGTATGGTATAATCTTTCCCCCTTTTATCTTTTCTTTTTTCTTTATTTTAATCAGGGGGAACAGGATGGAGAGGAAACTGATAACTGTAACAGGTATCAGTATAATTGCCAGAAGCAGGTAGCCCCATTCTGTAACCGGCACCTGTGTCGGGCCGTATCTGATAATGTACTTCATGAAAGCCGGCTTGAAGTAGTTGTAAAAATAGGGCCTGTTGTCCACCGGCGCTGATATGTCCAGGTCATATGAATCTATAAATTTATCTCTTCCATCTGAAAGGAGGGAGGTAAATGATCTGTAGAGGATACTCCGCCCCTGCCTGATGTTAATGTCCGCTTCAGCGGAAGTCATGCCGGGATAATAGATTATATCGAAGAGCCTTTCAGCACAGAATTTTTTTGCAAACCTGATGTCAGCGGGGCTGAAGGGAGATTCGGATATCAGCAGCGTCATGGTCTGCACAGAGCGTATGGCCAGCATCCTCCTCCCCGGATCTGTCATCCCCATACTTCTCAAAGACTCAGCGGCTGTATTGAACATCTTCAGTGAATCTCTCGGAGGGGTCGTGATCCACCTTGTAACTGAAAGCAGGCCGCCGGGGGAGAGGCGGCCGTAAAAGTCACGAAATGATTCCACTGTATAGAGGTAGCTTTCGTTCAGTGCGTAAACTCCCGATGCGGCTGAATTGAAGGCGTCAAGTACGGGGATATCGATCAGGTCATATTTGTACGGGCTTCGTCTTGAGAAGCTCCTTCCTTCATCATTATACAGGGAGACTTTATTATCAAGATATATGTTTCCTGAAAATCGGGCCAGAGCTCCAGTCATCACCGATATTACACTGCTGTTTACCTCCACCGCATCAATGGAACTGAACCCGGCAGACAGCGCCCTGAGTAGCGGTTCCCCTCCGCCCGCGCCTATGATGAGGGCCCTCCCTGCCGCGGTCTCTTTTTTCATGCAGTATGGAAGCCATGACGCTGTGTGCCTGATAAAATCTATCCACCCCGGGTCTCCGCTGAAGGGGGTCACCGGGGATGGGGAGTCACCGTCGAAGTAGAGAATTTTCTGTACCGGCACTTCAGAGGGGGATATAATGCTGAGGCCGGAGGTGGAACGGAGCCCCTCCGACTCAACGATCTGCAGTACTGAGAGTGGAGAATATGCTTCACCTGTTATCTTTGCTCCGGGAAGGTTCAGGGCGCCGGAGATCGGTTTGTACTCCGATACTCTTCTGAAACCGGGTGCGGATGAAATGAGCCCTGATAAAATTACTGCAGCTGCCACAGGGACTATGAGCAGCATCTGTTTTCTGCCCCTGTAAAAGCAGGCCAGTATAACAGCCGGCACAAGCGATATAAATATGACTGCTGACATTATACTGTAAGGGTGCAGGTAATATGAAAGTGCAAGGGGTACCGCTCCGCCGACACCGGAGCCCAGGAGATTAATGCCGTAAGCAAGGGAGGGAGGTTCCCTTAAAAATGATATACAGATAACCGCGGAGCCTGCCAGGAAGGGGAGGCCCATAAGTGTAAAATATAGAAACATGTAGAATAACTGCACTGTGCTGAAGTTGATCCCGTAGGGATTTACAGGGAGCATGGCTGACAGGATAAAGCCCCCGGCCATGAACAGGGGGAAACAGAGGCTGATGGCGTACAGTGAGTGCCGGTAGTTTTTTTCTATTGTACCCTTGAGCAGGGTCACTGCAGTTCCCGCAGCGCCGGAACCGAGAAGCGCCATGGTGATGATAACAGGAGACAGGTTGTGCCATTGCGAGTATGAGAATACCCTTGTGAATATTATTTCGTAACCGAGAACAGCCGCTGAAGTGAAGAATACTACGCCGTAAACCATGCCTGCCGCCGGTGATCAGCTTTTAGAGCGGACAAGGGGCACGAAGCGTACCTCTGTAATCATCTCAACACTTACCCTGCCTGCTTCTGATTTTCTTATAAGGAGGAGGTGTTGTACCTTGAACGGGGGCCCCACAGGGATGCACATCCTCCCCCCTTTTTTAAGCTGGCTGACCAGATCAGGAGGTATGAACTCGGAGGCGCATGTTACTATGATCGCGTCATACGGGGCGTGCTCCCGCCATCCGTAATATCCGTCACCATGCCTTGTCTTTACGCCGTGGTACCCGGCACTTCCCAGGTTCCTGGCGGCCTGTTCGTGGAGCCCTTTTACTATCTCCACTGAGTAGACTTTCCCCGCGATCCGCGAAAGGACGGCAGCCTGGTAGCCTGAACCTGTTCCTACCTCCAGCACCTTTGAACTCCTGTCTATATCTATCAGTTCTGTCATCAGAGCTACTATATAGGGCTGGGAAATTGTCTGTCCGTAACTTATGGGGAGCGGTGTGTCCGCGTAGGCGGCCTCCCTGTATTCATCAGGCACAAAGATGTGGCGGGGTACTTCCCTCATGGCATCAAGGACTTTTTTCTCTTCTATACCCCTGAGTTCAATCTGATATGAAACCATCTCATTTCTTAGAGGAGTGTATCTGTCCTGTGTTTTATCTCTTTTTTCAGATACAGGTCCCTGGCCCTTTTTCTCTTCCGCAGGGGGAGGGGAGGGGTTTCCGCATCCTGAAATCATAAGAGCGGAAAACAGAATAAATATAATTGTCGTTTTTATTTTTTCCATAACCCGTACCCGTTATATTAAAGTTTAATAATAAAACGGGAAGATAACAAAAGATCGGGCCGGAAATATTATATTTCCTTTTTTCACTGAATATATGCCCGGGAAACAGTTCCGGCTCTTTTTTTACTCCATGATTTCATGGATTTTGCCCCCTTTTCCGGTTATTTTAGAACTGGAATATGGCAGTCCCCGGTTTTCCCGGGTAAATCAAATTTTTCGGGTATGCTGTGAAATGAAGATAAAATCTATAAGAAAATCTGTCAGCTTTAAGATAACCGCCCTTTATATATCCCTTGCTATAATAAATATGTCCTTCTTTACTATTATAATTTATGAAAACCAGATAGACCTTATTACTGAAAACACGAAGTACAGGATAACAGAACTTACTGACAATCTCATAAATACCCTGAACAGGTACAGCGCGGGATTTTCATCCAGGGATAAAAGCAGCCTCAAAAGGGGGGTGATGGCAAAGGAGGTTGCTGATATTATTAAGGAGATCACTGATGAATTCTGTATTTTCGCTGAAGATGGTGAAGTCATATACCGTTCGTGTGAATCTGTCAGTATAGGCCAGACTGACATCCTTAACGGGCTGAGGGCCGTGACTAACAGGGATTTTACAGGCAAACGTTTCTATTCAAAAGTTGATGAGGATAAGCTTGAAATATCTTTCTATATACCTTTCTCCATCCGGACAATGGAACGCTCCGTGCTTTTCATCAGGTTCAGCATGAATGAAATAAATGACAGGCTGTCGCAGCTTTACAGGATCATAGCTCTTATTTTATCTGCTATCGCGGTTTTTCACCTGCTGTTTGCTGTTCTGCTTTTCAGGATTTTTGTCAGGCCAATAACCCTCCTGCATGAAAAGAGCCTTGAGATCGAGGGGGGGAACCTTTCCGCCAGGGCGGAGATAGAAAGGGATGATGAAATAGGTGAACTGGCGCGGGCATTCAACAGGATGGCTGATGCTGTCCAGGACAAAATAGTCACTCTTGAATACCACCGGGAAATGATGGAACAGGAACTGGAGATGGCCTCGAAGGTGCAGGAGGTGATATTTCCCCACATAACAAACAACAGCAGGTTTAACTTTTCAATTTACAGCAGGGCGGCTGAAAGGGTCAGTGGTGATTACTATGATATATTTGACCTGGGGAACAACGCGTACGGTTTCCTGCTCGTTGACGTCCAGGGACACGGTGTTCCCGCCGCCATGGTCACCATGATAATCAAGGAGAAATTCAGGGAGTACACGAAGAGGTATGCCGACCCTGCCGAACTTTTCAGGTTTATAAACAGGGAGATAATATCGATACTCTCCGAGGTGGGTAAGGACGCGGCCCTCTATTTTACGGCCTTTTACCTGGTAATAGATTCTGATAATTATATACACTCGGTTGATGCCGGGCATCTGCGCCCCTTTCTCATAAGGAAGGAGGAGAATGAGCTGACGCTTCTTAAAAGCGGCGGGCTTCCGCTCGGTATTTCGGAGGATATGGAAGAACTATACGTTGCCCATAAGACCCGCATAAAAGCGGGGGATAAAATTGTTCTTTTCACTGACGGTATAATTGAAGCGAGGAACCCTGAAGGGATGGAATTCGGAATGGACCGGCTCATAGCGTGCATTAAGGCCGGTTACAAATATAACAGTGACGAGCTTATGAAATTTATTATGAGGGGCCTGGCGGGTTTCGCGAATCTGGACACCTTAAGGGATGATGCCACGGTTTTTATAGTGGAGCTGAAGTGACGGCCATGAAATTTCCAGGTTACCGAAAGGAGTTAATGCTGGCCGGTATTACGGCGCTTCTGGTGGGTGTTATTGCTGTTTTCAATGACGTGAATATACAGATAAGAATGAGGGAGATGAAGTTCTTTCTCCATGAAAGCAACAGGACGGATAACAGCATTGACCATATAGGTCTTGTGATGAAATACAGGCTGCACAGGGACATCTATGAAAACAGGATAACAACAGAGGAGATGAACCTGATCGAGGTAAGGGTCAACGCGATTCTTTCCGGAATGGAACTTGAGAAAAAGACCCTGGACGGCAGATACAGGTATGCCTCGGTCCCCGTGATTCATGTTATAAACTTTATCAGATACCTTATTGGCATGCCCCGTTTAAGGAGGGGCCGCATCAGTGATGAATCCGGGGATATAGATATCGCTTATTATTATGAAAGGAACAAACTGTATCACCGGGCCATAGAGGAGTATAACAGGATACTTGAAGGGGGAGTGGAGGACAGAACACTGAAGGCAGGTATTCTGCTGCACCTGGGTTACTGTTATTCAATCCTGGGGGATTTTGCAGACGCGAAGAAATTTTATATGTCCGTAATTAAAGATTACGGGGACATAAATGTCGCTGTTACGGCAGCATTGCTGCTCAGGTATATCGAAGGGTTCAGGTCTGAAATTGAAAAGGTGGTAAAGTACCGGGATTCGGTGGAAAAGGGGGAGAAGCTTTATAAGCTTATCGCGTACAGGGAGTCACTGGAGGTTCTTAACCGTGTGGAGAGATCTGTTTCCGCCGGGGAGAAATCAAAGATAAAATATTTCAAGGGAAGAACCCTTGAAGAACTGGGCGATGCGGATAAAGCCGTGGATATATACCAGGAAATAGTTATGGATGATACGAAATCTCCTTATGCCAGGGACGCGAACAGGAGGATATTTATAATGGGGGGGCTCGCAGCAGGAGGGGAGAAGATCCGCAACCTGGCGAGAAAAAACAACAGGCTTCTTGATGACAGCCTCTTCGAAAAGCTGGTTGACGAAAATATTAAATTTTCATCCTGGAACAGGGATGAAACCGAGAACCGCCTGAAAGAGATTTTGCCTGATGAGCAGGGTGAGCAGAAAGCCGCCGGGACAGTGAGGGAGAAGAAGGTGGAGATGATGATCCGGAAGGTTGAGGAGAGAATTTCCGGGAAAGTCCAGACTCGTGAAGTGAGGAAAGTTGTGCCTGAAAAACGGATGGTCAGGATATATACAACTGACGGAAATATTTTTACAGGAATATTAATCAGCGATAGAGGAGGGGCGGTAGTTGTCAGGACATCTCTTGGTGATATCAGGATAGAAAAATCGAGAATATCCCGAAGGATAGACCTATGAATAGCGGGAAGTTATTAATACTGTGGAGTGCGCTGATAGCTGCCTCATTACTGCTGTTTTACGACAGGGGGTATGGTGATACGCTAATCCTTAAAAGCGGGACCCTTCTTGTAGGTAAAGTTAAAAGCAGTAATGATAAAAGCCTGGTTTTCAAGAACTATTACGGCGCCTTCAATGTTAATCGCAGCGATATAGATAAACTTTATATAACAAAAACTTACAGGGAGGACATCGCCCTGAGGAAGAGAATGGGGATGGATTTCAGCGAGGAGGATATAAAGCGGAATTACGAGGCAGGTGAGAAGAAACTTACGGTTCAGGAAGAGGCTAAACTTAAGGTGGCGGACAGTGACCGTAAGGATAAGGACGAGTCGCGCGGCGGTGGGAGAATTTTACTCGAAGGAGCATGGCTGTCAACCCAGGGTGACGTGAGTGATATCCTGCCGCAGGGGTATGGCAGTTTTCTTGCTTATGAACATGGTTTTGATTTCAGAAGTCACCTTGTCCCGGGCCTCAGGGTTGAGGGGGGGTATCTTTCATACAGTGAGGGAGAGGCGTCATTAAAGGGGTTTTCCGGATCTTTCGGGCCGGTATGGCTCTTTCCGGTGCCGGGGGGTAACCTGAGGTTTGCCATGCAGCCCGGGGCTTCGTCCCTTGATGTCGAAAACGGGGACCTTACAGCATCGACTTTTACCTTTACATTTCATTCCCTTTTCGGGTATGAATATACTTTTTCAAATGCTTCTTTGTTTATTAATGCCCACTATCTCTATCTATATGATAAGGATGTTTTTTTCAGCAGCGCGGGGATCTCTGCGGGTGTCTCATTTCAAATATGGTAGGCCAATGAATCATCAGGCGTCTCTCTGCTTATACCCTTTATTTAAAACTCTTAGCAAAAGACGGGGTAATTATGCTTTTTCAGTTATTTAAAAGAGGAGCGCTTGATAAGATAGTTGCACTTGTCGCGATTTTATCATTTTGTTATGGAGGGTGTGCTCCTTCCACGGTAAAGGATCTGTCAGCTGCCGGGAAGGGGATTAGCAGGCCAATCCCGGTCTACCTGGTTAACAGGGGGATACATACTGGCCTTGTAATCCCGGTAAACACTGTATCTGAAGAAAAAATTGCCACGATAATGTTCTTTAAAGATCAGGAGTATGTCGACTTCGGATGGGGAGATGAGGATTATTACCAGAAGCCGGGTGCCGGTCTTTGCCTGGGGATTAAGGCGGTGCTCCTCCCTACATCCAGTGTCATGCGGGTTGAGGGCTTCAGCGGTATAATTGATGATATTGTCCGCTGGAGCGACTTTGCGCTGCGGTTCGATATGACTGTTCTTCAGTTTATAAGGCTGTGTGACTACATTGATGAAAGCTTCAGGATAGACGGGAGTAACAGACTTGTTGAAACAAAAAGAAAACGGCGCGGGGGTGTGATATTCTTTAAGTCGGTTTATTATTACCACCTTTTTAATACATGCAACACATGGGCGGCGCGGGGCCTTGAAGCTGCGGGACTGGATGTTTCACCTTTTATG
>ERZ795057.138-NODE-138-length-76703-cov-13.271997_pt1 | contig 76703 bp, 60 predicted proteins | sample MGYA00375141_ERZ795057 | MGnify/ENA primary metagenome ERZ795057 (study PRJEB30186, sample SAMN05720163) | activated sludge metagenome | isolation source: Anaerobic digester | place: Hong Kong | collected 2015-01-26 ...
GGGCAGGATGCCCGACCACTTGGTGGGCACGAACTCCACCTTCACCCCCATGTCCTGGGCGAGCCTCTTGGCCACATCGATCTCGAACCCCACGAGGTTGCCCTGCTTGTCGTTCATGGCCCAGGGCACGAAGGTGGACATCCCCACCCTGAGCACCCCCCGCTGGAGCACCTGTTCGATGGTGCTCTGGTTCGTGAGATCCTCCCTGACCCCCTTGGCCGCCATGAGAAGCCCGGCGGACACCAGGATGACGATGACCAGGAACACTTTGAAAAGCTTCTTTCCCCTCATGACACTCCTCCTTTATATCAAGGCGTATACCTCTTGAACTTCGCCTCCATCTCGTGGACCAGGGCCGACAGGCTCATGGTGATGACGAGATATACCGCGGCCACGGTGAGCCAGATCTCGAAGACCAGGAAGGTCTCGGCCACGATGGCCTGGCCCTGCATGGTGAGGTCGTAGATGGCGATGGTGCTCACCAGGGCCGAGTCCTTGATCAGTGATATGGCCTGGCCGGTCAGCGGGGGCAGGATGGCCCGCACCGCCTGGGGCAGGATGACGAAACGATAGGCCTCGAATACGCTCAGCCCCGAGCTCAGGCTCGCCTCCCACTGCCCCCTGGGGATGGATTCGATCCCCGACCGGAAGATCTCCGACAGGTAAGCACCCTCGAACAGGCTCAATGCGATGACGGCCGAGAAGAAGGCGTTGATGCCCACGATGGGCGAGATGACGAAGTAGAGGAAGAAGAGCTGTATCAGCAGGGGAGTGTTCCTGATGAGCTCCAGGTAGGCCCTGGCGACGGCCCTGGCCGAGAATGAGTCGGACAGCCTCATCAGAACGGTGACCAGGCCGACCGCAAAGGCGAGGATGAGACTGATCCCGGTGATCCGGAAGGTGACCAGGAGCCCCTGGAGCAACGGTCCGGCCGTGAGGCCTCCCTCCGTCTCCGCGAGGAGGTACCGGGGAACCCGGTACCACTGCCAGTGGTATCCCAGGGTGGAGGTTCCCTTGACGATGACGAGCACGAGGACGGTCATGAGGGCGAGGTATTTCACCACATCCCATGCCGTCCGGGCCGGTGAGCCGGTACCTGCGGCGGTCCGGGCAGCGACTGGCATCGTCCTCATCAGGGCCGCCCGTTCAGATCCCCGCCCGTTCGAAGGCCTGGGATATCAGTCCGCGCGCTCCTTCCTGGAGCTGCTTCAGATGGCCCGGTCCCCGGAAGCTTTCCGCATAGATCTTGTACACATCCTCGGTCCCCGAGGGCCGCGCAGCGAACCAGCCACTCTCAGTCACCACCTTGATCCCCCCGATGGGAGCCTGGTTGGCGGGGGCAGAGGTGAGCACAGAGACGACGGGGGCCCCGGCAAGGTCAGAGGCTCTGATGAGATCAGGGGCAAGCTTTCCCAGGGCGGATTTCTGTGCCGGGCTCGCAGGCACGTCGATGCGTTCGTAGGCATAGGCGCCGAACCGCTCCTCCAGGTCCCGGTAGAGCTCATGCGGGTCCCTGCCGCGGATCGCGGTCATCTCGGCGGCCAGCAGGGCCATTATGATGCCGTCCTTGTCCGTGGTCCACACCGTGCCGTCCATGCGCAGGAACGAGGCGCCGGCGCTCTCCTCACCGCCGAACCCGATGGCACCGTCGATGAGCCCGCTCACAAACCACTTGAAACCGACCGGCACCTCCATGAGCGGCCTTCCCAGGGACTCAGCCACGCGGTCGATCATGGAGCTGCTCACCAGGGTCTTGCCTATGCCCGTGGCTGACCCCCAGCGCGTCCTGGCGGAGAAGAGGTACTCCACGGCGACGGCCAGGTAGTGGTTCGGATTCATGAGGCCGCCGGTCTTCGTGACGATGCCGTGCCGGTCAAAGTCGGGGTCGTTGCCGAAGGCGAGGTCGAACCGGTCCTTCAGGCCGATGAGGCCTGCCATGGCGTACGGGGAGGAACAGTCCATCCTGATCTTTCCGTCGTGGTCCACGGTCATGAATCCGAAGGTCGGATCATGACTGCCGTGCATGAGTTCCAGGGAGAGCCCGTACCTCTCGGCTATGCGGGGCCAGAAGGCCGCACCAGAACCTCCCAGGGCGTCCGCGCCTAGCCTGAGCCCGGCCGAGGCCACCTTCCCCATGTCGACGATGCCGGAGAGCTCCTCCACATACGGCCCCGTATAATCGTAGGGTGTCGTGGTCGGTGCCTTGACGGCCCGCTCGAAGGGAATGCGGCGGACCCTGGATCCGTGTCCGGACAGTATCTCGTTGGCCCGGCCGGCGATCCAGGCCGTGACGCCCGTATCCGCCGGTCCCCCTTCGGGGGGGTTGTACTTGATCCCGCCGTCGGCGGGCGGGTTGTGGGACGGCGTGATGACGATGCCGTCGGCCAGGTCCGTCTTCCTGCCCCGGTTGTATTCGAGGATGGCGTGCGATATCACCGGGGTCGGGGTGAACCCATTCTCCTCGTCGATCATCACGGTCACCGCGTTGGCGGCCAGCACCTCCAGGGCCGTCCGGAAGGCCGGCTCCGAAAGGCCGTGGGTGTCCCTGCCCAGGAACAGGGGCCCGGTAATGGAGAACTCCCTCTTGTAGTCGCAGATTGCCTGGGTGATGGCCAGGATGTGGTCCTCGTTGAAGCTGCCCGCCAATGAAGACCCTCGGTGTCCCGAGGTGCCGAACGACACCCTCTGGACGGGGTCTGCTGGATCGGGACGGACCGTGTAGTACGCATCGACAAGGGCGCGCACGTCGATGAGCATGTCCTTCGGTGCGGGTTTACCGGCAAGCGGATGGATCGCCATTGGCAGCCTCCTCTCCATGCATCATGCGGGACAGAATCACCAGGTGATCGACAACACCTCATGATTGTACATGAATTCAGCCGGGGGGTAAAGGGACATACGTCGGGGCGGGCCGAAAAGGCATGAGGGGTACCAACCATGGCCGGTGCGGGGGAGACCGGTACCTATCGTACCCCTTGCATCCTGCCGAGATAAGAATATAATATGAGCTGTTGACGAACGATGCCCATGGAGGGAACCCGGCATGAAAAACCTGTACCTGCTGCTCATAATGGTCCTGATCCCGCTGTCCCTGCAGGCCATGACCCCCATCAGCGACGAGGAGCTCGCCGAGATCTCCGGCCAGACCGGGGTGAGCATCTGGGTGGACATCACCATGGACATCCACATCGACTGCATCGCCTGGGGCGATTCCGACGGCATCGGGTCAGGGGCGACCTACAGGTCCGGGGGATATACCTCTTCGGACATATATGCAAAGAGCGCGGATCTCTCCATCATCAGCAGCCCCTTAAGCCTTGAGCTCTGGGACATCCTCCAGAAATACCGTTCCTCCTCGGGGGTCTGCTTCTTCCCCGAGATGGTGAGCATGGACTTCGTCGACGGGATCCCGCAGTTCCGTTGATCCCCTGAAGGTTGCTCAAATCACGCCCCTGAGATCCCTGTTTCCCTCCCGGGTGAGCACGAGCTGGAGATCGCCCAGCACGCGCAGCCTGAACTGGGCCTCGCAGATGGACAGGTAGTAGATCCACTTCCGCTGGAAGGCTTCGTCGAACCCAAGAAGCATAAGCCTCTTCCCTGCCCTGGAGAACCTTTCACGCCAGTTTTTCAAGGTTTGCGCATAGTGGTTGCCGATGTTCTCCACCGACTCCACCAGGAGACCCGAGCGTGCGGTCATGGCAGTACACATGGCGGTCAGGGACGGGAGCATGCCGCCCGGGAAGATATGTTTCTGGATCCAGTTCGGGCGGCTCCGGTGAAGGTCATAGCGACTGTCGGGGATGGTGATGACCTGGAGCACCGCTATGCCGTCGGGCTTGAGCAGGCTATCGCAGCAGGAAAAGAACTCACCCAGGTACTCGTGCCCCACGGCCTCGAGCATCTCGATGGACACGATTCTGTCGTACGTGCCCCTGACGGTCCGATAGTCTTCCAGCAGGATCTCGATTCGGTCCTCGAGCCCTTTCCGCTTCACCCATGCCCGTGCATGGTCGTACTGCGCCCGGGATATGGTGATGCCCGTCCATGAACAGCCGAGGGTCCTGACCGCCTCGATGGCCAAGCCACCCCATCCGCAGCCGATCTCCAGGACATGGTCGTCCCTGCCGATCCGCGCCTTGCCCATCACTGCATGCATCTTGTTCCTCTGGGCCTGCTCGAGGGTGTCGGCAGGGCTGCGGAAGATACCGCAGGAGTAGGTCATGGTCTCATCCAGGAAGGTCCGGTAGAAGTCTGCGCTCAGGTCGTAATGGGCCTCGATGTTTGCCCGGCTGCCGCACAGGGTGTTGGGCCTGCTGCAGTGGAGCCTGAAATTCCGTGCCCGGGACAGGACGGACAGGGCAATGTTGCCGTCCCGGAGGGCGTGTCGATTATCGATGAGCACTTCGAGGGCCCCGGGGAGGTCTTCGCTGTCCCACAGGCCCTCAACGTAGGATTCGCCGAGGCCGATCTCCCCGTGCAGTGCGATGCGGGAAAAAAAGGCATTGTCGTTGACCCGTATGCCGGCCTCACGGCCTGGTGCCGCACCGGGTCCGAACACCCGTTTCGTTCCGTTGGGAAGGATGATTCTCAACCTCCCTCTTTCGATCCTTGAAAGAAGGGCCTCGATGGCCCTGGCGAAGAGGTACTGCAAGGGTGCAGGCGGGTCACCGGCGATATGCTCCACGAGTTCCTTGTAGAACTTCGGTCTCATGCGCTCAGCTCGATCCAGAGAAGAGGACGCGTCCCGTTTCCAGGGGACATATTTGAGAAAATAATGACCAGACCTCTTCCTGGCAACCTTTCCCGGGAGGCAGGTATGTGAAACTTCGGTGAAAGATCTTGCTAGCCTCCGCCCTGCAGAAAGGCCCGCGCCGCGTTGTAGCCGCACATCCCATGCACCCCTCCCCCTGGAGGGGTGGAGGCCGAGCACAGGTACATCCCCGGGACAATGGCATAGGGGTTGACGCTGAACACGGGCCTGCCGAAGATCTGCCGGAGAGTGTTGGCGCCCCCGGCGATGTCTCCCCCGATGCAGTTGGCGTCGAACCGCTCGATGTCCGAAGGGCCCATGACGTTCCTCCCGACGATGAGGTCTCTGAAGCCCGGCGCAAACCGCTCCACCTGGGCCTCGATGCGCCCGGTCATGTCGAAGCCGGAGCCGTTGGGAACGTGGCAGTAGGCCCATGCCGTGTGCATGCCCGAAGGCGCACGCGAGGGATCGAACAGGCTCGGCTGCACCAGGAGCACAAAGGGCTTCTCCGGGCACCTCCCCTTCCACACCTCACCCTCGGCGCGGGAGATCTCGTCCAGGGTTCCGCCGAGGTGGACCGTGGCTGCAAGGAGGCATTCGGGGGCCTTCCAGGGAACGGGGCGCTTCAGGGCCCAGTCTACCTTGAATGCGCCAGGGCCCTGGCTGAATCTCCGGAGGCCCTCACGGTATGCCGGGGGCAGTCGCTGCCCTGCGATATCCATCGCATGCCCCGGCGCCAGGTCGAGAAAGAGGGCGTCGGACGGATCGACCTCATCGAGATCCCTGATCGTTCGGGATGTCACGACCCTCCCCCCCAGGGATGCGAGATACGAGGCCAGTGCCCTTGCGAGCGCTCCTGATCCGCCCCGTGCTATGGGCCAGCCGGGCCGGTGGCAGTGGACGGCCATGATGACGGCAAACGCCGTGCTCAGGGGATGCGAAAGGGGCAGGATGGAGTGCGATGCGAGGCCGGCCATGAGCCCCCTGGCCTTCTCCGTCCTGAAGAGCATCCTGGCGAGCACGGTCACCGGCATGCCGACACGAAGGCCGAAGAGAGCCAGGGAAACCGGGTGTGCCGGCAGGTGCAGCGGGGAGAACAGCTCCTGTTCGATCTCTTCCCATCGCCTGAGCATGGGTTCCACGAGCCATCGATAGCTCGGGCCGTCGGCCCCGAGTCCCTGGATGGTCCTTGCCGGGTCCCGGTAGACGACGGCGGCGGTGCCGTCGTCAAAGGGGTGGGACATGGATGCCTCGGGAAAGATGAGATCCAGGCCGTGGTCCCTGAGCGGGATGTCCCGGAAGAAGGGTGTGTTTACCGCCATGGGAAAGACCGCGGCCCCCACGTCGTGAATGAAGCCCGGCAGGGTCAACTCCGCCGAGGCAACGGCCCCCCCGATGGTGTCCCGGGCCTCGTGGACGACGACCTTCTTTCCGGCCCGTGCCAGGGTTATCGCCGCTGCCAGGCCGTTCGGGCCGGAGCCGACCACCATTGCATCGCAGAGGTCTCCACGTCCCATACGAATCCGTTACCGCCGTTTCACGAGGAGAACGCCTTTCTCAGGGACCACAGCGTGGTCCTGATCTGGGCGTTGTACCAGACGTTGACGACCTGGTCCCACTGGAGGTCGGAACCGGCACAGGTCTTGTGCATGCGCACCCATCCGGGGACGCCGAAATGCTGCGCCAGGGACTCCAGCACATGGGTCCAGATACGCTCCTGCTCCCTGGAGCCCACGAGGCGGAAACCCAGCTCGTAGAGAGGATCGTTGGCCCTTGCGAAGCCCCTGATCTGCACCACAGTGCCTCCGTGCTCCTCATAGGCGGTGAAGCTCACCCACCCCGACTCGGGATGGCCCTGGGGCGTCATGAAGGTGAAGGCGTCCTCGTCCGCATAGAGCACCCACACACCCGTGCTGATGAGCCCGCCGGGGGTATGGGCGTTGATGATCACCATCTCTCCGGGCACGATGCCCCTGCTCGTGGGGAAGAACCGGTTCTGGGGGGGCTGGAGGCTGGGGAAATGCCCCTTGAGTGCGGCCACGGCCTCCCTCGGCGTCGCCTTCGACCCGGTGAGACGGACCCGGTAGGTCTTCTCCCAGAGCTGTCCGAAGCCCTGCACCGGTCCCACGACGGCCAGTCCTCCGACATTGAGGTTCACTGCCCCTTCAGGCACCTCGTCCTGGGTGATGCGCTCGATGGGCTTCGCCCAGGCCGCCGCCCTTTCGGCGGAATAGGCATACGGCCCGGTGCCGGGCTGCGGGGCGAAGGCCTCAAGCGTGCGGGTGGCCCGGAAGATGTCCATGAGCTCCCTACCCACGCCCGTCGCCCTGACGGTCCTGCCCTGTCCCCTGGCCCTCAGCCGGAGCTTGATGAGCTCGTTGAGGCCGAAGATGTCGATATGCTCGATGCCGGCACAGTCGAGGGTGAGCCCGGGGCCTGTTCCGGATGAGCCGTAGGCGTCTCCGAGCGCCCCGGAAGCGCTGTCCGAGATGATTCCCCCCAGGACGATGCAGCCGTCCTCGCCGTGTACCTGATACATGGATTCAGCCATGGATGTCCTCCTGCATGCGATACGTCATACGGGCTCCCCGGAGAGTACCCGATGAGACTATGATAGGGCATCACGGCGGGCCAGACAACCCTTCAGAATGAAAGTCCTTGCATCAATCATTGATCACGACGATCCCCAGGTACCCGTCTACGGTGACGACATCGCCGGTCCTTATGAGGCTCACCGCACCGGGGACGCCGGTGACGCAGGGCAGGCCGTATTCGCGGGCGATGATGGCCCCGTGAATGAGCATCCCTCCTTTGCGCTCCACGATCCCTGCGGCCAGCGGCATGATGAAGGTCATGTTGGGATCCAGCGAATCACACACGATGACTTCCCCGGCCGTGAATCCGGCCAGGGCTTCCGCTCCGTCGAGCACCCTGGCCGGCCCGGTGGCGATCCCGCTCCCGGCGGGCTGGCCGACGAGCTGGCGTGCATGCAGGGCGACCCCGGCGCTGTCCGACTCATCCAGGTCCTCCGGCTCGGGCTGCGGTACGAAGCAGGGGTCCCGCAACGCCCTGGGGACATCTTCGTCCTTGATGCGGCCCGGTCGGCCGGCGAGCCTCCTCCTTCCCTCTTCAAGGGCGGCCTCGCAGTACCCCCTGATCCTGCCCAGGTAGATATTGTCGTCATCCCTGAGACGGTAGCTCGCCCGGGCGAGATCCAGCAGATCCTGGGCAAAGGACCTGCACTCCTCGGGAAAGAAGGAGAGGTAGTATTCCTCCAGCTCACCCGTGCTCTGCGTCCGGGGCCGAGTATCGGCAGGCGGCCCGGAGGCGAGCTTGAGGACGAAGGCCCGTACGGCGGAATCGTCCTGGTCGGATCGAACGCTGCAGCAGGGAAGGTCGCCGAAGGTCCTGACAAACCCGTGCAGCTCTTCTTCGAAAGCGGGGAATGCCGAGGTGTCCCTGCCCTCCCGCAGGGCGGCGGCCAGGGTCGGAGACCGCCTCACCTTGACCGCAAGGCGCTCGAGCCGTGAATTCCTCTCGATGCTGAGCATGGAGGAGGACTTCAGGAGGTCCATGAACTCGTACGGATCGTGGGGCCGGAGAGTATCGTTGTAGACCCTGCCGAAGAGACGCATACCATGGGCGAAGGGGATGAAGTACTTCCAGTACGCCCGTTCCCAGGCCCTGCAGGAGGATAAGCGGTCCAGGATCTCGCCGGCCAGACCTTCGTTGCCGAGGCCGGCGAGGTCGACGGCCGGTAGGTCGTCCGCCTCTGCTACCAGCTCGGGGATGAGTTCGTCCTCGATACGCCTCTTGAGCTTCTTGAGATTCTCGAAGCTCCGGGTGATGCTGCGGTACCAGTACCTTTTGTCGTCCAGTTCCTTCGAGCCCCCTGCGGCGACGGGGCGCGCCTGGAGGACCTGGAGATCCGCGCCGTCATAGGTCCACTCCACATCCTGCGGCGTCCCGAACAGGCCTTCAATCTCCATGGCGATGCGGTATATCTCAAGGACCTCCCTGCCCGTCAGGGGAGGTACACCCCGGGATCCGGGATCAAGGTCATCGAGGGATACGCCGCCGGCCGAAGGCACCATGATCTTTTCCCGTACCGCCTCCCGGTGGGATATGACCGTTCCGTCGAGACGGCTGATCGTCCACCGGTCGGGCTCCACCATGCCGTCCACGAACCCCTGGTTGAGCCCGTAGATCGCCTCCACGACCGCCCGGTCCTTCTCGGTCGCGCTCCTCCCGAAGACGATGCCCGATGTCCTGCCGGCCACGAGCCCCTGGATGATGACCGCCATGGTGCTGTGATGGACGTCGAGACCCAGTTCCTTGCGGTAGAGCAGCGCGGCGTCCGACCAAAGGGACGCCCATACAAGGCGGATGTGATCGAGGATGGAGTAGATCCCGCGGACATTGAGGAAGGATTCGTGGAGCCCCGCAAAGGAGGCGGACAGGGAGTCCTCCCCGGGCGCCGACGACCTCACGGCCACGGGACCGTCGCCGAAGAGCTCCTCGATGGGATCGCGCAGCTTCTTCACGAGTGCCGGAGGCATGGCCGTATTGAGGAACATGCCCCTGATGCGCAGCGAGCTGTCCCACAGCTCCTCCCACCTCATGTCGTGGAATGCCTTCCGGCTCAGTTCCAGCGAGATGCGCTCCAGGAGGCCTGTGGTGCGGACATACGTCTCGTAGGCCTCCCCGGTAATGCACAAAGCCTGTGGCACACGGATGCCCCCGCGCACGAGACGGCCAAGGGCGTACGCCTTTCCGCCCACTTCCGGTGCACCCGCATCGGTGATATTGGTCAGTGGGATGATGATGTTCATTCCTTCATTGCCAGCACCATGACGTGCTGGAACCGGCTCACTACATAGTACCTGAGGACATCGAGACGCATGAGGGCACAGCTCGGTGACATGACGAAGTCCTCGAGATGGGGGTGCTTTGCCAGGTAAAGCTTGAGCAGGCCGTCCTTTTCGGGTCCAAGGGACTCCTCCGCACGGCCGGTGACGGTGACCGCCATGGCTTCATGGAAATCGGACACACGGTTGCTCCGGTTATCGATGAGCATGGACACTCTGGAGTCTTCGTCGATATTGGAAAATTTCCTGGTGGACCGGGTAGTTGCAAAGACCAGCTGTTTGAGATCCTCGGAGGAGGAGAAGGCGACGAGGCTGCAGTAGGGCTGGCCGTGCTCGTGCGTGGACAGGACGGCAAGCCCCTGGCTCGCGAAGAGTGCCTTGAGCTCCAGAGAGACCTGCCGTGGGTCAACCACCTTGACTTCTTTGAACTCGAAATCCATGACCACACCCTCCTGATGAACGTCGAGGTGACAGGGGCATAATAATGTATGCTTCAATGAATATAATTATAATTCTGTCGTGTACATAGTCAATGAGAACCAGTGACATACGCCCCACTCATCCATCGCCCAGGACCCTCTCAAGTTCGCTGCGCAGGACTTCCAGCCGGTAGGGTTTCTGGATGAACCCTGCCAGATCCTTTCCCATGAAGCGCTGGGTGATCTCCTGTTCATTGAAGCCGCTGGACAGGATGACCTTGACCTTGTCGTCCCTGCGTTTGAGTTCGTCGAGGGTCTCCATACCGTCCTTTTTCGGCATGGTCAGGTCGAGGATCACACAGGCGATCCGAGCTGCATGCTCACGGTAGACCACGAGGGCCTCTTCCCCGTCGGAAGCGGTGACAACCGAGTATCCGAGCCGCTCCACCATGGACCTGCAGAGATCCCTCACCATCTCCTCATCGTCAACAACCAGCACCGTGCCGCCGGAGGCGGTGACTTTCTCCGGGCCGGTTTCCCGTGATTCGGACCTTCCGGCATCCCTGTCCTTGGATACCGCTCGATCCCCTGCCGCAGGCAGCAGCACCCGTATGGAGGTGCCCCTGCCCGGCTTTGACTCGACCATGATGGCGCCTCCGTGACCGGTGATGATGCCGCTTGCGGCTGCCAGGCCGAGACCCCGCCCGGTGAACTTGGTGGTGAAGAAGGGATCGAAGAGCCTGTCCATGGTCGCCTCGTCCATGCCGCATCCCGTGTCCCTGACCTCGAGGAAGACAAACCTGCCCGGTGCCGGCTTCTCCTTGAGCCGGCTCTGCTTCAGGTCTTCCACCGTACACTCGGCGAAATCCGTGATCACCGTGACCACCCCGGGGGTATCCCCGATGGCCTCAGAGGCGTTCACGATGAGGTTCATGACGATCTGCTGGATCTGGCCCGGATCGGCTTTTATGGGGGGCAGGTCCCGGGCGGCCTGGAGGTTGAGGGTGACGGTCTTGGATATCGAGGCCCTGAGCAGATGGGACATCTCCTCCACCAGTTCGCTCAGGTCGAAGGCCTTCAGATCGAACTTGCCCTTGCCCGAGTATGCCAGCATCTGGTTCGTGAGGTCAGCCGCCCTGCGCGCCGCCACCAGGGCATGGTCGATGAAGGGACGCGACCGCGCGACCGGGGAGAGGTCCATCTGGGCCAGGTCGAGGTTGCCCAGTATGGCCATGAGCAGGTTGTTGAAGTCGTGGGCGATGCCGCCTGCCATGACACCCAGGCTTTCGAGCCGCTGGGCATGGAGCAGCCTCCGCTCCATCTCGAGCCTGAGATCCTCGGCCTTCTTGCGGTCCGTGATGTCTCGGGCGGTGATGACTACGCCGTCGATGCCGGGATAGTTCAGCAGGTTGTTCCCGATGGCCTCCAGGTGGATCCATGTCCCATCCGCCTTGCGGAGACGGAACTCGGTGGGCACCCCGTCGTTGATGTCCCGATAGACGTCTCCGAGCGCCCCTAGAACCTTCTGGACATCATCGGGATGGATGAGCTCGATGGGATTCCTGCCCAGCATGTGTCCCGGGGAGTAACCGAGGACCCGCGAAAAGGAAGGGGTTTCGTAGGATATGAGCCCGTTGCCGTCCAGGATCACGATGATGTCGGCGGAATTCTGGATCAGGGAGCGGAAGCGCTCCTCGCTTTCCTTGAGCGCATCCTCCGCCCTGCGGCGCTCGGTGATGTCATGCACGATGGAGGAGAGAAGGGTCTTGCCGGCCACCACGATGGGTCCGCTGAAGACCTCCACATCCCTGACCTCCCCGTCCGCCAGGCGGTGCTTGAAAACGAAGCTCCTCCTCTGGAGAGACCTGGCGCGTTCCATTTCTGCGTAGACCTGTTCCGAGGAGAGGGTGTTGAACTCGGTGATCCTCCTGGAGGTGATCTCCTCCCGTGTGTATCCATAATACGAACAGGCCGCGGGGTTCGCGTCCACGATCCTGCCGCTCTCCGGCTCGATGAGGAGCATGACGACATGCGAGTTGTCGAAGAGGCTGTGGTAGCGCTCCTCGCTCTCCCTGAGGTCCTCCTCCGCCTGCTTGCGGCCCGTGATGTCGCCGATGCTCCCCAGCACATGGTACGCTTTCCCCTGTGCATCGCCGAGGAACACGCCGTGGTCCTCAACATTGATGAATGTGCCGTCCTTTCTGCACAGCCGGTACTCTGTCTGATAGGGGCCGCATTCATGCAGGGCGGCCTCGAGTGTCGTCATGGTGTCGCCGCGGTCTTCGGGGTGGATCATGGCGTTCCATGACCTCATGTCCACGGCCTTGAATTCTTCCGGATCGAATCCCGTGAGCTGAGAGACCGCCCCATGCCAGGTGATCCTGCCCGACTGGACATCCAGGTCGTAGACCAGCTTGCCCGTGAGCTCGGCCATGAGACGGTAGCGCTCTTCGCTTTCTGTGAGGGTCTCCTCCCATCGCTTCCTCTCGGTGATGTCCCTAAACTCGGCCACCCGAACGGTTCGACCGTGGTAGGGGATGTTCTTAGCCCGGATCTCGAGGGGATAGATGGTGCCGTCCTTACGGAGGCCCTCTGCATCATAGGGCGTCTCCTTGCCGACGAGGATATTCTGCATGACCAGATCCCGTGATGCCTCTGTAACGACATGCAGGCAGTTCATTCCAATAAGTTCTTCTCGTGGGTATCCCGAGATCTCCGAGAGTCCCTGGTTGCAGTCCAGGATCTTCCCCCTGTCATGGATCGCGATACCGCCGAAGGAGGCGTCATGCAGGGCCCGGAAGCGCTCCTCGCTCTCCTTCAGCTCCCGCTCGGCCCTCTTGCGCTCCGTTATATCGCTGACCACGCCGTCATAGGATATCATGGTCCCTGATGCGTCCCGGTGGATAACCGGCATGTTGCTGACCCACCGCACGGAACCGTCCTTGCGCCTGATGCGGTGTTCGATGGGGGTCATCTTCACCCCCGTGGTCACCTGGTTGAAATGGGCGCGGACCGCCTCGCGGTCATCCTCTTCCACCATGCTGTACCAGAGGAAGTGATCCTTCTCGAAATCCTCGGGCCTGTACCCCGTCACCGCCTCACAGGCCGGGCTGTGCACGGTGCGCACGACATTGCCTTCCTCCAGATATACGGTGTAGATATAGTCCGTGATGGCGGACGTGATGCGCCGGTAGCGCTCCTCGCTCTGCCTCAGGGCCCCTTCCATCCTCTTCCGGTCCGTGATGTCCCGTGCCAGGGTGAGGATATAGGCCTTGTCCCCGATCTCGATGGTGCCTGCCGAGAAGAGGATGTCCCGGATACGCCCGTCCCGGGTTCTGAGTCTCGTCTCGTGCATGCCCAGTTCTTTCTTTTCATCCACCTCCGCCACGAAACGATCACGGTCCTTGCTGGATACCCACAGGTTGAGGTCCATGGTGGTATGTCCCAGGAGTTCGTCGCGGCTGTACCCGGTCCTCGACTCGAAGGCACGGTTCACATCGAAGAACCTCCCGGATTCCCGTTCGGTGATGGCCATGGCGTCGGGGCTTGCATGAAAGGCCAGGGAGAATTTCTTTTCCGAGAGGAGGAGCCTCTCCTCGGCCCGCTTCTGATCGGTGACGTCATGGACGATGTTCTGAAGATGGCTCACACCTCCCACCCTGATCACGCTTGCGGATAGAACGACATCCCGGAGGGATCCATCTTTCTTCCTGAGTGTGGCCTGAAACCCATCGATCTTCCGAAGGGACCTCAGTTCCTTGATGTACCGCTCGCGATCCGCAGGGTTTGCCCACAGCCCAATGGACAGTGCGCGGTTTCCTACGAGTTCTTCGCGGCTGAAGCCCGTGAGCGCCTCGTATGCTTCGTTGACATCCACTATGGTGCCGGTTTCCGGATCTGAAATGGAAATGGCAAGGGGGCTCAAGTGAAAGGCCTCGGCATACTTCTTCTCGGAGAGCTTGAGCCTCTCCGTGCTCACCCTCAGGGCCTCCTCATCGTTCTTCCGCCCGGTTATGTCCCTGATGGTGACGAGGCTCGCCTCGGTGCCGCGGAAGGTCACCTTCTGCCCGACGGTCTCTATCCACCGGATCTTCCCGCCCGGGGTAAGGACACGGTATTGCGAGATGAAGCCCCCCCTGCCCTCCCTTACCTGCAGGAGCTCGTCGATAATGCGCTGGTGGTCTTCGGGGTGGATGACCCGGGCCACGTTCAGCCCGGCAGGGTTCTTCCGTGGCCGCAGGCCCGTGATGACGTATGCGGCCCTGTTGGCGTATAGGACGGTGCCTTGCCAGTCCAGCATGGCCAGACCGTCCAGCATGTTGGATGCGAGGGTCTCGAAGAGATCCCTTACTTCCCTGAGGGCCTCCTGTCTCCTTTCGGAACGGACCTTCGCCTTCCGTGATCCTCCATGGGTCGTGCGTTCACCGGCGGACGAGCCGGTACCTCTCTCGGGATCCTTCGAAGAACCGCTTCCCCTGGTGCTCATCGACTTGTGGCCCCCATGTGCCGGAATCGGGACACATCTGTACTTATTGTTCTTATGCTATCAGAGAGTAATAAGGTCCATGGCCAGAGAGTCAATGGATATGACTGTTACCGGCCCTGGCCGGGAGCCTCCCTTGCTTCCCGGATCATTCCCCCGCCGTCATTCACGCAGGCAGCTCCCGGGCAACGGCCCTGACTTCGTCGAGCATGAGCGTACGTTCCGCGGGGGTGGACATGGGCACACCGATGAAGAACTTGTGCTCGAGGACCTGGATCCCGCAGAATCTGAAGACGCCGCCGTCGATGGTCTGCCTGATGCTCTCCAGCATATGGGATTTCTGGTAGTAGTTCAGGGCCCCTCCCGTGGTGTTGATGATCACCGCCTTCCTCCCCTTGAGAATCCCCCTCGGCCTGTCTCCCTCGAAGACATAGGCGAACCCGAGGGCGAAGACCTTCTCGATATACCCCTTGAGAATAGCGGGCATACCGGCCCAGAAGATGGGAAAAATGAAGGTCATGATGCCGGCCCAGTCTATGTGTTCCTGCTCCCGTCTGATGTCGTCGGGGGGAGTCCCCCGGTTGATCATGTCGTAGTCGGACTGGAGAATGACCGGGTCGAACCGGATGGCATAGAGGTTACGGATGCGCACATCGTGACCGGCTGCGGCGAGCTCATGGGTATAGGCATCGAGGACCGCGTGGTTGAAGCTTGCCGTGTTGGGGTGTGCATAGATGACGAGATGGTTCATGGCGCACCTCCTGCGCATCTGTCATACTACCACTCTATAAAGGGCAGGCAGGCCGGAGGCAATGCCGATGTCCGGCAATACCCCGCCTGCGGTCGCCCTATGCCGCCGGCCCGGACCCGGCCTCCCCGTCCTCGGTGCCGTCCAGGTGGAGCACCGACACCAGGGCGGGAAGCAGGGTAAGGATCGTCAGGGTCACGAGGAAGATGGCCGTGGAATTCACCTTGGCGAAGTTCTTCACCGCGGTGGTGTTCGAGAACAGCAGCACGATGAACCCTGCCAGGGTGGTCCCGTTCGCCGTCACCACGGCCCTGCCCACATGGGCCATGGTCAGCTGGAGCGCCCTTGGCTTGCGGACACCCGTCGCATGCATCCGCTGGTAGTAGTAGATGAAGTGAATGGATCCGTCTATACCCAGGCCCACGACCAGCGATCCGCAGAGCACCGTTCCCATGTCCAGGGGAATGTGCATGATTCCCATGAACCCGAGGATGCAGGTCAGGGGGGCGAGCACGGTGAGCATGGATGCCAGGCCCCTGCGCAACGACCTGCTGGCCAGGGAGACCATGAGGAACACAATGCTTATGGCCAGGGCCAGGCTCTGGATCTGACTCCTGATGAGGAGACGGTGGACCACCCTGACGGTCTCAGGCATGCCCGCCTGATCGACCTTCACAGCGGACCGGGCCGTAACGGCATCATCCAGTCCCGCCACCGATGCCACCTGCTTCGAAAAGAAGACCGGGTTCTCCGAGAGAAGCTCCCAAAGCACCCCTCCCAGGCGTTTCCGGAAATCCCGGTCCTGCCCAAGGTCGGATGTGAGGGCGTCTCCAAGGGAACGCTCCAGGGCGGCTGCCTGCTGCAGTCGGAGCGAGGAGTCGAAGCGCCGGATCAGTCCGTCCGCGGTCAGGGCGGCATCCTCTTCATTCATGGCACCGCTCTGTGCGGCGATACGCGCCATGCCCGACTGTACCTGGGACCCATGCCTGCCCTTCCATTGGTCCCTGAACAGGGCAAGGATTCTACCGATGGCGTTCGGGGGCAGCACCTCCACGGTCTCCTCGTCGAGGTATCTCTGCAGATCCTGCCAGACCGGTTCCATGTCCGTGGCTTCCTCCAGGCCGGCCAGCCCCTGCGCGAGGCGTCCGGAGATAGTGGTCTCATCGGGCTTGTAACGGCGGTCGTAGTAACCGGAGAGCCATGCGATCTGCCGACCGGCTTCCCTTATGCGGACCTCCCGGAGGGCCTGCCTCCCCTCCGGGTTCAGCCGGGCGGGATCGATGGTCAGGATCTCCCCGGAGGTCTCGGCCTGCAGAAACGCCTCCAGCCGGTCGGCCATGCTGCGCAGCCGGGTGGTGGCCGCCTCCCGGGCCAGGGAGTTCACCAGGGCCTTGTCCTTTTCGGGCGTGACGAAGGTCTTGAGCACCTCCTGGCCCTCAAGGAGGAACCAGAGGTTGGACACACCCTGGCGCGTCTCCGGGACGGCATATACCCCGTTGAGCAGCCAGTTCTCCTGGGCGATGAGCGCATTGATGGAGGTGAACCCGGCCAGATCGTCCTCGGAACGGAAGTAGTTCTCCAGGTAGTTCATGCGGTTCATGACCGCCGGGTCGGAGATGTCGCCCCTGACGTAGACATTGAAGGCGTACATGCCGCTGAAGTGGTCCATGAGGATGTTGCAGCCCACCCGGGGAGGGCTGTCCACAGGGAGCTGGCCGATGAAGTCGATTTCCGTGGTGATCCGGGAGATCCCCCAGCCCATGAACACCACCACGATGCCGATGAGTGCGATCACGGACTTCGCATGGCCGTATATCCATGCGGCCAGCCTCTCCATTACCCTGGTGAAGAGGTATGTCCGGGCCCGCTCCTGCTCCTGAGCCGCCGACCTCACCTTGAAGAACGATACGATAATGGCCATGAGCACCAGGGACAGGATCCAGGCCACTCCGAGACCCCAGGCGAGCTCAACGCCGAAGTTGTTCAGGACCTCGATCTTGGTGGTGGAGAAGGTGAGCAGGCCGGCGATGGTGGTCAGCGCGCTCATGGTCACGGGTATGGTGATCTCCGAGGTGGAGCGTGAGGCATCCTGCTGGGAACGGTAGTGGTTGTAGTAGTGGACCGCATAGTCCGAGCCCAGGGCGATGAGGAGGACCGCCACGGGAGGGCTGAGGATATTGGCCGACAACCCGAACAGGGGCATGAGACCGAAGGTGATGGTGATGGAAAAGACCACCATGGTCAGCGGCAGGATGATGCCGGTGACGCTCCGCAGCCCCAGGGCCATGACGATGGAGACCACCACCAGGATGATGGGGACCAGCCTCCTGGTATCGTCCATCATGTAGAAGTTCATGAAGTAGATGATCGCCGGGTTCCCGCCGAAGTAGTGAGCGTGGCCGGGGACGAGCTTCTCAACCGAGGAGAAGACCTTCTCGGCCACCCTCACCGCGTCCACTGAGCTCTCGATATTGATCAGGACCGCCGTGTACTTCGAGTCCGAGGAGACGATGGTATTGCGGTAGGTCTCCTTGGAGAAGACATACCTCTTGAGCCCTTCGATCTCCTCCGGGGTCCTCGGTATCTCGGGCACGAGCTCGCCCACCTCGATGCCGTCATCGGTCTTCCTGATGTCTATGATGTTGGTGAGGCTCGTGACGTTGAATATGCCCTTAATCCCCTCGATGTCCCTGGTAACGCGGGCTATGAGATCGAGGGACCCGGCGTTGAACACCCCCTCCGGGAATTCGATGACGGTGAAGAGGATGTCGTTGGAGGAGAAATCACGGTCGGCCTGCCGTATGAGCTCGGCGGTCTTATCCTTCTCGGGCAGCCAGGTGTCCATGTCGTTGTTCACGGTGAGGCGGGTACACTGCCATGCGAAGTATGCCGTGGTCAGGAGAATGATGATCAGGAGAATGGTCCGGCGACGGATGACGAAGTCGCTGAATGCCCTCAAAAATCTGTCCATGGGTCGTTTCTCGCTCTCCACATGTATTGCCTGGGACCGGGTAGCCTTGGAGAGGAACGCGCCCCGCTCAGTTCTTCATGAACAGATACGTTTCCCGCAGGCCGGCCTCACCATCGAGGCCTCAGTATACCATTGTCTCCGCAGGGGAGGAACAGTGTTTCTCACATGCCGCCTGCGGCACGTTTCCTCTTTTCCTCGACCGTGGAAGGGACATCGGGCGGCGAAGCCTTCCTCCTGGAGAACTTCGCCCAGGTCCGAGGAGGCTCCGAGTCCCTGACGACATCGGCCTTGTCCAGGTGGAGCACCGTGACCAGGGCGGGCAGCAGGGTCATGACGGACAGCGTGACCAGGAGGATGGCGATGGAATTGAGCGTGGCGAAGTTCTTCACCGCCGTCACGTCGGACATGAGGCACACCACGAAACCGCAGAAGGTCGTCATGTTGGCGGTGCAGACCGCCCTGCCCACGTGTCCCATGGTCATCTGCAGGGCCCGCCTCTTGGGAATGCCGCTGAGGTGAAGCCGGTTGTAGTAGTAGAGAAAATGGATGGACCCGTCTATGCCCAGACCCACGATGAGGGACCCGCACAGCACGGTACCGATGTCCAGCGGGATCTTTATCAGCCCCATGAACCCCAGGATGCAGGTCAGCGGCATGAGCACGGTGATCATGGAGGTGACGCCGCGCCTGAGGGACCGGTAGGTCAGTGCCACGATGATGAGAACCGCGGTGATCGCCAGGATCAGGCTCTGTACCTGGCTCCTGATGAGGAGTCCATGCACGAGGCGCACCGTGGGCGGCATGCCGGCCTGGTTGATCCGGACGTCCGCCCGGCCGATAGCGGCGTTTCCGATGCCCGGGACGGCCTCGACCTGTTTATCGAAGAAAACCGGTTGCGGGGAAAGGAGCTCCCAGATCACCCCGCCTGCCCGCTTGGTGAAGTTCTCGTTTCCGGCCAGTGCCGGCGGTATGAGGTCCCCGAGCCCGCTCATGAGGGCGGCGGCCTCCTGGATCCTGTAGGAGGAGCCCGCCCTTTTCAGGAGACCCTCCACGGTGCTCCGCGCATCATCGCCGTCCATGGCCCCGCTGTCCATGATCATGCGGGTAAGCTCCCGGGAGGTGTCCCGCCTGTCCCTGACATCCCAGCGTTGCCGGATCTCCCCCATGAGTCCATCCACGAGGGATGCAGGCAGCACCTCGACGGTCTCCCGGTCGAGATACCCCTTAAGCTCCTCCCACACCGGGTTCATGTCCACGGATCCCGGCATCCCGGCGAGACCTGTCGACAGGCGTTCTACGAAGGCCTTCTCGCTGAAGGTCTTCGTCCTGTCATAGTAACCGGCGATCCATGCCAGCTGGCCTGCGGCGTCTCTCACACGCACCACGTCCAGGGCGCTGCGCCCCTCTCCGGTCAACCTTGCCGGGTCGACGGTCACGATGGTGCCGGAAACCCGCTCATTCATGATGCCGTCGAAACGGTCGGCAATGTATCTCATCTCCTCCGTGTCCGACTTGTTCACGATGGAGTTCACCAGACCCTTCTTCCGGTCATCGGTGACAAAGGTCTTGAGGATGTCGTGCCCCTCCAGCATGAACCAGAGGTTGGCGATGCCCTCCTTCGTCTCCGGAACGGCATACACCCCGTTCAGGAGCCAGTTCTCCTGGGCGATGAGCGCATTGATGGAGGTGAAGCCCGAGGCGCTCTCTTCTGAGCGCATGCAGTTCTCCAGGTAGTTCATGCGGTTCATGACCGCCGGGTCGGAGATGTCGCCGCGGACATAGAGGTTGAAGGGGTACATGCCGTTGAAGTGCTCCTGAAGGATGTTACATCCTTCCCGGGGCGGGCTGTCCTCAGGAAGCTGGCCGATGAAGTCCACGTTGGTCTTGATGGCCGGAACGCCGAAGGCCATGCCCAGGGTGAAGACCCCTACGATGACCAGCATGATCTTTGCATGGTCGTGCACCCAGCCGCCGAATGCGTCCATGAGCCGTGTGAATCCTGTGCGGCCCTCATCGGTGGAGAGGGTCTGTGACGGCTTGACCCTGAACATGGACACGAAGACGGCCATGAGTATGATGGAGAGGATCCAGGCCACGGCAAGGCCGAAGGCGAGCTCGACGCCGAAGTTCTTGAACACCTCGATGCGGGTGGTGGCGAAGGTGAGCAGGCTCACGATGGTGGTGAATGCGCTCATGGTGACGGGAATGGAGATCTCGGTGGTGGAGGTGGAGGCATCACCCCGCTTGAGATGGTGGTTGTAGTAGTGCACGGCATAGTCAGTGCCCAGGGCGATGAGCAGGACGATCACCGCGGGGGTCAGGATGTTGACGGGGTAGTTGAACAGGGCCATGAGCCCGAAGGTCCATACGATGGCGAAGAATACCATGGTCATGGGCAGGGCGACCCCGGACAGCCTCCGCATACCGATGAAGATGACGATCATCACCACGATGACCCCCAGGGGCAGCAGGGTCTTGAGGTCTTCCACCATGTAGTAGTTCAGGTAGTAGTTCACCGACGGATCGCCGCCGTAGTAGCGGACGTGGCCTGCTGCGAGGCCGTCCACGATCTTGAAGATCCTCTCCGCCACCTTGACCTCGTCCTTGCTGCTCTCGATGTTGGTCATGATGGCCGTGTACCGCTGGTCGGCTGATACGATGGTGTTCACGTAGGTCTCTTTGGAAAGGACATAATCCTTGAGCCGTCGGATCTCCTCGGGAGTCTTCGGCACCTCCCGGACGAGATCGCCGACCTCGATGCCGTCCGCGGTCTTCCTGATATCGATGATGTTCGTGATGCTCGTGACGTTGAAGAGTTCGTCGACGCCCTCGAGCTCTTGGGTGATGCGTTCCATGAGTGAAAGTGATTCGGGTGTGAATACGCCGTCCTTGAACTCGATGACGGCGAAGAGCATGACGTTGGAGGAGAAGTCTTTGTCCGCCTGACGCAGGAGCTTGGCCACCTCGTTGTGCTGGGGAAGCCAGGTGTCATGGTCGTTATTCACCGTGAGCCTGGTGGCGGCCATATAAACGAGGATTCCGGTGAGCAGGGCCAGGACCAAAAGGACAACGATCCTGTGATTGATGATGAAATCACTGAACCTTCTGAGATGCCTTTCCATGGGTGCAGATCCCCCTTGTCATTTCATCACCCATGGCACGAGGGAAGGATGTGCTCTCAGTCGCCCCCGGGCACCTTCCCGGAAGGTCCGCACCATGTCCGTCTCATGCGGCGGGCTAATAACATATAATTATAGCATGCTCCGAGCAGGAATGAAACTTCATTTCTCAGTAGTCCCGGGGGAGACCTCCCGGGCGCTGGTCAAGCGCATGAGGAGTGAACCCTTTTTCGTCCCTTCACCGAGGGCAAGGCCGGTCACCGCCACCTTGCCGATGGAAACAAGACGTTCTTCATCTCCCCCGGGCTCGGTATAGGCGAAGAGGTCGTGGATGGCGTACGGCGCTCCATCGATATCGCCCAGGTAGAGCATGATGTGGCCGGGGAACTGCAGCGTGGTGATGCCCCCGGTGGCCGAGGCGACGAGGGTCTCCCGACGCCGTTCCGGTTCGGGGAGCCTGTCGAAGGATGCGACGGGTAAGCCGACCTTGCCCTGCTGCGAGGAGTTCCTCGGCATGAGGATGCCGAAGGTCGCAAAAATCTCCTGGATAAACCGTGAGCAGTCCTGCTCGCCGTACATCCCTCCCCACCCGTACGGGGTGTTCAGGAGCCTGAAGGCCTGGGTTATGGCCGCCCGGGGGGTGTAGGGGAGATAGCCTCGGTGCACCTGGGAGCAAGAGGCATAGGCGGCATCGAAGACGCACCGCCCATCGTCGCTCCTGGTCGGGATGAGGACCTGCACGACGTCGTCATCGAGCGCATCCAGCAGCGGCAGCCTGACGCCCATGTGCACAGGGGAGAGGTAATCCCTGAGCAGGGGGTCGGCATAGAGGTCGGTCTTGGCCCCGGTAGCCACCACGAACCCGTTCCACGCCTCGTAGCGCTCCATCTGCTCCAGGGGGCACAGCGCCACGCACCTGGCATCCACCCACCCGTCGCTGTAGGGTGAGACGATGTAGAACCATGCATGGTCTGTGCTCTCGTGGAGCACGACCACGGGGGTCGCCGTGTCGAGGGCGCTGTTCTGCAGCCGGTCGATGGCCGTGTCCGTGCTGCTCTTGTAGAACGGTTCCGCCGTGGGGAGAAGCCGCTGGTCGCACGGATGTACCACATAGGCCCACTGCACGGTCACCGTTGCGGGTATCGCCTCGAGGGCCATCAGGGCCCCCACAGATCCCAGTTTCTTGATCGCCGGCCGGCCGGAGGCGTCCACGTAGTTCTTGGATGCGATGTACCCCAGCATCCTCTCCAGCGAGTTCCGCATCATCGTGCCGTTGCGGGTGGGCGAGAAACGGGTCACGTCGGAGACCGCCTTGGTCTTTTCCTTGATAGAGGCATTGAAGGCCTCGATCTCCGGGGCCGTCATGACGAGGGTGTCCGGATCCGGGTGAAGGCCGATCCAGAACCCTGCCGTGTTCATCTCGGGCCGGGTGCCCGGGGCCAGGGCCGGGGCTCCGTAATAATTGATCACGACCCTCTGGGGACAGCCGGACAGCATGAGGAGGGCCGCGATGATCATGCAGCCGTGCAGGAATGATCGGTGATACATCATGCGAACCCTTCCATATCCTCCCATGAACGGGATGTACATAATATACCGCCTCTTGATCAATCGGAAAAGCCCGGCGGCAGGCCGTCGTCCGGTATGACGCCGGGCTCCTTTCCCCCCGTGTCCCCCTGCCCCTTCGGATCGAACGAGAACCCGAGCTCCCTACTCCTGACCCGGTAGGACCCCCTTTCCAGCCTCAGTGCATCCATGGGCGACACCACGATGGCAGCACCGGGTGCCACAGGGCAGTAGTGTTCGCAGAATCCACACCCGTTGCACTTTCTCTCATCGATGACCGGGACGGATACCGGCACGTCCGGTTCGCGCTGTAGGCTCACGGCCCCGTAGGGGCACACCTCGTCGCACACCAGGCATGCCTTGCCGGATTCCCAGGCAATGCACTTCTGCCTGAGTATCCGGGCCGTGCCGACCTTTGCATACCGTTTTTCCTCGAGGGCAAGACCCCGTATGGCCCCGGTGGGGCACACCCGGCCGCAGGCATTGCAGGTCGTGTCACAGGGTCCCCTGCGGGGGACCATGGCCGGTGTGAACACGGCGCTGAAGCCGGCCTCGAGGCCGGCAGGCTGGAGGGTATTGGTGGGGCAAGCCTTCATGCATTCGCCGCATCCCACGCAGGTCTGCAGGAACCCGCACTCCGGAAGAGCACCGGGGGGTCTGATGAGGGACGGTTCCCTGACCCGGCCAGCGCCGCCCTCGCAGGCCCCCGCCCTGGGCCCGACAAGGTTCACCAGGGCCGTCCCGACGCCTGCCAGGGCCGAGAGAATGAGGGCCCTCCGGTGGCGGGAGAAGAGGACCGTCCGCACCGGTGAAGCACCCGGCCCTGGGGAGAAGCGGATCGCGTCGACCGGGCATACCTCGGAACATTTCATGCACACGATGCACTCGGGGAAGTCCGTTTTATGAGGGTCCTCGGCAATGGCATCCATGGGGCACGTCTTCCTGCACAGCCCGCAGGAGGTGCACCGGTCGCTCACCCTCCTCCTCGTAACCAGAGGCCTCCAGGATGCCAGGGCGAAGATCGCCCCTGCCGGACACAGGTAGCGGCACCAGAACCTGGGCGCATAATGCGCACAGGCCGCTATCCCCCCCATCAGGGCTATGGTCGGCCACAGCAGGCCGAATGCCTTCAGGGGTACGTCGGCATAGGCCAGGGCGGTGATCCCGGCCCTGTCCCCCAGGGGCCTGAGCACGCTCAGCCCCGCATCTGCCGCCAGCGAGGCCACCGGATAGACCAGCATGCCGTAAAACCTGGTGGCCAGTGCCAGAGGCGAGCCGAATGCGGCCAGGGAGAGCCCGAGCACCGCCGAGGAGATCATGAATACCAGGACGAGATACTTCACCGCCTTCATGTTCCTTCCGCTGAGGGTCTCGGAGGTCCGCCGGCCTGGCCGGCCCCTGATGAGCCTGTCCGACACGTCGATGGAGGTCCCCAGGGGGCAGACCATGGAGCAGAAAAACCTGCCCAGGAGAATGGTCAGCATCAGGACGAAGAGCGCAGGAACGAGCTTTACGAGGAATCCCCTGCCCGCGACCCCGGCCAGGACGAGGATGAGAGGGTCCATCCTGAGGAAGAGATCCACCGGCAGGGGCAGCACCAGCGGGAATGCGGCAAACCACAGGAGTACCAGAAAGGAGAGGAGGCTCAGGGCCTGAACGGTTCTGCGGAGCCTCATCAGAGTGTGACTTTCCTCACATCCAGGTTTTCAACGTCCATGCGCCCGAGACCCCGTTCATGGGCGATCCTGATGTGCTTCACCTTGTCCGGGCCGATCTTCTTCCCGTACCAGGTGAAGGCCTGCACCGTATAGGCGTCGGCGGCCACCATGTCACGCGAGGCGATGACCGTCCTGGGCGTGATGACCGTACCGGGCCCCCCGGGGCCGTCGGTGGTGAGCACCCTGGTGGCATCGACAACCACGAGTCTCGGCTTCAGGATGGTGCACAGGTCGACGATGGAGGTGTGGAGATCGTAGCGCCAGTGCATGACGGACCGGTTCCATACGAGCCCCATCATCCCTTTCATGGAAAGGCTCACCCCGGTGGAGCCGTGGGACTTGGCCACCGGAGCCGCGATGAGGACCTCGGACTCCAGGACGTCCCGCATGACGTCGGTCTCCTTCAGGCTCCGGCCTCCCTTGATCTCGGCTTCCCGGTAGAAGTCCTTCCTGTCCAGGGCGTGCACGAGATCGTCGCCGAAGATGCTGCAGGCCTCCTTCACCCCCTCGATGCACTGCTCGGAGGGACGCAGGGGATGGTCGAGCACGCGCACCCGGGAAGCCCCGGCCTCCCTGCACATGGCCACCAGCTCGCGGACCACCTCGGGGTGGGTGTTCACTGCGTCCGCCACGGCGCCGGTGAAACTCATGTTGGGCTTGATGACCACGCGTTCACCCTTCTTCACGAAGGCTCTCATGCCGCCCAGGACCTCGACGGCCTTCCTCGTGGCCCCTGCGGCATCCCCTGTGGCGACGGCGATATCGGGAACCGCCGCGGCACGGAGGATCCCGGGCGATACGATCCCGGTGGCAACGGCTGCGGCTGCAAGCACCCCCCGGGCATGGGTCATCATGAAATCACGTCTGCTCACGGCGACCCGAAGATGCCCCTCTATCCCGGACAGGAACCTGTCGATGGGAAGCCTGGACATGAAACGCTCCTTTCCAGAGGTCTGTTCTCTAGGTCTGTTCTCTTAGTATAGATGCACTCAGTACGAAAGGGAAGCGCGGGCACCGGACGAGGACGAGGAGAATGATATTGCTTCACCATCCGGCCCTTGGTACTATGCCGACATGAGGATGCCCGCCGACCGTTTCAGGGTGTGCAGCCCGTACCATGGAGGGAGGTTCATGAGATCGAAAAGACTCTGCATACTGTGCACCATGATCGGCGTCGTCTTCTGCCTTGCCGTACCGGCCCATGCATACGACGGCAAGAAGATCACCGTCGCGGTCAACAGCAACTGGCCTCCCATGGAGATGAAGGACAGGAAAGGGAAGATCACCGGCTACGAGATCGACCTCATCGATGCCATCGCCAGGGAGGCAGGCCTGCAGGTGAAATACGTGGACGTCCCGTGGAGGAGGATCTTCAACGAGCTCGATGAAGGCAAGTATGATGCCGTCATCGCCTCGGTGAGCATCACGGACGGCAGGAGGGAGAAGTACGACTTCTCCGAGCCCTATTTCACTGCGGAGCAGCTCCTCGTCGTGCCCAAGGCCAAGGCGGAGGAGCCCATGAACGGCAAGACCATCGCCGCCTTCAAGCTGACCACGGGGGCTGAAACCATCCGGCTCTACCAGAAGTGCAACATCACGTTCTATACGGTGGAGGAGACCGAGCGGGCCTTCAAGGACCTCGCCAAGGGAAACATCGACGGCATCCTGTGCGATTCGCCCCTGGCGGTCAACCACGCCAGGTACAACAAGAAGTACAAGGGCAAGTTCGCCCTGAAGGCCGGCATCATCCCCGAAGGATGCCCGGTTCCCCGGGAGGATTACGCGATCGTCGTGAAGAAGGGCAATGCGGACCTTCTCGCCCTGATCAACCAGAGTCTCCTGGCGGTCAGGGAAAAGGGGATCGAGGGGAAGCTGCAGGAGAAATGGTTGAAGAATGAGGCACTACCGGTGAAAGGCACGGTCGCCAAGGGCCCCTCATCTCCCCCGGGGGAGAGTACGGTCATCAAGCCCCCTTCATCGCCGACAGGGGAGAGCACCGTCACCGGGGACCCATCATCTCCGACAGTCGGGGATACACTCGTCAAGGACTCCTCACCGCAGCCGGGAGAGGGTACGACCGTCAGTCCCCCCCCACTGCAGCCAGGAAATCCCTGACCTCATCGGCATCGAGGCCTGCCCGCTCGATGCCGAGTTCTCTGACGAGCTCGTCGAACCTCGTCGATTCCTCCTGCGCGGCGGCCCCGTTCGGAAGGACCTCATCCACATAGAGGTCGGGGGCTTCCTCGGATCCCGTGAGGAAGTATCTGAAAAGCCTGAACTCGATCCCGAGGCCGTTCGAAAGGATGGAATGGATCTCGGGCGGAAAGTCGGGGGAGAGGAGGACGAGCACCGGCTGCCCGAAGAGGTTGACCTCGTCCGAATGGTAGACCCTGTCGAGGAATTCCCTGTTTTCGAGGAACCACCGGTATCCCGTGAGTGCCCCGAGGAGAGCGTCACCGAGCCTGCCGGTGTTGACAGTGAGGAAATAGACCCGATCAGCATCCACGGCAAGGATGTCGATGCTCCCGGTGAATGCATTGCCAATGCGGTACTCCACGACGTGCAACCCCAGATCTTCCCTGATCCATTGGGCACACATCCTGATGATGCGTGACGTGTCCCCGATCCTGACGGGTTTCAACAGGCGCATCATGACCCCGCCTCTACCCCTGCCGGGCCGGACCCGGCCATGAACCGGGCACAGATGCCCGCCAGGGAGTCCCTGGCCGCAGAGTCTCCGGAGAAGAGCACAAGGGGCCTCTCCTCGCGTATGGAGCGCTCCATGGCCTCGTCGTGAACCAGGGTCCCGAGGAAGCTCAGGGAACACCCCAGACGCTGCCCGACGAATCCGGAGAGGCGGTCGAAGACAGGCCCGGGATCGCGGCCCTCTCCGTCGAAGACGATCCAGATGCGGCACCCTTCGGACCCTCTATGAATCGTCTTGATGTATGCATAGCACTGGAGCAGGGACAGGTCGTCCGTGCGGGTGAGTATGACGGCATCCTCGGACGGCGCACTCCGGATGATGAAGTCCATGTCGGCCCTGGCATTGATCAGCGTACGGGGACCACCCTCGCCGTCCTGCAGATCCGGAGGCTCTCCGGAGAAACCGTCCTGCCCGGGAGGACCGTCGGGTCTCCCGTCCATGATCACGATGGACGGAAGGCCGTAGAGCCGGATCAGCACGCCACCGTCCGGACCCGCCTCCTGCCCGTTCATGAGGGCGCGCATGAGGACCGTCAGCCTGGCCTCGTCGTTAGCCGAGCAGTCCCACACCGAGACGCCGTGGCGGTTCCTGGCCATCTCGAGGGCGAGGTTGGCCGAGAGAAAGGACTGGACCAGCGGAGAGGAGGGGTGGCAGACGGTGACGGTCTTCGGACGGGGAACCGGCGAGACAATCCCGCGCTGCTGGGGCTCCGATACGGTGGCCCTGGAAAGAAAGAAGGGGGATACATCACTGAGCCCCCTCCCCAGCTTCGGTCGGTCCTTCATGCTCATTCAATCTCGATGGTGGAGTTCTCACCGAATTCGTTAGCGGTCTTGTTCGGGTTGTCCGGGTCGTTCACCCACTGCCCGTCCACATAGAACTTGTACTCGTACCGCCCTTTCTTCAGGGGAACGAGCCTCTGCCACATGCCGGTCCCCTCTACGTTCTCCATGGGCAACTGATCCACCTTCCATTCGTTGAAGTCCGCGACCACATAGACCCTGGATGCCCGGGGCGAGTAATAGGAAAACAGCACCCCGTCCCTGGTGACGACGGGCTTGAGGAACTCCCCTTCCCCCTTCGTCTTGGCCTTCCTGAGCCTCCTGCCGGACATGACCTCCCTGGCCAGGGACAGGTAATCCTTGGCGCCCGAGGAGCTCCGTTCGTACTCCAGAATGGTCTGGCCGTAGCCTGCCGCCTCCTTCAGCTTCACGTTCAGATTGATCACGGTCCTGAACACGTTCCCGTGCATGTGCCTGCTCAGCTCCTCCAGGGACTCACGTGCGATCTTGGTCCTGCTGTCGTACATGGTGGCCAGGGCGTAGGTGGCGATGGGAACGGCACGATTCTGGTTGACCACCTGAACGGTCTCCATCAGTTTGGCCAGGCCGTGCAGGGCGAACAGACCGCTCTCCATGGGGATCAGCGCCTCCGTGCAGGCGTGCAGGGCGTTGAAGGTGAGAACCCCGATGTTGGGCGGACAGTCGATGAGGGTGAAATCGTACTCCTCCCCCAGGGGGTTCAGGATATCGGCAAGGTAATGTTCCCGTCGGTCCCTCTGGAGGAGCACCGGCTCGGCGGTGCTGAGCATGACATCCGCCGGGATCAGGTCCAGCCGTTCGCTCAGGTTGATGATGACGTCCCGGGGACGTGCCCCCCCGTTCTCCCCCGACATGAGCAGATCGTAGACGGTCTTCCGGTACTCACCCGGGTTGATGCCGAAGCCCAGTGTCGCATGGGCCTGCGGATCGAGATCCACCACCAGGACCCTCTTGTTGAAATGCGCCAGACCGGCGCCGAGGTTGATGGCCGTGGTGGTCTTTCCACAGCCGCCCTTCTGATTGATGACTGCAATGATCCTCATCTGAACCCTCCCCTTTCATACGCATACACCATTCAGATCTCCATCCCGAATCCCCGTCACCCATCTCGTCGAACGGGAAGCCCATGCTCCCTGCGCATTTCATGGCGATCTTCATCTGGGGCCTGTCGTGGGATGTGCATTCCACGATGTCCCGGCCCGGATTACATGTGCAAGTCCTGGCCTGCCCATAGCACTGCACCCCATACATGTCAATAGAATGATTGGTTATTTTCAATGCAGCAGGAGGGGCGGCAATCATGGGATTCCCTGAATAATGAGGCTGTTATGAAGAAAGGATTCTCAGTGCCTCTTCCTTGGGCTTCCCGGTGATTTCCTGGACATGGGAGGCAGGGACAAGGCGTAGTCATAGGACCTCTTCAGCCATTCCTGCAGAAAGGACACGCCTTCGCACCGGTTATCGGGCACGGTCAGGTACTGGCGCATGATCCGCCCGGGCAGCGGCTCGAATGGCCGTATATCGTCCGATAGTCCTGAGAGTCGTGCCCTGTCCGCCTCGCCGAGGCGGATGAAGGCGCTGTTGCGGTATACCCCCGCGAACATGGTGCCCTGCGCGAAGAATGCGGGGCAGCCGAACATCTTCCTCTTCTCGTAGGGAAGGCCTTTCAGCGCCTGCTCCATCCTCGATTCCAGGGCTCCCTGTACCTTCCCTTCAGGAACCCGGGCCTTTTTCCGGTCCTGCATGGGGCTCTTCCCTGCCGTCAGGATACGCTCCGGGGACTCATCGAGCTTGGCCCCGAACCTGCGGACGATGATCCTCACCACCTCGTCGGCGCTCGACTCCAGGGGTTTGTCCGTCAGGTCGATGAGCGCGTATCCCTTCTTCCTGAACAACTCCCTGGCCTGTTCGACCTCATCGAATACTCTCTCAAGGGCCACATAGGCATCACCGCCCTTCAGCCCCAGCCGTTCCCCCCGCATCCTGCGGTATACGGCAAGCCGCTGGGCATCCATGACCATCCCGATAATCCGTCCCGGTTCCACCCCTCCGATCTCCCGGGGAAGCCTTCGGGATACCACGGGGATGTTGGCGGTCTTCCAGCCCTGCATGGCGAGGTACATGGCCAGTGGCGTCTTTCCCACCCGGGATGGCCCGGCCAGGACGATCTCGGCCTCCTGCAGATCCTGGAGGTTCTGGCCGTCGTCGTGGGCGATGGCGAATCCTATGGCCTCGACCCGCTCGAAGGCCCTCCTGTTCAGGCTCCGATAGAGTCCCGGCCTGCAGACCGGGACTGATTTGAGAGCATCCTGGAGCCATTGAATCAGGTCACCCATGAGGTCCACGGCCGGCACCCCCCGTTCGCGGGCGAGGCGCATCAGGGTGTTCCTCAGCCCGGTGTCCACCATGGTGTGGAGGATAATTCCCCCAGCCCGGGCGGCACGGACCACGGTATCCTCGACCTGGCCCTCCTCCCTGACGTGGGTCACCGTCAGGACGGGGACATCGAACCCCGGGAATTGGGCCAGCACGGTGTTGACGACCTGCATGCCGCTCGTCCCGGCACCGCCGGACACGACGATGACCGGCGGGCTGCAGGGCGACCGTGGTGTATCGTGGGTATTTCCCTTCATCTCATGCTCATGTCCCTGTGCAAACCCTCATCATCGCATGGGGTGCTCACGCCCCGTCAAGGCCGTGGCGTTCCCTTCTGGTGAACCACGAGGACGGGTCAAGGAAGTACTCCTGGGCATCCTTCAGGGCGAGGTAGTGCTCGCGCTCGATGCCTGAGAGGAGCTCGAAAAACGCCTTTTCCCTCGGGTCCGCAACCCCCCTGGCCAGTTCCCCGTAGGCCTCGGCCCCCCTGGCCTCGAATGCGGCTGCGACCTTGAGGGCCTCCAGGTCATCGTCATCGGTCTCGGGTGATCCTGATGCCTGGGCGATGAGCTCACGCATCTTCTCCCTGATGGTGGTCCCCTTCACACTCAGATCCAACGCGTCGGGCCACCTGCCCTGAGCCGACCACTTCTGGTGGAGCTCTTTCAGCCTGGCGTAGTGCTCCAGCTCGTCATCCGCAATCTGCAGAAACATGGCCTTACCCAGCTGATTGCGGGTGCGCTCGGCGTGCTTGAGGTAGAACTCCCGCTCGTTCGACTCGTTCTCGAGCGCCATCTCCAGTGCGCCCAACCTCTGCTTCTCGTCCATGTATCCTCCTTGTCCGACCATGGCAGCGACCCATGAACCACCTCTGAAGTCTGCCATGGAACGTTCAGTCCTTCACCCTTCAATATAAACCCCTCCACTATACAGTCAATTCCACGGAAGAAATGAAAAGGCCGGGTCCCCCCGTGGGGACCCGGCCTGAAGTCTCCGGGAAGCTTCTTTGAGAAGCTACTGAATGGGCTTGAACTCCACCCTTCTGTTCTTGGCCCTGTTCTCTTCGTTGTCATTCGGCGCGATGGGCTGGGTGAGGCCGTAGCCCTTTGCAGTGAGCCTGTCCGCAGCCACGCCGTTCTCCACCAGATAGTTCCTCACGGTATTGGCGCGCTGGTCGGAAAGCTTCAGGTTGAACGCAGCGGAACCGAGGTTGCAGGTATGGCCCTGTACCTCCATCTTCACGCCCGTGTTCGCCTTCATGTAGTCGGTGACCTCATCAAGGATCGGGTAGCTCTCCTCCCTCAGGGTAGCCTTGCCGAGATCGAACTGGATATTCCTGAAGATGATGGCGCCCTGCTCCACTGCAGGCGGGCAGCCGTTGGCGTCTACCTTGACGCCCTTGGGGGTGTTCGGGCACTTGTCCATGCAGTCGATGACGCCGTCGCCGTCGGAATCAAGCGGGCAACCGTCCTTGTCGACCTTGCAGCCTGCAGGGGTGTTGGGGCACTTGTCGAGGTCATCGGTCACACCGTCGCCGTCGCTGTCACCGGGGGCCGCCTTCTTGGGGCATCCCCACTCATCCACCACGGTACCGGCCGGGGTGTTCGGGCACTTGTCGATGTCGTCGGTCACACCGTCGCCGTCACTGTCCACAGGGGCCAGCTCGGGCTCCACGCCTTTCCCGCCGAACTCGAAGCACAGGCCGGCGGTATAGAGCAGGTTGTTGTACGTGTCACCACCGTCAAAGTCCAGCACGTGACGGACGTCGGCCCGCAGTGCCATGTTCCTGGAAAGGAAGTACTTCAGGCCCGCACCGTAATTCAGGATGAAGTCGTTCTCCGAATCGACGCCCTTCATGTCCGTATCAAAGGTTGACATCCCCACGCCGCCTGCCAGGTACGGGACCACCATCTCGGGCAGGATCCCGGTGATGTGATAGAGCAGGTCGAGCCGGTAGAGGTAGATGCTGGCGTCATCGTCGTTGAAGTCGATGGGCTGCAGCGTGATCGGACCATCGTAATCGGTCTCCACATAGTTGAAGGACAGCTCGGCGCCGAGCTTCTCGGTGAAATTGTACCCGAGGCTCAGTCCGGCGGTCCAGCCGTTGTCATAGGGCAGGTCGCCGTCGATGTTGTACCCGCCGAACCAGGGAGTCACGTTGATCGCCCCTGCACGGTTCTCCGCAAAGGCGCTGGATGCACACACGAATAGCACAAGGAAAGCCATGACTGCTGTTGTTCTGAACATACTGCGGTTTTTCATAGGTACCTCCTCCTCGTCTTCAATTACGGATATCCTCATAGAGGGAATTATTTACTTAATTTCATGTGATAATTGCATTCCCGTGCAATGTCAATCCCTTCCTGCAGATCAACGATGTAATAACAAGGTATTATTGCCGAAATAAAATAAGGAATTCCGATCGATACGACGCCGGCAGGATACCCCCCTACGCCGTCTCCGGTGAGCCCTGTTTCTGCAGGTGGTGAACGGCCCTGGCCTGGTCCGCGTAATACCTCTGCTTGTCGGCGTACATGATGTCATCGGCCATCTTGCTGACGAGCTCAGGATCGGATTCATCGGAGCCTGACAGACCGATACTGATGCGGATGGGGATATTGATATGCACGCCTTCGGATGGAGTCAGGAGAATCCTCAGGGATTTTTCTCCCGTCCTGATCCTGTCGAGGAGGACCTCGGCCTGGGTGCATCTTGTCTCGGGCATGAGCACTGCGAACTCGTCGCCTCCGATACGCGAAACAATATCCGTCTGACGGCATGAAGCCTTCAACAGGCCTGCCACCTTGACGATGACTTCATCACCCACCCCGTGGCCGTAGGTGTCATTGATCTGCTTGAGCCCGTTGACATCGATCATCATGAGCGAAAAGCACATGTCCCTGAACCTTCGGGCATGCTGAATGGACTTGGCCAGTTCCCGATCCAGGAAGGAGCGGTTGTAGATGCCCGTGAGCCCGTCCGTGCTCGCCATCCTCTCCAGGCGGTTGAGCAGGAACTTGTTCTGCACAACCGATGATATCTGGGCGATGAAGAGGTCGATCGTCTCCCTGGGGGCCGCTTCCAGATCCTCTTCCCTGACGATCATGGAACCGGCAACATTGTCCGGACCTCCATGGAGGGGTATGACCTTCCAGTGCTTCATGTCGTGGTCGCCGTGTTCAGACCCCTCTTCTCTCATGGCCTCACGCATGATGGTATCGATGTCAGGGTGGTTTATCCGGTCCCGGTTTTTCAGGATCACCCTCTGCTCCGTCTCGCTCAGCCCGACAAAGGCGCTGGCCTCCAGTATGCTCCTCCTGGGGTCATCGAGGATGATCCCCCCGCAGACTCCTGGGAACAGGCTTTTCAGCTGTGCGAGGGTGAATCCGAAGAGCTCCTCCAGGGTTTCGATCTGGTGCATCCTTGTGTTGGTTTCGAGGAGCACCTGCATGATCTGGTTATTCCGCTCGATGACGGAGTTGCGGTCCTTGATCTGTCTTTCCTTGAGCATCGCCTCTGCCAGGGCCGCATTGAGGTCCCTGGTGCGATCGTTCACCACCCCTTCGAGGTTTTCCAAAAGCTTGGTGTTATCCACATGGGGCCCAAGAAACAGAGCGACATTGCGGAACATGTCGATCTCCTGCCGTGAATACCGCGAGCCATCCGCCTTGATCCCCACCAGGAATATGGCGGTGAGATTCTCATGGGCTAGGACGGGCAGGATGACATCGATGTCCCTGAAAAGCCCGCTCTCCCAGTCGCCGTATCCGAACCCGTTGAACATCCGGAAGAATTCTGCCCGTGTGATCATGGTGCGGGCCCCGATGCAGAGCCTGATGAGGGGATCATCCCCGCGTATCCGTACCGACCTGTTTCCCCCGGTGTATTCCCCGGGGTCGCCGAACAGACCGGAATACCCCCTTTCGTTCACCGAGTTCCATCCCTCGAAGACCTCTGCCTCCCCGGTGGAGAACAACGAGGTCAGGGAAAGGGAGCCGAATACCTCGAAGATCCATGAGCTCATCCGCGCGTGCAGCTCTTCGAGGTGGTGGATATGCATGAGGTTTTTGGTGAATGCCGCATACTCTTCGTTCAGGACATCCCATGCCTTCCTGATGAACAGCGCGATCACCGCATCCAGGCTCTTCTTGACGGGAGCATACAGGATCACCACCAGGACGATCCCGGCCTCAAGGGCCGCATCCCGGTCATGCAAGACGCCCGTGACGTACGGAGCCATCCCCGCGGCCGTGAGGCACAGGAGGAGGCCTGTCCACAGGAGAACGGTCCTGAAGTACTGCAGCGCGATGCTGATGTTGAACTTGAACATGCCATAGGTCAGGAAGATGAGAGCGATGAACACGAAGGTACCCGGGGGGTAGACCTCATATCCGTAGATGGCGGGGGTGTTCGCGATGCTCAGGACCGCAATGAGGGCGAATGCGATGAGTACGCTCCTGATGTTTCTCCGCTGATAGGACCTGGTCTTCCTGAACGAGGTGAAAAGGTGGTAGATGACGAACATGAGCGCGGTTATCCACAGGAGGCTCATGAGGTCGTAGAGCACCGCCTTCTTCGCGAAATATCCCCAGTAATAGGTATACATCCCGCTGAAGTACCAGTCCGTCAGGGCCAGGGGTGCCATGACAACGCCGATGAGGTAGCCAAGATACACCACCCACCACCTGTCCTTCTTTCCGGTGATGAGGTATACAAGGTGGAGGTTCGCCCCCAGGAGCAGGAGGGCGAGGAAGAAGTGGTCGATCCTAGAGATCCACAGGGCGGTTCTCAGGTCTGGGACAATGCCCACGAGGAGGATGTCCAGGTTAAGTACCGCATAGCAGAAGCAGATGATGCTGAAGGGGAACGTCTCCGGCCGATGCTGCTCGAGCCTCAGGACGAAGAGGGAGAGGAAGGCCGCGCTCACGAACGACAGCAGCGGCGGTATGCCGTAGGGTACGATCCGTGAGACAATGAAGTCCGGGGAGAGACCCCTGAGAATCAGCCAGATGAGGGGAATCGCCGTAGCATAGGCGGCGATGATGGCGCTTCGCAGGATGAGGGACACTATCTGCCGCTTCACGTGGATGTTGACGCGTGCCACGTCCTGGTAGAAGACACCGCTGGCGATGAGGAGCATGCCGAGGAAGAGACAGAAGTTCATGGTGTAGATCGGTGTGAAGACCGCAAAGACCACGCTTGCAGCCGCGATCAGGAAGGCCGAGGAAAATCCCGCCAAGACAAGCGAAACCTTCCTCTTCATCCACGGATCGGTCTCGTTCGCCCTGCGGGCGCCGAGCATCATGAACGATCGTACGAAGGATATGACCATGGCGCCGATGAAGACGAAGTGCCCACCTCCCCTGACGGCCTCGGACGACACGCGCAAGCCGCTTCCCGGTGACAACGCCTCCCAGGCGAGAATGACCATGACGACGATACTCAGGCCATAGAACAGGAGGACCTCCCGGGTTCGACTCATCCCGGAGACCCTGCTCGCCAGGTGTATGGTGACCCCGATAAACATGGACAGGAAGAGGTCGTTCATGAGGACGATCTTCTTGAGGTCGTAGGCCGCCAGGACCGTAATCATGTCGCGCAGGTTGAGGACCGCACAGAGCATTGCCAGGAAGGAGACCAGGATCACCTCGATCCTGCGGCCGGCCTTGCGGTAGCAGAACAGGGCAATCCCCGTGCAGAAGATGATCGAAACGATATTCGCCGTCAGGTAGACGTTTTCCCAGAGGAGAAGGACCGTCCTGTTGAGGGAGGAACTCGATGTGAAGAGGACGATAAGGTCCGCCACGAGGGGCATGAGCCCCAGGGTGACCACGAGGGCGGATATGAGGTCGGTCCTGGAGATGGAGTGAGATGAGATGCGGTCCATGTCGGCGTAGAGTCCCAGCGACATCGCGATGAGGGGGACGAAGGCCATGCCCAGTGCGTGTCCCTTGATGCCCGGGACACCTTCCATGGCTATCAGGATGAGCAGGAGCGCGGCGCCTGCCAGGAGGGTACCCCTGGACCGCGACAGGGAGGGTCCCTTCCCCTTCAGTGAACGAACCGCCATAAATCCTCCCGCGGCGAGACCCATGCCGGAGGCGACGGCGTATCCTCCCGCGACACACAGGCCTGGCGCCACAGGGAACAGCTCGTTCGCCGCGAGAAGCCCCGCGGCCGCATAGAGGGCGGTCATCATCCACGGCGTGCCTCGACTCGAGAAGACCGCGTGGAGAACATGCACGCACAACATGACCGCACAGAGCACAAGGAGTAGGATCATCCCCTCCAGGTGCCTCGCTATGGCGCCGGTCACCCCGGTCTTCCCGACAAAATCCAAGAGTACGGCGAGCGAAACGACTATGCAGCAGATGGCAAATATGCGGGATTCACGGCGGGATCTGTCGCTGCGGACGGCGAACACCACCAGCGATACACCGGTGAGTATCGTCATTAGATTCGGCAGGATGCCGGGAAAATCGGACGGCATCCCAGATAATGCGCTCATTCCCGCCCCTGTGACCCGGGCGCTCTTGGCCCATGTCCTGTCGTTGCCTTCATAGCGTTCCTGATCGGACAATCCGTGCCGAGAATTGAGCATTGTCGTTCTGCCGGGGACACGATCCATACCAGGAGGGACTGGCCCCACCATGTCCCTGAAATCCCGTGGATAATGAACTTTACAGATCTCTGACGGGCGGATATGGTCTGCAGGATGAAGACAAGGGGGTCCCATGACAACCTCATGAGCCAGAGGTGGCGTATCGCGGCGGCGGCCGTGCTCATGCAGCTATGCCTCGGCACGGTGTATGCGTGGTCCATCTTCAAGAAGCCAATGATGGTCTCCAACGGGTGGGGCGAAACCCAGACCCAGTCCGCCTTCATGGTCTACGGGTTCGTGTTTGCCCTGGCCGTCGCCTTTGGAGGTACCCTGGTGGACCGCCTGGGGCCACGGGTCGTCGCCCTGACCGGCGGGACCCTGTTCAGTATCGGGGTGCTGCTGGGAGGCCTTGCCAACCATCTCCGGAGCATCGGACTGCTCGTCGTCGCCTATGGTCTGGTGGGAGGTCTCGGCGGCGGGTTCGGCTACGTCACGCCCATCGCCACCCTGATCCGGTGGTTTCCCGACAAAAGGGGCCTGGTCACCGGGCTCGCCGTCATGGGCTACGGGCTGGGTGCGTTCATCATGGGAAACATCGGTCCCTCCCTCATCATGAGCCTCGGTATTCCGGACACCTTCTACCTCTGGGGCGCCTTGAGCATGGCGGTCATCCTGCCGGTTGCCGTTGCCCTGAGAAATCCTCCCGCAGACTGGCATCGGAGCATATCTCTGCCTGCATCCGACATCGACGGGATTCCCTCGACGACCTTTTCCGAGGCCGTGCACACGGGAAGGTTCTGGATCCTGTGGACCATGCTCTTCGTGAGCATCACCGCCGGGCTCGGCCTCATCTCCCAGCTTTCTCCCATGGCCCAGGACGTCATGATGCGGGCCGCGCCGGGGGTCATGATCGGCGAACGCATGAAAACCATCGTTCTCGTCTCCGGTACCATCGTGGCCGTTGCAGGGCTGTTCAACGGTCTCGGGCGGCTGGCGTGGGCCTGGGCTTCGGACATCTGGGGCAGGAAGGCGGTCTTCGCCGTCATCTTCCTCTCCTTTGCCCTGGGATTACCCCTCCTTGCTCACATCAGGACCATACCCGTCTTTGCCGGCCTGACGTTCTATCTCCTGGCCTGTTACGGCGGCACCATGGCCTCCATGCCCGCCCTGACCGCCGACGAGTTCGGCCACGAGAACATCGGCAGGATCTACGGAGCGGTCTTCACGGCCTCCTGTCTGGCCAGCATATGCGGTCCCTACATCTTCGCCTCCATCAAGGAGCTGACCGGCGGGTTCACCTGGGCGCTCTATGCCGAATCATGCCTGGCCGCCCTGGGGCTGTTCCTGGTGGTCGCCCTGAAGAAGGTCGGCGGGAAAGCCCCCGGGACGGCACCATCATGAAAATGGCCTGAACCCGCTCCCGCCCGCAATGTCCCGATTGACTCAGCCCCGAAAAAAAAGGTAAGAAGGTGAACTTCAGGACGGGCTGAAGCCCGTCACATCTTCATCGGAGAAAGGATGTTCCTATGGCACGTGTAGCATTCATCGGCTGGCGCGGGATGGTCGGCTCGGTCCTCATGGACAGGATGGCGGCGGAGGGCGACTTCCACGGGTTCGAGGCGGTCTTCTACACCACCTCCCAGGTGGGGCAGAAGGGGCCGAAGATCGGTATGGATATACCACTGCTGAGAGACGCCTACGACATCAAGGATCTCAAGACGGCCGACATCATCGTCACGTGCCAGGGCAGCGACCACACCAAGGCGGTCCATCCCAAGCTGAGGAAGGCCGGGTGGAATGGTTACTGGATCGATGCGTCCTCGGCCCTGCGCATGGACGACAAGAGCATCATCATCCTGGATCCCGTGAACCGCGACGTCATCGACAGGGGCCTGAAAAAGGGAGTCAAAGACTATATCGGCGGCAACTGCACGGTGAGCCTCATGCTCATGGCCATCGGCGGGCTCTTCCGCAGCAACCTGGTGGAGTGGGTCACCTCCATGACCTACCAGGCGGCATCCGGGGCGGGCGCCAACAACATGCGCGAGCTCGTGGAGCAGATGGCGTTCGTGGGCGCTTCATCGAAGAAACTGCTCTCCAAGCCGGCAACCGCAGCCCTTCAGCTCGACAAGTGCGTGCTGGGAGCCCTCCACGACAAGGCCTTCCCGAAAAAGGTCTTCGGCTACCCCCTGGCGGCCAACCTCCTGCCGTGGATCGATTCGGAGATGAAAAACGGCCAGAGCAGGGAAGAGTGGAAGGGCATCGCGGAGACCAACAAGATCCTGGGCACGAAGAAGACCATACCCGTGGACGGGATCTGCGTGCGCGTGAGCTCCATGCGCTGCCACTCCCAGGGGCTGACCCTCAAGCTCAGGAAGGACATCGGAGTCAGAGAGATCACGGACATCATCGCAGGGGCAAACGACTGGGTCAAGGTGATCCCCAACACCAAGGACGAGACGCTCAGAGGCCTGACACCCGCCGCCGTCACCGGCACGTTGTCGGTTCCGGTGGGCCGCATCCGCAAGATGAACCTCGGCGAGAAATACCTGACGTGCTTCACCGTCGGTGATCAGCTGCTCTGGGGGGCGGCCGAGCCCATCCGAAGGATGCTGAAGATCGCACTGGAGTACATGGGGTAGGAACGGCCGGGCGGTCCCGCCCTGCCGCGGTCAGGCCGCCTTGTGCAGGATCCCGTGATCCCCTTGACGGTCCACCTTTATCATTGCGTCGATGGCGATGGGCAGGTGGTCGGACAGGGGGAAGTCGATGGCCCTGGCCGAGCGTATGACAATGCCTTCCGACACGAGGATATGATCGATATCCCTGCGGGGTTTCCAGCTCGGGTAGGTGGGCATGTTCCTTAAGGCCGGCCGAAGCCCCGCCTTGACGGATAAGACCCACAGCTCGTCACTGTCCGATGTGCAGTTGAGATCGCCCATGAGGATGGTCCTGCAGTCGAGCTCACGGATGATGTCGCCGATGTAGAGGGCCTGCTTGATCCTGTCCCTGCGCCCCAGGGATAAGTGCGCCACCGCGAAGGCCACGGGCTCCCCGTCGAGGTCGAGGTGCACCACCATGAGGCCCCTGCCGGGTATCTTTCCCGGGAGCTGGTGTTTGGTGATGTCCAGGATCCTGTACCGGGAGAGGAAACCGATGCTGTGCCGGGCGAAGACCAGCCGCCGGTTGACCTGCTCGGCCCAGTGGTCGAACCCTCCCAGGTGGGCCAGGAGCTTGGTGTGGTTCATGAAATACGACCTCAGGCTCCCTGCATCGGACTCCTGGATGCCCACCACATCGAAGGACGTGATGAATTTCGACATCTCCCTGAGGTTGTCCATCTTGCACCGGGAGGGGAGCACGTGCTTCCAGAGGTTCTTCAGGCGTTCGGAGGACTTCGATGCCCTGATGCACACATGGGTGTTATAGCTGAGGATGCGCAGGGGCTTGACGGTCTTCATTCCAGCAGGGTTCTCCACAATGTCGGTCCTCGGTGCGTTCTCTATCGGCGCGAACCTTCCATTGCATAACCCGGCGGCTTTGGCAAGGACAAGTATCCCGTTTTATCCTTTGTCGAGAGAAATCAAGGTGCTGTACAAATGATGCCCTTCATCACCATGTCCCACCATGATGAAACGACAGAAATAATCCCTCCGACAGCGGCGGTATGACTTCATGGAAAAACGAAAGCCTAGAGCACCTGACCATTCATCATATCTGATATTCCATCTACCCCTGTCTGCTCTCAATCCCTTGGTGAGAACGTTGTAGTTTCCTACGTCTCCAGTTTGTCCTTCAGATTCATCATGGCCGTATCGAGATCCCGGTCATTGCGCTTCAGGATGAGATTTTCAGCAAGTTTCCCAAGCACGGGAACAGGGATTGAATAATCGACGTCCAGATCCAGTGTCGTCACGTTCTCATGACGATCGAGCTTGAAGTCCCAGGTGGAATCGATCCCACCTTTGCTTTTCACCACGATCCGTTTGTTCGGAACATCTTCGATGTTGGTGTTCTCTCCCTGGAACTTCATGCCGGCCATCTTCCATGCCCACTTATAGTGTGCGCCGGTCCCCGACCCTTTCACGTCATTCACCTCGATCATGTTCGTTATCCACTCCGGTGAATTTCTGGGATCATCGAGATAGGTGTACACCTTTTCTATGGGCGCCTTGATCTCTACGCTCTTATGAATTCTTGCCATTATGATTACCTCCCTTGTTCGATTTGCCCGTGGAGCTTCATGAAGACACGAATCCGATCCCTGCAGGCTCACCCCCTTTCGACGGTTTGATATAATTCATCCGAACTGGGTGGCTCGTCCTGGTGTAGCGGAAAAATGAAGATAAACAGTGAATCAACGGGAATAGCACGTTATGGCATAAGCAACGAAACGTTATGCCTGATCAGTTGATTTCATCAAGATACTTCTATCGCCGTAAAAGTCAATAGATCGGAGTGCACACAAGTCCCGATAAGATGCCACGGCGGTTGAAATGTGCTATGCTCACCCGGCCATGAGTCCGGACACCCGTACCTCATGCACCGATCGTTCAAGGACGGATGACACGTATGCATAAGAACAGGACAGCGTTGCTCGTGCTGATACTTGCGGTTGCCCTGACGGTGTGCGTCGCCGCCGGGTACCGGGTGGCCGTGCATGCCCTGAAGGGCAAGGTGGAGCAGGCCCTGGGGCCTGACAGCGAGGTCGGCTCCATCCATGTTGGCTGGTCGGGCGTCACCGTGGAGGGACTCAGGATCAAGGGGAAAGGGCAGTGGCCCGCAGGGGACACGATCCGGGCGGACCGGGTGGACATCGTCCCCAGTCTCCTCAGCCTGTTCTCGGACCGGTACCGGATACGCTCCATCACCGTCAGTAAGCCCTACCTCTCCGTGCTCAAGACCCGAAACGGCAGGGTCCTGGTCGTCCCCGGCCTCTTGAAAGGCGAAGACGGGCGGAAGGAGACGGAAGAGCCTGCAGGGAAGCAGAATCTTACGATAGGAAGGATCACCCTGGATGACGGGGAGATCGAGTTCTTCGACGCCTCCGTGGCGAACCCACCGCTCAGGATCGATATCGAGAAGATCAACGCAACCGTGGAGGACCTTGCCATACCCGCACTGACCGGCAGGAGCGCCTTCGAGCTTTCAGGGGTGGTGAAGGGGGCGGACAGGGACGGCCGGGTGGTTCTGTCGGGCTGGTCCGAGATCGCCACCAAGGATTCCTCCGTCAGGATGCAGCTGCTGTCGGTGGACCTGGTGAAGCTCCAGCCCTACATCAGCAAAACGGGCGACACGAAGGTCCGCAAGGGAATCCTCGACCTGGATATCAGGTCGGAGGTGCGGGACAACCGGCTCAAAGCCCCGGGCAGGCTCGTCATCTCCAACCTCGAGCTCGGACCGTCGAAGGGTTTGTTCGGAACCTTCCTGGGGGTGCCCAGGGATGCCGTCCTGACCTTCATGAAGGGCAGGGACGGCAGGATCTCCCTGGACTTCACCCTGGAAGGAGACCTGAACAACCCGAGGTTCACCCTGCACGAGGCATTTTCCGAGCGGATTGCTGCCTCCCTGGCGGAGACCCTCGGGGTGGGCGTCAAGGGCCTGGCCGAGGGGGCCGGCTCCCTGGGCCAGAAGGGGGTCGATGCGGCCGGTGAGGTGGTGAAAGGCATAGGCGGGGCCCTCAATCAGATCATGGGCGGCAAGAAGGATTAAAGAGTACCCCCCCTTCCGGCCGTAATGAGATACTGTGACCTCGAAGAGACCCCCATACCAGTCAAGGAGCTGTACCCCGGGGATGAAGGATATCGTCATCACCTACACCTTTCAGGTGGGCGGCGGAGACAAAGAGGTTTTCCGCATATGCATCGATCCCCTCCGCCTCGAGATGAAAAATCCTATGTCCCATGAGGCCCCCCACTGGACCGTCCTCGATTTTCACCGGTGCGGCAACTGCCCCCTGAAGAGCGACGAGCACCCCCGCTGTCCCCTGGCCGTACGGATCGCGCAGATCGTGGACCGCTTCAGGGATGTCCGGTCCTTCGATGAGATGTTCGTGGAGGTAACCATGGAGGAGAGGACGGTGACCAGAGCCACGAGTGCCCAGAAGGGACTCAGCTCCCTCATGGGTCTCGTCTGTGCCGTCTCGGGCTGCCCGTTGACCGGGTTCCTCAAGCCCATGGCGCGGTTCCACCTGCCCCTGGCGAACCAGCAGGAAACCATCTTCCGGGCGGTCTCCATGTACCTCCTTGCCCAGTACTTCAGGGACAAGCGCGGAGAGCAGGCGGATTTCTCCCTCGAGGGCCTCGTCAGGAATTACCACGAACTCCAGATCATGAACATCGCCATGTCGGAGAGGATCCGCGCGGGCAGCTCCATGGACGCGACCGTGAACGCCATGGTCATCCTCGACACCTTTGCCAAGGCCCTGCCCTTTGCCGTCGAGGACTCCCTGGAAAAGATCGAGCACATCTTCACCGGCCGGGGTTGACGCCCGGAGGGCCGGATGGTTTCCGCCTGCGGCTCTTAACCGCCAAGGGGCCAGCTCCAGCCTGTTCTCTCAGTCCGCGGCTCCCTTGAGGTACGGACATTCCGAGACGCACGCCATGCAGGTGTTCATGTTCTGCTCATCCACCGAGGTGGTGAGGTTGAGCCTCCCGATCTCCCCCGTTTTCACCCGACCCGTGCCGAGCACGGCGGAGAAGATGGGCGCGTAGGTGGAGTGTCTGATGCATGCGGCCATGTCCACCTTTCCCTGGGGGCCGATGGCATGGGCAGGGCACTTTTCCCGGCAGACGCTGCAGCCCTCGGGGCACCCGCGCCCGTCCGCATCCGGCCTGCTCAATTGGGGAAGCGCGGCCTCTGTGACGATGCCACCGAGGATCAGCCGCGGCCCATACCGGGCATTGAAGAGCAGACCGTTACCGCCGATCTTCCCCAGACCGCAGGCCTCGGCCATCCTCACCAGGGACACGTATCCCCTGAGCTCGCCCTTGTTCCGGACCTCCATGGGGAAGCATGCAAAGACCGGGGCTGCTGTGAAACCACTCGCTTCGAGCATCATGGCCGTATGCAGTGACAGCTCGTCCATGGTCCTGAAATGCATGTTCAATGCCCGCCAGTACATCTCCACGGACCTGTCCGGGCAGCGGTAGATCCCTTCGGGCAGCGGCATGCCGAAGCAGAAGAGCCCCCGGGCGTCGGGCAGGAAATCCTTGGGACGTAAGCCCTCGGGTTCCCGGTCGAGCGCGCCTGACGGGCCGGAGCCAAACAGGGGGACCCCTGCCCTGTCCATGAGCCTGTCGAGCCTTTCCATCAGTGCATCCATGTCCGCCATAGAGGACCTCCTGTGAGTGATTATGGGAAGAAGAACCTGACTTCGCCCGCACACCTTCCCTCCATGTGCATGCGGCACCCCTTCAGTTCCCGATCCGGGGCATACCTCACCCCGGCGCTCTCGATCCAGCAGAGCACGCGGAAGAGCACCCCGCACTCGTAGCGGTCGATGGCGCCCATGCGCTGCATGCCCTGGTAGGCGAAGCAACCGGATCCGTCCCACTCCCAGCGGAGGACGTTCTTCTCCGGGAAGGTGTAGGTGAACCGCATGAAGTCGCCCTTGCTCACGGAAAAAGCCGCATCGACGAGGTCCCTGAGGTCGTCGAAGGTGTCCACGCCCTCGGTGGTCAACCCGAAGAGCGACTGTGCGCGCTTGAGCTCTATCGCGGCCAGAGATCTGATGGCGGCCTTGTTGAGGCGGTTCGCCTCATCGACCCCGTGGGCCTGGAGACTGTGGAAGAACCACATGCCGTCGTGGGTCATCCAGTTCTTGAGGATGTGTTCCTTCACGGCGTGAATACCGATCTGCTCCAGGGTCTTCATGGCGCCATCCTTTCCTGTTCGTCGAACAGAAAAGATCCCGGCTCGACATTGTACAGGCTGCCCATGAGACATGGCTTCGGGTTGTCACCGGAGTAGAGGTCGAACCGTCGATCACCATGGTCCGTCATGTACCTCATGACCACGCTGCGCCCATAATAAACCGGCCCCTTAAGCGCCACGTCGAGACGTATGGGCAGGTTCTCCTGCAGGGGAGGCAGGCGGAACAGGCACTCGGCCAGGGACCGCTGGCCATGGGCGAAGTCACTCCTGAATCCCATGATCCGCGCGTAGGGTGCGGAGTAATGGATGCCGTTATAATCACCAATCAAAAGACCGAAGCGGAGCTTTCCGCGGGCCGGCATGGTCCATTTAATCCCGGAATGATCTCCGGCAAGGGGCTCGGCCGGCATCCTTGGCGAGAAGTCATCCGGAGCCCCGAAGTATCCAGGAAAGTAGTTCGTGCTGATGCCTTCCCACACCGGGGCTTCATCCGACCTTATGACCGTGTGCAGGTCGAATTCCAACCCCTTGGTCAGAATGCGCTGAGAGGCGATCACGCAGGTTATCTCCAGGTGCTCGTCCAGCCCCACCTGCCGGTGTTGCAGGACATGGTCCCTTGTGTGGAGCATGGCGAGGTAGAGGAAGGGGAAATCCCTGTGGGTGATGAGACTCATGTGAAGCGGAAAAAGGAAGGTCAGCGGGTAGATCAGCGGCATGGTGGAGCCGGAGCCGAAGCTTAATATCCCGGCAACCTTGCGCAGATGCGACTGATCGATGCGGAAGCCTTTCACCCGGGCCTTGATGCCGGGCAGCTTTTCACCGTGCCTGATCCCACGCCTGTGACCTGCCATGCCCCTCAGGTAAAGGGGCATGGCCTTCGGCATATGATCAAATATCATATCTACCGAGTGCATGAGACCCTCCTTGTAATCGTCCTCCGGGTGAAAACGTATCCCCCTGCCATCTCATGCTCACCCCGCGCCGGTTGCCAGGGCACGCCACGCCGCCTCGGCGAGCTCATCGACGGCCCTGTCCGTCCCGGTCACGGCATGACCGGAGAGATACTGGCGTGTATGCTCCATGCACGGCCCCAGGATGAGGGACATATATATATCCTGGGGAAGCTTCCGGAGCTTTCCTGCCCCGATGTGCCGGCTGAACCATTCCGATGCGCTTCCCGCCAGATCCCTGTTCATGCCCGAGATATCACTCTCCGTGGATGCCAGGAAATCAGAATGCCGCATTTGAAAGAGGTAGCGCGACCACTGGGCATTGGTTTCCACCCATTTCAGGTGGTGCTCTATCAGCGCCCTGATGCCTTCTTTCGCATCTCGTGAACTCTGGAAGATTTCGATGAGGCCGGCCTGATACTCGCGGATGCCTTCGAGGTAGACCTCTGCGGCGAGCTGTTCCTTGCCCTTGAAGTGGTGGTAGATGCTGCCCGTGCTTGCCCCGGACTGCCTCCGGATGTCCTCCATGCTCGTCACGGAGAAACCGATCTCGGAAAAGCACTTGAGCGCGGCCAGGATGATGTCCCGCCTCCTCGACTCGGTACTGGCATGGGGACCTTTGCGCCTTTTCATATTAGAATATTATTCTAATATATCATTCTAGTCAACAGAAATGTTCCCCCGGGCTCTACCCGGAGGTATGGCACAGAAAAAAGAGGGGAGCACCGGAAGGGCCTCCCCTCTCAATATCGAAAGCCTTTCTCCTATTCCCTGTACAGGGCCTCGATGATGTCCCTGTACTTATCCAGGACCACGCGGCGCTTGAGCTTCATGGTCTGGGTGAGCATGCCGTTCTCCAGGGTGAAGTCCTCGGTGAGGAAGGCGTACCTCCTGGGGATCTCGTACCCGCCGTACCTGCCCTTCAGGGCGGCCTCGATCTCGCCGGTCAGATACCCCCGTATCTGCTGGTTCACGGACATCTCCTCAGGGGTGTCGGGCAGGTTGTTCTCCCGGGCATACCTCCTGAGGAAGCCGTAGTCGGGGTAGACCAGGCAGACGTTGTAGGGCTTCCCCTCGCCGTAGATCATGGCGTTGGCGACGGACGGAATGAGCTTGATGTCCTCCTCGATGGCCCCCGGAAAGACGTACTTGCCGTTCTCCAGCTTGAACTGTTCCTTGATGCGGCCCGTGATGTAGAGGAAACCGTCCCTGTCCACCCTCCCGCGGTCGCCGGTGCGGAACCCCCCGTCTTCGGTCATCACCGCGGCGGTGTCTGAGGGCTTGTTGTGGTAGCCCTGCATGACGTTCGGTCCATACACGATGATCTCCCCGTCCTCGGCCCCTGGCTCCACCACCGACCGGTCGATGACCACCTTGACCCGCTCCACGGTCCTGCCCACGCTGCCCAGCCGGTAGCTCGACGAGCAGTTCATGGTCACGGCCGGCGAGGTCTCGGTGAGTCCGTAGCAGTCGTAGACCGGGATGCCCATGTCGAAGAAGAAGTGGGCGATGTCCGGGTTCATGGTGGCGCTCGCCGTGAGCGCTCCCTGAAGCCTTCCGCCGAAGCGCTCCCGGATCTTGGCGAACACGAGCCTGTCCAGGACCGCGAGCTTGGCGTCGACGATGGGGTCGCTCGTGCCCTGCTCGGCGAGCTCCCTCTTCCTCCTGGCGGTCTGGACCGCCTCCTCGAAGAGCCTGAGCTTCATGCCGCCTTCTTCCCGCATCTTCGTCCAGAGGCCGTTATAGATCTTGTTAAACACCCTTGGCACCGCGATGAGGAAGGAGGGACGCACCAGGGCCATGTCGGCGGCCAGGGTATCCACACTCTCCATGAACCCGATGGCCCCGCCGAACTGGAGCCAGTTGTAGAGCTCGGCGGTCTGGCCGTAGGAGTGCGCCCACGGGAGGATCGAGAGGCTGCGGGCCTCCGGGCTGAGCTCGGGATAGATGTGGTAGCCGCTCTTGGCACAGTGCGTGAGGTTGCCGTGGGAGAGCAGCACGCCCTTGGGATCCCCCGTGGTCCCCGAGGTGTAGATGAGCACCGCAGTATCGTAGGGGCCCGGCTGGGTGGAGGGAAGAGGCTTCATCGACCCCTGTTCCTCCAGCTCATTCATCGTATCAGGCCCCTGACCCTCCATGAGGACGATCCGCTCGAGGGTCTTGATCTTCGCCGGGAATGATTTGACCTTTTCATACACGGACTTCTTCGAGACGAAGAGGACCTTCACCCCGGCATCGGAGACGATGTACTGCCAGATCTTGGGCAGCTCGGCTTCGTACATGGGAACGAAACGCGCTTCGAGGCCGTAGGCGGCGAAGGCGGCGACCGCCCATTCCGGGCTGTTGTTGGCGATGATGCCCACGGCATCGCCCTTGCCAATGCCCATCCGGGCGAGCCCCGATCGCAGGTTGTCGACCCGGTCGCCCACCTGTTTGTAGGTGAGCCACGTCAGCGACTTCCCCTCCGGGTTCTTGACCCCGAAGAGCCTGTTGTACGGAAAGAGCTCGACGGCGGTTTCGAAGAGCTCCACAAGATTGTCCGGTTTCCGGTACACGTATCGCGGCATGATTGCCTCCCTGATCTATTGAGAATTTCCCCTGAACGCAAAGGTGAACTTCCCCCATAGTATCCGCTGGAGCGGCTTGTCAATGGGAAAGGTTTGTCTTTGGGGTCCTGTATGTTATTATGTACTTAAGCGCATGAATTCCGGACAGAACAATGGATCAGCACCCGGCACCATGGGCATCGGCAGTCCAGAGCAGGGGACCCTGCTGGTCAGCCTGAGGGGCTCCTGGACCATCGGGCACGACCTGCCCCCCGCCCGGGAGGTGATCGCCTATGCCGCATCGAGGCCGGGCACCGTACGCATCGCCTTCGATCACTCGGGGCTCACCGACTGGGACAGCGGACTCCTCACCTTCCTGGTGAACCTGCAGGGCCGCTGCGACGACGCAGGCCTCGAGGTGGACATCGAGGGCCTCCCCCGGGGCGTGGTCCGCCTCCTGAGCCTTGCAAGGGAATTCAGGGAGCTGGAGGGGCTGCCGGACAGGAAGGCGAGGGAAACGTTCCTGGCCTCCGTCGGTTCCCGGGCCATAGGCTCGGTACGGTATTTCACCGGCGTGCTCGAGTTCATCGGCGAATCCTCTGTCGCCTTCCTCAGGCTCGTCAGGGGCAGGGCCCGCTTCCGCAGGGTCGACCTGGGGCTGCTGCTCTACGAATGCGGGGCCCAGGCCCTGCCCATCGTGTCGCTCATCAGCGTGCTCGTGGGCCTGATCCTGGCCTTTGTCGGGGTGGTGCAGCTCAGGATGTTCGGGGCACAGATCTACATCGCCAACCTCGTGGGCATCGCCATGGCCCGTGAGATGGGGGCCATGATGACGGCCATCATCATGATGGGCCGCACGGGCGCCGCATATGCCACGCAGCTCGGCACCATGGAAGTGAACGAGGAGATCGATGCCCTCAAGACCCTGGGCATCTCGCCCATGGAGTTTCTGGTGATGCCGCGCATGCTCGCACTCATCCTGATGATGCCCCTGCTCACCGTCTATGCGGACCTCGTGGGAATCCTCGGCGGGGCTCTGGTGGGGGTGGGCATGTTCGACCTGTCGACGGCCCAGTACTGGGAGCAGACGGTCAAGGCGCTCAACCTGAATCAGTTCGCCATCGGCGTCTCCAAGAGCGCCGTTTTCGCCGTGCTCATCGCGGCATCGGGCTGCTTCCATGGCATGCATTCGGAACGGAGCGCCTCTGCCGTCGGCTACGCGGCCACCAGGGCGGTGGTGGTGGGTATCGTGCTCATCGTCGTGACCGACGGCATCTTCGCGATCATCACGAGCACTCTGGGGATCTGAGCCATGCAGGAAGAACAGGATATGAAGACGGATCGAGCCCACATCACGGTAAGCGATGTCACGCTGACCTACGACGGCTACCTCGTGCTCAAGGACCTCTCCTTCACCATCGAGCGGAGCGATGTCTTCATCATCATGGGCGGCAACGGGTGCGGCAAGAGCACCCTGCTCAAGATCATGATCGGCCTGAAGGAACCGGCATCGGGAAAGGTCTTCTATGACGGCGTCAGCTTCTGGGATGCTGACCCGTCGGAGCGGAACGCCATCCTGAAGCGGGTCGGCATCCTCTACCAGAGGAACGCCCTGTGGAGCTCCATGACCCTTGCCGAGAACATCGCCCTGCCTTTGGAGGAGTATACCGACCTCGGATCACGGCAGATCAGAGAGATCGTGAACCTCAAGCTCTCCCTGGTGGGGCTGACCGGCTTCGAGGAGTACTATCCCTCCGAACTCAGCGGCGGCATGCAGAAGCGGGCGGCACTGGCCCGCGCCATGGCCCTTGACCCCGAGATCCTGTTCTTCGACGAGCCGTCGGCCGGGCTCGACCCCATCAACGCGCGCCTGCTCGACGACCTGATCATCGAGCTGAGCGACAGTCTGAAGACCACCGTGGTGGTCATTACCCACGACCTTGCCAGCATCTTCGCCATAGGGAACCGGTCGATCCTGCTGGACCCTGAACTCAAGACCATCCTGGCATCCGGCAACCCCCGCGAGCTCCTCCGGAAATCCCGTGACCCCAAAGTGCTGACATTCCTGACACGGGGACAGACCGATGTGGACAGGAGCTCCCTTGCAAAGCGCTTCTCTGGATACCTCTATAAAGAAGAGAAAAAGGACTTCAGCCCATGACCAGAAAACCGAGCAAGACACTCATCGGCGTATTCGTCCTCGGCGCCCTCGCCCTCATCGTCGCGGGGATCATGACCTTCGGTGCCGGGCAGTACTTCTCCCGGCAGCCCACCTTCGTCATGTTCTTCGACGGATCCGTCAAGGGACTCAACGTGGGGGCCTCCGTGGTGTTCAAGGGGGTCAATGTAGGCAGGGTGACGGACATCAGCCTCCTCTACAATCCCGAGGGTCAATCGGTCCAGATACCCGTCCTGGTGGAGCTCGATCCCCACAGCATCGTCAGGGGAAACGGCCAGGCCGATCCGAACGAGTTCATCAGGCTCCTCGTCAACCAGGGCCTCAGGGCGCAGCTCCAGCTGCAGAACCTGCTGACCGGCCAGCTCATCATCGAGCTCGACTTCCACCCGGACAGACCCCCGAGGATGATCGTCTCCGATATCCGCTACCCGCAGATCCCCACCATTCCTTCAAGCCTTGAGCAGCTTACCAGGACCATCGAGAAGCTGCCCGTGGAGGAGCTCGTGACAAAGCTCATATCGGCCATAGAGGGCGTGGAGAAGGCCGTAACGTCACCCGATCTCACCCAGAGCATCCGGTCCCTGAACCTTGCCATCAACGACGTACGCACCCTCGTCCAGAACATCGACGCTAACATCGGACCGATTTCATCAGATCTCAGGGGTACACTGGAAGACTCGCGTAAGCTGGTTCAGGATTTCGACAGGCATGCCGCATCTCTGCAGGAAAGCATCGACCGGGCATCGGACGCCACCCGCAGGGCCATGGAGCAGGCTGAGCGGACCTTCGGCGCCATGGAGCATGCATCCTCGGCGGACTCCCCGATGATGTATCAGCTCTCCGAGACCCTCGATGAGATATCCGCCACAGCCGATTCGATCCGCGCATTGTCCGACTATCTCAACAGGCACCCCGAAGCCATGCTGAGGGGCAAAGGCCAATGAAGAGGAGACTGGAATTATGAACATGAGACGTTCTCTCATGGGAGCACTGTTCTGCATTGCCATGCTGCTGGTGAACGGCTGTGCTGCATCCGTACCCACAAGGTTCTACATCCTGAGCGCCCTCGACCCCGCCGGCGACGCTGATAGGGCTGGTTGCAGGGACGGGCGGACCTTCACCGTCGGCATAGGGCCCATCGAGGTGCCCAGATACCTCGACCGCCCCCAGATCATGACCCGGCTCGGCCCCAACGAACTGGCCCTGGCAGAACTCGAACTCTGGGCCGAGCCTCTCAAGGAAGCTATCCCCCGGGTACTTGCCCGGAATCTCCATGCACAGACCTGCGCGGAGGTCGAGGTCGACGTCTGGAAGAAAACCGGCCAGGCCGATTACCTGCTCACCGCAGTGGTGAACCGTCTCGACGGCACCCTCGGGGGTGATGCCGTCCTCGAGGTGACGTGGACCCTCACTGATGAACGGATGAAAAAGACGATCATGACCAGGACCTCGACATACACCGAGTCTGTTAGGACACGGGACTACCGGACACTGGCGGCCTCCTACAGCAGCCTCATCGCCGCGTTCAGCAGGGAGGTGGCCGGAGCCCTCGCTTCTCTTCCATCGGAGAAGGGCGGCGCAAAAGAATAGGCCGGGCCTCCATGCCTGCCGTTCCGATTACACGCATCATTATGAGAACAACCCTCTTGGAAAAAGCGATGTCTACAGAGACAGATCCCGGACTGAAGATGCCTGGAAGCTGATACGAACGATCCGAGGATGACCTTTTTCATGTTCCGGGAACAGGGTGCATGGAATGACTCGTTACCTGCATCCCGAAACAGGGGTCGTTCCCTGGTTCCCGTAACGGTGGTCCGGACTGTGAGAATCAGACATTGACCTTGAGCAACCCGAGCGGATAGTAAGATGTATGCAGGACACGTCCATGGAATACCGCCCTGACAAAGATCATCGTCTGAACCTGGAAGAATGCCTTATCATGGGTATGGCGGCGCTCTTCAATATCCTGATCGTCATCTTCAAGATTCTCGGGCAGGCAGGGGATATCTTCATCCTGAACATCATGATCATGGCATCCATTCTCATAGCCGCAACTGTCTACAAGCGCTTCCCCCATGCAACGATCCGGTTCCTCAGGGACTGGATCGTGCTGGTATTCCTCATCGTCATCTACCTGGAAAACCGCAGGCTCATTCCGCTCATAAACCCTCACGACCTGGACGGCATGATCATCGCGATAGACCGGTTCCTCTTTCTTGGACACGATCCGACGGTTCTTCTTGAAAGAATAACCTACCCTCTCCTGACTGAAGTCCTCCAGCTGTTCTACGCAAGTTTCTATTTTCTGCCGTTCACGCTGTGCGTGATCCTCTATGCACAGGAACAGAAGATGGAATTCCATATCATTGCATCCACCATCATTATGGGGTTCCTCCTGTCCTATATCGGATACTACCTCACCCCGGCCATTGGCCCACGATTCACCCTGGACCATCTGCAGAGCTTCCCCTTGAGAGGGGTGCTCTTCTTCGATTTCATCCGGAACATGCTTGCCCAGGCCGAAGGAGTTATGAGGGACTGCTGTCCCAGCGGGCATACCCTCGTCTCGTTGCTCACCGTACTGCTCGCACGGCGAGCTGCAAAGAGATTCTCCGTAATAGCCTCCATCTGGGCCTGCCTGATCATTTTTTCAGCCGTGTACCTGCGATACCACTATGTAACCGACCTCGTTGCAGGCCTGTTCCTGGGGCTTGTGGTTTACTCCATCGGACCCGGGATAGCCGACGTGTTCATCAACAGAGGCAGGCAGGTGGGCGGTTCTTTCGGGATGATCCCTTCCGGGAAAGAAGAACGTCCCTCCGGCTAGGAGATGGGCCTCTCATAGATCCGGTAGGTCTTGTACTGTTCCGCAAACAAGGGCTTGAGGGCGCCGATCATCTTCTTGTTGGTTTCTACGATGAGTGAACAGTCGGATTCCGTATAACCGAGCCGGATGCCGTCCTCAATGGTCCTCAGGTACAGTACGTCATCAATCTTCTGTCCTCTATACTCCGGCAGCACTCCCATGATGATCGTACGGATCCTCTTGCTCTTCTTGACTTCCCTGAGAAATCTCAACAAGCGCCAGGGATAGAGCCTGCCGTTCAATATTCTCATGGCAGGGTTCACATCCGGGATGGATATGATGAAGCCGATGGTACGGTCGTCCTTCTCGGCGAAGATGGTGAGCTCGGGGATGGCGATTAACTTGAGTTCCTGGAAGATCATGTCCATCTGCCTGTCGGTAAGGGGCAGATGACCCCAGTTGCCATCCCAGGCGATGTTGAAGATGTGTTGTATTTCCTTGACTCTTCTCTTCATGTCACGCTTGTCAAGGGTCTTGAACTCCACGGTCATGTCCTTCATGATGCCGGTCCTGACATCATTGAGGTACGGCTTGTAGTCATCAATTTTCTTTACGAGAAAACAGTACCAGTCGATGCATTTCATGAAACCGCAGGCCTCGGCCAGGTCCTTGTAGTAAGGGGCGAAATGGAAGAGGCCTGTCGTGGGCATCCTGTTTATCCCATCCACCTCAAAGCCGACGGAATCGTAGATGGAGAAACTTTGAGGACCGTTCATGACCCTCTTTCCCTTCTTCTTAAGCCAGTCCGATGCCGCATCGAACAGGGAACAGGCCACCTCATGATCGTTTATCGCCTCAAAGAAGCCGAAGAACCCGGTATCGTCATCGTATTTTCCCTCATAGAGATGGTTCACCTGAGCCGTGATGCGACCCACAGGATTGCCGTTCTTATAGGCCAGGAAGAACTCCGCATCGCCGATCTCGAAGAAGTATCCTTTCTTCCTGTTGAACAGCTTCTTCTGGTCGCTCACCAGGGGAGGAACCCAGCAAGGATCATCCTCATAGATTCTGGTAGTCCAGGGGAGCATGATGAAGTCTCTCATCATGCTGTCATCAGCCACTCTTATAACTTCAATCTCTGCAGTCGACATAGCTATATACTAATGGATTGTTTCTCATTTTCAACAGAATCAAACCGTTGATATGGTGATTCAGCATCCGTATACAGGGATGGCAGATCCCGTGCCAAGGCAGGCGTTCTGAATCGATGGCCTGAATAACATGGATCCCGAATCAGCATGTTCAGTTTCCAGCATTCCATAACCAGAGAATATACCACCGGAATGGACCGTTGCCAGGAAGCAATTGTGTTGACATGAAAAAGTGATTTGTGTACCAACATAAAGGGTTAAGTATAACTTCAAGCTATAATCAACCGGGGGAGAGGCCATGATCAAGACGGCAATTACTGAAATGTTCGGAGTAGACTACCCCATCATCTGCGGTTCCATGATGTGGCTGTGTACCCCGGAGCTTTGCGCAGCCATTTCGGAGGCCGGGGGTCTGGGCAACCTCACCTGCGGCAATTACGAGACAGAGGAAGACCTCAGGGCCGCCATTGCCCGCGTACGGGAACTCACCTCCAAGCCCTTTATGATGGGGCTGACCCTCATGCCGTCCGTACGTATCACCGAGGAGATGAACCGCATGTATGTGAGGGTGGCTGCGGAAGAAAAGGTCGCCGGCATGGAGGTTTCCGGTGCCCCCCTCGACAGGGCCCTCGGCAAGGAAGCCCTGACAAGTCTCAAGAAGGCCGGGGTGAGGGTCTTCCACAAGGTAGGCTGTGTCAAGCACGGCATCCACGCCCAGAAGTCCGGTTACGACGGGGTCTACTGCCTCGGGTTCGAGGCGGGAGGACATCCTTACCAGGACAACGTGGGAACCATGGTGCTCACCCCGCGCATGGTGGATAAGCTCGACATCCCGGTGGTTACCGTGGGTGGTATTGCCGACGGCCGCGCCATGGCAGCCGCACTTACCCTCGGCGCTCAAGGGGTAATGATGGCCAGCCGCTTTCTCACGACCCGCGAGTGCGATGTGCACGATACCATCAAACAGGAGCTCATCGACCGGACGGAGACAGATACGGTCATCTTCGGAGGCAAGGCGCTGGGCATGCAGGGCCGGGCCCTGAAAAACGGTCTCATCGAGAAGGTCCTGGCCGTCGAGGAGAAGGGAGGAGGGCTGGAGGAGCTCTTCCCCTTGATCTCGGGACAACGGATAAAGGACGCCTGGAAGAATGGTGAAGTGAACGATGCTCCCTTCATGGTGGGTCAATGCATAGGTCACATTCACGAGATCATGAGCTGCAGACAGGTACTCGAGACCATGTGTGCCGATGCCCGTAAGCATCTCTCACAGGCCGGCGCCCTGTTTCAATGATGAACAGGACAGTACGATAGCGCCGATGATTCAGGTCCGGCATCATGCCTTCGTTTCCCCTCGAATCGTGCGGTCCGCCTACTCATCTTTCGCCAGGATGCCCCGGATGTACGAACAGGCGTAAACGGGCAACGCTTCGAGCATCTCCTTCAGGAGATCCGTATTGATATCCATGTCCTTGTCTCCGTCCCCGCGTCTCAGCACGGCCAGGATATCATCCTGCTCCGGGCTGGTCCCGAGTTCGAAGGTCGGGTCGGAGACCCAGCGATAAGGCATGGTCTCCTCCATGACCCTGTCCGCCTTACCGGCCAGGGCGTTGCTCCTGGCGGAGATCACGTCCCTCGGTGAACGATCGTCCCATGCAGGGCAGGATTGTACAGACCTGAGCGTCACAAAGACCGGGTAGTCAGTGTTCCCCTGCCGGTAAGCCTCCTGCATGGCCATCTGCTGGAACTTCTCAATGGCGGTGTGCCTGTTGGACACAAGCTGTATGGCGCTGTTCATTGGGCCCGGGATCCCGATCATATTCAGGGCATTCATCCAGAGCATCCTGGCGGTGCTTACACCGGGGAGCACTGTGGTGTGGTACGGCAGGGTGAGGTCCATGACATAGTGGAGGCCGATGCCCATGAATCGCCATCCCCAGTAGTCGTGACCCGTCCGGAAGGCATAGGCGGACAATGTCCGGTAGAGGTGTATACGGTATTCCGGATAGGTCTGCTTCACGAAACCGGCCAGGGCATTGATGATCCACTTCTCATGGTAGTAGCCCATGTGGAACGGACCCTGGCTGCTGTATTCCAGATTGGGGTTTCCGAAGGGCTGCAGACCGAAGCCGTAGACTTTGCCGAAGTCGGTGCCGTTGTCCTCGAACAGTCCGATGTCGAGGCCGAAGTCGGGTTCGTCGCTGGCCGTCGTGACGATGTCGAGGGGGGAGACCGCTTCACCTTCCTTCAGCCCGGTGAAGACCGTGGACCTCCACTCGGAGAGATCCCTGAGAAAGGTGAGCCTGTCCGGCATGATACCTGGCCTCCCTCCCGTGTCGGCCCCGGGGACGTACTGCAGATAGAGGCTGAAACGGGAATCCGGATTGATCCTGGCGGCCCGGCAGAAACGCCCCCTGATATCCCCGGGATTGCCGGTAGCCTCGAACGTCAGGGCATCCGGCAGAGGTTTGTACCATTCGAGGTTCTGCCGCGCCCATGCCTCTTCTCCAGCCAGAAGACGTGCAAGGCCCTGTTCCTCCGCCATGAGAAACGCATCGAGGTCCTCCACCTTGACCTGGCCGGCGTCCCGCACCTCGGGGAGTGCGGCAAGGGTCTCGTGGATGACCAGGGGGTGCTCGGTCCAGGCCCATACCGGTCGGGCCGACAGGAGGAAGAAAATCCAGAGGGCGAGCTGCATCAGGGGTCCAATCCGGGAAGGATATGTCTTCATGGGGAAACTCCTTCTAGAAGGATTTCGCTCCCAGCGAGAAATAGAGGGCATTCATGCCGCCTTCGGCGTGGCCGAAGCCGATATAGATGGGGCCTATGTTCGAGTCGATGCCCACAAAAACGCTGCCTGCATAAATAAGGTCATTCGAGCCGATATCCGACCTCCTGAGCCATGCATTTCCCGCCTCGAGGGAGGCCCCTGCATAGATGGCCGAACCAATGAGCTTGGTGAGCTTCAGGACCCTGGCAAAGTAGATGACCTCCCCCAGGGCAAGGGTGTTCCCATAGACCTGATCCTGGGCCAGGCCCGACAGGTTGAACAGACCGCCGAGGAAGGAAACCTCGGCCAGTGATTCGGTGGAATCAAAGTTCGTGTCCCACCGCCCCCTCAGCAGGATCGTGTGATTGCCGCAGGAAAAGGGCTTTACCACGGTGGTCTGGACCGATTCATAGTTGTCATCGGACCCGAGATGCTCACGCCCATAGAGGTAGGAAGCGGAAAGCATGCTTCCCTGCCTGGGGAAAAACGGGCTGTCCAGCTGGTCGAGGCGCAGGGAGACCCGGTATGCACCGTCGGCGAATTCCTCGTCAGGCATCTGGGAGGTGCCGGTCTCCAGGTCGGATTTCGCTGTCCCTCTCTGATAGCCGATCCTCGCCTCGCCGTATTCACCCATCTGCAGCCCGAGGTCGAGCCCTGCCTGCGTCATGGTAAGCTTGTATCGGGCAACGGCATTGCTGTCCGTGGGATTCAGGTACTGCTCCACCGGGTAGTTCTGGTACTCAACGGCAGGGGCGAGGAAGAGATGCCAGGTGTAGGGGTTCAGCGGCTGATAGAACTCGGAAAAGATCCTGGTGCGCTGTCCCAGCCAGAGCTCGTTCTTCCACTCTGCACCGAGGCGGTTCAGGTTGGAGGCCTGGTATCGGGCAACCAGTCGATAACTGTTGTCTTTCTGGGCGGTACCCGAGAGCTCGAGGCCCAGGTCTATTGTGTGCGCGGTCTCGGTCTGTTCCTTGACCTTGATGAGCAGGCCCTGCTTCCCGTTCTCCTCCACGAGTGCAAAATCGATGTCCTTGAAGTCACCCCGTTTGTAGAGCTCGAAGATGTCATAGGCCAGGATATCCTTTTTCATGACATTGCTTGCGCTCCTCGTGATCACGTTGAAGAGGAGACCGGAGCCCATGACCGACTTCTGGTCGGTCTTCACGAACTCGATCCTGCCTAAAGGCCTGGCCTTGCTGAGCTCCAGCTCGCGGATGCTTCGGTACTCCTCCTCGCTGACTGCATAGCCACGTAAGACGTCCTGGTTCTCACGGGCGGTCTTTTCACCGATCTTGATGGCCTCGGCCATCTTCTCGAAACTCGCCGTGGTGATGGTCCCCATTTCCGGTGAGAGGAGCGTGTCGCCGGGCCCGAGGATGCTGATCTGGGCAGCGACGTTCCTGTTGGTGAGAATGTTGGTGATCTGGTCGATGATCCCGAGGAAGTCTTCCAGCTGTTCTCTGGTACTCAGCGGAGTGCCGATGTTCACCGCTATCACGACATCGGCCCCCATCTCTTTGGCTACATCCACGGCCATGTTATTGGCAACACCGCCGTCCACCAGCATCTTACCCTCGATCTCCACCGGTTCAAAGGCGCCGGGGATGGCCATGCTTGCCCTCAGGGACCTGGCAAGGTCTCCATGGGACAGCACGACCATCTCCCCGGTTTCTATGTCGCTCGCTATGGCCCGGAAAGGGATGGGGAAGTCGTCGAAGTCCTGTGGTGCGGTCAAGGTGAGCGAGCGCAGCATCAGGTCGAGCCGTTTTCCCGTGATGAGACCCTTGGGCAGGCTTATGACCTTCTGAAAATCTATGTTGATGCTCGTGATGTAATTGGGCCAGTCGGACTTGTCGCGGTAGTTCACCACCTGTCGGGGGATGCTGTCGGTGAAGACCCCTTCCCAGTCCGTCTTGACCGCGATCTCCTCCAGTTCATCCAGGGGCATGCCCGTGGCGTAAAGGCCGCCCACGATGGAACCCATGCTCGTGCCCACGATGCAGTACAGGGGCACGTGAAGCTCTTCCAGGACCCTGAGCACACCCACATGGGCCGCACCCCGGGCCCCGCCGCCGCTGAGCACGAGGCCCACCCTGGGGTGTGTTCCGGCCTCCTGGGCGTGCAGGAATGCCGGGGACACGATGGATGCCGTCAAGGCTATGAGAAAGATCGCTTTCCATACCCGAGTCGTATCGGGGTACCTTCTTGTCAACAGTGCTCCTCCGGACATTTCAGTCTATCAGGGTATCTGCCTGGCGGCATCATTAAGAGGCCTGCCAGGATCTTGTTCTCCAGCCGATAATAGCGCATCACCTTTCAGTACGGAAGTATATTTACGAACCTCGACACCTGCCCCTGCCACTTTACGCCGTATCAACGACTTGACAGGAACTTCCCGATCATCTATTGAAAATGATATGCAACAATTATACAGAAAAAAAGCATGCGCAGACTGCTCACCAAAGGGCACATGTTTCGACAAACTAGCTTCAGTACTGGCATCAAATGGGGGCAGGCTGACAAGAGAACGGATTTCCTTATTGCGAATTGTTTGCGATATTGACGGTCACTTTCATCCCTACCATGTGCTGGATCTCCTCAGAGAACAGGGACATACCTTGTCACTCACCACCGTGTACCGGAACCTGTCGCTTCTCGTTCAGGCCGGCATCATCCGCAGGACCAGCGTCAACGATGGGAGCGGCATCGGGGGGACACGATACGAGCATATCTGGGACCACGAACATCACGATCACCTCATGTGCTCACGGTGCGGCAGGACCATTGAGTTCACCTACCCGGCCATAGAGGTCCTCCAGGAGGCCGTGGCGAAGGAACACGGCTTCACCCTTGAAAGCCATCACCTCGAACTCACGGGCGTCTGCCCCGAGTGCCGCAGGAAACAGGCCTCAGGGGGTGACGCATGAAACCCCCGGCCGCAAAGAGTATGATCTCACAGCCGCCAGAGAAGGACAGGCCCCTGACGCTCCTGGACCTGAAAGAAGGCGATACGGCATCCATACTGCGCATCACCGGCGGCAGGCACCTCAAGGCGCGCATGGCAGGTCTCGGCATACGCGAGGGTACGCTCGTACGGCTCATCAGCGCAGCGCCCTTCAGGGGCCCCCTGCTGGTGGAGGATGTTTCATCAGGGGCAAGGACCATGATCGGCCGCGGCATGGCGGCATCCGTCGAGGTGTGCGACCATGCACCATCGTGACGAGCTTGTCATAGCCCTGGCAGGCCAGCCCAACTGCGGCAAGTCCACGATCTTCAATGCAGTAGCGGGATTCAAGGTCAACACGGGAAATTTCTCCGGGACCACGGTCTCCTTCACCGAGACACGGGTTCTCCTCGGGGGGAAGACCGTCAGGCTCATCGACCTGCCCGGCACCTACTCCATCTCCTCCCATGACCTTGCGGAAAAAGAGGCGAGGGACTTCCTGCTCTCGGGCAACGTGGACGTGATCATCAACGTGCTCGATTCATCCATCCTGGGCCGCTCCCTGGAGCTCACCATCCAGCTTCTGGAGATGAACATCCCCATGGTCATGGCACTCAACATGTACGACGAGTCCCAGGAAAAGGGCATCACCATCGACATGGGACTGCTGAAGACGCTGACCGGGGTGGAGGCATTCCCGGTCATCGCCGTGGAAGGCACAGGAGTCAGGGAACTCTTCGATGCGGCCCTGAGGATCTCCCGGGAGCAGTTCATGCCGGTCCAGCCCGTCTACGACAGGGACGTGGAGGAGTGTATCGCCGATATCACCCTCAGGTACCCGGCCGCCGTCAGGCAGGCCCTGGACATGGACGAGCGGTTCGTCATCATCAGGCTCCTGGAGATGGACGAGGACTTCGAGCAGCGCGTCGGGAAGATCGACCGGGAATTTCTCGGTTATGTCACAGAAAAGCGGCGTTCCCTGGCCGAGATGCACAACTGGCCCGAGTCCGGGGTGTTCGCCTCGCACCGGCACGCCGTCGTGTTCGACCTGTTCGAGCAGATCGCAAAGGTGACCCATAAAACGGGCATGAACATCAGGGAGCGCATCGATCACTTCATCATCAACCCCATGGGCGGCCTCGTGGCCATCGTGGGCCTGCTGTTTTTCATGTTCTTCGCGTCGTTCCTGCTCGGCGACGCCATCTCGGGCATCATCGAGGCGCCGCTCGATGCCCTGGGCCGAAAGGTCGCAGGCATGACCGGAGGAATCGCTGCGATAGCCGTATCAGGGTTGTATGACGGTATCGTGGCGGGCGTGGGGATCGTCCTGCCCTACCTGCTCCCGCTCCTCGTCCTCATGGCCGTTCTGGAAGATTCGGGGCTGCTGCCGAGGATCGCCTTCATGGTGGACGGTCTCCTCCACCGGTTCGGCCTGCACGGCAAGTCGGCCATCCCCATCATCCTGGGCTACGGGTGCAACGTGCCCGCCATCATGGCGGCGCGGAACATGGAATACGAGCGTGACCGGGTGCTCACCATGCTCATCGTCCCCTTCATCGCCTGCTCGGCCAGGACCGTCATCATCCTGGCCCTGGCCGGCAAATACCTGGGAGCGGCCTGGACCACGGCCATCTACGTCGGGAACATCCTCGTGGCGCTGGCCGTTTCCTTTGTCCTTTCAAAGCTGCAGGCCGACCCCTCGCCCGGCATCATCATGGATGTGCCGCCGCTGAGAAGGCCCTATCCGTCTCTGGTCGCCAGGAAGGTATGGTGGCGGCTGAACGAGTTCCTCACCTTTGCCTGGCCTGTCATCGTGATTTCGAGCCTGGTTCTCGCCTTCCTCTCGCACGCGGGCATCGACAGGGTAATAGACCACGTGCTGGGACCCATCACCGCCGGGATCCTCAACCTGCCCGAGTCCACGGGCATCACCCTGTTCCTGGGCATCTTCCGCAAGGAACTGACGCTGCTCATGCTGAACCAGGCCCTGGGCACCGGGGACGTATCCCTTATCCTCTCGTCGGCGCAGATCCTGGTGCTCGTGGTCTTCACGGTGCTGTACATCCCCTGTATCGCCACCATCTCCACCCTCTGGAAGGAGGGGGGATGGAAGGTGGCCCTCTACTCGGTGGTACTCAACACGACCATCGCCCTGCTGGTGGCAGGCGGCCTGGCGCATCTCCTGCACGTGGCCTGAACCCAGGTATCACAGGTAGGTGCCGGTGAGGCATCCCCCTCGGGAGTCTCGAAGTTCGTTTTTCCACGAATAAACCCTTGACTCACGGCGCGTCATCCACTACGATTTATCGTATATATACGATGATTGAGGATATGTCCATGCGCGTCGGACATCGAAGAGGAATGAGGCCACGAAAACCATCCACAAGGAATCTCTGCGAGCACCAGGAAAGGCTCTCGGAGCTTTCCCGGGGTCTGTCGCACCCTCTGCGTGTGGAGATCGTCAGGATCCTGGCCGGCCAGGCCCCCGACAATCCTTGCATATGCGGAGACATCGTGAACGCCCTGCCCCTGGCGCAGTCCACCGTTTCCCAGCACCTGAAGGTACTCAGGGAGACCGGATGGATCTCGGGGGAGATGAACGGGACGAGCGTGCACTACTGCCTTGTGGACGGCGTCCTTGACGCATACAGGAACCTTCTGGAGCAGGTTATCGTCAAAAAGAATGAAACGGGGCCGGCAGGGACTCCCTGCATCGAAAAGCTGCTCGGCAGGACCGCCCGCCCGAGAGGAGAGAAACATGTTCGAAGTAACGGAAAAGGCAACTGAGAAAGTCAGGGAATTCTTCAAGACCAGAGAAAAGGTGGAGCCGCTGAGGGTGTTCATCGCCGGCATGGGGTGCAGCGGGGTACAGCTGGGGTTTGCCCTGGACGAGGCCAACGAGAACGACGAGACCTTTGAGCTGGACGGACACACCTACCTGGTCGAGAAGCAGCTCCTGGAGCAGGCAAAGCCCATCAAGGTGGACTACATCACCACGGCCGAGGGCGAGGGGTTCATCATCTCCTCGAGCATGAAGCCATCCACCAGCTGCGGCGGCGGTTGCTGCGGATGCTAGGAATCCCGATGCACGGAACTGGAAATTGATGGTTGGCGAACCTATTCATTGCAGGTATAGATAAGGCCGATATATTCATGGAAGAGATAAAACCTGCAAAGGAGAATGATTCGATGTTCAACGTAACGGAAACGGCAACGGAAAAGGTCAGGGAGTTCTTCAAGACCCGGGAAAAGGTCGAGCCCCTGCGCATCTTCATAGCGGGGATAGGCTGAGGCGGCCCCCAGCTGGGGATGGCTCTGGATGAGTCAAACGAGAACGACGAGGTTTTCGAGAGCGACGGCTTCACCTTCATCGTCGAAAAGAAGCTCCTCGATGAGGCGAAACCCATCACCGTGGATTACGTCATAACTCCCAGCGGCGAAGGCTTCGTCATCAACACCGGCATGAAGAAATCATCCGACTGCGGCGGTTGCTCGAGCTGCTGAGAACGAACCGAAGGCCCCCAGGCAGAGAACAATCCGCCCGGGGGCCTTTCTTTTTCCTTTTATCTTTCCATCACCCCTTGATTTTTCAGGGAAATGCCAATACTTTTCTTATAGTACCATGATAGACTACATGTTCTGGCATCAAGACGGCGCAACACCGTATACAAAAACTGCAGTTCGGGGAGATAACCGTGGTAGAGCACTTGAACGGATTGAAGGTGTGTTCCCGGAGGTTTCGGCGGGTCGGCATAGTCCTCTCCTCCATCATCGTCATGGCCGTGCCGGTCTTCATGGAAACGGGATGCACCCGCGGGGCCGACAGGGCAGACATCAAGCGGCCGACGGTCACCGGCGTCACCGTGACGGCAGTCAGCCCCGTCCAGTCCGATAAGGTGTACGAGGCATCGGGCACGGTGCGTTCCGACCGCACGAGCATCATTGCGAGCCGGGTCATGGGGTCCGTCACCTCCCTGAATGTCAAGGAGGGGGACACGGTCACCACAGGCAGGCTGCTCCTCACCCTCGACGACACCGATGCGCGCCAGCGCCTCCGGGCCGCCACCATGGCGGTCGAGGCGGCCGGGCAGAACAAGGACCTGGCCGAGGCAACATGGAAACGCTACCAGGGCCTCTTCGACCAGCAGGTGATCTCCCGCCAGGAGATGGATAGGGTGGAGACCGACAGGAAGGTGGCGGCAGCCGAATTTGAGCGGGCCGGTGCCATGGCCCAGGAAGCCGCGACCTACCTTTCCTTCACCCGCATCGTCGCCTCCGCCCCCGGCGTGGTTACCGCAAAGCACACCGATGTGGGCAGCATGGCCAGTCCGGGTACGCCGCTGCTGACCATCGAGGGCATCGGCGATGCCTATGTGGAGGTCCACGCCGATGAGGGTTTATCAGGGAGGATACTGCCTGGTATGGGGGTCGAGGTGATCGTGGATGCCTTGGGGAAGGACTTCCATGGCACGGTGCGCGAGGTGCTGCCCGACATAGATCCCCGGACACGCACCTTCACGGTCAAGATCGACATCCCGGACAGGAACCTCAGGACAGGCCTGTTCACCCGGGCCCGCCTCCCGGTGGGCAGGAAAGAGGCCCTGGTCGTCCCGGCCGGCGCCATCATCCGGAAGGGCCAGCTCACTGGTGTGTACGTGGTTGACGGTTCCGGGGTCATCAGCTACCGCCTCATCAAGGAGGGGCCGGAGTCCGGAGAAGGCATCGAGGTGCTCTCCGGCCTGTCCGCGGGAGAACGCATCGTCACGGGGGGGGTGGAAAGGGCCGTTGACGGCGGCGCCATCGCGGAGAACCCCCGATGAAGATGATCGGCATCTCCGGAAGGATCGCCCGGGCGTTCATATCGTCGAAGCTCACGCCCCTGCTCGTCATCGCCTCACTGCTCCTGGGGCTCTTTGCCGTGCTGGTGACGCCCCGGGAGGAGGAGCCCCAGATCGTGGTCCCCATGATCGACGTAATGGTGAGCTACCCCGGCGCCACGCCGGCCGAGGTGGAGGCTCGGGTCACCACGCCCATGGAGAAGCTCCTCTGGGAGATACCGGGGGTGGAGTACGTCTACTCGACCGTGAGGCCGGGTTCCAACCTGACCATCGTCCGCTTCTATGTGGGCGAGGACATGGAAACGAGCCTGGTCAAGCTCTACACCAAGCTCATGTCCAACTACGACATCATCCCGCCCGGGGTGTCCCAGCCCCTGGTCAAGGCCAAGTCCATCGACGACGTGCCCATCCTGTCGCTCACGCTCTGGAGCGGGAACCCACGCTACACCGGCTATGAGCTCAGGCGCATCGCCCAGGAGCTTGCCTGCGAGATCAAGAAGGGCCAGGACGTATCCGAGTGCACCGTGATAGGAGGCCAGCGGCGCCAGGTCCGCGTCATGCTGGACACGCAGCGGCTCAGGGCGCACCACGTGTCGGCCTTCCAGATCATGGGCGCCCTGCAGCAGTCCAACGTCATCATCCCGTCCGGGAACTACCCGGCAGGCAACCGGGAGACCGTGGTGGAGACGGGGGAGTTCCTCAGGAATGCGGGCGACGTGGGCGGTATCGTGGTGAACGTCGAGGCGGGCCGCCCGGTCTACCTGCGCGACGTGGCCGACATCGCCGACGGTCCCGAGGAGCCTGCCGACTACGTCTTCATGGGGCTCGGCCCGGCGGCCGCAACCAAGGGGATAACCGCCTCGTCAGCCGGTCAGTACGAGGCCGTGACGGTCGCCGTATCCAAGAAGAAGGGCACCAACGCGAGCCTTGTGGCCGAGGATGCCCTGCACAAGGTGGAGGCCCTCAGGGGAGATATCGTCCCCCGCGACGTGCAGGTAAGCGTGACCCGCGACTACGGGGAGACGGCCAAGGAAAAGTCCAACGAGCTGCTCTACCACATGCTCATCGCCACCATCTCGGTGATCGTGCTCATCGCCGTAGCACTGGGCAGGAGGGAGGCGGTAGTGGTGGCCGTGGCCGTGCCCGTGACGCTTGCCCTGACGCTGCTCATCAACTATCTCTACGGGTACACGCTGAACCGGGTCACCCTGTTCGCCCTTATCTTCTCCATCGGCATCCTCGTGGACGACGCCATCGTGGTGGTGGAGAACATCAACCGCCACTTCCGCCTGCACCCCATCGAGCCGCTGACCGCCATCTTCGCCGTGGACGAGGTGGGCAATCCCACCATCCTGGCCACCTTCACGGTCATCGCTGCGCTCATGCCCATGGCCTTCGTGTCGGGCCTCATGGGCCCCTACATGCGGCCCATACCGGTGGGGGCTTCGGCGGCCATGCTGTTCTCGCTGCTCGTGGCCTTCATCGTGAGCCCGTGGTTGGCCTACCTGGTGCTGAAGAACGTGCGGCACGAGCCCGAGGAGGAGGAAGGCGGCAGGCTCCACCGCATCTACGGGCGTCTCCTCGGACCGCTTATCGACGACCCCATGAAACGAACGGCGGCCTTTGCCGTCATCTTCGGCCTGCTCCTGTTCGCCGTCGCCCTGCTCCCGCTCAAGGCGGTCACCGTGAAGATGCTCCCCTTCGACAACAAGAGCGAGCTCCAGGTCATCATCGACATGCCCGAGGGCACCACCCTGGAGGAGACGGCGGCGCTCGCCCGGGAAATGGGCGAGTACCTCAAGGGCGTGCCGGAGATGACCGACTACCAGGCCTACATCGGGACGGCATCCCCGTACAACTTCAACGGACTGGTGCGTCACTACTTCATGCGCAGCGGCGGCAACGTGGCCGACATCCAGGTGAACTTCACGCCCAAGGGCGCGCGGGACGCCCAGAGCCACGACATCGCCAAGCGCCTGCGTCCTCACCTCAAGGCCATCGGCGATCGTTACGGCGCGAGCATCAAGGTGGCCGAGATCCCCCCCGGGCCGCCCGTGCTCAGCACCCTGGTGGCCGAGATCTACGGCCCGCAGACCGATCGGCAGGTGGAGATCGCCCGGCAGGTCAAGGACATCTTCCTGAAGACCGAGAGCGTGGTGGACGTGGACTGGTTCGTGGAGGACGACCAGAGGAAGCTCGTCCTCGAGGTCGACGAGGTGAAGGCTGCTGCCAATGGCATAAGCACGGACACCGTCGCGAAGAGCCTGAACATCGCACTGGCCGGGTCGGTGGCGGGTCTCGTGCACCTGGAACGGGAGCGTGATCCGGTGGAGATCGTGCTGCGCATGCCGCTCCAGGAGCGCTCCGACCCCGCCCGTCTGCTCTCCACCGCGGTACCCACACCCACGGGCGGCTTCGTCCCGCTGGCCGAACTGGTCAGGGTCAAGGACGGCATCGTCGACAAGACCATCTACCACAAGAACCTCAAGCGGGTCACCTACGTGACCGGGGACGTGGCGGGCAGGGAGGAGAGCCCTGTCTATGCCATCCTGAACATGAAGGACGCCATCGCGAAGCTCAGGCTGCCTGAAGGCTACGAGCTGCAGCAGTACTCGGCCGTGCAGCCCTGGCTGGAGAACCGCTATGCCATGAAGTGGGACGGGGAATGGCACATCACCTACGAGGTGTTCCGCGATCTGGGGGCGGCCTTCGCGGCCGTGCTGGTCATCATCTACATCCTGGTGGTGGCGTGGTTCAAGAGCTTCGTGACCCCTCTGGTCATCATGGCCCCCATCCCGCTGACGCTCGTGGGTATCCTGCCTGGACACTGGGCCTTCGGGGCCTTCTTCACGGCCACGTCCATGATCGGGTTCATCGCCCTGGCGGGCATCGTGGTGCGCAACTCCATCCTGCTCGTGGACTTCATCCAGATGGAATGGCGGGAGAAGGGGGAGCTCAAGAACGCCCTCATCAAGGCAGGTGCGGTGCGCTTCCGTCCCATCGTGCTCACGGCTGCGGCCGTGGTGGTCGGATCCTTCGTCATGCTCTTCGACCCCATCTTCCAGGGCCTGGCCATCGCCATGATGTTCGGGGCCGTGGGCTCCACCGTGCTCACCCTGGTCATCGTACCCCTGCTCTACTACCAGATCTTCAGGAACCGTCCATGCCCCGCCGGCCCGAAGGGGGAAAGCCGCGAGGAATGAGGGGGGATGCGCCATCACCCGTGCCCCAGGAGTGAGGCATGCCGGGGTCTTGAATTCAGCCACCCATGAACTATGAAAGGAAGAAAGACTGCACGGCATTGTGGGCGGCATGCATGATCCGCTTCCGGGACGGCGCACAAGGTCGTCGAGGGAGGTCGGTCATGAAGCATGTCCTGTTGTCGGCCATAAGCTTCGCTGCCTTTGTCACCCTCTTTTCATCCGGCATCTCCCGGGCCGAGGTGCGCACCCAGGAAGTACCCTACGAACAGGGCGGCGCCCGGCTCGTCGGTTACCTGGCTTACGACGGTGCGGTTACGGGTCCCCGGCCGGCGGTGCTGGTCGTCCATGAATGGTGGGGGCTCAACGACTATGCGAAGAGACGCACCAGGCAGCTGGCTGAACTGGGCTATGTCGCCTTCGCAGCGGATATCTACGGGGATGGCACCGTGGCGAAGGACGCCAAGGAGGCTGGCGCCCTGGCCGGCAGGTTCAGGGGAGGCGACCGCGCCCTGCTGCGCGAGAGGGTCAGAGCTGGACTTGAAGCGCTCCTGAACAACCCGCTCACGGACAGGAAACGGGTGGCCGCCATCGGCTACTGCTTCGGCGGCACCGCAGTGCTCGAGCTCGCACGGAGCGGGGCCGACATCGCCGGAGTGGTCAGTTTCCACGGCGGGCTCGACACGCCCAATCCGGCTACTGCAGGCACACTCAAGGCAAAGGTCCTCGTCCTCCACGGGGCCGACGACCCGAACGTCCCGACCGCCCAGGTGAACGGTTTCGAAGAAGAGATGCGCAAGGCAAAGGCTGATTGGCAACTCATCATGTACGGCGGGGCGGTCCACAGCTTCACGAATCCGGATTCAGGGTCAGACCCTTCCCGGGGGGTGGCCTACAATGAAAAAGCGGACAGGCGCTCCTGGGAGCACATGAAGGTCTTCTTTGCTGAGATCCTGGGGAAACCCTGACGCCGGTCCATACGCCGGAAGAATACATGCACTGATCGAGCGGGCTGTTTTCCCCTCCATTGCCAAAATCGCGGCAGATTCTTGACCCGTACCCCGGGTCTGCGATTCATGAAAAATTCACCTGCAGCCGCTTCCCTCCTGTGATAGTATGGAGGCGCCGGACATGCATGGCACACATGCATTCCTTCAGCAGGGAGAGCGATGCAGAAGGTATACATACTCGACACGAACACCCTTATAGAAAACCCGGATTGTCTCGAAACGTTCAGGAACGGCCAGGAGAACAGGGTCCTCATCCCCTACTCGGTCATCATGGAGCTGGACCGCCTCAAGACCAGGCCCGATCTGAACCACATCATCGCAGTGGTCGGGGACAGGCTCGAACACGACCAGGGCTTCGAGGTGGTCCACATTCCGGACAAGACCTACGCAGTGGGCAAGACCAACGACGACGACATCCTGGAGGATATCCGGTATGCCTTTTCCCATGCCGGGGAGTTCTTCGGCGGGCTTGAACCCGTGGTGGTCTCCAACGACCGGATGTTCCGGGTCAGGCTTGGCTGCGAGGGCATCAGGAGCCAGGAGTACAAGGACTCGAAACCCTTCCAGTCCCTGTCCCAGCAGTACACGGGCTTTGTGGGGTTCGAGGAGGAGAAGACCGCCAACTGCTTCTGGTGGGACCAGCAGAACAAGCTCTGGTTCGAGGGGACCGGCACGGCCATGGATTACGAGCATACCCCGTGGGCGGTGAAGCCCCGGAACGTCTACCAGAACTGCGCCATGGAGCTCATGCTGAGCAGGCACATCGACGTGGTGACGCTCCAGTCCGAGGCGGGGTTCGGAAAGACCCACATAGCGCTGGCCTGCGCCTTCGAGCTCGTGCTCCAGAAGCCCAGAGAGTACGGCAAGATCTTCATCTTCAAGCCCGTGGTGGAGATCGGCGAACGCCTGGGCTTCCTGCCGGGCGACGAGAAGGAGAAGCTGGCCCCGTACATGCGGGGGATCACCGACCTCATCATGAAACTCCATGGACACCGGCCGGCAAACGCCCTGTTCACGGATCCCAAGGCGGCCAGGCTCGAGCTCAACCCGAAACGGATCGAGGTCATCAGCCTCAACTTCATCCGCGGCATGAACATCGAGGACGCCATCGTCATCATCGACGAGGCGCAGAACATTACCCGCTACGAGACACGGGCGCTCCTGACGCGCATGGGCGAGCACGTGAAGTGCTTCGTCCTCGGCGACACCCACCAGGTGGACCATCCCTATCTCAATGCGTACAACAACGGCCTGAACTGGATCGTCACCAAGTTCAAGGGACACCGCAACTACGGCCACATGGTCCTCAAGGGGAGCAGGTCCCGCGGCCCCATCACCGACCTGGTCCTGAAAACGGACCTGTAAGACAGACCCGCTGCGGAGACCTGCAGCAGAAGGGAGAACATCATGAAGGAAAAAGCATTTCAGGAACTGTATCCGGATGAATTGAGCCACTGCTACGGGTGCGGAAGGCTCAACGAGCACGGCCTTCATATCAGGAGCTACTGGGAGGGGGACGAGAGCGTGGCCCTGTTCACACCACGGCCCTACCATATGGGAATGCCCGGATTCGTCTACGGCGGGCTCATCGCCTCGCTCATCGACTGCCATTCCACGGGCACCGCTTCCGCGGCGGACTGCAGGATGGCCGGCTACGAGGTAGGCTCCGGGTCAGCGCCCAGGTACGTCACCGCGTCCCTGCATGTGGACTACCTGCGCCCTACCCCGCTCGGCGTGGAGCTTACCATCCGTGGAAAGGTGGAGGAGATCTCGGAGCGCAAGATCATCGTCACCAGCACGGTGTCCGCAAACGGTATCGTGTGTGCCAAGGGCAGGCTGGTTTCCGTGAAGATTCCTGCCACCATGTCACCTTCCCGCACAGACAAGTAACGTGCGGAAGATGGGGAACCGCGCGGGTTTGGTACCCGCTCTCCTTACCTGTCCCTGAACTTCGGTTCCCGCTTCTGGGAGAAGGCGGCAACGCCCTCCTTCTTGTCCTCGCTCGCGTAGCAGATGCCGAACTGCTCGCGCTCGTACTTCATGGCGGAATGGAGGTCCATGGCGCCGCCTTCGTGCACGGCGCGGAGGGCGGCCTGGACGGCAACTCTGCTCTTGGCCGCAATGGCCCCCGCAAGCTTCATGGCCTCGTCGACCACCGTTCCCTTCGCCACCGCCCTGTTCACGAGCCCGTACTCCTCGGCCTGCTTCCCGTTGAGGAAGTTGCCGGACAGGATGAGCTCCAGAGCCCTTCCCGCACCTATGAGCCGCGGGGTCCTCTGGGTTCCGCCGTATCCCGGTATGATGCCCAGCTTGATCTCGGGCAGCCCGAGCGTGGCTGCCTCATCCGCCAGCCTGATATGGCACGCGAGCGCCATCTCCATGCCGCCGCCGAGGCAGAACCCGTTGATGGCCGCAATGACCGGTTTGTCCGCATGCATGAACAGATGGGAGATCTCCTGGCCGGGTATCAGGAAGTCGGCACCCTCCTGGGCGGTCTCAAAATCGTTGAGTTCGCTGATGTCGGCCCCTGCGATGAAGGCCTTCCCGGCGCCGGTGAAGACAATGACCCTCACGGCCTTGTCGGTCAGCGCCTTGGCGAGCGTATCGCGGATGTCCGCCAGGACGGGCCTGCTCAGGGCGTTCATGGGAGGATTGCTGATCTCCATGAGGGCGACGCCCGCCTCATTCACGGTATAGGTACACTTCTTACCTTCATTGACCTTGGTCATACCTGTTCCCCCTTCCCGAAGATTGTTCGTTAACGGACGGCTCCCGCCATGGTAATACGCCAGACGGGAAAATGCACCTGGATTGTAAGATGCGGGGGGAGACTCCTTCACGTCACCTGATCATCAGGGTTCCGGCATCAGCCCTTCCGGGCGATCCCCGCTTTTTGCAGGATGTCCTCCATCAGACACCACCGGGTAAAGGCCGATTGCAGCAGGTTCAATCCCACGAAAGCGGTGAGGAAGAGCCAGTACCTGCCGTGAAATTGAGCCAGCAGCAGCGACGCCACGATGAGCGACCCGGCTATGGCCCGGATCCACTGTTCCATCTTCATGCCACACCTCCCTTTTCACCACCTTGTAGGAGCTGCAGTCCGGCGTTTCAACGGCAGGCCGCAAAGGACGACTCCCCTACCGGGAATGCCAGGCTGGAACGACAGCGACATTTTCAATCATTGACAGAATGAATGACGATTCATTATACTCGAAAGACGCAGTTGCTCGTCCCCATCAAACATCGAGAGAAGGAGACACGACACATGGCATCTAACTTCCTGTATTCAACCCGTGACCACAAGTTTATTCTCAAGGAATGGCTCGACCTGTCCAAGGTGTTCGAGGCCGGCCGATTCAAAGGCGGCTACAGCGTCGATGACGTGGACTCCATCCTCGAGAACGCCTACAAGATAGCGAAGGAGGCCATCGCTCCCACCAACGACGACGGCGACACCATCGGCGCCAAGTACAAGGACGGCGTGGTGACCACACCCGACTCCTTCAAGAAGGCCTACTGGGCGATCCAGGAGAACGGCCTGGGCTCCAGCAACGCAGACCACAGCGATCCCAGCTCCCTGCCCCTGTGCGTCATGGGCGCCACCAACGAGTACCTTGCTGCCGCGAATGCAGCCCTGGGCCCCTATGCCATGGCCACCACCGGTTCTTCCGGCCTCATCCGCGACTTCGGCAATGAAGAGTTGAAGAAGACCTACCTGCCCAAGATGTGGAACGGCCAGTGGTCCGGGACCATGGACCTCACCGAGCCCAACAGCGGCTCCGACGTGGGCGATCTCACCACCAAGGCCATCCCCACCGATAAGCCGGGCGTCTACAAGATCGTGGGCACCAAGTGCTTCATCACCGGCGGCGACCAGGACATCACGGAGAACATCATCCACCTGACCCTGGCGCGCATCGAGGGCTGCCTGCCCGGGACCAAGGGCATCTCCCTGTTCGTGGTGCCCAAGTTCCTGCCCGACACCAACGGCGAGAAGGGCGAGTTCAACGACGTGAACTGCGGCGGCATCGAGCACAAGATGGGCATCCGCGGCTCCGCCACAGCCATCGTGAACTACGGCGAGGAAGGCAAGTGCATCGGCTTCCTGCTCGGCGACGTTCCGGTGGACGGCAAGGGCGCAGGCATGGCGCAGATGTTCCAGATGATGAACGAGGAACGCGCCGTCACCGGCCTGGCCGGCCTGTCCGCAGCCACCGTGGCCTACAACAACGCGTGCATGTACGCAGCCGGCCGCATCCAGGGCCGCCAGCTCACCAACCCCAAGGCAGGCCGCGTGCCGATCATCAAGCACGAGGACGTGCGCCGCATGCTCATGTTCCAGAAGTCCATCACCGAGGCCTCCCGCGCCATGATCGGGGTGTCCTACTACGCCATGGACATCGCCGAGAACACCGACGACGAGAACCTCAAGAAGTGGGCCAGGGGCCTCATCGAGGTCAACACCCCCATCATCAAGGCCTGGTGCTCGGACCTGGCGTTCCTTTCCATCTCGGAAGCCATGCAGTGCTACGGCGGCTACGGCTTCTCCGAGGAGTACCCCATCGCCCAGCAGCTCCGGGACTGCCGCATCTACCCCATTTGGGAAGGCACCAACTTCATCCAGTCCATGGACCTCATCGGCCGCAAGTGGATGATGGCCGGCGGCTCCGTGTTCGCTGCATGGCTCGGCGAGATCGAGAAGTTCGCGAACGAGAACAAGAACAGTGAGAAGTTCGCCCCGCAGGTTGCCCTTCTGGAAGAAGCGCTCAACCAGTACAAGGAGATCCAGACGACCATGGCCAACTACCTCGGCCAAGGCAAGTTCAGCATGATCGGCTTCTACGCCACCCGGATCCTGCACGCCACCGGCTACCTCTACGGCGCCAAGCTGCTCCTCGAGATGGCCCTCATCGCCCAGAAGAAGATCGACGAGCTGGGCGCAGAGCACTTCGAGTATCCCTTCTATGCGGGCAAGGTGGCCTCAGCGAAGTTCTTCTGCCACAACATCCTGCCCGTGACCGGCAATATCCTGCGGGTCATCAAGGAAGGCGACACCAGCGTCATGGACGTCCCCGAGGCATCATTCCTCACCATGTAACGACTTCAGGCTACGATCAGAGGGACGGGGAACCCCCGTCCCTTTTCATCAATCTTGTGAAAAAATGAGGGAGAGCCCCCCGGCTCCCCCAAAGTGATATCCAGTAAATACAGTGTAGGGTCTGTGTACACTGTACTATCGGCATATCTTTTCTTTTTTATAAATATTTAAATGTCCATATGAGGATTCGGAACGTCTCCCGCTCAAGGGTGGGCACGATGGCGTCCTGCCCCTAGGGGAGCTGCCTGGTGTCCTGAAGAACGACCCTGCCTTGAAGGGCCTGCAGCGCCCGGTCGAGATTCTCCTCATCCACGCGGATGCACACCCCGCAGTCCGAGCTGATGTGCTTCGGTACGGGGATGATCTTGTGGGCGATGTCGACCGCCTTTAGGATCTTCTCGGCCTGCAGGGCCGCACTCACCGACTCGAAGAGGAGGACACTGCGCGGTGGCGTCATATCCTGACGAGCCTGCCCGCGGTGAGCATGCTCCGTGCGATGTCGTACATGTTGGACACCGAGCCCGCGGCGAGCCTGTCCTTGATCTCGAAGAAGTTCAGGCAGGTCCCGCAGACGAGGATCTTCGTCCCGGCCTCGGCCAGGGCCCCGAGATCGTCCAGGACCTCGGATCCCTCCACGGTGAGCTTCACCCCGGCGTTGAAGAAGATCATAACATCCGGCCTGGGCGTCGTGTCCAGGAGGGTATGGAGGAAGCTCTTCATGAGCACGCCCCCGAGGGTGTCGTCCCCCGTGCCCATGGTGTTGGATGACACGGCCACCACCACCGGGCCGGTGGTGGATATGATGTCTTCGGCCAGAGCGCAGGTTTCGCCTTTCGTGATGGCGATCCTGGCCTCTTCGTCCTGCTGCTCCACGGTGAAGGCATACCCCAAGCTTGAGGCGAGCTTCTTCACGTTCTCGCGCGCTGCCGTGTCGTTCACGATGACCAGCACCTCCTCGTGCCGCTCAAGGGCCTTCTTGGCGAGAATGACGGGCTGGGGGCATGCCAGGCCCCGGGCGTCCACGGTATGGCTCATAGGTACCTCCTGTTCTGTCATGGATTGTTGACGATGGACGATACGGCCTCCAGGGCCGACCGGATGTGCGTCTCGGTATTGAAGTACCCGATGCCGAGCCGCACGGTGCCGCCCGGGAAGGTCCCCAGGGTACGGTGTGCCGATGGCGCGCAGTGCAGGCCGGGCCTCGACATGATGCCGTACCCGTCGTCGAGCCGGAAGGCGATCTCGGACGCGTCCATGCCGTCGATGGTGAACGACACCACCGCAATACCTTTCCCCGGATCGGCGGGACCGTGGATATGCACACCGGGGATGGCGCCGAGACCCTCCAGGAGCATCGATACCAGGGCCGACTCATGCCTTCGTATGGCTGCCACGCCCTGCGACGCCACGAAGCGCACCCCTGCGAGCAGTCCCGCGATGCCCGGAGTATTCGGCGTGCCCGCCTCGTACTTGTCGGGCATGAAGAGTGGCTGCTCCTCGTGCTCCGATGCGCTTCCCGTGCCCCCGGTCATGAGCGGGGAGATGCGCTCCTCGAGCCCTTCCCGGACGAAGAGTCCTCCCGTGCCCTGGGGGCCGTAGAGGGACTTGTGCCCGGTGAAGGCGAGGAGATCGACGTCCATGGCGTCCACGTCGATGGGAAGGCACCCTGCGGTCTGCGCTGCATCCATGCAGAAGGGGATGCCTTCAGCCCGGGCGATGGCCCCCACCTCGGCCACCGGCATGACGGTGCCCGCCACGTTGGATGCATGGGTGAGGACGATGAGCCGGGTATCCTTCGTGAAGGCCTTCCGGACGTCGCCGGGGTCGAGCTCGCCGGTTTTCGAGCAGGGCACGGTGCTGACGGAAACCCCCCGCCGATGGGCAACGCTCAGGGGTCGCATCACCGAGTTGTGCTCCATGCTGGAGGTGATGACGTGATCTCCCGGTCCGAGCAGCCCGTTGATCACAATGTTGAGCGCCTCGGTGGCGTTTTTGGTGAAGACGATCCTCAGCGGGTCGGCTGCACCGAACAGCGCAGCCGTTTCCTGACGTGCGTCCGCGATGATGCGGGCCGCCTCGACGGACAGGCTGTGTCCCGACCTTCCCGGGTTGGCCGCAGTATCCCTCAGGGCACGCTCTACGGCCTCGATGGCCGCCTCGGGCTTGGGCCATGAGCTGGCGGCGTTGTCGAG